>Ga0315336_1000762_pt1 | contig 77864 bp, 80 predicted proteins | sample ASW5metaG_FD_204512 | JGI IMG/M metagenome (GOLD analysis project Ga0315336, IMG submission 204512) | Ammonia-oxidizing marine archaeal communities from Monterey Bay, California, United States - ASW #5 | ecosystem: Environmental > Aquatic > Marine > Intertidal zone | place: USA: California... | reverse complement strand
AACTGCGCCGTAAACTGTGGCTGCCAGTTCAATTTACCGAGCACTCATGGATATTGTCAGTCTGCTTTCGTCGGTAACATAGAAAACGGTCATTTCAACGATACGACCTTGGCGGGTCTTAATTGGGCAGCGTTATACAAATGGCCAGGCGAGATTGCTGATGGAAATGGCAAACGGCAGATCATTATCGACGAACGCGCAAGTGAAGCTCAGCGCGTCGCACTCAAAAAAATCATCTCCGGCGACGCTGGTGAACCCGCAAGCAACCTGTTTGCAGTTTTCGCATCCACTTGCTCGAGTTTCTGCGAGACTCTTTTTCTGCCGATATCCCTGGAATCGAACTGGGAGCTCAGAACCGCGAAGGTCGAGATCCCGGGGGTCATGCACAGCCAGGGTCAACCAATCATCAACGAATTCAGCGGTGAACCCTTCCACGTTGCGCTGGCACGCCCGAGCGGTAGCTTCGAATTCACTTACGCTGAAATCGGGCAAGGGTCGACGTCGGTCTCTGGGGACATGGAGATGTCGTTCACCGATTCATGGGCACACTACTGTATTCACCACTTCAATCAGGACGGGCTGGTACGCGAGCGACCCCGACTGACCCGGTGGTTGGACGCATGATCTGGTTGTAACGCGTTGTGCGTTGCTGCTATGCGCGTGTCGCCTGACGAATAACAACCGGACGATTGTCCGCCAGTAATTCCGCGCTAACGTGATCGTCCCGGGCATTGAGCGCCACAGTTTCACCATCGAACCCGGTTAAGGTCCAACCTTTCGTAGACGCGATATTCGTGATCCGCACAGTCGTGCGGGTGCCTGCAACTTGTGCATTGCACGGGTGAGCCGCGAGGTGTAATGCCTTACCGTCCCATCTCGCTTCGCTCAAGGCGACCCGCGGAAAGTCCACGCCCTCCACGGTAGGTTCATCAAATTTAGCCATGTTCGGTTCATTGAAAATGCGCGACCACGCTCCGGGCGTACACACCCAACCCGCCATTGCGCGTGCATTGAATTGCCCGCGCGGGTGTTCCTCGCCCAACCCAAATCCTAAGGTAAACTCGCCGGTGGTCCGATCCCAGCTCGGTTCAATGTGCTCGTCGGCGGCGTCCCAGATACGCGCCTTGGTGTCCGCATCCGCAAACTCGCCGGAAAACTGCAAAACCATAGTGGCCCGCGCAGGTTCGTCGAGACCCGTGATAGGCCCATCACCCAGAATGCCATTGACCAACGCTGCGGTGCGCCATCCCGCTTGTGCGACGGCTGGTCTCTGGGGCGCGAAATACCAGGTGGGCGCTATGATGCCCATCGGCCCGCGGCCCACGTGTTCGTCGACTACTGGGTCGTAATACAGATCGAGTCCAACGGGGCTGTCGCCGTCCCAGCTCACATAGTTTTTCGCCGCATACTCCCACCACTTATCGAACGCGGAGTGATGGTGGGTGCCGAAAATCTGGTCATAGAGCCTCAGACCGAGGCCCGCGCCGCTCAGTCAGTAGGGCCAGATCTTGGTGTTTTCGCAGTGACATCCGATCTGCGAGTTGTGCCATTGCCTGGCGAGATGCTCAGCGACGCCGGAGTGGCTCCATTGGAATGTGTTAGCGCCATCACGGATCATATCGAACGGCTTGTCCCACTTATCATCGTTCGAAACGTAACGGTGCAGACTCATCAACAAAGTGAAAAAGCCTTTGTAAAACAGCATGCCATCCGCGGCTATCGGATCAGGTTGCACGCCGTAGGGCTCAATGCCGTTGGCGGTCCATCCCGGCACATCATAGTCTCCCCAATGTGCTTCCGGCACGATGGGCCGGTAGCGGTCAGGATAGTTTCCGCGTTGCGGATCATGGCCGAATTGCGTCATCCAGTCAGACGCGGACCACCAGCTCGTATGGCGCTCAACCAGTTCATCTAAAACACTGCTATACACGTCCCGCCAGGCAGGGGTGCGGTCGCTCATCAGCGCGATGGCATAGCTCGAATCGATCAGATCGAAACGATGCCAGGAGGTCATGGGCTCGCCCGTGGTGTCGTCCCAATGCGGATGAGGTCGTCCGGTTCGATCCCAGCTGTCTGGCGTCGTGGCCTTGCGGTGGAGATAGCGCAGCCACCCCAACGATCGCTCGTCGAGTGCATTCTTCGAGCCAGAATCACTCATAGAAAGAGGGCGCAAGGTTGAGTCTGTATGCCAGGGCCATGTCGTGCTCGATCCACAGCGTCGCGTTAGTCACCTCAATAAGGCTTTCCACTTTGTCCATGGACGCCAGCGTCTGATCCCTAGAAGTGTTGAAGGTTGGCACGGCACGTAACTTGCGTGACGCCTGAAAGTGATACAGATCACCGCCAAGCATCAACGGCCCCATTTTTTCCAGCTCCAGATACAACACCTGATGTCCAGGCGTATGGCCGGGCGTACTTATGATTCGAACGGATCCATCACCAAACACGTCATGGTCCCCGGAAAGCAAGGTCTTGGTGCTCTGGGCAAGGTCCTTATACAACTCAAAATCGAAAATGGGATTGTCTGCGTGCTGCTTGAATGCCGCTTCGTATTCAGTCTCTTGTATCAGCAACGTCGCATCGACGAATTCATTAGCCGCGCCAACATGGTCGAAGTGCATATGCGAAAACGCGACAAAATCCACGTCACTCGGGCTCAGTCTCATGCTGCGCATCTGATCGATGAGGCTCTCCCTGTATTCCTGGGTCATGCCAGCCGCGTAATCCTGCACACCCTGGCCAACCAACGCTAACGGCAATCCCGCGTCCCACAGCAATCGACCCTGACTCGGATGCTCAATGAGGTAACACGGCACGAACATCTGGCGTACATCGGTATCTGTGTTCGACAATCCAAATCCGCTGATGTCTTCAAGTCGCAGAAGCCCGCAGTCGAACACGTAAAGCTTGACGCCCGGTTTGGACGGTTCTTTTTTCTTGGTGCTTCTGGCAGGTTCCTGCCCTCGACCGATGGTTTTGTTTGCGCCAACGCCGATACCGCCGGGCAAACTCACGCCAGTTCCCACATTCACGCCCTCAAGCGCCGTGCAGCCCGCGATCAGGAGCACCAGCGCGGGCGTCATTGTCAGAATTCGCTTTTTGAGAATAATCCGCACTCCACTTTCGGTTCTTGCAAGCGGGTCCTACGCGACCCTACGCCGCCTCGTTAGCACTCCGAGCCTTTTCCCAAGACTCGATCAGCGTATCCACTGTGACCTCTTCGATCACGTTCAGTTCGTCGTCGAGAAACTCGAACAAGCGTCCGTCATCGGACTGGCATTGATAGTAGATGAGTGCGCCCTGGGCGCCACCACGCTCCATATGCGCTAATTCATCCGCTCCGGTGGCGCGATGATACGCACCAGTTTTCCGAATGCGGTGTTCCGTGCTGCCGTCGGGGTGCAGATCAAACAGGTGCTGCTCACCCTCCAGCACCAGTATCGTGGTGTTCGCAAGATGGCGATGGCGCTGACAGTGGGCGCCATCGGCAGCAAATCGCAAAACAAAATCAATCTCACCCTTTGCACGGTCCCAACCGAGCACTTTGAAATCGTAGTGCATGTTGTAGGTAAGATTCGGGTCAACCGGGACGCTCAGCCACCCGCTTGCGGCGTCGTCATTAAATTGGGTCATGGCTTGTCTCCTGTGTATCTACATCTACCGGGTGCCTGGGCCAGGCTTTATAGATGGCTTTGATCAACGTGGCTAAAGGAATGGCGAAAAATACGCCCCAAATGCCCCATAAACCACCGAAGGCGAGAACCGCGGCGATAATGGTGATTGGATGCAAATCCACCACTTCGGAAAAAAGTAACGGCACCAGTACGTTGCCATCGAGGAATTGTATGACGCCGTAAACCATCATCACCACGGCGAGATCCCAGGTCCAACCCAGCTGTATCACCGCCACGGCAAATACCGGCAAGGTCACCACCGCGGCACCTACAAACGGTATCAGCACCGATACCCCCACCAGCACACCTAAAAGCGCGGCGTAATTGAGCCCTAGAACAGCAAAGCTGACAAACGTCGCAGCACCAATGATCAAGATTTCAGTGAATTTGCCGCGAACATAGTTTCCCAATTGCACGGTCATCTCCCCACCAACCTGATCGAGCAAGCGGCGATTTCGAGGCAGCAATGAACCTACCCAGGCTAGCAGCTGATCCTTATCCTTTAGAAAGAAGAAAATGGAAATAGGCACCAGGACCAGATAGATCACCAATCCGACCAACGAGAAGACTTGAGAGAACGCCGTCTCTAGCAGGCCTGCGCTCAAGTTGCCGATTTCCCGAGCCCCTTGATCCAACAGGCCGGAGATCTGTTCCTGAGTGACATATTCCGGAAAACGCACGGAAAGCTCCGCCACGCCTTCGCGTAGGCGCGCGACCACCGTCGGCAGCAACGACACCAGACTCTGCATTTGCTGCCACAGCAGCGGCACCATGATCAGAGTGAATGCGCCGATGGCGCCTATGAACACAAAAAAGCTCACATAAACCGCTAGCGTGCGAGGCACCCTGGCCCGTTCCAAACTCTTTACCATGCCCTGTAGCAGGAACGCGAACACCAAGCCAGTCAGCACGGGCGCCAGAAATCCGCCCAGCGTGCCCAAGCCGATGAGCAGCACGGCGATGAGGACAATGAGATAAATCGCCTCTTCGTTGGAGAAGTACTGATTCGCCCAGGAGCTGATAACCTGAAGAAACTTCACGCTTTCTTCTGAATCAGATATACGAAAGTACCGTCTTCCTCACCCGCTTCGAGGAGGGTATTGCCACTCTGACGGGCGAACACCTCAAAGTCGCGCACAGACCCCGGGTCGGTAGCCAGAACCCGCAGTTTCGCGGCCGCAGGCATCTCGTTCAGCGTCTTTTTTGCCTTCAGCAGCGGCATCGGGCAGTTCAACCCCTTCACGTCCAAAATGCGAACTTCTTCATCCATCAGGGTTCAAAGTATGACACAGCGAAAATCAAAAATTAGCGTATGATCACGCCGCATGAAGCCCAAATTGCGCCTTCCTAGACGTATTGGCAGCGCCTTCTACTGCCGGGCACTGTTATGTCTGGCTATCAGCCTGAGCTGGGGCGGGGCCAGTGCCAATCCCGAGCGTTTGCCCAGTCTCGGCGATGCTTCGTCCTCGATCATCTCGCCACAGCTTGAAAAACAGATCGGCGGAGCCTTTCTGAAGCAGATTCACGCATCGCTGCACACGGTTGACGACCCAATGATCAAATATTACGTCACCAATCAGTTGACCCGACTCGCGCAACACTCAGACCTGCGGGAAGCGATTCTGAACGTCGTGGTGATCGACAACCCCAACATCAACGCCTTCGCGGCTCCCGGCGGGGTAGTCGGCATCAATCTAGGCCTGATCCTGGCCGCTGAAGACGAGCACGAATACTCCTCGGTGATGTCGCATGAACTTGCGCACCTGAGTCAACGCCACTTCGCCCGCGGGGTCGAAGAGCAACGCGCCCAAGCCATCCCGACCATCGCGTCGCTCATAGCAGCACTCATCATTGGCGCGGCGGGTGGTGGCGACGCGGCCCTGGCGGCGATAACCACCGCGCAAGCCGCCTCTCACGCCAACCAACTGCGCTTCAGCAGAGAGCGGGAGCAGGAGGCAGACCGCATAGGGATGCACACGATGGTACGTGCCGGTCTTGATCCAACCGCGGCTTCGAGGATGTTCGAACGCATGCAGCGCGCGTACAGATTTACCCGCAGGCCGCCAGAGTTTTTGCTTACCCACCCGTTGTCAGAGAGCAGAATCGCCGATGCCCGCAATCAGGCATTGGATTACCCACGCCGAGACTACCAGGACTCCATCGACTACCACCTGATGCGCGTGCGCACCCAGGTGCACTTTCAGAAAAATCACCGCCAGGGGATCGAGATTTATCGAAAGCGCCTGCGGGACGACCCCAGCGACACCGCCGCGAACTATGGCCTGGCGCTATCGTTGAGCAGGACAGATGCCCACGAGGAGGCGCTGCAGCGGGTGGAGTCGCTGTTGAACATCAACCCGCAAAGCATTCTCTACAACGCGGCCTACGCGGAATTGTTGATCGAAGCGGATCGTGGAGAGCATGCGCGGCGCCTGTTGAGCCACCAACTGGTACTGAACCCGGACAACCCGCCCCTGGCCATGCTCTACGCCAAGGCGCTGAACGCCGATGGCATGCACGAGCAAGCCGAGGAAGTGCTCACACGCCAGACACAGGTGAATCCCAACGATGTAGAAGCGTGGTACGAGCTTGCAGAGACTGCTGGTCTGGCAGGCAATATCACCGGCGTGCATCTGGCACGCGCGGACTTTTTTTACTTGCACGGTGCGTATCATCGTTCCATTCAACATCTGGAATACGCGAAACGTCTGGTACGCCGCACAAACCCCCAACTTCAAGCCAAGCTGAGCCAGCGTATCCAGGACATGCGTACCGAGATACGCATGCAGCAACAAAGCTGAAACCAAGCGTCAGTGCGTGCGTTGAAAGTCCAACATGCGGTCAAGCGGTAACTTAGCCCGCTGGCCAAGTTCGGGATCGACGAGAATCTCGCAAGACGCGCGATAGTCGGCATCTTGTAGCAGTCGATCCAGCGTCTGTAGCTCGTTCATTGCCATCCATGGACAATGGGCACAACTTCGACATTCAGCGCCGTCCCCGGCGGTGGGCGCTTCGATAAAGCGCTTGCCGGGATTCAGTTGGCGCAACTTGTGAAAGATGCCCCGATCGGTGGCGACAATGAAGATGTCCTGGGGCAATTCGCAAGCCGCTTTGATGATGGCGCTGGTAGAGCCGACCGCGTCCGCTATAGCGATGACCGATGCTGGCGATTCGGGATGCACGAGAATACCGGCATCTGGAAACACCTTCTTCAGATCAAGCAGCGCCTTGGCTTTGAATTCTTCATGCACCACACACGCCCCGCTCCACAACAGCATATCCGCGCCGGTCTGCTCCTGTATGTATTTACCAAGGTGCTTGTCCGGCGCCCATAGGATCTTCTCGCCGTTGTCACGCAGGTGACTGACGATCTCGAGCGCGCAGCTGCTGGTCACTACCCAATCTGACAGCGCTTTGACGTGCGCTGAGGTGTTGGCATACACCACCACCGTGCGCTCTGGGTTTGCCTGCGCGAAGGCTTCGAATTCGTCCGGCGGGCACCCCAGGTCCAGTGAGCATTCCGCCTCCAGCGTCGGCATGTAAATGTGCTTGTCGGGGGACAGAATCTTAGCCGTCTCACCCATGAAGCGTACGCCTGCAACGACAAGCGTGTCGGCAACGTGATCCCTGCCGTAGCGCGCCATTTCCAACGAGTCCGAAACAAATCCACCGGTGGCTTCGGCCAGGTCCTGAATGTCGCCGTCGACGTAGTAGTGGGCGATGAGCACCGCTCCCAAAGCACCCAGGCGCTCAGCGATCCGATCTTTCAATCGATCGCGTTCTACATCGTCCAGCTGCCGGGTTTCATACAACGGCACCTGGTCTTCCGCGAGGCTGTAGTCAGGCAATGCTACCGGGCTCACTGTGAGTACCCATTCGCAAAAAGGGGTAGGAATAGTAGAGAGGTTTGGGCGAAAAGGCGAATGCGCAAGCGCGCGTGTAGAATGCAAAAATGACGCACCGTGTCGCATTCCTGATCACTCCAGCGGAGTTTCACAACGACAACCACGAGCGCCTGCCGGGGCTGTTTCGCGACGCCGGCTGGCTCGTGGACATCGCCTCCCACGAAGACGCCTGCTGGCAGGATCAGCAGGTGTTGCTCGGCTCGCGGCCGGCCAACGACTATGAACTGGTGTGGCCGGTGGGTTTCGGCCCGCGGGTCGGATCCATTGACCGCATACAGCTGCTTGCGCAAATGGACCAGTCGCGCCTTATCACCGCTGCGAGCGCGTACCTGACGCTGCATGGCAAAACTGCGTGGCTCGCATACGCCCCGGACACGATGGTAGCCCAGCGCAGCGCAAGGCTTATCGAGCACCTGCAAACCCACGGAGGCGACTGGGTACTCAAGCCGGTGGCAGGCTCCTTCGGCAGGCATGTGCACAGGGTATCGTCAGCAGCTCACATCGAGCAGGTCATGGCGGCAGCGACTGATGGCTACTGGATGCTGCAACGCTATATTCCCGAGATCACCGATGGCGAGATTCGCACCCTCATCTGCCACGGTGCAATCATTGGCAGTTACCGGCGCATGCCCACGAATGATCTGCATGCAAATCTGGCGGCGGATGCATCAGCCTTGCCGGCAGTATTGAGCGATGCCAATGCGGACCTCGTCCATCGTGTGCATGCCACGCTCGTGCAGCACAAGGTCGGGTTTGCCGCCATCGATACCGTCGGCGGCTACCTCATGGAGGTCAATCTCGCCAACCCCGGCGGTTTAGGCAGCCTCAGCCAATTCCACGGCACGCTGCCTGAGCAGCGCCTACTGGACGCCATTCACAGCCACCTGGCTGCGCTTGTACGCACTTAGGCGCTGCCGCCGTCCACCCTGATTAACGTACCTGACGTAAACGAACTGGAAGGGCTTGCCAGATACAGGGCGGCGCCAACAATTTCTTCCGGTTCGCCGCCCCGCTGCAGCGCAATATTTGCTTCAGCGCGTTCCTCAAAGGCAGGCATGTCCCAGGCCTTGGATATGTCCGTGAGAAAGGGTCCCGCCACAATGCAGTTGACCCGCACCTTGGGTCCGTATGCGAAAGCAAACGACCGGGTCAGGGCGTTCAACCCGGACTTGGCGGCGCCATACGGTTCCGACGTTGGCGAAGGATTCAACGACGCTGTGCTGCTGATGTTGATGATGCTGCCGCCGTCTCCCGCAGCCATCCTCTCGCCCACCACGGCCATCATGCGAAACGGTCCTTTGAGGTTCACGCCCACTACCTTATCGAACAGCTCTTCCGTCACATCAGTCATATTGGGGTACAACGGCGACATACCGGCGTTGTTTATACAGATATCGATTTTGCCGAATCGTTCGTAAGCAGCGTCAATCAGGGCATCGATCTCATCCCAGTGCCCTACATGGCATCCATAGGCCATCGCTTGGCGCCCCATCGCTTCGATTTCGGCAGCCACCTCTTCACAGGCATCCGCCTTGCGGCTGGTCACCACCACATCTGCGCCCCGCTCCGCCATGGCCAGTGCCATTTGACGCCCTAACCCGCGGCTGCCACCCGTCACCAGTGCGACCTGGCCGCTGAAGTCCAGTAATTTATCCATTGTTTCGGCTTCTCCTGTAAAATGACGGGTTCCGCTTATGCGGTAGTAAACATAACAACAGGAGTATTCAATATGGGTATGCTCGATGGCAAGGTCGCACTGGTTACCGGCGCGGGCGGGGGCTTAGGACGCGCGCACGCGCTGCTGTTAGCAGAACAAGGCGCGAGCGTCGTGGTCAACGACCTGGGCGGTTCGCGTGACGGCACCGGTGCTGGTACCTCCATGGCCGATCAGGTGGTGGACGAGATCAAGGCCGCCGGCGGCAGCGCCGTTGCAAACTACGGGTCTGTCACCAGCCGCGACGACGCACAAGCCATGGTACAAGCCGCTGTGGACAGCTTCGGCAAATTGGATATCTGCATTGCAAACGCCGGCATCCTGCGCGACAAGTCATTCAAGAACATGGACGAGGCCATGTGGGATGCGGTCATCGACGTGCACCTGCGCGGCACCTATCTAACGGTAAAAACCGCCTACGACAGAATGATCGAGCAGGGCGAAGGCGGTCGCATCATCATGACCAGCTCCACGTCCGGGTTGTTCGGCAACTTCGGTCAAACCAACTATGGCGCGGCGAAAGCAGGGATTGCCGGGTTCATGCGCTGCCTGTGGCTGGAAGGGATGAAATACGGCGTTACCGTCAACGTTCTCGCCCCGACCGCTACCTCGCGCATGACAACCGACATTCTGCCTGAGGACATCCAGGACAATTTCCCGCCGGAGGCGGTTTCTCCACCGATCATCTACCTCTGCACAGACGAGGCCAAGGACATAACCGGACGTCAGTTTCTGGTCGGAGGCAACAGCGTCTCGCTGCTGTCGTGGCAGGTAACGCCCATTGCCAAACGAGATTTATCCGACGGCATATGGGGTGTGGAAGAGATTGGTGAAAAGATCGAGGCCAGCAAAGATAACTGGCCGCCGATCAATCCTATGCGTGGCGGCTAGTCGTACGACACCACTTCGAACTCGATGCCGTCGCTGTCTCTGAAGTAGAAGCGACGGCCGGGTTCGTACTCGCCAAAGTTATAGGTTTCGAATCCGTGGTCGCGCACGCGTTGCGCCGCGGTTTCGAAATCCTCAACCAATACCCCGATGTGATTCAATCCGCCCGCGACGGTATAGCTGTCATCCGCGCCGGCCTTGCTCTGCGGATGCGTGTAAACCGCTAGATAATTGTCCTGCGCGCCTACATGCACGGTAAACCCACCGTTTTTCGCAGTCCCCTGCCAGCGAATCTGCCAATCAAACAGCTCGCACAACATGCTCGCGGTCGCGGCTGGATCAGTGACGGTTAAATTGACATGTTCAAGCATTGCGGTAGACATTTTGTTGCTCCTTTCGTGAGTTCTGCACTTGCGGAACGCAGCGTAATACCTCAACCTTACTTTAGGTCAAGAAATATTTTCACACTATGCAATCGAAGAGAATCGGCATCGGTCAGGTCGCGGAGCGCACAGGCTTGTCAGTGTCCGCCATACGTTTTTACGAAAGCCAGGGTTTAGTCGCGCCGGTACGCAACAATGGTGGGCAGCGGCGTTTTCTACGCTCCGACATACGTCGCTTGTCGTTCGTGCTGATCGCCCAACAGCTGGGGTTTTCCATAGAACAGATCCGTGATCGCCTTGCCACGCTACCCGATGAGCGCACACCCACGCAGAAGGATTGGGCGCGCATCAGCAAAGGTTTTCGTGACGATCTACAAACCCGCATCGACGTAATGACACGCATGCGCGACCGGTTGGACGGCTGCATCGGCTGTGGATGTCTGTCGTTGCGCAATTGCGCCCTGTACAACCCGGATGATCGAGCGCGCCGCCAGGGTGCCGGCCCACGTTATATTCTGGGTGAGGCGGAAGCATGAGCGCTTTCAGAGCGCGTTCCACGCCGCCCACGGCGCCGGCGGACACATCGATGTGGACCCTGGTTGGAGCAAATGTACTTGCCCTGGTAGTCGCGTTCACCCAGGGCTGGCTGCTGGCCGAGCTGATGCTCATCTATTGGGCGCAGAGCGTGATCATCGGGGCGAGCTATGTGATGCGCATCGCGTCGCTGGAAAAGTTCTCCACCAAGAATTTCCGCATCAACAACCGCCCGGTGGAGCCCACGGAAAAAACCAAGCGCCAGACCGCCATGTTCTTTGTGGTTCACTACGGGATGTTTCACTTTGTCTATCTGGCGTTCATCATGCAGGCGGTGCCATTCGGCTTACTCTTCGATTTCGGCTTCATTATCTGCACAGGGGCCTTTGCGTTAAATCACGCTTATTCTTATCGCTATCACCGGGAGCTTGACCGACAGGGGACCCCCAACATCGGGACTTTGATGTTTACGCCTTACGTGCGCATCGTGCCGATGCACCTAACCATATTGCTGGGGTCGTTCATCGCAGGAAGCGGCGGATTAGTGTTGTTCGGCATTCTGAAGACCGTTGCAGATGCCGTGATGCACATCATCGAGCATCGAAAAATCGGTGCGGCAGCTGATTCGCTGCCGACTAGCGCCTGAGCTTCCAGGGCGGAATTGCATCCCAGTCAAACGGTTCAATGCCGTCTTTAACCAGCAAGTGCACGCTGCCTTCAGCTTTGCCTTCGTGCAGATCAAGAAATCCGATGGTGCCAAGCTGGGTGTCGTAGTTGTGCGGATAGGTCGGTGAACCGGGGTTGACGCAGTAAATCCCGTCCACCCAGGCGATGGCTTCGCGATGCGTATCGCCGGACACGATGACATCAGGCTTGCGCTCCGGGAAGAACCGCTCGAGCCAGTGGGCCATGGTGAAATTCGGCGGTCGTTCCGGCACCGGGACATAGTGGGTGAGACCTATCCACAGATCTTCTATGTACAGCAGCCATGCATACTTTACGCGCTCGTCTTCTGGCTGTACCGGCCGGCCGCCGCTTCCGTCCTCGCCGTTACCACGAGCTGACCAAACTGGTGCAATCTTCTCCAGTTCATCCAATACGTACAACTCGTGAATGTCGCCGGCGTGGAAAATCATGTCGACGCCCTGAAAGGCTTCGATGATCTGCGGCCACAGCGTGGCACGTGCTTCTGGAATGTGGGTGTCCGAGATCAGACCTATGCGCGTCGCCAATGGCGTTCCTACATCCGGTTCAAAAAACAAGCGCGTAGGGTACACTAATTCGTTGTATCGAATAATGGATTCGAAGATGGCAGCACAACCTGATGTATTAGTGGTAGGGGCCGGTTTTGCCGGTATGTACGCCGTGTACAGATTCCGCAAGTTGGGGTTGCAGGTTCGCGTGCTGGAGGCGGGCTCAGATGTCGGCGGCACCTGGTATTGGAATCGCTATCCCGGCGCGCGCTGTGACGTACCGAGCCTTGAATACTCCTACGGCTTTTCACCGGAACTGGAGCAGGAATGGGACTGGCCGGAAGTCTTCTCCGCCCAGCCGGACATCCTGCGCTACGCAAATCACGTCGCCGACCGCTTCGACCTGCGCCGAGACATCCAGTTCAACACCCGCGTGACTGCGGCGGCGTACGACGATGAGGCAAATCTATGGCATCTCGAAACACGCGCTGGTGAGGCATTTAGCGCACCCTATTGCGTTATGGCCACGGGTTGCCTGTCGGTTCCCATCAAGCCCGATCTGACGGGGGCCGAAAGCTTCACCGGCACGGTGCTACACACGGGACTTTGGCCGAAAGAGGAGGTAGATCTCGAGGGCAAGACCGTGGGCATTATTGGCACTGGTTCTTCCGGCGTGCAGGCTATTCCAGAGCTTGCGAAGCTGGCCAAAAGCCTGCATGTGTTCCAACGCACGCCCGTATACACCGTGCCGGCCAATCGCAAGACCATGCGCGAGGCCGTGCAGCAGGAATTCAAAGACAACTATAGATCGATACGCGACATGCAACAGAACAACGCTGGCGGCGTGTCGAACTTCCGGCCTCAGCGCAGCGTCAAAAAGCCCACGCCCATTTCATTTCGTGCCGCCGACAACAACATCAAGCCGCTCAGTGAACAAGAGCGCCGAGCGCGGGTCGTACAACGCGGTTTAGGCGAGTTGTTGGCATTTTCGGACGTGTACACCGATTCCGAAGCCAATGAAATTGCCAATGAGCTGTTCCGCGAAGGGGTCCACCACCTGGTGCGCGACAGCTCCACTGCTCAGGCGTTGTGCCCAACGGACTACGGCCTGGGCTGCAAGCGTCAGGTACTGGATCGGGACTACTACGACACGTTCAATCGCGACAACGTCAACCTGGTGGACCTGCAGGCGACACCCCTCGAGACCATCACGCCCACCGGCATCTCAACGGATGCCCGGCACTATGACCTGGACGTATTGATTTACGCCACGGGCTTCGACGCCATGACCGGCGCGCTGTTGAAAGCCAACGTAACCGGCCGCGGCGGCCAACCGCTGAAGGACAAATGGAATTACGGCCCGGTGACGTATCTGGGCTTACAGATGCGCGGCTTTCCAAATCTATTCACCGTCACAGGCCCAGGCAGCCCGTCGGTACTGTGCAATATGATCATCGCCATTGAGCAACACATTAACTGGATCGGCGACTGCATCACGTATCTGCGCGAACACGGTATACGCACCATCGAGCCTAAGGAGCACTCGGAAAGCACTTGGATCGAGCATGTGAACGAAGTGGCGCAAGGCACGATGTTTACCTCACCGAACTGCAATTCCTGGTATCTGGGCGCCAACATTCCAGGCAAACCTCGAATCTTCATGCCATACGTCGGTGGCTACCCACGCTACCGCGATCGTTGTGAGCACGAAGCGGCAAGGGACTACGAAGGTTTCGAGCTGGACCGTTCGGCATGACCACAAGCAGACAGGAAGCGTTGGCGCGTCTCACCGCCAGCAATCAGCCCTATGAACTTGCAGAGATGCACGTCAACGATGTGCCCTGCCGGGTCTTCGTGCATGCGCCCAACTCGCTACGCGAGCTGATCGCTGACAACACAAGCGACGAGACTTTCGTAGTCTACGAAGAAGAACGCTACACGTTTACCGAGGTCTATCAGCTGGCCAGCAGGTTAGCTGCCTGCCTGCAACAGGATTATGGTGTAAGCAAAGGCGACCGCATCGCCATCAGCATGCGTAACTACCCGGAATGGGTCGTCGGATTCACCGCGGCAACATCCATTGGCGCCATCGCCGTGGCCATGAACGCATGGTGGGAAGCCGATGAACTGGCTACGGGGCTGGCCGACTGCGGCGCAAAAGTCATGCTGGCCGACGCCGAGCGTCTTGCTCGCCTTGAGCAAATTAAGGACGACATCTCAGCGGCTGTGATCGCCGTGCGCTGTGACGACCCACCCACGTTTGCCAGAACTTTCAACGACGCCGTCGCCGCATTCCCGGGCAATCAACCGATGCCCGAAGCCAACGTGGCGCCTGACGATCCGGCCACCATATTTTACACCTCTGGCTCCACCGGCTTTCCCAAGGGAGCAATGGCGTCGCATCGCAACATTTTGAGTGCATTGATGTCCTGGGAGTTAGATCAGCAGTGTGGCCTCATGCTGGCCGGCACAGAGCCCGCCGAGCTTAGCCATCAGCCGGCCTCACTGCTCGCAGTGCCTTTGTTTCACGCCACCGGATCGCATGCCGTGTACCTTGCGAGTTACCGTAGCCAACGCAAGATGGTGTGCATGTACAAGTGGGATGCCGAAGTAGCAGCAGAGCTGATCGAAGCGGAAAGCATTTCTTCGTTCGTGGCGCCGGCTGCGATGACCGGCGACCTCGTACAGGCGGCTAAGCGCACCGAACGGGATCTTTCGTCGCTGCTGACGGTCGGCGGCGGAGGCGCGCCCAGAGCGCCTGAGCAGGTGAAGGACATCGACGATTCCTTTGCCTCGGCCATGCCCAACACAGGCTGGGGTATGACCGAAACCAACGCCATAGGCACTGGCATCGGCGGCGCCGACTACCTCGAGCGTCCCGCGAGCTCGGGCCGGTCGTCTGCCGTGGTCGACCTCAAGATCATCGACGATCAGGGCCGCGAGCTGCCCGCCAACGAACGAGGTGAACTATTGATACGCGGCGTGTCCGTCATCCCCGGGTATTGGAATCGACCGGAAGCCAACGCCGAAACCTTTACCGATGGTTGGCTGCATACCGGTGACGTCGCCTATCTGGACGACGAGGGCTATCTGTTCATCGTAGACCGTATCAAGGACCTGATCATTCGCGGCGGCGAGAACATCGGCTGCGGCGAGGTGGAAGCGGCGCTGGTTGAACATGAGCTGGTATTGGAGGCATCGGTGTATGCGATTCCAGATACGCGCCTGGGTGAGGAAGTGGGTGCCACCGTTTACGCCAAGCCGGGCCTGGAGGAAACCCAGTTGCGCGCTTTCCTTGCGCAACACCTGGCGAAGTTCAAGATACCCGCGTATCTACACATCACCCAGGAACAACTCCCGCGCATCGCATCGGGCAAAATATATAAGCGCCAGCTTCGGGAGGACGCGATCGCGGCACTAGCGGCTACGCTGACGATTGATCCTCGTCATGGGTGAATGCTACCCCGGGCGGCCATCCGTCAAACTGCGGCAGGTCATCGGCTATCCGATACCAGGCCACCTTATCCTTGACGAATATGTGGCTGGTGACGGTCACAGCCGGGTTACCGTCTAAGGTGCCGGCAGGTACGGCGAGGGAGTCGTCGTCGGTCTGACCGTGCACCAGAATGTGAGTCCCGCAATGCGGACAATATTCACGAACTCCGCGCCCTGACGAAGCGTAGCGCATCAGTTCACCCCTACACAGTTCGAACTGCTCACGTCGCATGGGCACGTGGGTGGAAAACGCTCCTCCATGGGCCCTACGGCACATGCCACAGTAGCAGTGTACTGCGCTCAAATGGCTGCGATTGATGCGGTAGCGCACAGCTGCGCACAAACATCCGCCTTCGATCATGCCGCTCTCTCGCCATTCGCCGTCGCGGGCTGAGCCGGTCTGGGCGCCCGTTCCCGATCCGTGGTGCGCACGGATGGAATAAATAGCACGCTCGCCAGGGTCAGCACGATGAACGCCGATCCGCTCACGATTAAAGCCATGCCCACTCCATGATTCTCTGCAATCCAGCTTATCGGGAACACCCCCAGGGGCATCAACCCATGCGACATCATGTCGATGCTCATGATGCGTCCTCGCATATGGTCGTCTACCTGCATCTGCAACATGCCGCGATTGAGCGACATGTTCCAACTGCTGATCCACCCGATCAACGCGATCATGCTGAATACCAGCCACGGCGTGGAAGACATACCGAAGGCAGACGTCGCCGCACCCCAGGCGACGCAAGTAACAATCAGCCACGCGCCTTTACTGCGCAGCTTGCCCATGGTCGCCATCATCAACGACCCGACGATAGCGCCCAATCCCATCGCCGATACCAGAAAACCGAGATCGTCAGGACCGCCGCCCATGACCTCTTCGTTAAAGGCTGGCAACAAAGTGTTAAGGGGCATACCGAACACGAACGGGATGATGGACAACACGATCAGACCGAAAATGGGCGGGTTCTGCATGACATAACCTATGCCGTCTTTCATGTCCGTCCACGTGCCGGAGCGTTTGCCGTGCCGGACACGGCCGGTCTGGTCAATTAGCAACATCGTTAGCGCGGAGATCCCGTACAACGACGCGATGACGATATATACGACGCCTACGCCGAAGCTGGAGGTTTTATCACCGTCGGCGATCAAGGCTATGAGTAGACCGGCAAAAGCGGGCCCGACAATCCGCGCAAGATTCCACCCCGTCGTTGTGAGGCCCATGGCGGCAAACACCAGATGATCTGGTATGAGTTCCGGTACGAACGCCTGGCGCGCCGGCATCGACAACGCAAGGATGGCGCCATTGAAAAAGCCGATCCAGATGAAATCCCAGAACGTGACTGAATTGGAGAAGATGATCACGGCCATGAACACGGTGGCGGCGCAATTCAGCGCCTGCGCCCACACGATGAGTTTCTTTTTCTGCAGGCGGTCGGCCAATACGCCGCCATACAGCGAGAACAGCACAGTGGGCACCATGAATGACATCGTGACCCAGGCCAGATCTATGGGTGATTCAGTGAGCTCGAACACCATCCAACCGCGGGCGATGATCTGCATATTCATCGCAAACGATGAACCCAGGCTTCCGACCCAGAGCCACCGGAAATTTCTAACCGCAAGTGCGTGGCGAATGTCTCTGCTGGCCAAATTGGGTCCGTGTTGGAAAAAGCCCGACATGATAACACATCGGCCTCCTGCTCAGGCCAAACAAGCTAGCAAACAACCCCCGCTTGCGGAGTAGCCGGCGCTAGTCGCCCACATCCAAGGTCATGATCACATCGTCTATCTGCTCGCCGCCGATGCGGAAACGGTCTGCAAGCACGCCCACCTCGACGAAGCCGAGCGTGGTGTAGAGCCCGCGCGCATTAGTGTTGTGACCAAACACTCTCAGGTCCAACCAGACTAACGACGGTGCGGCCCGGCAGAAGTCGATGGCCTGTTCCATCAAACGCTTGCCCAAACCGTGTGCGCGGTAAGCTCGCTCAATGCCGACGCCCAACTCACAGCGGTGCAGACCGGTTTTCAAATGATCTCCCTTCAGATTGAGATGCCCAACGATCGAGCGCTCGTCCGCCGACCACGCCACCCACCATCGCTGCCATCCCGGCGCATCCAGCGGCAGCGCCAGCAGCCGTGCATCCAGACCGCGCGGCCCTTCGGCGTCACCGGGTGCAAACGGCATAAAGTGATAGTCGCCGCGGCCGGATTCGGCCTTATGTCGGAAGAAATGGTCATCGAAGAGCCGCACGTGCTGGCGCGTAAGCGGCCGAATCGGAAGGTGCATCAATAGTCCAGGCGGTAGGCGTCACCATCGCTGACGATTTTACCCGCCGTTGGACCGGCAAAGTGGGTACCGATGATCAATACCGGCCGGTCCGCATAGCGGCCCAAGAAGGCATCTCGGGTGCGCGCAGCCAACTCGCCATCGGTATCTGCCACACTGGACCAGTCCGGATGCTTGATCTGGCAGGGGTGGTGGATCATATCGCCGGTGATCACCGCCTCCTCGCCTGCAGACGCGATATGAATACTGACGTGACCAGGCGTGTGCCCTGGCGTGGGCTCGAGCCATACCTCATCGGTAACACGATGTTCGGATTGCACCAGCACCGCCTTGCCTGCATCAAAGATCGGCTGTACTGAATCTTCTATCACCGGTCCGTACTCCTGCTCTTCTACCCGCCAGTGATTCCATTCGTCTTCAGCGAACAGGTAGTCTGCACTTGCGAACGTTGGCACCCAGGCGCCATCGACCAGGCGAGTGTTCCAACCAACGTGGTCGACGTGCATGTGCGTGCACAGAACCGTGTCGATCTGCTCAGTGCTGAAGCCGGCGCTGGCAAACCGCTGCAAAAAATCACCCTGCATGAGGTTCCAGCGCGGGTAGTTGCGCACTTTGTCATTGCCGATGCAGGTATCCACCATGATGGTCTGACCCTGAGACTCAACCACCAGGGTATGTATCGACAGCAGTAGCTTAGAATTTTCGTCGACGAAGGGATGCATCCAATCAATCGCGCCCAGCACCTCGGGCGTGGCCTGGGGCAGCAGGTGGGGCCCGAGCGACGCCGTCGTCAGCTCTACAATCTGGGTAACGCGAACGTCACCAATTTGCCACTTCAACATCGCCAACCTCTGTGTAACCGGACCCCAGAGCGTTGCAAATTAGCGCCGCTTGGTCAAACATCCAAAAGTACTGAAACAGGGGAAGGACCATGCAATACGACGATCTCGGGATCACCGTGGACAACAAAGTCGCCGTGGTGGAGATTCAACGACCGCCCAATAATTTTTTCGACACGGCCTTGATTGACAATTTGGCCGACGCATTCACAGAAATGGATGAAGGCGATGACGTGCGCGCCATAGTACTTTGCTCCCAGGGCAAGCATTTCTGCGCCGGCAACGATTTCTCATCCTCTGAACGCAACACCGAGCGCGCCGAGCGCAAGCCCGGTCAAGGCAATCCCCTGTACGCAGCGGCAACGCGGCTGTTCGCGACACAGACTCCTGTCGTCGCCGCCGTGCAGGGTGCCGCGGTGGGCGGCGGCTTCGGCCTGGCGGTGATGCCTGATTTTCGCGTCGTAAGCCCGGAAGCGCGGTTTACCGCCAATTTCGTCAAACTGGGGTTTCACCCGGGTTTCGGGCTGACCCACACCCTGGCGCGCATCATCGGCCACCAACAAGCCCACCTCATGTTTCTCACGGGCCGGCGCCTGAGCGGTGAGGAGGCTTACAACATCGGCCTGGCGGATGTGCTCACCGACAGAGACAACCTGCGCGACGAGGCGATAAAACTGGCCGCGGAGATAGCCGAAAATGCACCGCTGGCGGTGAAATCAGTGCGCGCCACCATGCGCGCCGGGCTTGCTGAAGCAGTAAAACTGCAAACCGACCATGAGAACGCGGAGCAATTTCAACTGGCCAGGACCGAAGACCATGCGGAAGGAGTTCGCGCCGTGGGCGAGCGGCGCCCGGGTAACTTCGTCGGACGCTAGTACTCCATCAACTTAATAATTGCGGATCAGAGCCCGCCTGCTTTGGGCTGGCAAGGCGCCGTGAGGAGTAATATCGGGTATATTGCGACGAACGGCAACGCGGTCAGCGTAAAGCATGCGGACTCCCGAAGGGCGCAGCACAAGTGGCCTTTGGCCGTTGTTGCGGCTCTTGGAAAGGTACCCGACCTGTCCGGCGAGCCGCGCCTAGTCCAAAAACCACTTGTTCTGCGCTGACCCGCAATTATTAAGTTGATGGAGTACTAGGCCAGGCGCTCAGGCCTGCGCGGCGCCAGCAGCCCTCGCGTCCAGCGCGGTGCGGATCTCGCCATGGGCCTGTTCGTCCAGCTTGAACCGGCTGAACATCACCGCGCCAATGATGTAACACACCAACGGGAACAATCCGTACAAGGTCACCATGGACACCTTGACGCTCATGGTCTGCTCCTGATTGGGCACGAAACCCGAAAGCTCCAGCACAAATCCGGTCATGAGCAACATTACGCCGAGCGCACTCTTCTGCACAAAGTTCCAGGCCGCGAAGTAAGCGCCCTCTTTGCGCTCGCCGGTGAGGTGTTCATCGTAGTCGATGACGTCACCCTGTACCGAGGGACCAATGGTCCCTCCACACCCGTTCGCCAGCCCGGCGAACACGGCCATGAGAATGATCCAGCCCAGGCGCAGATCCGGATTTTCCATAAAGGGCAGCAGAAACATGGCGCCAAAGGAGAAGCCCGTTAACAGCATGCCGCCAATCCAGACACGGATCTTGCCGAAACGCCGGGACAACGGCAGCCACATTGGAACCGATGCGCTGGACGGCAACATGTAGGCAAAGATGATCATCGGCGCCCAGGTAGGCGCCCCAACAATGTAGTGCGTCACGTACAGCGTGAGTGCCGCGATCGCGGAAGAGCCAACGTGTTCGATAAACGTGACGATGAGCAGCAAGCGCGCATGCGGGTTCTGCCACACATCCCGGAACGCCTTGATCGGGCTGGAATTCATGCGACCCTGAAACTCCGGACGCTCGCGCAGGCGCACGACCGCAAATATCACCAGGGCGAACATGATGACGACCGCCAGCCCGCCCAATTCCGACGCCAAACCGCGAACGTCGGGCTCGGCCACGTATTCCTCGTTGATCAGGAAATACATGCTCACAAGCGACAGTATGGAACCGATGATATACGCAGCATGCCGCGCTCCGAACATGCGGCTACGCTCGTGATAGTCAACCGACAGTTCCGCCCCTAGCGAGAGGTGCGGAACAAAAAACAAGGTCATCGCGGAGTAAAATCCAATCACCGCGATCGCGGTCCAGATGATCAGGCCATCTGCATCCAAGCTCGCGGGCGGCGAAAACACCATGTAAAAACCCGCCGATATCGGCACACAGCTGGCCAGGATCCAGGTGCGCCGCCGGCCCAACCGTGTGGTGGTGCGATCGCTCAAGTAGCCAATCAATGGATCGGAGACCGCGTCCCAGATCCTCGAGATGCTGTAGATCACCCCCATCACCGCCGGCGCAATGAGCAATATGTCGGTGGCGAATTTCATCATGTACAAGCTCAACAGCAAGTACATGTAACCCGCACCAGCCGCAGGTGCGCCGTAGGCAATGATGGTGCGCCAGGAGACGCGGTCGGTACTACTCATGTTGCCTGTACGTCCAATCAGGCATTCTTGATGGTTAATCCACCGTCTACGGGCAGCGTTGCCCCAGTCATGAAGCTCGATGCAGGCAAGCAGAAGTTGAGCGTGCCGTGCGCCACTTCTTCCGGTTCCGCGTAACGCTTCAGCGCGATACGTCGTCGTGCGTACACTTGTTTCTGCTCTTCAGGGATTGCGTCGGTCATGCCGGTGCGGATCGGGCCCGGGCATATGCAGTTGACCGTTATCCCCTCGCTACCCAATTCGACAGCCAGAGATCGCGTCAGGCCAATGACGCCCGTTTTCGCCGCAGTGTACGGGCTGCCGAATTTGGTGGCACCAAGGCCCTCGGTAGAGGCGATATTCACAATGCGGGCATTGTCTGACTTGCGCAGGTAAGGCAATGCAGCGCGGATGGTGCGCGTGTGGGCGCTGAGCAGGACATCGAAAGTCTTGGCCCAAGCGGCTTCGTACTCGTCCCCGTCGATGGGCGAAAAAATGCTGATGCCCGCGTTGTTGATGAGCATGTCCAAGCCACCAAAGTGCGCGGCCGCTTCATCAATGACGCGAATCGTTTCAGCTGCATCGGAAAGGTCTAGCGTCCAGCCGCGAACCGGACATCCCGCGGCTTCGATATCGGCGACCACGCGCTGCAAGCCCTCTTCATTCAAATCCACTGCAGCGACCTTTGCGCCTTCATCGGCGAACAGCTTCGCGGTGGCTTCGCCCATCCCGCTGGCAGCTCCGGTGACTAAAACCACGTAACCTTCTACCGATCTACTCAGCTTCGTTAGCGCCATATGCGTTCCCCCGAAAATCAACAACAGCGAGCAATGTAGGGCGCTCATACCCGTATTGCAATCAGTGTTCGACAGCATGTACGGTCTACGCAGCTTCGCTACATAGGAACCGTATGCAACCGCTGCAGCACACCGGTGAATTGATCGCCGCCTACATGGCTGAACATTGGCACTGTGAATGCACGCTGGAACACATCGAGCAGATACCCGGTGGCGCTTCGCGAGAAACCTATCTGGTGCGGTTGCAGAAAAATGGCGAGGACGTGGGCGTCGTGGTGCGACGCGACCCACCGTCGAGCCTGATCGATACCGAGCGTGCGCACGAGTTCAAGACCTATCAGGCCGTGTACCGCCACGGCGTGGTGCCGGTTCCAGAGCCTATCGTGCTGGAAGAAAATCCCAAGGAGCTGGAGCGGCCTTTTTCCGTGACGGCGCTGGTGGCGTCCGGTCAAGCATCTCCCACAGGGTTGGACGAACCGGCCATGCAACCGGTGCTGGAAAAACTCGGCGCCGCCAAGTGGACGCTGCTGGGCAAACTAGCACGCACCAGCCCGGACGAGCTCGGCGTGAATGAATTCATGCCGACTCCAGAGCATCCAGCGCAACACGAACTGGACTATTGGAAGGGGGTTATCGAAGCCGACGCGTTAAGCCCGCAACCCATAGCCGCCGCAGCGGTGCGGTGGCTGCAACGCAACCTGCCTCCACCATCTACGGCCGCGACGCTGGTACACGGTGACTATCGAACCGGCAACTTCCTGTATACATCGGAGGGTGATATCACCACGGTGCTGGATTGGGAAATGGCGCACATCGGCGACCCTTTAGAAGATCTGGCATGGTCGTTGGATCCGTTGTGGTCCGTTGACCCGCACATCGCGGGGCGTTTGATGCCCCGCGAAGATGCAATTGGCATCTGGCAGGACGCATCCGGCATCAGCGTCGATCGCACTGCATTTAAGTGGTGGCAGATATTCGCGTCGGTCAAAGCCATAGCCATCTGGATCTCGTCCGCGGAAGACTACATCAATGGCACCACCAAGGAGCCGATCCTGGCCCTGGCAGGGTGGCCTCTGATCGACCGGCAGAGTCGCATTCTGCTGGATCGCTTGTCGCCAGAATCAGACCATGAATATGCGGAGGCCCTGGTATGATTCCGTCGCCCGGTCAGACCCTGACGGACATAGCCGTCCGCATCGCCACCCACTTGATGCCGGCCCTCAATTCAAACTTTACCCAGGCGGACAGCGGCTTGATCACGGCGTTGTTGCTCGCCTTCGGCCAGGATTTCGAGCGAGCGATTTACAACCGCATGACCGACATCGACGAAATCAAAACGGTTTGCGCGCAGGTGCGCGAGTCGCCAATCGATGATCGCTCGGGTCTTCCGTCCCAGCAGGAGCTGGACGACTTCATGCAGCAGACGCCGACCACCCTAATGCTCGCCGATGTCAACGAGCTGCACGCCCACGCGATGGAGCTGCTGATCCGCATCCACGCCTGGGCTGAAAATCACGACTCTGATCTCGATCGGCAAGTGTGGCGTTTGCTGCGCCATCACTGCGAACGCAACAAGTTTGATTTACCGGTGTTCTGACCCTATTCCGACCGCAACGCTTCCCGACGGTAGAGATACGCCGGTAGCGCGCACGACAAGCCAATGCACAAGTTCAAGGCGATGAACAGCCAGGGCTTGGGTCCCAGGCGGGCCGCAAACATATATGTCCAGAACACTCCGGAAGTAATTAACAGATCGGCGGTGAAGCCGCCCGCGGCGGAACTCGCGAACAGTGCCGGCACAAACCCGGCGGCACCTACCAGATCGGGGTGAAATACACCTAAGAAAAACATGATCGGCACCACTGCGCCCACGACCGCCCATACCAGATAAACCTGTTTCATAGTCGTCATTCCCTAATTCAAGGCCTGCAAGGCTACGCTCATGGTTTATCTCATCAATTACCTCTGAGGTAATGGCCGTTTGATGCCGCTACAATGCAACTACCTCGCAGATACAATGTGCTAAAGGGAGATTTTCGCATTGTCCGACAACGACGAACGCTTCGCGCGAGAAACCCGCATCGTGCGCACGTACGTAGGCACCGCGAGCAGCTACATAGTGATTTCCAGCGCCGTGCTTCTAGCCCTGGTCATCATCAAACCTGAACCGATCGGCCTGCTCAGCGCCTGCTGGTTCGTGTTGAGCATGGTTTTTGCCAGTACGTACAGATACTTCGCCCTGCGTTATCTGGAAAACCTCGGCACACGCTACGACCTCATGCCTATCGTCAAACGCAGCCGCGTGTTCAACAAATGGGCTGACAGGCCCGTCTATTTCTACGTGGGCGCCATGCTCGCCTTCTATCTTGGCTGGCTCAACCTGCTTTGGAACCTGCTATGAAGATTTTCAACCTGGTGCTGGTGAAGCCTTCACACTACGACGATGACGGATACGTGATCCAGTGGTGGCGCTCGACCATGCCGGCCAACACTCTGGCGGCAGTGACGGGACTGGCCATGGACGCGAATGAGCGCAGCGTGCTGGGCGACGATGTGCAAATCAAGATTCACGCCATTGATGAAACCAATACCCGGGTCAACGTCAAACGCCTGGCTCGCCTGGTCAAGAACGGACGTGGCCTGGTGGGATTGGTGGGTGTGCAATCGAACCAGTTTCCGCGAGCCATGCACATCGCCATGCAGTTTCGCAAACTGGGGGTCGACGTCGCCATTGGCGGTTTTCATGTCAGCGGCTGTATCGCCATGTTGCCTGAACTACCTACCGAGCTGCGCGAGGCCATGGACGCCGGGATAACACTCTTTGCCGGCGAAGGCGAAGAGGTCTTCGATGAATTTCTCCTGGACGCATTCCACCACAGACTAAAACCGTTGTACGACTACATGGAACAGCTGCCGGATATCTCGCGCTCACCCATCCCGTTTCTGGAAGCCGAACGTGTCCGCCGTACCGCGGGTGACCAGTCCAGCTTCGATGCAGGTCGAGGCTGCCCATTCAGTTGCAGCTTCTGCACCATCATAAACGTGCAGGGCCGCAAATCGCGCTATCGCCAACCTGAAGAGGTGGCCATGATCATCAAGCGCAACCTCGTGCAAGGGGTGAAACGGTTCTTCATTACCGATGACAACTTTGCACGCAATCAGAACTGGGAGCCTATCCTCGACGCGCTCATCGAGCTGAAGCATGAGGTCGACATTCGTTTCAACCTCGTAATCCAGGTAGACACCCTGTGTCACCAGATCCCCAATTTCATCGACAAATGCGTGGCGGCGGGGGTCAAACGGGTATTCATCGGTCTGGAGAACATCAATCCGAGCAATCTGCAGGCTGCCAAAAAGAGGCAGAACCGCATAACCGAATATCGCACCATGATCCAGGCATGGAAAGACGCCCGAGTGTTTACCATCGCGGGCTACATCATTGGCTTTCCCAATGACACCCGCGACTCGATCATGCGCGACATCGAGATCATCAAGAAAGAACTTCCCCTGGACCTTCTGGAGTTCTTTTATCTCACGCCGTTGCCCGGATCTGAAGACCATAAAAAGCTGTGGGAAAAACAGGTGGCAATGGAAGAAGACCTGAACCAGTACGATTTGTGCCATACCACCACCGCGCACCCGAACATGTCCAAAGAAGAGCTCGACGAGACCTACCTGGCTGCCTACGCTTCCTACTACAGCGATGAGCACGCGGTGACGCTGATGAAGCGCGCCCGCGCCAAAGGTGTGCAGTTGGGGAAAATGGTGAGTGGCGTTACCACCTTCTACGGCAGCGTGATGTGGGACGGCGTACACCCGCTGGAAGGCGGCATTCTACGGCGCAAGTACCGCCGTGACCGGCGTCCGGAATTCGACGTTGAGCCGGTTGCCGCCTTCTATCCCAGGTACTTCAAGCAGTTGTGGAGCACGAACTATAACTACGCACAGCGATTGTTGAAGTTTCACAAGGTCCGCCGCCAGTTGGAGGCTGACCCCGAGAGCAGAAATTATACGGATCAGTCGCTAATGCCCGTTACCGACGATGAAATAGAAGTGTTGGAGATCTTCAATGCCACCGACTCCGCCCACACCGCTGTGGAAAAAGAGCTGCGCCGACGCCAGCGCCTAGAAGCCCGCGATTCCGCTGCGTAGCGCAGTCAAAACATATGGCTGAAGCGTCTCCGATATTCGCAACCCTGCTCAAACAATGGCGGCAACACCGCCACGTGAGCCAGCTCGACCTATCGCTTGATGCCGGTGTTTCTCAGCGTCACCTGAGTTTTCTCGAAACCGGACGCGCTAACCCCAGCCGACCAATGGTGTTGGCGCTTGCACACAGTCTCGATCTGCCTCTGCGCGAACGCAACAGCTTGCTACGCAGCGCAGGCTTCGGCGCCGCTTTCGCGGAAGGCGACTTAGACGCTGAAAGTTACCGCGTGTTTCGCGAAGCGTTGCAACAGACCATGGAGCAAGCTGAACCGTTCCCAGCCCTGGTATTGGACGGCAACTGGAACATGGTAATGGCCAATGCCGGCGCGCTTCGATTCTTCAATCTCTTCATCGATCCCATGGTCGCCCTCGCCGATATCGGTAATCCGGAGAGATTTCAGATCGTGCGCCTGTGCCTGCATGAAAAAGGCTTCATGCCGTTCATTGAGAATTGGGAGGCTTTGATCGCAAGTTTCCTGGGTCGCGCCCGGCGCGCGTTGCTGGCCAATCCGGGCGACGCCCATCTGCCTGGCTTGATCGAAGAAATCCTCGGCCATCCCAAAGCGCCCGAGGATTGGCGACGAGTCTGGTCCGCCCACAGCGACCCCGCCATAGAGATGGTGATGCGCAAGGATGATCAGATATTCCGGCTGTTCACGATGCTCGCACACTTTGGCGCCGCCACAGATGTGACGTTGGAAGAGCTGTCGGTAGAGCTGTTCTTCCCCGCAGACGACGCCACGCGTCGAGCCCTCACACAGCTGGCCGACAACACGGCCTGATCGGTGTAGCATTGCCGGTTTTGCATACCAGGCCACAACGAATGATCGACCTAGACCGTGAAGGTGACGTCTTTACTCTGACCATGAACGCCGACGAAAACCGCTGGAACACCACTTTCGTGAGAGCAATTGCCGAAGCACTGGACGAGGTGGAGTCATCAACCGGGCCTGCGGCCCTGGTGACCCTGTCGGGCAACGAGAAATTTTTCTCCAACGGTCTCGATCTCGACTGGGTCAGCGCTCCTGATGAGCATCCCGAAGGCGGCGACCGTAAAGTGTTCGGCGACGAATTCATGACCCTGATGGGCCGCTTGATCACATTTCCAATGCCCACCATAGCCGCCATAAATGGCCATGCGTTCGGCGCCGGGTTCATGAGCGCCCTATGTCACGACGTGCGCATAATGCGCGCCGACCGCGGCTTCATCTGCGCCAACGAAATGCAGTTGGGCATGGCCATTCCGCGGCCGGAGTTGGCGTTATTCCGTCACAAACTGCCAATGAACGTCTTCTTCGAAACCGTCCAACTCGCGCGACGTTGGACTGGCCCAGCCGCCCTGGACGCCGGAATTGTGCAACATGTGACCGACCTGGACACGCTGCGCGAGCATGCGTTACAACGGGCGACGGAGCTGGCGCCGCTAGCCGCAAAACGCGAAGTTTATGGTGCCCAGAAGGAACATCTGTTTGGCGCGGATGCCGCCATCAATATGCCGCATGGCGCAGCGCACATGTTGAAGAACGCAGCGGACTTCCACTAAGGGTACGCTACCGAGGTAATCGGCGTGCCGCTCGCTTCAATTTCGGCGAGGCGCGCCATGGCCGCCGCAAATCGCGGGTCGCTACGAATCGGCTTCAACAACGGTGAGCGGCGCAGCGCCGGCACAAGCCCAATCTCTCGGTCCTCTATCGCACGGCGCATCCACACAAGTGCCTGGTCGTAGTCTCCGAGGTGGAAGTAACCCCAGAAGTATCCCGATAAGTAGATCCCCTTGCCCTCCTCCCAGCGCGCCTCCCCGTGGCTGAGGACTTCCCGCGCGGCCTCGTCCTCGCCGAGAAGTGCGAGGACCGGGGCAAACTGTGGTTCGTCATCACCGAACGTCGCGAATCCCAACTCGGCGGTGTGTCGTGCCGACTCGAGATCACCGGTGTAATAATCCGCCCAGGATTTCAGTGCCAGCGCGAACACATAAGCGTATCGCTCCGTGCCTTGCGTCTCGATCACGGCCCTGTCGGCAGCCTCGGCCGCCGCCGTGTAGTCACCGTTGAGGAAGTGCGCGTAGGTCATCTGCACATGGGTTTGAGCCTGGTTTTCCATCGCGCCCATGTTGAGCACGGTGTTGTAACGCATGAGCGCTTCATCGAGCTTCCCTTGCACCAGGGCCAGTAGCCCGAGATTGAACTCGATGCCGCCGGGAGGCCAACCGCGTTTACGGGCGTACTCGAAGTTCGCCGCCGCTGCGGGATAATCAAGGTCGTGAAGACTTACCCAGCCAGCTAACCAGGTCCAGTGTTGGTTAAGCTCGAGCACGCGCCGCGTGTACATATGCGTTGGACTTACAACCTCCTGGTAGCGAGCCCTGCGGCCGAGTCGATTGACATACATGTTCGCCAGATACATGGGCGGGAAAATAAATTCCGGGTCGAGCTCACTCGCGCGCCGGAGATGGACAAGCGATTTATTCCAATCGCCGCCCAAGCCCTGCCATATTTCCGTCGATTCGGTCACCCCGGCGACGAGTTCGCGCACGGCTCCGGCAGATTGCGTCTGTCGCGACACCTGCCCGTGTAGAGTCACCACCTGATAAGCCAGGCTGGCAATGTGTTGCGGCCGCCAGGCCATCAGCTCTTCCGTCGGTTGCCGCGGGAGATCAAGGGTCTTCGACCAAACGACGACCCCCGGCTCCACCGCTTCAACCTGTACGAAAAGCCTCACGCCTTCCGCGAGGCTACTCATCGCACCTTTCACGACGAAGTCCACGCTTTCAACCCGCTGGGCGAGGTCCATGCCCGGCTGTAGCAGACGGGACAAGTAGTGTGTGGTTTCGTTACGAAACAACGCCGCATAACCCTGCAGGGGATCATTGCCGGGTGGGTAATCGAAGGGCTCCACCGCGATCCGAATCCGCTCAGGATTCTGTGCGCCCGGTTGTGCGGATGAAAGCCAATAGCCCGCGCCAAGCATTGAGACCATCACGACGACGAAACCCGCGAATATTGCGCCCGTCTTGCGTCGACGCCATCCCGCACGATTGTCTGGTGAGCCGAGTCGCGCTGGCGCGGTGCTGGACGAATCTGTTGGGTCCGAAACCTCAGCGCACAAGCGATAACCGCGCTTGGGGAACGTTTCAATGTAGCGCGGATGCCGCGCGTCGTCTCCCAGCGCACGACGCAGACGGGTCATAACCTGGTGCAATACGTTGTCGCCAACCACCACGTCCGGCCAGGTACGCGACAATAATGCTTCGGTCGTCACAACCTCAGGGGCCCGATCTATCAGATGCAGCAACACCGAGAGCTCTTTGGGATCCAGTACGTGTTCATCGTCTCCATGCGTCAGGCGTTCGGTACCAATATCCAGCGTCCACTCGTCAAGCCGCAGCGTCGACGGCCCGGACTGGGTTAAACCGCGCCCGCCCGGGCGCAAAGCCTGATGAACCTTTGACTCATAGCTCGCGCGTGGATGCTCATACTTTAGGATGCCCTGACGATTGCTCAGGCTGAGACTCAGGCCATCCGGTACATCAGTTTGCGTCAAGTGCACCGCTAACAGACTGCATGACTGCTCGAGCGCGAAATTCACCTCGCGCCGGCAGTGTTCAGACACAACCGATTGCGGGGTAATGAAGTAGAGAAAGGTGGAACAGTGTTTGATCTGCCGAGCCAGCGTCTCCGACCATTCGGAACCAGGTGCTATGCCCTCGTCGTACCAGATATTAAATCCGGCCTCATCCAGCCGGGTGATTTCCGGATAGACGAGCGCCCGATCTTCATGCGAATAGCACACGAAAACGTATGGATCGCTACCTTCATAGGCCGAAAATGGTCTTTGCACCACGCTCTCCCTCGCCCAGACACAGTATAGCGATGCCCTGCACCCCTAGATACGCTCGTCTAACACATTGAAAACTATAGTATTCATAGAAATATCAGAGCGATATCAGGTGGCTCAAAGGACGCGGGCGGCAACGCCTGGGATTGTTTGCGGCAAGCGAATCTTCCCCGGAGCGAACTATGAAGTTTTCCCTGATTGGACTCGTTGCAGCCGTTGCCGCCTGTTCGACGACACCCCCGGAGGGGACCATTGCCCGCGTAAAGCACGACGCACGCAAAACCCTGATCGCAGATTGCATTCAGTACCCAGAGCAATACGGTTTTCCGAACACCCGGGCAGAGAACGCCGACCTCCTCAGCGTCACGCCGGCATTGGCACCAAACGTATATTCCTATTGCAAACGAGTCGCACAACACCAGGTGCGATAACCCGACTTTGTGAACGGGAGACACGCACGCGCACCGCGCGGGCGGTCCATCACCGCAGCGGCGTACCAGCCGCAAGGCTGAACACAATCCAACGAGTGACCCGAAGGGTCGCGAGGATGGCAATCCGCGCTAGTCGAATAACACACTCAGGTATGGAGCGGGAGACGAGGCTCGAACTCGTGACAACCTGCTTGGGAAGCAGGGACTCTACCAACTGAGTTACTCCCGCGCAGGCTAAACCCTAACACGGATTGAAACATAGTGTGGGACTCCACCTGTCCGCTGGCGCGACACCACAGCACTCGACTAAGCTACCCGCATCATTTATCAAGAGGTACTCATGAACATTAATCGTCAATGGCTGCTCGCAAAGCGACCCCATGGCATGGTCGGCGAAGAAAACTTCGACTATGTGGAAACACCGATTCCCGAACCCGGCGATGGTGAAGTACTGGTACGCAATCTCTACCTGTCCTTCGACCCTACCCAGCGTGGCTGGATGGAGGATGTGGAAAGTTATCTCCCGCCTGTGAATCTGGGCGAACCCATGCGCGCGGGCTCGATCGGCCAAGTCGCGGAATCGAACCACCCAGGTTTCGACGTGGGCGATATCGTGCAGACCACCGGTGGATGGCAGGATCTGGTTGTAGTGGCACCAGAGACGGCCGTTATGGGCCTGAACAAGGTACCCGACGGCGTTCCACCTGAAATGATGATGTCGGTGTTTGGCGTTACCGGACTGACTGCGTATTTTGGTCTGCTCGACCTGGGACAGCCGAAGGAAGGCGAGACGGTTCTCGTATCTGGTGCAGCGGGCGCCACCGGATCCGTTGCCGGACAGATCGCACGCATCAAAGGCTGCCGTGTGGTCGGCATTGCCGGTGGCCCGGAAAAATGTGCATGGCTTAAGAATGAAGCCGGGTTCGACGAAGTGATCGACTACAAGAACGAAAACGTCAACCAGCGCATCGCCGAAACCTGTCCGAACAAAGTCGACGTGTTCTTCGACAACGTCGGCGGCGAAATTCTCGAAGCCGCGCTCAATCACATCAACATGCACGCGCGAGTAGTACTGTGTGGCGGTATCTCTGCCTACAACGCTACGGAACCTGTACCGGGGCCCAGCAATCTAATGAATCTGGTGATCATGCGCGCGCGCATGGAAGGATTCATTGTCATCGACTATATGGACCGCGCCGCCGAAGCCGTCGGCGAGCTCATGAATTGGATCACCAACGACGGGCTAATCTATCAGGTGGATGTGCAGGAAGGTTTCGAGAATATTCCAAGCACACTACAGAGATTGTTTACCGGCCAGAACCTGGGCAAACAACTGTTGAAGATCGCCGACCCGGCGTAGTTGATCGACGCATAACGGCGCTCTCGCGCCGTCTACAACCATGGTGCGTGACGGGACGCCGTCACGCCGGCAGGTCAGTCGACCAGGGTCTGCAGATGGTCGTGGAAGTGCTGGATGCGCATCTCGTCATCATTCAGAAAGGTATGCTGGAACCCGTTCGAGGCCATGCCCGCTTGCACTCCACCCAGCAGTTCTACGTCCTGATCTATGGTGTCAGTCATCGTCTTCTCACCCGCAATCACGGCGCCGTAACCGAAAACATCGCGCTCCGGGCGCGCATAGTCCTGGGGTAAGAATCCGCTCTCGCTCACGGCCTCGCGCCCCGGGCCAAGGATTTCTGAACTCTGGGAGGCAAGATCCGGGTCGGCAAACATGGCCAGGCTAATCTTGTCGAAATCGCACCGGTTCGGATCTGTCGCGTGGGGCCGCGGGCGCAACAACCAGCAATGCTCTGGCGTAAAAGAAAAAATCGTATTTGGAAACAGGTTGTACTGCCACACGTCGGAGAGCTGCTCGTCGTCGAATTGATCGTAGTGAAAACCGCGTGCTCGGCCAATCTCGCGTTTACGCACCTGCACGGCGCGCCGAATTTCCATAACGCGACCGCGGAAGTCTTCGGGATCGAGACCCAGGCTGATGAGCTGAGCTGATTGGATGTCGGTGGGTTCCTCCGGGACCGGAAAGCGCGGATTGACCGTGGCGCCCGGCACAGCCAGCCCAGTGTGCCCACTATCGAACAGGTGCACGGTGTCGTTGCAGCAATCAACCATACGCTTATGTTGCGGATGCAGGAAATCAACGTGGTACAACTCGCTGAAGTTGTCCACCACCGCTTTCCAATTGCACTCGAGATGAACTGTCTGATCCTCGACGAGCACCATGCTCTGAAAACGGTACGGCGCTAACATGTCCATGACAGGCCCAAGGAAGGCATTCAGCGGTTCCGGGCTTTCAGACATGTTAATGAACACAAATCCAGCCCATACCTCGGTGTGCACCTTGGGCAGGCCTAATTGCTCACAGGGCACACCGTCAGCGAAGCGCTCTTCGTACGGCACGATGTTCAGCTCGCCGTCAATATCGTACGTCCAGGCATGATAAGCGCAGCGGAAATTGGCCGCGTGACCGCGCTCGGCGGTGACCAGACGGTTGCCGCGATGTTGGCAGACGTTGTAAAAGCCTTGCGCACGTCCATTGCTGCCGCGGGTGACGAGGATCTGTTCCCGTCCCATGTCAAAAACAAAGTAATCTCCGGCAGTCGCGAGATCAGACTCCAGCCCCGCCAGCAGCCAGGTTTTACGCCACACCTGGTCCCACTCCCGATCCATGTACAAAGGATCCAGGTAGCGAGATTTATCAAAGTTGGAAATGCTGACCGCACGCCCAGTGTGGTTAACGATCTCTATAGTCACCCAGTTCTCCGATGTTGAGGTCCAGCAATCTACTACGCGGGCGCGGGTGGCGGGTTCGCGCAAAACCCCGCCTGGTGGCTGACCAATCTTAAGCGATCGCCCTCCACCACGAAAACATTCGTAGCCACCATGACGTTTCCTCCGGCTTGTTCATAACAAACCACGGCTGCAGTGTCTTCGCCAATCTGCTGGCTTTGTGCCCCATAAAAGCTCACCTGACCCTGCTGGGGATTCGACAGTATCCCGCGCCAGCTCTCTAACACGGCCTCACGCCCGACCAACGCCGGCCAACCAGGATGCAAACAGATGACCTCGCGTTGCTCCGACCACAAATGCGACATGGCGTCGAAATCCATGCCCTCAAACGCCAAATAGAACGCCTCGTTGGCAAACTCTACCTGCTCCAGCTGCAACGCCATCGACATCACCCCCCGTTCCCCTTGGGCAAGACTCTCAGGTAACCTAGCACCATGCAAATTTTTGAATTCGACAACCAGTTTACGCGAGCGCTTCCCGCTGATCCCGTCACGGAGAACGTGCGCCACCAGGTCAATCAAGCCATTTACTCAGACGTATCGCCAACCGCGGTGAAGGCTCCCTACCTGGTTGCGTACTCCGCTGAAGCCGCAGCACTCATCGGCCTCGATGAAGCCGACTGCGCCAGCGAGCGCTTCGTGCAGACATTCGCGGGCAATGAGTTGTTGCCCGGCATGCATCCCCACGCCACCTGCTATGGCGGGCATCAATTCGGCAACTGGGCAGGCCAGCTGGGCGATGGCCGCGCGATAAACCTGGGCGAAGTGTCCACCTCTCACGGACACTACATGTTGCAGTTGAAAGGCGCAGGGCCTACGCCCTATTCCCGCACTGCAGACGGCTTAGCTGTGCTGCGCTCGTCGGTACGCGAGTTTCTATGTAGCGAAGCGATGTTCCATCTGGGTGTACCCACTACCCGGGCGCTGAGCCTGATCGGCACTGGTGAGGGCGTCGTTCGCGACATGCTCTACGACGGCAACGCGCAAACCGAACCAGGCGCTGTGGTGTGCCGGGTGAGTTCATCTTTTGTGCGCTTCGGACACTTTCAGATGCTGGCTGCAAGAGACGAGATAGAGCTGTTGCGCGAGTTCACCGATTTCGTAATACAACACGAGTTCCCGCATCTACATGAGACGACGTCCGTTCAAGACAAGTACGTGCAATGGTTCGCCGAGGTGTGCGAGCGCACCGCGCATATGCTGGTGCAATGGATGCGGGTGGGATTCGTGCACGGCGTGATGAATACCGACAACATGTCTATTCTGGGTGAGACCATCGACTATGGGCCGTACGGGTGGTTGGAAGACTTCGACCCGGATTGGACCCCGAACACAACGGACGCAGCCAACCGGCGCTATCGTTTTGGGCAACAGCCTGGCATCGCGCAGTGGAATCTGATGCAGCTCGCCAACGCGATCCTGCCTCTGGTGGGCGACGCCAAACCGTTGGAGGAAGCACTATCCGGCTATGCGCGAGCCTACGAAAGCGGCTGGCAGGAAATGATGGCCAGCAAGCTCGGTCTGAAGACTTACGAGCCTAAGCTGGTCGACGAGCTCCACGGCCTGCTCACTTGTGCGGAAACCGACATGACGCTGTTTTATCGCCATCTAGCCGACGTCGATCTTGCTGGCGAAGCGCCGGAAGCAGCGCTTGCCCCGGCTTACTACCAGCCCGACCAGATGACAGAGCAATTCATCGCGCAAACCCGAAACTGGTTGGCTGCATACCATCAGAGCCTGCTGGCCCAGGATGTGGACCCGACCACTCGTAACGCCACCATGAACCGTGCGAACCCCAAATTCGTGCTGCGTAACTACCTCGCGCAACTTGCTATCGACGATGCCGAAGCAGGCGATTTCACATTGGTGAACCGGTTACTGGATGTATTGCGTAAGCCCTACGACGAACAACCCGACGCGCAGGAGTACGCCGCCAAACGCCCTGAATGGGCGCGCACCAAGGTTGGCTGCTCGATGCTGTCTTGTAGCTCTTAGTCTCCGCTCACGCGAGCGGTATAAACAAACACTGCCGCGACTCACTCTCCACCGCACGGCTGATATGGCCCCGGCCAGTCGTGTCTTCGGCAAGCAGAATGCTACCCGGACCAAGCCGGCGCGTATCGCCTAGACCGGTCTCAATTTCAACCGAACCCGTAAGGTTCACCACATACTGGCGTCTCGGCGCACAATGGAAATCGAGCTTGTAGTCGCCGGTGACCTCGCGAAATATCACGCTCTTTGCCGCCACTGGTGCAGACATCAGTCCCGCCAGACCGCTATCTTCCATGTCGATCTCAACATCTTCGAAATGCGACTCGCCGTCATCGCCGGTGTAGATACGCGTAACTTGCATAGATTGCTCCAGATTCAGCCTGTGTGATTACTCAATATCGCGCCGGCATGGTCCTCATAGGACACATCCGAAATCATGAAGTGTTGGGCCGACACGACAAGATCGCGATGGATTCGCTGCAGCACATTGCTGTCTAGAATGGCTGCCGCCCCGGCATGACGTAGGGCGCGGCTGCCTATTTCCTGACATTGTTCCGTCGCCAGCGCGCACACCGAGCGCGTCTTCACCGCGAGCTCCGCTACATTTTCTGCCTGATCGATCTGCGCGTGCCAGAACTCATCCGCAACCGCGCGAACGCCGCTGTACAACATGTGCCATTGGGCCTCCAACTTGCCGAGTTCCACCCGGAAAGCCTGTTTGGAAGCCACCGACTGCTGGTCGACCAACCGGAATTTTGACACAGATTGGCAAATCAGCTCATCCAACGCGTGTCTTGCCCCACCCAGTGAAACGCTGGCATGTTCGAATGGCAGCCGCTGAATCAAGTTGGCGTTGGGCGAGTCGGCGCCTCGCGCTGGTTCACCGAGAACGCGCTCGTAGGGTACAAACACATCCTCGATGATGTAGCTGCTGGACCCCGAACCGCACAAACCGGATACATGCCAATCGTCGACGATCTCCACTTCGGCGATGGGTACGACCAGAGGCACAGGTGTGCCATCGCACACACAGTTGGCCACGATCCAGTTCGAATGATGAATACCGCTACCGAAGCCCCAACTGCCACTGGCCCGGTAACCGCCGTCCACGGCGCGTGCCTGGCCTGCCGGTTTCAGCGAGCCTGCACCAACCGCCGGGCGCGCTCCCGCAAACACCTCGCTAAAGCCAGCGTCGGGCAAGCCGCGCGCCATCATTGCCGAGATCGAGCAGCCGATCATTACATTCCAGCAGGCAGACATGTCTGCCCGCGCGAGTGCGACCATCGCATCTACCTGGGCCACGAAGTCCGCGTCGAACCCACCACTTTCCGGAGGGGACCATATGCCAAACAGCTTCTGCTCATACAAAGCATCGACGGCCGCGGGACACAGCTTACGGCCAGATTCCGACTCGCCCGCTGTCGCCTCGAGCACATCCGTAACCGCTGCTACCCGCTCCAGCAAGTCTTCTCGCACACTATTTGAATTACCCCTCATATAACCCCCCGCGCAACGCAAGTAGCATCAGCGAAACGACATCAAAAGGGAAGCAACCCTCAAACATCCGCACAGCGCGTGGCGCAGGTGGTCGAAATCTACTCGCGCTCGCTCGCGAGCTTGAATGCAACAATGTGGTCACCCGCAGGCGTGGGCAACGCTCGGTGCCCGCCAGCGGCTATCACTACGTACTGCTCGCCCTGGTAGACATACGTCATGGGTACCGCGTTACCACTTGTAGGCAGTTTTGCCTTCCACAGTTCATCACCCGAATCGATGTCATGGGCGCGTATATAGGCATCCGATGCTCCGGCAATAAAAATGAGCCCACTGGCCGTAACCGTCGGCCCGCCGAATTGCACGCTGCCCTCAAGGAAGTGATAGATCGGCCATGGCGCGAGGCCTTCCAACGTGCCATAGGGCCGCTGCCACAATATGTCGCCGCTCTCCAGGTCCACCGCCGCAAGCGTGGCCCACGGCGGCGGGGAACACGGAACGCCCAGGGGTGACACTATCGGCTGCAGCGATACGCAATACGGTGAGCCATGCTGTGGAAACGAAAACTGGCCGACGCAATCCTGTTGAGGAATGAGTTTCACCTCCATTGCGAAGTGCTGGGTATTCGCGACCATGATTTTGCGCTCGAGATCCACCGCAGGAGCGCCCCAGTTGTTGCCGCCGCCAGCGGACGGGAAAAACACCGTTCCTTTAAGGCTGGGCGGCGTGTAGATAGGTCCGGTCGCCATCTCCTCCAGGCGCTTGCGGCACTGTCCTCTGTCCCAGAACGTCAGGCCCCACGCATCATCTGGCGTCATACCCAGCTGATGTAGTGGCGGCGGCTTCACCGGGAAAGGTTGTGTGGGGCTCAGATATTCGCCCGGTACGGCCCCGGCCTGCGGCACTGGACGCTCCTCTACGGGATGCAGGGGTTCGCCCGTTTCACGATCGAGCACAAAGGTCATGCCCATCTTGGTGACCTGCACTACCGAGGGCCGGGTTTTACCGTCGATGGTGAGTTCCACCAACGTGGGCTGGGCGGGAATGTCATAATCCCAGATGTCATGGTGCACGGTCTGGTAGTGCCAGGCGACCTCGCCCGTGTCTGCATGCAACGCGACGACGGAGCTCGAGTAGTAATCCAGATGGCCATCGCGGTCACCGCCATAGTAATCCGGCGAGGAATTGCCCGTCGGCACGATCACGAGCCCGCGCTCCGCGTCGACCGATATTGTTGACCAGACATTGGTGGTACCCGGCGTGTAGCTGCCGATTTCATCGGCTTGCTCGTGGTCAGGGTGGGTCGGGTTCCAGCCCCACACCAGCTCGCCGGTGCGGATATTGTAGGCGCGCACCACGCCCGAAGGTACGTCCGGCCGCTGACTGTCCAGGACCATAGCGCCGGAAACAACAAGGTCGTTGATGATCGCGGGGGCGCTGGTAATGGCGTATTCGTGTGAGGCATGTTCGCTCTGCCCGACTGCGAGATCGACCTCACCATTCGACCCAAAACCCGAGCAACGTTTACCGGTTTTGCCATCCAACACTATGATGCGCGAATCCAGGGTTCCGAGGACGATCCGATGCCCACAGAAAGCATCCTCGGGCGCTTGCGGATCTATCCAGCTGCTCACCCCCCGGCAGTTGGAGAGAATCTGATTGGCGAGATCAATTTCCGGGTCGAACACCCAGCGTTCCGCGCCGCTCGCAGGGTCCAGGGCGAAAACGCGATTGAACGAAGTGCAGAAATACAGTGTGTCCCGAACCATTATGGGCGTGACGATGAAGCTCGTGGGTGTGTCGCCCTCTCCCACGCCGATCTCCAGACGCGCACCCACATCAATTGAACCACCGGTAACGAAGTCTCCGGAACGGTGCGTCCAGACCTGTTCGAGATCCGTAACGTTTTCCGGAGTAATCAATGCCGCACGGGAATAGTGGCCACCTCCCGCGGCACCGCCGTAGGCCGGCCATCCGATGTTATCTGCCAAGGCCAAATGCGCACACGCGAACAACGCACTTGCCACAATAATATTTCGCACACCACTCTCCTTCTAAAATTGCCTATGGTGACTAGAGACCGACATTCGCAGTTAAATCGCGCAAACATCCATGAATAGTCCGACGTTTTTCTAAGGTATATCCGATGACCCCACTACAAATCTTCTACCTCTTACTGGCGGCCCTTGGCCTATGCACGACGATGTTCTTCAATGTCGCCTACTACAATGAACGCGGATATTTCGACGTCATGGATTTTCTACAGCTCGCATACGCGAGCAATGTTTCAACGTCGATAATGAACGATGTGCTGGTCGCGACTACCGCATTCGTGTGCTGGCTATTTGTCGAGTCGCGCCGCATAGCTATGCGCCACGCATGGGTATTCGCGGCATGCATTTTCGTCGCGTTCGCATTCGCTTTCCCACTCTACCTGTTCTTTCGAGAAAGGCACATCGCGAACTCGCAATGAATCAACATATGGATATCGACACAGCTTCCCTGCCCACGCGACCCAGACTCGCCGTCAACCTTCGATAGAAGAAGGGAGGCGGACGAGTGCGTCCAATTGATCAGCAGGTTCTGCAAACTGCGCAACCTGGAAAACGAGATTGGCCACCTTCGGATCCTTGGCAGCCAGCGCGTTAAGTTGCTTTTCCTGATGCCTCCAGGCATCAAGTTCCTCGGGAATATCGCCGCTCGCCTCACTGAATATCGTGTCGCCAAGTACTGCTCGCTTCCACGGCGGCGCACTGAACGCCGAAATCTTCGGGATATGTCGTGCAGTCAGGTGCGCGGCGTCAAAGTGGCTCGTTTCGAACGAGGCCAGTGTTTGATGAAGCAGGTCCGCCTGCGCGATAGCAGATGTCATGCCCTGACCATAAAGGGGATTCAACGAGATGACACAATCACCAACAGGCATGATGCCAACCGGCATGTCATCGTCGAAGTGGCGCACTTCGTTGTGCGAGAAAGTGTATGCAGAAACACCAGTCGTGGCTGTGGCGTCTTTCAAGGTATCTGCCACTTCTGGTACCGGGAGCGCCGCGGCCGACTCCAGGAATGACGTAGGATCTTTCCCCGGATAGACACCAAATCTTCCTGACAGCGACAACAACCACTGGTCGTTTTCAACAGGCAGCATCGCGGCACCGAGTTTGTCCATCGGATAATGGCGAACGACATAACCTACCTCGGAATCTCCCCCAGCAGGCCGCTCGTACAGCGCAGTTGCGTACCGGACATCCACGTGAATCGCGCTGACCCCGGGCGTCTTAAAACCAGCGCCGCCCAACCACTGGCCAAGCCTCGTCCCGCGTCCACTCGCATCAACCACCAGCACCGCATCGCTCATCGTTGGTTTGCCACCGGCGAGAGCATATTCAACCCCACAGACAGCGCCGCCTTCGAACAGCAGATCCGTCACCCGCGCCTGCCAAAGCAGCCGGACATTCTCTCGCCCTGTTGTATGTTCTCGGATCAGCGCCTCCAGCAATGGCCGCGTCATAGACAAGCCGTTCGCACCAGGGGGGGCCGGGGGTGCCCAGCCGTTAGCCAGGTAAAGTCTGATCTTTTTGCTGAAGTCGAGACTTGCCGCACCGGCCTCAATAAGATCTGCTTCGATGCCCGGGTAATAATGGTTCAACAGATGCAGGGCGTGACCCTGAAGCCCATGCACGTGTGTACCCTGGGGTACACCTTTGCGCGCCGCGATGCGTTGCTGCGGTTGATCCTTCTCCAGCACCAGCACTTCTTCGAAGAAGTCGGACAGCACCCTGGCAGTGATCAGACCTGAATGCCCACCCCCTATAACGATGGCTCGCCCGCCGTACATCAGCGCCGCCGCTGAACGTTGGCGTTGCTATCGACGGTGGGCAGCAACAACACGAGCCAGACACCCGTCATTATGTTGATCGATCCCGCTGCGCAACGAGTTCGCGAACTCTGGGGATCAACTCCCGACCGTACTCGATGGCATCAGGCAGCGGATCGTAACCGCGAATGAGCAGGCTGGTCGCACCAATGTCGTAGTAGGCAACCATGGCCTGCGCGACGGTCTCGGGAGTTCCAACCAGCGCGGTCGAATTTCCAGGTGCACCGCTTGCGGTTGCCAGCGCCATGTAAAGGCAGCTGTCATAAACTTCCTGTCTGGACGCTGCGTCGAGCAATCGTTGCGAGCCGGCATTCTGCGGATTGTTTTTACGAACCCCCATGCGCCGTTCTATTTTGGCAAGGATATCGTGCGCCCTATCCCAGGCCTCGTCCTCAGTTTTCCCGAGGATGGGGCGGGTCGATACGCTAAATCTCAGCTGATTCTCACCCGCCGCATCTCTTACTCGTTGCATGAAGGTTTCCGTGTCCGTCAGCGGCTCGCCCCACAGCATGAAGGTGTTGAGATACGGCGCCAGTGATCGGATCGCATCGTCTGAACCGCCCCCACCGAAAAGTGGGATCCCTGATTCTGCGACGCAACGGATGCTCGAGTAGGCTCCTTCGATCTGGTAGTACTCACCAGCAAAGTCGAACGGAGCATCTTCAGTCCAGGTTTTCCTGAGGATTTGCGCATACTCTTCGGTTCTACAATATCGTCCCCGCTTATCGACATGGTCGCCATCTTTTGCCTGATCAGTATCGCTGCCGCCGGCAATGAGGTGAACCGCAAGTCTTCCATCGCATAATTGGTCGAGTGTCGCGAGCTTTCGCGCTGCAACCGTTGGCGCAACAAATCCAGGTCGATGCGCCAATAGGAAGCCAAGCCTGTCTGTTACCGATGCAGCATGTGCACCTATCAGGAATCCGTCTGGCGCGTTGGAAAAATAACCTATCAGCGTGCGGTCGAAATCAGCCTCTTCATGAACCCGCGCGGTGCGCGAAATAACGTCTTTGTCGAAAGGGGGCCCTGCAGGCGCAATAATCTCCGAGCTGATCTGCGGAGCGATCCAACCAATCATCTCGACTGGCATAACATTGACCTCCAAGATATCTGACCTGATTCGGCTACCTTTCGCGCATGCCCGGTAATACCGCTGTCATATGCGGGGCTTACACTTTCGATGGCGCCGTGAAGGGAGGAATTATACGCAGGCGTTGCGATTTTCGCCCTGGAAGGAGAGTGTAAACTTATGGATGAACGTATTAAGTTCGTTGGCCGCCTACTCGAAGGCGGGAAAACAACGGTGCTCTGCCGAGAATTCGGCATCTCACGCAAGACCCGGGTGCGCCGACTACAAAGGCGAGTTCAAGCTCGCTAACAAACGCTAAATGGTGGGTCGTCTCGGGTTCGAACCGAGGACCAACGGGTTAAAAGCCCGGTGCTCTACCAGCTGAGCTAACGACCCAGTGCTTGCGAAAACGAGGCCGCGCACTTTAACGATTTAGCAGCAAAAATGGAAGCTATTGGTGATCGCCAATCTGGCCTAATACGGAAAGATCAATGTACGCAGCGCTCACCCGGCCGGTGTGCAACACCGCCCAATCGGTGTCGCTCTCTGTGTCCGTGTCGAAACGTGCGAGTTGGTGGAAATACTGGTCGCCACGGCGCGCAAAACAACGCTGGTAGAAGGTTTCACCTAATCGGCATCTGACCACGCCTTCAGACTGCAGCTGCCGCGGCAGGTTTACGCTCCAGGTGGTTGGGCGGACGGGCTGCTCTAGCACCAATTGTTGCCAGATGTCCGGCAACGACCGCTCTATAACGTCGCGCATCTCCGCTACGGTGTCGGCTCGAAACGAGCGTTCAGCGTCCCATTGCTTGTGGTCATCGAAGGTAATTTCCTGGGACAGCGCCAGCCCCGGAATACCGGCTATGTTGCCTTCGAAACACGCGCCCAACGTACCCGAGGCCAACAGGAACCCAAGACCAGTGTTGATGCCAAGGTTGACCCCGGAAACCACCAGATCGGGTTTGGAATCCATCAAGCTATATACCGCAAGGTTCACACAATCCGCTGGCGTGCCGGTCACGGAGAACGCCGGGGTGCCGTGCAGGTCAATGCGTTCGACGTACAAGGGGCCATACCGTGTCATGGCCTTGCCCTTCCAACTCTGTTCTTCCGCCGGAACTACAATCGTCACATCACCGTATGCCTTGAGCAGCTCGATCGCGATGAGGAATAGCGGCGAGTCGTGGCTATCGTCATTGGTCAGTAGAATTTTCACGCGGGCGGCACCTGGTAGCGCGTCGGATCGGGTACGCTGGCAGCAGCAAACCCATCCGCTCTGATGCGACAGCTATCGCACCTGGCGCAAGCCCTGCCCTGTCCATCCGGCTGATAGCAGGACACTGTAGCCGCATAGTCCACGCTCAGTCCCGCACCGGCAGATATGATCTCCGCCTTGGTAAGATTAATGAGCGGGGTGTGAATGTGGACGTCGCCGTCTTCCACGCCAACCTTGGTGGCTAGATTGGCCATCGCCTGAAACGCTTCGATGAATTCTGCTCGACAATCCGGATAGCCCGAATAGTCCACCGCGTTCACACCGATGAAAATATCCCGCGCGTCCAATGCTTCCGCCCAGGCCAGCGCCAACGATAGAAACACCGTGTTTCGAGCCGGAACGTAGGTTACCGGTATGCCGTCGGGCTCATCTTCGGGAACGTCGATGCTCGTGTCGGTCAATGCGGAGCCGCCAAACTGACTCAGATCGATATCCACGATCCGGTGCAGAGCCGAACCGGCCGCAACCTTCTTGGCGGCGTCCAACTCCGAGCGCGCGCGCTGACCGTAATGGAGCGACAACGCATAACACTCAAAGCCACGATCATGCGCCATGGCCAGCACGGTGGCGGAATCCAACCCGCCAGACACCAGCACGACCGCTTTGGGCGGGTTGCTAGCGTCCAGGTTCATCGCCCCACAAAAGCTTGTGCAACTGAATCTGCATTCTAACCGGCACGCGGTCCTGGATGATCCAATCGGCGAGCTGCTCGGCCTGCAGTTGCCCGAAGCTGGGCGACATCAGTACGTCCGCCGCCTTGTCATACAAACTGTGTTCGTCACACTTTAGTTTAGCCCAGTCGTAGTCCTGACGATCACACAACACAAACTTGATCTGATCGTGGGGCTGCAGGTGCCCCACGTTCGCCCACCGGTTGCGATGAGACTCGGCAGACCCAGGCGTTTTTAGATCTACGACCTTGACCACGCGAGGGTCAACTTCAGCTACGTCCAGGGCGCCGCTGGTTTCCAATGACACCTGCAGATCCATGTCGCAGAGCTGGCTTAAGAGATTGTGTACGTTTGGTTGTGCCAGAGGTTCGCCGCCGGTGACGGTAACGTGGCGCACCCGGTAGCCACTGACCTGCTGCACGATGTCTTCGAGCAAGATCTGGCGGCCGCCGGTAAAAGCATACTCGCTGTCACAGTATACGCACCGCAACGGGCATCCCGTCAGGCGTACAAACACCGTTGGCACACCCACAGTGTTGGCCTCGCCCTGCAAGGACAGAAATATTTCGGTGATTCTTAGAGAGGCGTCAGACACCACAGCGTGGGACACTTGTACGAGTTACAGCTCCGCCGCATACCTTGCCGCCAGAGCGGCAGCCGAGCTGTTGGGATGTTCCTGCTGCACACGCTGCAAATAGGTGTTGGCGCTATTGGTGTCACCGAGGTTGTGATACACAACCCCGAGTTTGTACAGAGCGTCAGGCGTTTTCTGATGATCCGGGTAAAGGTTTACTACCTGCATGAACGCCTGCCGCGCCAACTCCGCATCGGACTTGGCCACCAGGTACAGCTCGCCAATCCAATAGTACGCGTTCGGCGTATATTGGCCGTTCGGATAGGTTTCGATGAGGTTCTGAAAACCGGCCATCGAATTGTCGAATTCCCGCGCACGCATGGCCTCGAAAGCCTGGGTATACGCTTCTCGTTCAGTCAGATCTGCGCCAGGAAGCGGAGCCGTAGGGACTGCTGGCGCGCTGGACGACGGACCCGGCGCCGGTTGATTCTGCGACAGGGCCACAACACGTCGGTCAAGGTCGAGATACTGCTCTTTCTGATCCCGCTGCAAGCGATCGACCATATACGATTGCTCTTCGACCAGGCCGCGCAAGTCCTGTAGTTCCTGCTGCAACACCTGCAACTGATAAAACAATTCAGGCAGTTGGCCTTGCCCACCTGCGGCGTCGGCGCTCACCGGCGGCGCTGACGGCTGGTCTATGGGGGCGGCGCTACCGTAATCACTATTTACCGTAGGTTCGATGGTCGGGGGGATGTCCAGACTCGGGGGAGCCTCGCGTCGCGGCGGAGCAACCACCCTGGGTGCAGGCTCGATGGCCTGCTCGTCCCTGTGCGAGTCCTCTATCGACTCTTCCACCGGAACTGCGGCAAAAGCCATACCCAAACAAAGCTGCGCGGCAAATGCCGCGCAGATTATTGGAGCAACTTTCGGAGATTGTCGTCGCATCGTTTTCACAACACTCTAGGGACCAATCGCGACTTAACGATAGACCATTACCGCACGACGATTGCGTTCCCACGCGGCGTCGTTATGACCTGGGTCCGCGGGTTGTTCCTCGCCGTAGCTTACCGTTTCAATCTGCCGCGAAGGAACGCCGGCTGATATCAAAAAGCTACTGACCGAGTCGGATCTGCGCTCGCCCAGTGCCAGGTTGTACTCGCGGGTGCCCCGCTCATCGCAATGACCTTCGAGTACCACGCTGCGATCAGGGTTACGCCGCAGGATCTGCGCGTGCACTTCTAAAGCGCCTAGATCGCTCGGCTTCAGCACCGCTTTGTCATAGGCAAAGTAGAACGTGCGTGACAGAGGTCTGCCATCGGTGCCTACCGGATTGCCGGAGCTGTCAAAATCAGTCTGGGCCGGTTCGGGTTGCTGGGGTGCCGGTTCTACCGGTGCCGGCTGCTCGACAGGTTCGGGCTCAGGTACCGGCTCGGTGGATGTGCTCGAACAACCGGCCAGCACGAAGGCAGCCAGTAGCAGGCTCATCAAGTAAGTGAATCGGGGCTTTTGCATCTGCATCAATTTCTCCTTTAGTTGCGTTGTGCAGCAAATTACTTTGTCTTATTAAACTTTCTATCCGCGTTCAGGCCGTTTCCGTCTTATTCAATATGTCGTTCAGCTTTTATTGCTTCCTTGCCCGCGGCGCTCAGCCATCTAAAAAAGGCGACCAAGCTGGCTCCCTTACATCCCCAGAAGACGACGGTAGCCGGTACTTCACACTGCCGTCGATTGACACCACTGCAAGTATACCTCGACCCTGGTCCTGGGTCGCATATATCAGCATGGTGCCGTTCGGCGCAAGCGACGGCGATTCATCAAGGGCCGTTTGCGTCAAAACGTGCAAATTGTCTCGTTCTAGATCCTGCCATGCAATATGGAAAACACCATTCGTACGGTGCACGAATACCAGATTCTTGCCATCCGGCAGCATTCTGGCGCGCGCATTATAGTCGCCTTTGAACGTCAGACGCTCTAGAAAATTGGTCGCCAGTTCTAATTGATATATTTGCGGCCGGCCACCCCGGTCAGATGTGAACACAATACTACGTCCGTCTGGTGTCCAACTGGGTTCCGTATCGATGGCGTGGTGGCGCGTAAGCTGTCGCAGCTGGCGCGTTGCCAGGTCCATCAGGAAAATTTCGGGATCGCCATCCTTCGATAGCACCATGGCCAGTTGTTTACCGTCCGGTGAGAATACCGGCGAACTGTTGATGCCGCGGAAATTGGTCAGCCGTTCCCGATAGGGGCCGTCAACATCCTGCAAAACGATACTCGGCCTACCCGTTTCGAACGTCACGTATACCACTCGTTTGGCGTCGGGCGCCCAGTTCGCGGAAAGTATCGGTTCCCGCGAGCGGAACAAAGTGCGGGAACGCTCGCCATCCGAGTCGGCGATCTCAAGGCGGTACACCGCACTTGGGCTGCCGGCATTCTGCGCCAGCACGTACAGTATTCTCGTCGAGAAGGCGCCGCGCACGCCGGTGATCTCTTCGTATACCGCATCCGAAATTTTGTGGGCGGCGTCCCGCCACTGGTCACGACTGACGTTGTAACGTCGCGACAGCATGATGTGCTCGCCGAGCACGTCGTAGAGTTCAAAATCCACCGCTACGGATCCGTCGGCGCTCAATCGTGCGTTGCCAATTACCAGATAGGCGGATTTCAGAATTCGCCAATCGCGAAAGAAAACCCCCTGACGGGTGGACGGATGGGACAGCATGTTCTCTGACGCCAATGGGTCAAACTGACCACTGCGTGCCAGATCGAAGCCTACGATATCCGCCATGTTGGCCTCGCTCATGAGGCTCGGATCCGTTTTGAATGGCACCACGGAAATGCGGATGGGTGAATCCACGCCGCGATCGATGATGATCGTATCCAGCGAGCCCGCCCCCCAGGCAGAGGACATCGCTGCCGCCCAGGCCAGAAGCATCAGAACACTGATCGACGCACGTCTGGGTTGAAAACTTAATCTATCCATACTTTCTAACTGACTACCTCAACAGATCTTCGGGTTGAAACAAGAAATAAAACTGGCGGAAGTGGGCTTCAAAAATCGAGTTCTCTTCCGGCACCTCGAAGCGGCGAGATTGACGCACCGCGAGCTCGGCTGATCGATCGAACGCCGCATTGCCCGACGATTCGACGATGGTCACGGCAACCACTTCGCCGGTGGGAATCAACTCCACCAATAACTTCGCCGCCATGCTGTTGCGCGCGCTCGGCGGCCGCGACCAGTTCTGCCGCACCACCTCATATATGCCCAGACGAAAAGACTGCGCAATCATTTCCTCGGTGCCTGCCTGCAAATCGGCGGACTCCGTCGATATCGCCTGATCGAGTGAGGTCTGCGCGAGCTCACTCAAGCGCGCCAGACGTTCCAGCCGGGCCTGCTCTTCTGCCGCTTCTGCCGCCGCCTTCTCAGCAGCGCGCTTGCGTGCCTGCTCCGCCTCTCGCTGGCGCCGCGCCGCCTCGTTGTCAGGCTTGGGCTTACTCGGCGCGGGTTTCGATTGTGCCGGCGCTGGCTTTGCAACTGGTTTGGGCGCCGGCTTGGCCTTGGCCTCAAGCACCATGAGGTTGGCAATGACCATCCGCGGTTTGATCATGTTCACGACGTCTTTTTGCGGGGACCAGCCCTGGTACAACGCCATCGCGGCGAGCCCATGAAGCGTCACGGCGAGCATCAGCGGCAAGGAATATTGGCGCATCCAATACATGGACTAGTGCTTAAACCATCTCATACTTTCGGAACTAGCAACAGGCTGCTAGCCTTCCAATGTAGGTGGGTCAGTGATCAGCCCCACGCTCTTAGCCCCGGCTTTCTGTAATACCGTCATCACCGACACCACTTCGCCATAGTCCAGACTGTGGTCGGCCTTGATGTACACCGGCGCTTCCGTTCTCGCGCGCAGAATTTTGCCGGCTTGTTCCTGTAAGGAAAACACGGTCACTCGCGTACCTTCATCTTCGGCGTCCTGCATGCCCAGGTTCATGAATATCGCACCGTCGGAGCGCATGGACACCACCAAAGGATCGTTCTCGGTGTCTTCGATGGGCTCTGAGGGCGCCTCGGGCAGATCCACCACCACACCCTGGGTGAGCAATGGCGCGGTGGCCATGAAGATCACCAGCAGTACCAACATCACATCGATATAGGGCACCACGTTGATCTCGGACATCGGCTTGCGACGACGTGACATAGCTACACCTCCGTTACACTGCTATGGGCCGAGCGATGCAAAATAGTCGTCAGCTCATCCGAGAAGGCTTCGTAGCGCTTCATCAGGTCGTCAACGCGTGCAGAAAAACGGTTGTAGCCGATGACTGCGGGTATTGCCGCGAACAGGCCCATGGCGGTCGCCACCAGCGCCTCTGATATTCCCGGAGCAACCGAGGCTAAGGTCGCCTGGCTCATGTTCGCCAGCGAGCGGAACGAATTCATAATGCCCCACACCGTACCAAACAGGCCGACATATGGACTGGTGGAACCCACCGTGGCGAGAAACGGCAGGTGCGTATCGAGCCTGCCCTCCTCCCGATTCAGCGCAACTCGCATGGCGCGCTGTACCCCTTGCATAATCGCATCAGCGTCCGCGCCACCCTGCTCAGACAGGCGCCTGAATTCACGGAAGCCACCGACAAAAATACTCTCAATGCCGTTCAAGCCCTCATCGCCTTCGAGTTCGCTATGGAACTTGCGCAGGTCGATACCCGACCAGAAATGGTCTTCAAACGCCTCTACCTCGGACAGCGCACGACGCAGAAAAAACCATCGCTGGAATATCATCATCCACGATATCACCGACGCCAATCCCAGCATCGCCATCACTGCCTGCACCAGCAGGCTGGCGTTAGAGATCAATTCAAATATGGAAAGCTGCTCAGCCAAGCATGACTCCTCAATCCAGTTGTATTTGTTCCTGCTCGGAATCTGCCGCACCAGGTGTGGCTCGCTGCGGATTCAGTCCCAGGTGCTCGTAACATTTTGCGGTGGCCACCCTACCGCGGGAGGTGCGCATAATGAAGCCTTGCTGGATCAGGTAGGGCTCAATGACGTCCTCAATGGTGTCTTTCTCCTCACTGATCGACGCCGCAAGCGCATCCAACCCGACCGGTCCGCCGTCGAAGTTGTCGACAATTGTGGACAGCAGTCGCCGATCCATCAGGTCAAACCCTCGTTTGTCGACCTTCAGCAGGTTCAGCGCCTCATCGGCGATCGCAGCCGAGACCACCCCATCGGCTTTTACTTCGGCAAAGTCGCGTACGCGACGCAGTAGACGGTTTGCAATCCGCGGCGTGCCGCGACTACGGCGCGCAACTTCCGTAGCCCCCTCGCCTGCCACTTCCAGACCCAGTTTGGCCGCGGAGCGGCTGACTATTTCTGACAGCTCAGCAACACTGTAGAACTCCAGGCGTTGGACGATGCCGAAGCGATCGCGCAACGGACTGGTCAACAGTCCCGCACGCGTGGTCGCACCCACCAACGTAAATGGCGGCAGGTCCAGCTTCAACGATCGCGCCGCTGGCCCTTCGCCTATGAGGATGTCCAGCTGAAAATCTTCCATGGCCGGGTACAGTATTTCTTCAACCACCGGACTCAAGCGGTGGATTTCATCAACGAAGAGTACGTCGCCTTCGTCGAGATTAGTGAGCATGGCCGCCAAATCACCTGGCTTTTCCAACACGGGACCCGACGTGGACTTGATCGCCACATTCATTTCCCGAGCGATGATATTGGCCAGCGTCGTCTTGCCCAACCCGGGGGGGCCGAATATCAACGTGTGGTCCAATGATTCACGCCGGGCGGTGGCCGCGCGGATAAAGATGTCCATCTGTTCTTTGACCGCACTCTGGCCGATGTACTCGCTCAGTTGGACAGGCCGCAACGCGTAGTCGTGGCGACTCTCACCCGGCTCCGCGTTAGCTGCGATCAGGCGATCCGGCTCTATAGTCATCTCGCGCTCGTGTACTTGGCGAAACTGCGCAGGGCCAGCCGCACCAGTTGTTCAGCTGTAGAGATCTCGTCATCCGTGCGCTGCAGCACCATGGCAATGGCCTTGGCCGCTTCTGCCGGCCGATAACCCAGTGCCACCAATGCATGCTCTGCTTCCATGGCGACCTCTCCGCCAACATTAGCGCGCTCACCGTCCACACTCACGACGTTGAATGGCACAGCACCTGACTCGGTCAACGTCTCGATTCGCGCTCGAAGCTCGACCATGAGCCGTTCGGCGGTCTTTTTACCGACGCCTGGCACCCTGGTGAGCATGGAGACGTCGTTGTTACGCACCGCGGTGCTCAGAGTTTGCACATCCAACGCGGAGATCAGCGCCAGCGCCAATTTCGGACCCACGCCGCTGATCTTTATGAACCCGCGAAACAGATCTCGCTCCTGCCGGGCAACGAATCCGTAAAGCAGCTGCGCGTCCTCGCGCACCACGAAGTGCGTGTGCACCATGATGTCTTCGCCAACGCGGGGTAAGGCCTGTAACACAGCCGCCGATACTTCAACCTCGTAGGCGACTCCGCCCACGTCTACCAGCAGGGTAGCCGCATCAAGCTCGAGGAGTGTTCCGCTCAACCTGCCGATCAAAAGTTCATGCCTTTAGTTGGTCCTGCTCGATGCGCGCAGTATTGACGTGGCACAGCGCGATAGCAAGGGCATCCGCCGCATCCGCCTGAGGCGCGCCGGACAAGTCCAGCAGCACCTGCACCATGTGTTGCACCTGTTCCTTGTTGGCCCGGCCGGTACCCACAATCGCCTGCTTCACCTGGCGCGCCGCGTACTCATGTATCGACAGCTCGGCAGCCACCGCGGCCGCAATAGCCACGCCCCGTGCTTGCCCCAGTTTCAGCGCCGACTGTGCATTGCGCGCCATAAATACATTCTCGATGGCGAACTCGTCAGGGCTGTAACGCTCGATCAGATCGCACACACCACGATATATTTCTCCCAACCGGTGCGGTAAGGGGGCTTTGGTTGTGCGGATACAGCCGCTGGCGCGATACGCGGCCTTACGATTGCTGACATCAACCACACCATAGCCGGTTAGCCTGGATCCCGGATCGATCCCCAGCACGCAATATCGCTCAGGCGTCAAAGGCGCTCGCCGGAAATTCGCCGTTGCTGTAGACCTCCTGAACGTCGTCCAGCTCTTCCAGAGCATCGATCAGACGCAGCACCTTTTCAGCAAGGACGTCGTCGCACTCGGCGGTGGTAGACGCCACCATGGTCACTTCAGCATGATCCGGCACCAGGTCGGCTGCGCTCAGGGTTTGCACAACGTCAGCCAGGGTCTCCCAGGGAGTGGTTACCGATAGGGCGCCGTCGTCTTCGGCGTCGAAATCTTCCGCGCCTGCTTCCAGGGCGGTATCCATGATTTGTTCTTCGTCCGCGCCCGGCGCATAGCTGATGACGCCCTGCTTACTGAACAAGTAAGCAACAGAACCGTCGGTGCCGAGGTTACCGCCGGCTTTGCTGAACGCGTGGCGCACCTCGGCCACGGTGCGATTGCGGTTGTCGGTCATGGCTTCAACCAGTATCGCGACGCCGCCGGGACCATACCCTTCATACACCAGCTCCTCGACGTCGCTACCTTCACCGCCGCCCGCACCGCGTTGGACTGCGCGCTCGATGGTGTCTTTGGGCATGTTGGCCCCAAGCGCCTTATCCACCGCCGCCCGCAGCCGCGGGTTGTCCGCTACATCGCCGCCTCCCAGGCGCGCAGCAACGGTAACCTCGCGTATTATCTTCGTGTAAAGCTTACCGCGCTTCTTGTCCTGCGCGGCCTTGCGGTGCTTGATATTGGCCCACTTGCTATGTCCGGCCATATTCTCGTACCCCTACCTTTTCTACCTGCCCCGCGCCTAATTCGTCGCCGCGGGAGACGAACCGCGCAGACGGATATGCAGATCACGCAGCTGATGTTCATCTACGTCGCTGGGTGCCGCCATCATAAGGCAAGCCGCCGTCTGGGTCTTGGGAAACGCGATCACATCGCGTATCGAGTGCGTTTGCGTCATTAACATCACCAGCCGGTCGAGGCCCAGCGCGATGCCGCCATGTGGCGGGCAGCCAAATTGCAACGCATCCAGCAGGAAGCCGAATTTAGATTGCGCCTCCTGACCCATGTGCAGGGCTTCGAACACCGCCGCCTGCATGTCCTGGTTGTGGATTCGCAAGGACCCACCACCAAGCTCATAACCGTTAAGCACTACGTCGTAGGCCGCTGCATGCGCGGACAGCGGATCGGCCAGCAGTTCCTGGGGCGTACAGGTAGGTTGCGTGAACGGGTGATGCTCGGCACCCAGGATGCCGTCTCTATTTTCCGCAAACATTGGCCAGTCGACTACCCAGCAGGGCTTGAAGCCGTCCTCGATGACACCGAGGTGCGCACCCAGTTCATTACGCAACGCGCCCATGGAGTCGTTCACGACTTTTGCATTGTCCGCGCCGAAGAACACGACATCGCCATCACTGGCGCCCACCCGCTGCAACACCTGACCCGTCACCTCCTCAGGGAGGAACTTGAGGATCGGAGATTGCAGGCCGTCGTTGCCCTGACTTAAATCATTTACTTTGATGTAGGCCAAGCCCCTGGCGCCATATCGCCCAACAAAATCGGTAAGCTCATCTATCACCCGTCGTGGCATCTCGCCACCCCCGGGAGCACGCAAGGCCACCACGCGCCCCTTGGGGTCATTGGCGGGCCCATTGAACACCTTGAACTCGACTTCGCGCATCAAGTCGGCTACATCCACGAGTTGCAATGGATTGCGTAAGTCCGGGCGGTCACTGCCATACGCCTGCATCGCCTCTTGCCATGTGATTACTGGAAACGATTCCAATTCGACCTGCAGTACGTGGCGGAAAAGATCGCGCAACATCGCCTCGGTCATCTCCATCACGTCCGCTTGCGAAACAAAGGATGCTTCGATATCGATCTGAGTAAATTCCGGTTGGCGATCTGCACGCAGATCCTCGTCGCGATAGCACCGCGCAATCTGATAGTACTTATCCATACCCGACATCATCAGCAACTGCTTGTACACCTGCGGCGACTGCGGCAACGCAAAAAACTGACCCGGATGGGTGCGACTCGGTACCAGATAATCCCGCGCACCTTCCGGGGTGGCGCGCGACAGGGTTGGCGTTTCGATTTCCCAATACCCTTCGCCCTCGAGAAATTGGCGCACCCGACTGCTTATGTCTGCACGCATGCGCATGCGCTGTTGCATCTCCGGACGGCGCAAATCCATGTAGCGAAATTTAAGCCGCACATCCTCGCCGGCTTCGGAATGCTCATCCAGCTGAAACGGCGGCGTGCTGGCGACATTCAGAACCTCGAGTTCCTTGCCCAGAATCTCGATCTCGCCCGTGGCCATATCTGGATTAACGGTACCCTCAGGGCGGGCTCGCACGCGACCCCGGGCCCGCAGCACGAACTCGTTGCGCACGCTGTCTGCAGTGGCGAAACTGTCCTCGGTGTCGGGGTCGTACACGACCTGCACAATACCTGTGCGGTCGCGCAGATCGAGAAAGATAACCCCGCCATGATCCCGGCGCCGATGCACCCACCCGCATACCTCGACTTCGGCATCAATGTTCGACGCGTTGATTTCTCCACAATAGTGACTACGCATGGCGTTACCTTGTTTGTGCCAACGCTCCAGATGCGCGGGCGATGATGGCCGTTTGCTTGCGGTTAGCTGAACTCAGCTCGAACCGGAGGCGCTGCTTGAACCGCCGGAGCTCGAATCCCCGGAACTGGAAGACGATGCTGTCGACGAAGATTCGCTCGATGTGGATTTATCCGACTTCGAACTCGACTCGGAGCGCTCGGCATCACTGCTGGACACATTCTTTTTCTTGCCCGACTTGAAATCCGTTTCATACCAGCCACTGCCTTTCAAACGAAATCCGGCAGCGGAGATCTTTTTCACTAAGGCGTCTTGAGCGCACTGCGGACACGCCAACAATGGCTCCTCACTAATTTTCCGAAACGCTTCGAGCTCGTGACCACAGTTGTCACAGCGGTACTCATAGATCGGCATAATTCGTTGTCTCAAACGCGCGCTATTAAATGAGCGGCGCATGATCTTAAAAAAACCAATAAAAATACAGTGATTTCGCGACTTTTTGTTGCGGAACAACCGCTCGATGGGCTATAAAGCGCGGACATCAGACACTGATGTTCCGATTCAACCAGGTTCAAGTCGACAACTACACACTCATAGGCAGCGATAACCAAGAGAAACACTGCAATTGCGCGCTTTTCTACGCTATCGCAATGCCGTAGTTATATGTGTGTGTTTGATTGTTATCGGCATGAGATTGGCGAAGGCGGAGTTTAAGAGACGTTGCGAAACCCCTCTTGAGCCGGCAACGGCTGCCGTCAAGCGCGGTACAAGAAGCGTGGAATTGCGCAGTTTATAACCGACTAAAAGGACTAGTTCATGGCCACTCGTAAGAAAGCCCCCGCAAAGAAGAAAGCTCCCGCGAAGAAGAAAGCCGCCGTCAAGAAGAAGGCCCCCGCTAAGAAAAAGCCAGCCGCCAAGAAGGTAGCGCCGGTAAAGCGTAAGCCTGGTATCAATACCAAGATGACCAAGACCGCGATCTTGAATGAAATCGCAACCAGCACGGATCTGACGCGCACGCAGGTTGGGTCCGTTCTCGACGAACTCGAGTCGTTGATCGAACGCCACATCCGTAAGCGCGCTGCGGGTGAATTCACCTTGCCTGGCCTGCTCAAAATCAAAGCGGCCAAGCGTCCTGCAACTAAAAAGCGTATGGGCCGGAATCCTGCGACTGGTGAAGAGATTGTTATCAAAGCTAAGCCGGCGACCACGCGCGTACGCGTAACGGCGCTGAAAAAGCTCAAAGATATGATCTAACCGTCCCCTAAAACTACGTTAGGGACCTAAAATGAGGGGCTGGTTGGCATGCCAAACGGCCCTTTTTTTTGCTTGGAATACACATGCGGCAATCCACATTCTTACTCCCGACCATGAAAGAGGACCCGGCTGACGCCGATGTAGTGAGCCACAAGCTCATGCTCCGTGCCGGCATCATTCGCCAGCTAGCCAGCGGCTTGTACACGTGGTTACCGTTGGGCCTACGCGTACTGCGCAAGATCGAGCAGATCATTCGACAGGAGATGAACGCATCGGGTGCTCAGGAGATCCTGATGCCCGTGGTGCAACCAGCAGAGCTGTGGCAGGACTCCGGGCGCTGGGACAAGATGGGCCCGGAGATGCTGCGACTGCAAGATCGTCACCAGCGGGATTTCTGCCTGGGTCCAACCCACGAGGAGGTCGTAACCGACCTGTTTCGCCGCGAGATTCAAAGCTATAGAGCTCTGCCGGTGAACTACTACCAGATCCAGACCAAGTTTCGCGATGAGCGTCGTCCGCGATTCGGTGTCATGCGTGCGCGTGAGTTCACTATGAAGGACGGCTACTCGTTCCACACCGACCAAGCATCGTTCGACGAAACCTACCGCGAAATGTACGACTGCTACAGCCGTATCCTGCGACGCATGCAGCTCGATTTCCGCGCGGTGGAGGCAGATACCGGAAACATTGGCGGTGCCAATTCTCACGAATTTCACGTGCTGGCCGAATCAGGCGAGGACACCATCGCTTACGCGTCTGGCGGGGACTACGCCGCCAATCTGGAGAAAGCCGAGTCGGCGCGCCCACCCGCACCAAGCACTGGGCAGCAGTCGTTGCAGCATATCGATACCCCAAATGAAAAGACCATTGCGGCAGTTTGCGAACTGCTGGACATCGATGCCGCACAAACCGTCAAAACCCTGGTTGTACGCGGCGAGGATGGCCCCATTGCCATCGTGCTGCGCGGCGACCACGACCTCAATGAGATCAAAGCGGGCAAGCTTCCTGGCGTCGCCCAGCCGCTGGCCTTCGCCGACGACGCAGACATCAGGAAAGCTACCGGCGCTGGTCCTGGATCACTTGGACCCGTTAACAGCACGATCCCTTACCTGGTAGACCGCGAGGCGGCCTGTCTCACCGATTTCGTATGCGGCGCCAACATCGAGCAGCAACACTTTACTGGCGTGAACTGGGTCCGGGATTGTCCCTTAGATGACGCGCAAATCGTCGACGCGCGCACGGTCGTAGAAGGCGATCCCGCGCCGGGCGGTCAGGGCGAGTTGAGATTCTTGAAGGGGATTGAAGTCGGTCACATATTTCAACTCGGTACGGTTTACAGTGCAGCCATGGACGCCAACGTTTTGGACAAGGATGGGCAAACCGTGACCCCGATCATGGGCTGTTACGGCATGGGCGTGACACGTCTGGTCGCCGCGGTGATCGAACAGAATCACGATGCATCGGGCATAACGTGGCCAACCCCACTGGCCCCGTTTCAGTTGCACCTGATAGCGTTAAACATACACAAATCCGAAGCCGTGCGGACTGCGGCCGAGAATCTTTATCTCGAGTGCCAACAGCGCGGCATAGACGTACTGTTCGATGACCGCGACGAACGGCCAGGCGTCAAGTTCGCCGAAGCGGATCTGATCGGCATCCCCCATCGTGTGGTCGTCGGCGACCGCGGCCTCAAGACCGGCAGCGTCGAATACAGGCAGCGTACTCAGAGCGATAGCGTGGAAATGCCATTGAACAGCGTGCTGGATGTGATGTCCGAGTAACGAATACAGATGATCAGACATGCCACTATGCTACTCATCAGCCTGACCATGGGGGTCGGTGGCCTGGCCTGGTCACGGTCCCAGGTGGAAGTAGACCCACTGTTGCGCGACCGGCTGGCGCATAACATGGCCGCCAGTCATGACGCCATCGACCGGTTTGACGCGCAGGTCTGGCTGCAGGCATCCGATCAACGCTTGCAGCGATATCTGCCGAGCCAAACTGAACGCCTGGACCTACTGCAACTCGTGTATCGGGAAGCCTCACGACAGACGCTGGATCCCGACCTGGTGCTGGCGGTAATGCAGATCGAAAGTGCGTTTAATCGTTTCGCCATTTCCAGCGTCGGGGCACAGGGGCTGATGCAGGTGATGCCGTTCTGGCGCCTGGAAATCGGCCGCCCACAGGACAATCTGACCCACGTCGAAACAAACATTCGTTACGGCACGGTCATCCTCGCCCACTATATTGACATCGCAGACGGCGATCTGGTCGACGCGTTGGCCCGCTACAACGGCAGTCGCGGCCGGCTCAAATATCCGGAAAAGGTCATAGCGGCCTGGCGCAAGACCTGGCGCAACAAAACCCGTGACGAGCTGCCGGCGCTACAGGCGAGTTGCCTCAACTATGGGCTAGCCGCCTGCCGCTATCAGTAACTCGCCGCAGCAACCTAGTTCAGTGCGGCCAGAATGCTGGCCGCGGTTTGCGGGCCCAGCAAAATATCGTGTACCTGGCGTTGCGGGTTGATTAGAACCGTCATCGGCAACTGTTGCGCCCGTTCATAGCCGTACTTCACCTGCGGATCGTTCTTCAAAACCGGAAACTCAATAGACATGCGCTGCATGACCTCGCCCAGTTTCGGTTGCTGCAGACCATCATAGTTGACGCCCAGAATCACCAGCCCGCTGGATACACGTGCGCTGTGGAGCGAGTTGAGTTCGGGAATTTCGTGCCTGCACGGCGCGCACCATTCGGCCCAATAGTTGATAACAAGCCATCGATCCTGCCAATGCGAGAACTGCGTGTGGCTGCCGTCGGCGAAGAAGATCTGCTCCGAAGGGGAACAGCCAGCGGCTAACAGAACACACAACGCCATGAGTTTCTTCACGTACTGAACACCATCTCCAGACTGACGGACATCTCGTTGGATCCAAATTGCGTTATCGATATCAGCGGCTCCACTACCTGCGGCAAATCTTTGATCTCCTGTAGACGATTGAGTTCCAAACCGTCAGGCAAGAGCTGGTAGAGATCCCACAGCGTTACCGCCTTGAGACTGCGACCCAATATCCAGCGTTCGTCTTCCGTCTGGTTCAGCAGGTTGAGCTGCTGGAATACACCAAATACCCGGTCGTGCTCGGCCTGATTGAGCGCAACCATGAGGCTGATGTCTCTATCCGTGATAGAGCGGCCATCCATATGGGCGTCGTGCAACATACGTAGAATGCGCGCAGCCTTTATCATCAACGGCTCGGGATGGTCTTCATCCCCTTTCGACAGCGACAACGAACGAACAAATATCGCGCCACACAGAATGATGACCCACACCAGGTAAAGCCAGATCAAAAACACCGGGACCGCGGCGAAGGTACCGTACACCGCGTCATAGGAAAACCACCGCGAACTCTGCGCAAACACCGCCAGGGCAGTTTGAAAGACCAACATCGTGACGAAACCGCCGAACAAAGCGTGATTAAACGGTACGTGGCAATTCGGCACTGCGTAGTACAGCACGGTGAACCCGGCAATGCTCAACAGAACCGGCAGATAGCCCAGAACGATCTCACGCAGCCCCAGGGCATCGAGATCGGAAACCAGCGGCAGGCTCAACAGGTAAAGACTAGACAACATACCCGCCACAACGCTTGCCGGGCCCAGAGACAGCACGCCCCAATACAACAGGAAGCGCTGCAATCCGCGCCTGGGCTCCGCCACGTGCCAGATCGTATTGAAACTCTTCTCGATGGTAATGAGCATCAGAAAAGCGGTTACGAACAGAAACACAAACCCCACCGCGGTAAGGTCGCGCGCGCGGTCTGCGAATTCACTGAGTTTGTCCTGCACCACGCTGGAGCTTCCGGGCACGAAATTTTCGAACACGAAGCTCTGCACCTGATCACCAACATGCGCGTACTCAGGAAGGATGGAGAAAAACGTGTAGGTCACGGTCATCAGCGGCACCACGGCGAACAACGTGGTATAGGTCAGGGCGCCGGCAGCGGCCAGGCAATCATGCTCGAAAAACTGCAGCCCCATCTGGCGGGAATGCCAGCGTAGTGAGTGCCATATAGTCTCCACCGAGGGAAGATTTGCGCGCCTGGTTTCGCTCAACGTGGCATCCCCCAGCACGCGCCGTATACTCTGCCTTTTAGCCGACAACTAGCCATCATGAGTGCAACCTATACCATTTATCACAATCCGCGGTGCTCCAAGTCGCGCCAGACTATGGCACTGCTCGAAGAGCACAATATTACGCCCACCGTTGTTGAATATCTCAGCAATCCACCTGATGCCGAGACCCTCACCCACCTGCTGAGCCTGTTGGGTCTCGAACCACGCGGCTTAATGCGCACCAAGGAAGAAGACTACCGTCAAGCGGACCTGGCCGACCCGGCTCGATCCGATACTGAATTGATCGCCGGCATGGTCGCGCACCCGAAGATTATTGAACGCCCCATCGTCGTCAGGCACGACGTCGACGGTGAGCAAGCGGTGCTGGGACGACCGCCGGAGAACGTGCTGGCGCTCCTGTGAGAGGACTGTTATTCCTGACCTTGTTGGCCATGGGTAGCCTGGTCGCGCTGACAGGCCTGCGGCAATTCTTCATGCAGCCGCTGGAAAGTACCGTGCCAAATCTGATCTGGTTCGGGCTGCAACTACTGCCTTTGTTGTTGCCTCTGCCAGGGGTCCTGCAAATGAAACTGCGCGCCACTTTCATGTTGTGTCTATGCAGCACCCTGTATTTCATCCACGGCGTGTATATCGCTGTCGACCCGCAACTTCTGGTTCTAGGCGCGTTCGAGATTGGATTTTCGTTGATGCTTTGTGCTGTCACCGCCATCATGGTCAGGCAAATGCGCGAGTCAGAAGCAGCTCAACAGGTCAGTGAATAACTGGCGGCGGCGGCTCTTCTGCCACGGACTCTTCTTCATCCACACTCTGCACGGCATAGCGTTTGGTGGTGATTTCACCTGACACTATGTCTGGCAACTCCTGCAGGAATTCTTCCATGTGCTCTGTCTGGAAGTGGGCCATTAACGCATCCATGCTTTCCCATTCCTGAAACAACATGAGCGTGTTCGGGTCCGACAACCCGACATAGAAGTCATATGAAATGCAACCCAACTCGGTACGCGTCGCGTCTGCCATACGGCGCGCCAGGTCCAGCGCCTGTTCGCGGCATTCCGGCCGGATGGGGATAGTGCCGTGGACGATGATCACGAAGCGACGACCCCGGCGGCGACAAGCGCGCTTTCGAGCTCACTGATAATGCCGATGTCGTCGATTGTAGAAGGCACTGTATATTCCTCCCCGTCCACCATCTTGCGCATGACCTGGCGCAAAATCTTACCAGACCGCGTTTTCGGCAATCTCGCCACCACCACGGCACGTTTGAAATTGGCGATGGCGCCGACGTTGGCGCGCACCATCTGTACTAGGTCTGCCTGCAGTGTTTGCGGATCGACATTCGCGCCATCTTTGAGCAGCACCAAACCCATGGGCACCTGGCCCTTGTCTGCATCGTGGATGCCGATGACAGCGCATTCGGCGATGGCTGGGTGATCTGCAACTACTTCTTCGATCTGACCGGTGGAGAGGCGATGACCTGCCACATTTATGACATCGTCGATTCTCCCCATCACGTATACGTAGCCATCTTCATCGCGATAGCCGCCGTCTCCGGTGAGATAGAAACCCGGATATTGCTGCCAGTAGCTCGCCATAAAGCGGTCATGGTCACCCCAAATCGTCGGAAATGACCCTGGGGGTAAGGGCGCCTTTATGACAATCGCACCTTCGGCGTTCGGTCCCAGTTCCCGTCCTGCCTCGTCCAAAACACGCAGATCGTAGCCCGGCGCCGGCAAAGTGGGCGAGCCCGCCTTGGTTTCCAGCAATTCGACGCCAGCCATGTTGGTGCAGATGGACCAGCCGGTTTCTGTTTGCCACCAATGGTCAATCACGGGTATGCCAGGCAAGTGCTCCTGCAGCCAATGATAGGTAGGCGGGTCGAGCCGCTCGCCGGCAACGAATTGGTATTCCAGGCTCGACAGGTCGTACTGAGCCTTGAGTTCGCAATCCGGGTCTTCTTTCTTTATCGCACGGAACGCGGTGGGGGCAACGAAAAAGCTCTTGACCTTATGCTGCGCTAGAACCCGCCAGAAGGCCCCGGCATCCGGCGTGCGCACCGGCTTGCCCTCGTACAACACAGACGTGCATCCCTTGAACAAGGGGCCGTACACGATGTAGGAGTGCCCAACAACCCAACCCACATCCGAGGCGGCCCAGTAGACATCGCCTGCATCCACACCGTATATCGCATGCATGCTGTAGTTCAGCGCTACCGCGTGACCACCGTTGTCACGCACGACACCCTTGGGTTTGCCCGTGGTTCCGGACGTATACAAAATATACAGCGGATCGGTCGCATCTACCGGCACGCAATCAACGGGCTTGGCTGCCTGTAACCACTGCGACCAATCGAGATCGCGGCCGGCCACCAGCTCGGCTGTGGCTTGTGGGCGCGCTACGATCACGGCATGAGACGGTTTATGCTGCGCCAGCGCCATAGCCTCATCCAACAAGGGCTTGTACGGAATGACCCGGTCAAACTCAATACCGCAAGACGCAGATACCACAACTACCGGGGTCGCGTCGTCGATGCGGGTGGCCAGTTCGGGTGCTGCAAAGCCGCCAAAGACCACAGAGTGCACCGCGCCAATGCGGGCGCACGCCAACATCGTCACGACCGTCTCGGGAATCATCGGCATATAGACGATGACGCGGTCACCTTTGCCTACACCAAGGTCTTGCAGCCCACCTGCAACTTTTGAAGTCCATTCGGTGAGCTGGCGGTAGGTATATTTCTCAACGGCACCGGTGGCCGGCGAGTCATAAATGAGCGCCACGCTATCACCACGGCCTGCCGCTACGTGCTGATCCAGGGCCACGTAACAGGTATTTAGCTTGCCTCCGCGATACCAGCGCCACGCGCCATTTGCATCCTGATCGAGAATGGTGGTTGGCTTTTCGAACCAGGGAATCTGATCAGCCTGTTCGCGCCAGAACCCTTCCGGATCAGTCAATGAATGCTGATAGATTTCCGCGTAGCCCATACCTACCTCGCTCGGCATGCTAGCCCATGGCTTTCAGGAACTTGTTAACCTTGGCTTTCTTCGGGCAGCGCGCAATCAGATCCTTATAGATGTTGGTGCGCTTACTGATGTTCTTATGCTTGCAGTAAAAATCCACTGCTCGCTGCCATGCACCGGGAATGCCGTGCTTGTTCAACGATACCGTGGTGTTGACAATCTTACCGCTGACCCGGGACATGATCCCTACCTGGAAGACCGGCGTCATGGTGCCGCTTTTCTCTTTCTTCAGGCGACATAAGATCCCCTTAACCTGGCCGTTTTCGTCCAGTTGAATTTCTTTGTCCGCTTTGTCCTTGCTCTTCTGCTGCAATACGGCAAGTTCGGCGTCACGCTTTTCTGCGATTTCTTTCACCGCAGCACGCTTGGGGCCGCGCACACGCTTACCATTCGCCTTCAGGGAAAAATATTCTTGATAGGTTTTGCCGTCTATTTGCCGGCGTACTCTAAACCCGTGGAATCTAGGGTTATCCAATAGCTCTACGCTCATACGTAATCCTTCTACTTATAGTCTTGGGAGGGGGGGTTGCGACACGAACGCGCTAGCTGGCTATGACGCCGTCTGCGCTCAACGTATCTATTTCATCTGAGCTAAAGCCGTAATCCTTAAGTACGGACACTGTATCCTCTCCGGGAATTCTAGCGCCATGTGAAATTTCGGGTTGCGTCCTGGAGAAGCGTGGGGCCGGTGCCTGTTGCATGACGCCATCCACCTCCAGGAAACTGTTTCTTGCTTGATTGTGCGCGTGGGACGGCGCATCGAAAATGCTCAGCACCGGGGCAAAGCAGACGTCCGTGCCTTCCATAATGTCGCACCATTCGGCCTGGGTCTTGCGCATAAAAGTTGCTTGCAGGTCCGCTTTCAGTTCCGGCCACAACGCCGGATTCATCTGATCGCCGTATTTGTCCGCATCGAGTTCCGCCTTTTCCAGCAACAGCGCATAAAACTGCGGCTCGATGGAGCCTATGCAGATGTGCTTGCCGTCTTTGGTCGCATAGGCGTCGTAAAAGTGGGCGCCGCCGTCGAGCAAATTGGTGCCGCGCTGGTCGGAAAATCCGCCAGAAGCAGCCATGGAGAAAAACATCGCCATCAGAGCAGCGGCACCGTCTACCATGGCCGCGTCGACAACCTGGCCCTTGCCGGATTTTTGCGCTTCCAGCATGCCGCAGACTAAGCCGTAGGCCAACAACATGCCGCCACCGCCGAAGTCGCCGACAAGATTCAGCGGGGGTACCGGTCCCTCTCCGGCTCTACCTATTGCATGCAGGGCACCGGACAGACCGATGTAGTTGATATCGTGACCGGCAGCCATTGCCATGGGACCTTCCTGCCCCCACCCAGTCATGCGGCCATAGACCAGCTTCTCATTACGCGCCATACACTCGTCCGGGCCAAGGCCCAGGCGTTCCGTGACACCAGGCCGAAAGCCCTCGAAAAGAGCATCCGCAGATTCCACCAGCTTGAGCACGGCTTCCACGCCCGCAGGGCTCTTCAGATCCAGCGCAATGTTACGGCGGTTACGCGCCAACACGTCTTTTGGCGCGGCACTCGCCCCGCTCAAACGTTCGACGCGAATCACTTCCGCGCCCATGTCGGACAACATCATTCCACAAAAGGGGCCTGGCCCGATGCCGGCCAACTCGATGATCTTTAAGCCTGAAAGTGGTCCCATATTTTCCCTCGTTAATCCGCAACGATTTGACACGCGGCTTTGCCGCTGATTGTCATCGTCATCCTTGTGAAGATTCGCCTCTTACTCTTATCGGCTTGCGCTATCCATGTACGGCTGAATTTATTCTTCTTCGGTAGCCGGCGCATTTTACCCTGGCGATGTGCGGCGCATTCTAAACTAATTTTCCGCGCGTTGACTATTTTCATGTGTGGTTATTTTCGAATAGCTGCTTTTTTCACTGCTTTTTGCCTAGCAGCCTGTTGGGTATGAAGCGCTCCCTTCAAGAGCCTCTGAGCTTTTGAGACTTTTCCAACAGGCTGCTAGTGTCTCCAGCATGCGGAAGATAATTCACTGCGATTGCGACAGCTTCTACGCTTCAGTCGAGATGCGTGATGATGAACGATTGCGCGAACTTCCGGTGGCAGTAGGCGGGCAGCCGGACCAACGCGGCGTGGTCGCCACATGCAACTACAACGCGCGCGCTTTTGGCGTGCACTCGGCAATGGCGATGAGCCAAGCGCTGCGGCTGTGCCCGCAACTGGTGATCGTGCCTACCAACATACGCAAGTACAAAGCCGAGTCAGCCAAGGTACAAGCCATTTTTCACGAGTACACGCCGTTAGTAGAGCCCCTGTCCCTGGATGAAGCCTTCCTGGACGTGAGCGAGGCGCGCATCGCCAGGGGCAGCGCCACCCTGATCGCCCAAGAGATTCGTCAGCGTGTGCGCGAGCAGGTCGGCATTACCCTTTCTGCCGGTATCGCGCCAAACAAATTTCTTGCAAAGATCGCGTCTGATTGGAACAAGCCCGACGGCCAGTTCACTATCACGCCAGATGAGGTAGATGGATTTGTCGCAACCCTGGCCGTGCAGAAGTTGTTCGGTGTTGGATCGGTTACCGCTAAACGCATGCACGACATGGGGTTACACACCTGCGGCGACCTGCAACGCGAGGCTCTCACCGATCTCACCCGCCACTTCGGCAAGTTCGGCGCACGTCTATATGAGCTATGTCGCGGCCATGACACCCGCGAGGTGACCACTGCGCGAGTACGCAAGTCGCTGAGTGCGGAGAGAACCTACGCCAGCGACCTGCCTTCCATGCAGGCCTGCCTGGATGCGCTGCAGCCCCTAGTGGAAGAATTACACGAACGCATCAAACGAGCTGACTGCGCCGCGCTCATCACCCAGCGCACTATGAAAGTCAGGTTTGCGGGGTTCGAGACGACTACGGTTGCGAGTTCCGGCACGGCCACAGGATTCGAAGAATTCGAACCGCTTCTGCATAGGGCATGGCAACGCGGCGAGAAGCCGGTGCGCCTGCTTGGCGTTGGCGTCAAGCTGGCCAGACCCGACGCCGGCGATCAACTGGGCCTGTTTTGAGCGGAAGCGTCAGGCCGCAAATTGCATCTGCGCAAAGCGCGCATACAGATCCGAGCTCGACATCAGCTGATCGTGCGTGCCACTACCAATAAGCCTGCCGTCATCCAACACCAGGATTCTGTCTGCCTGGCGCACGGTGGACAGCCTGTGAGCTATCACAAGAATTGTGATGCGCCCCTTTAACCCCTCGATGCTCAAACGGATGTGATTTTCGCTTTCGGCATCCAACGCGCTGGTGGCTTCATCGAGCAACAGCACTTCGGGCTTGGAAATCAACGCCCTGGCTATGGCCAGGCGCTGGCGTTGTCCGCCGGACAGGCCTACGCCATCTTCACCGACCAGGGTGTCCAATCCCTGTGGCAGTCTGGCGACGAATTCCTGGGCGTGGGCAAGTTGCAAGGCATCGCCAATTTCCTGGTCCGTCACCGCGTCGTCAGCGTAGCGAAGATTGTCGCGCAGGGTTCCTGCAAACAGCACGGGGTCCTGGGGGACATAGCCTACGGCGCTGCGAACCGCGAACAGCGACAACTCTCTCAAGTCCTGCCCAGCCAGTTGGATGTTACCTTGTTGCGGGTCGTAGAACCGCTGTACCAGGTCGAACAGCGTGCTCTTACCCGCACCCGACGGACCCACCAGGGCAACCATTTCGCCGGGCTCGGTGGCGAAGCTCACGCCATCTACGACCTTACTCTCCAAGCGCGTTGGATAAGTGAAATGCACGTCGTTGAACGACAGATTGAGTCGCGTCGCGGGCAGGTCCCGGGCGTCGGCACGCTCAACAATGGCGCTGGGCGACTCCAGCAACTCGACCAGGCGTTCAGTGGCCCCGGCGGCGCGTTGCAGATCGCTCAACACCTCACTGATGGCGCCCACCGACCCGGCCACGATGAAGGCGTAAAAGATAAAGGCCGCCAGCTCTCCAGCAGAAGTCTGCCCACTCAATACGTCCTGGCCACCTACCCACAGCATGGTGGCCACGGCGCCGAACACCAGCAACATGACGATAGCGACCAGGAACGCACGTTGGCGAATGCGCTGCACCGAAACACGAAACGCCTGGTCCACCCGGAACGAGAAAACACGCTCATCTTCGGCTTCGTGATTGAACGATTGCACGACCTTTATGTGGCGCAGCGACTCTCCGGCGTAGCTGCCCACATCGGCCAGACGATCCTGGCTGGTACGCGATAATCGGCGCACACGACGCCCGAACAGAATAATCGGGGCCACTACAAAGGGCACGCTGGCCAGAACGATCATGGATAACTTGACGTTGGTGAAAAACAACAAGGTCACGCCGCCGATGAACATCAGCATGTTACGCAGCGCTATCGATACCGAAGAGCCAATCACCGTCTGCAGCAGCGTGGTATCGGTGGTGATACGCGACTGGATTTCACTGGGCGCGTTAGTTTCGAAAAAACCGGGATGAATGTGAATGAGGTGGCTGTATACCGCTTGGCGGATGTCCGCGCTGATGCGCTCGCCCACCCACGAGACGAAGTAGAAGCGCACAAATGTGCCGATCGTCAGCACCACCACGAATGCAGTAAACAATGTGAGAGAGTCCACCAAAACGTCGGCCTTGCCGCTGGCGAAGCCGCTGTCGATGACCAGGCGAATCCCCTGCCCCAGAGACAGCGTCGCACCCGCGGTCACCACCAGCGCGATACTGGCGAACACCACCTGGCGTTTGTAGGGCAACAAAAACCGCAGTGCAGGCCCCAAGCGGCGGATGTCTTTGCTGCCGCCTCTGTCTAGTCCATCATCCATGGCGCCATTATGTCCGCGCTCGTGTCTGTTTCCCAGCACGACTGCCGCCTCGATTGAGGCCAGCCACGATTCCCGTTAATGTACTGGTCAGTTCAACGGCGACGCCAATCATGTCAGACCTCGATACCATAGAAACCGAAACCGGTCCGAATCCGGCGGGAACCGTTATCTGGATGCACGGCCTGGGCGCCGACGCGACGGACTTCGAGCCCATCGTGCCGATGCTTGAACTGGAGCAGCCGCTGCGTTTCGTATTCCCCAATGCGCCGGAGCGCGAGATCACCATAAACGGCGGCGCGCGCATGCGTGCCTGGTACGACATCGATCCTGGCGCCCCGCTAGCTGGCGGAGATGACATTGACGCCTCGGTAGCTGCCGTCGATAGCCTGGTGGCGCGCGAAGTTGAGCGCGGCGTAGCCAGTGAAAATGTCGTTCTGGCCGGCTTTTCACAAGGTGGCGTAATTGCCTTGCAGCTCGGTTTGAGCGCTCGGCGCAAATTGTGCGGCATTATGGCGTTGTCCACCTATCTGCATGACCACGAGCACATTGCCGAGCACCTCGACTTCGCCAACGTCGACACCCCCATCTTTATGGGCCACGGCCTGAGCGACCCGATGATTCCCATCACCCGGGCGATCACGTCGCGCGAGACCTTAATAAATCTCAACTACCAGATCGAATGGCATGAATACGCCATGGGGCATCAGGTCTGCCCCCAGGAAATCGCCGATATTGCGCAATGGCTGAACCGAATCTATCGATGATCCCAACCCTGGCTGCCACCCCGGCGGGATGGTTGCCTACCGTGATGACGGATTTTGACGAGTTTCTAAAGGATCATGCTTCGTGCGAGAAAAAGGCTTCCGGCATGGCTCTGGCAATGGCGTCCCACTATCCCGATCAACCCCGCCTGCTGCACGCCATGGTCGACCTGGCTGTGGAAGAGCTCAATCACTATCGTGAAGTCGTGCGCATTCTCACGCAACGCGGCATCGCGCCTGGACCGGACGTTAAGGACCCTTACGTTAACCAGCTAAACGCTAGTGTGCGGCGCGGGCCGGCCAATTTCCTCATGGATCGCCTGCTCATGGGTGCGGTCGTCGAGCGACGAGGAGCGGAACGCTTCGCCCTGGTAGCAGACTACTTCAGCGAGCATGAACAGGAGACGACGCTGGCCGCGTTCTATACGTCCATCGCCGCCAGCGAGCATCGCCACTGGGAATTGTTTTATGAACTCGCGATGCAGCACTGCGCGGGGGACGAGGTCGCAACCCGCTTCGCCGAACTGTGCGCAATCGAAGCGGACATCGTCGCTTCGTTGCCACTGCGGGCTGCATTGCACTAGTGCTCAAACCATGACAACCCGCTACCTGCAGCGTCACGCGTGGCCCCAGGCCGAACAACTTGCCAGAGACGTTACCAAACGCTACCGCAACACAGTCGTCATTCCCATGTACGACGAACGTGCGGATTGTCTGGCTCGGGTCTTTCGCCACCATCAGCGGGCAGATACCCTGGCCATAGCCGTGATCAACGCGCCGACGGACGCACCCGCACCCCGGCGCCGTCGCACCCTCGCTCTGCTCGAACAAGGGCTACAGGCAAGCCCTATTGACGTGCTGCCAGTAGACTGCGTGTCGAGTCCGTTGGACCCTAACGCCGGGGTTGGCCTGGCGCGCAAGATCGGCACAGACATCGCCGTAGCACTTTTCCTGCAGGGCAAGCTCGAAGTCCCATGGCTATATCAGACAGATGCCGATGCAGAACTGCCGGGCGACTATTTCGATCACCCACTGCCAGACAAAGGGGCAGTGGTGTTCGGCCACACCCACCACAGCGATGACCCCCAGCTGGCATTTGCCGCGCGCCTTTATGACCTGCACATGAACTACTACACCCTTTCCCTGGCCCGAGCCGGTTCGAGCTTCGCCTACCCCACCCTGGGCAGCACCATTGCTGTGCACGCGCACAGTTACGTCAGCGTCCACGGTTACCCCAAACGCAACGCCGCCGAAGACTTTTATCTGTTGAACAAAGTCGCGAAAGTGCACGGCGTAAAATACATCGCCAACGTGAACGTGGCTCTGCAGGCGCGCCTCTCGGCCCGGGTTCCGTTCGGTACGGGCCCAGCATTGCGCGACATCTACGCCGGTTTGCACGATGACCCCAGCGGCGAGTTTTACTTAAGCTACAACCCGAAAAGCTTCGCGCTTCTAGCCGATGCCCTCAACTATCTCGACGCATTCGCAGAAAACCCTGTCGAAGCGCACGCAGCCTGCACCGGTTCCCGGGACGCGGTAGAAACGCTGTTGCAGATACTGCGCTTCGACCGGGTGCAGGATGCCATCTCGCACAAATACCCATCATGGGAACGCCGCCGACAGGTGGTCCACCAATGGTTTGACGCGGGCAAAACCATGCGGTTCATCCACGCGGCGCGCCGCTATCACCCGGATCAGCCGCTGCTTGCAAGTGTTCGTGGCCTTCCCGAAACTCTGAGATTGCAGCTCCAAGAACCCTCGAAAATGTGAGCTGGTTCGCAAACCGCCAGGAAATCGCTGCCTTAAGCCCACTACGGCGACGTAAACTCATCAGTAGCAACAAAAGGATTTGGTATGTCTACCGAGTTACCTGCAAACTCAGACCTGGCGTGGGATCTGGATGACTTTTCGCAAGCCCAGCGCGCCATGGATTTCGTCATGCAATTCGAACCCACGCTGTGCGTGTATTCGCCTTCCGTGGAACAGATTTACAGCACTTACAACATGTACTTCCCAGACGATTGGGATCGCAAACTGGTGATCCTGCCCGACGCAGGCGCCTACCACGATACGTTTTATCACGTCGACCGCGTAGCGGTGACGGCTACCGGCTTGAACATCATTCCGGGTGAACTCATCGGGCGCGAGGGGCTATATCTGGCCAACGTGGATGAGGATCGCTCGCTGGGCGCCCGCCAGGTGCCATTCGAAGCCGGCATGCGCGCACTTATCGCGAATCGCGCTCACAAAGACCCATTTCTGCCGGTATTGGCCAAAGGTGACCTGCGTGAACTGCAGCAATCCTGGCCGGTACTGCATTTACACCGCGTGGACCCCCAGGCGATTGAAAATCTGTCCGACCTGGACCGATCAAACTTGACCAATGTCATCACGGAAAAGCTAGAATCACTTTTCTTAAGCCAGAGCAAAGCGCCTTCCGACCAGGTCGCTTAGAGATACATTGCCGCATATGCGCATCTGGGCAAAGACGGCGTTAACCGTCGTCCTACTTGCCCTGACACTACTATCCTGGACTCATTATCTGGATGATGCCGCCAACGAGGCGACTCTGACGCATTTCAAACGAGCGCTCGCCGTGGCTGCAATGGCCAGAGGGTTTAACGGCATCATTTCTGTGGCGCAGGGTACCGAGGTCGCGGTGCAGCCAGTTGGCGTGGGCGTAACCCTGACCATCGGCGAAGTGCTCGACCCCTTGAACGACCTGGTGGAGCGGTTTTCTGCGCTGGCGCTGCTAGCAAGCGTATCGCTGGGATTACAGATTTCTCTCGGCCAGATGGCGGCCACGCCGTGGTTGTCCGGGGCGCTCAGCATCGCGGTGCTCGCCTATCTCGTGCTGCTGTGGCGATCTCAACAAGGGGCTTCAGCGCGCACGACGCAGGTCGTCACCCGCATCGTCGGCGGGTTGATCTTTCTGCGCTTTCTATTGGCAGTGACGTTGTTAGCCACCCATTTCATCGACCAATCGTTTCTCGCGGACAGGCACGACGAAGCAGTGGCCAATTTAACTGCGGTTTCCGCCACGATCGAAAACTTACAAGAACAAGGCGAAGTGGCGGACCCGGTTATCGAAACCGAGGAAGACTTTTTTGATCGCACAGCAGCGCAGATCAGCGGCTTTCTGGACGCCTCGGCTGCCACCCTGGACCTCGAAACGCAACTCAATGACGTGAAGACCCAAGTGGAGCAGAGCGTCGAAGAAATGATCAATCTGATCGTCATTTTTCTGCTGCAAACCATACTGCTGCCGGTGGCTAGTCTGTGGTTGAGTTGGTGGGCATTACGCGCGTTCCTGCGCGGGAGTCGATCCCAGGCCGACTAATCACGCCTCTGCCCGCTAATTGCTGCCATTTTTCTGTTAACTTCGACCCTGTTACCCCTTAAACTTCCGCGCCTTTTCGAAATTAGCACGCGCGTGCTCCGCTATCATGGCTACCATCTTTATTGACGGACAAGCAGGAACCACAGGGCTGGAGATCACCTCCCGGTTGCAAGCCCGGGCCGACCTGAATCTGCTGCACCTCAACGATACCCAACGTAAAGACGAAGGTGCGCGTCGCGCATGCCTGCAGGACTCGGACGTAGCCATCTTGTGCTTGCCGGATGACGCCGCCCGGGAAGCAGTGACCCTGGCAGACGGGCAGACCCGCATTCTCGATGCCAGCACGGCCTTTCGAACTGCGCCTGATTGGGCTTACGGGTTGCCCGAGATGGCCACCGAGCAACGCCAGGCAATCAGCGGGGCTGGCCTGGTGAGCAACCCGGGATGTTACCCCCAGGGATTCATCCTGATGACGCGGCCACTCATCGAAGCTGGCATCCTTGCAGCCGAAACAGCGTTGCGCTGTCACGCGGTATCCGGCTACTCCGGTGGTGGACGGCAAATGGTCGAGCGGTTTCGAGCATTCGATCCAGGTGAGGCAGATGCGCTCAACAGCCAGGCGTACAGCCTATCGCTCGCGCACAAACACGTCCCGGAAATGCACGTTTACAGCGGCACCAACGTGCGGCCGATTTTTGCACCCATGGTAGCGAACTACTACAAAGGTATGCTGGTACACATTCCGTTGTTCGTTGAATCGGAACTGCACGGCGCTGCCCCGGCAACCATTCATGAATTGCTGGCGGACCGCTACGCAGCTGAACCGTTCGTACGCGTTCTACCATTTGGCGGCACCGACATGTTGAGTAGTGGCTACCTCAATGCCACGGATTGCAATGGCAGTAACAACATCGAGCTTATGCTATTTGGTAACGACGAACAGATCCTGATGGTCGCCCGCTATGACAACCTGGGCAAGGGCGCCTCCGGCGCCGCGGTACAGAACCTCAATCTGATGTTGGGCATCGACGAGCAGACCGGACTATGACCAAATTTCTAACAGAATATGACGCTTCCGAGTTGGACGAGTTGAGGAGCGAACTGCAACGCGAGTTCGAATTGATCGCCGGTAACAAGATGCATTTGAACCTTACCCGGGGCAAACCCGCCGCAGACCAGCTGGAGTTGTCGCATGGCATGGACGACGTCTTAGCCGGCAACTACACGGCATCTGATGGTACCGACACGCGCAACTACGGCGAGCTGCGCGGCCTGCTGGAAGCCAGAGAATTGGGCGCCGAGCTTCTCGGAGTGCCCGCCGCGAACGTCATTGCAGGCGGCAACTCCAGTTTGTTCCTCATGCATCTGGTGGTTGAAACAGCACTCCAACAAGGCTTGTGGGGCGACCAACGGCGATGGTCCAACGACTCAAACCCCAAGGTGCTGACCCCGGTTCCAGGTTACGACCGCCATTTCGCGCTGACGGAAACGCTTGGTATCGGCATGCTCAACGTCGATATTGGGCCCACGGGTCCCGACGTGGACGAGGCAATATCGCTGGCGCGCGATGATCCGAGCATCAAGGGCATATGGTGCGTCCCAAAGTATTCAAACCCGACCGGCTGCACCTATGACGACGCTACGGTGCAGGCACTGGCCAAGCTGCCCGCCCAAGCCGCTGCCGACGACTTTGTGATCCTGTGGGACAACGCCTACGCCGTGCACGCTTTTGGCGACGAAGACGAGCAGTTGGCATCGATCTACGAAGCAGTGGAGCAGGCCGGCACGAGCGAGCATGTGGTGCAGTTCGCGAGCACCTCGAAAATCACGTTTGCAGGTTCTGGCATTGCGTTTATCGCCGCGGCCGAAGTCGTCCTGCATAATCTGGAGCATCGACTCAGTTTCATGCTGATCGGACCGGACAAGGTCAATCAATTGCGCCACAGCCGCTTCCTGAAAGGTCGTGTGCAAGAGCATATGCAAGCGCATGCGAAGCTGCTGCGGCCGAAATTCGAACTGGTACAGCAGGTTCTGCGCACCGAACTGGACGGCCTTGGCATCGCCACGTGGACTGAACCGGTCGGCGGCTACTTTGTATCGCTGGATCTACTACCCGGGCTCGCCTCCGAGGTAGTGGAAATGGCGCAGCAGATTGGCTTGACCCTCACACCAGCCGGTGCGACGTTTCCCTATGCGAAGGACCCGCAAAACCGCAACGTGCGCATCGCACCCACGTTCGCCGCTTTCGATGAACTGCGAACGGCCATGCAAATCCTCACGCTGTGTGTGAAACTGGCAAGCGTGAATCACCTACAAGACACTTAAAGCAAAATTATATATGTCAAACTGGAAGCTAGAAGAATTCGACATTCCCGAAGCGGAAGATAAAGACCGTTTCCACGACTTCGCGCTGCCTATCCCGCTGATGCAGGCAATTGCCGAGCTGGGCTACGAATACTGCACACCCATTCAAAGCAAGGCACTGCCATTTGCTCTGTCAGACTACGACGTCACCGGCCAGGCCCAAACCGGGACCGGTAAGACCGCCGCATTTCTCATCGCCATATTGACGCGCTTCTGGGAAGAGCCGTTGCAGGACGACCGCGCCCTGGGATGTCCACGATGCCTGATCCTGGCGCCGACGCGGGAACTCGCCATGCAGATCGAAGGCGACGCCAAGTCGCTGTCGAAACATATGGAGGAGCGCACGGTGTGTGTCGTGGGCGGTATGGACTTCCAGAAGCAACAGGCCAAACTCGAAAAGAAACCGGTGGACATCCTGGTGGCAACGCCGGGTCGGCTCATTGATTTCATAGACCGCAACAAAATCTCACTCAAAAGCGTTGAAATTCTTGTTATCGACGAAGCTGACCGCATGCTGGACATGGGGTTTATTCCCGACGTCCGCCGCATCGTTTATCAGACACCGCACAAGCGCAAACGTCAGACGTTGTTCTTTTCCGCCACCTTCAATGATGACGTCATGCGCCTGGCCGAATCCTGGACTATAGATCCGCAACACATCGCCATCGAGCCCGAGAACGTCGCGGTGGATACGGTGGAGCAGAAATTCTGGATGATCGGTCAGGACGAGAAAGACGACGCCCTCATAGAGTTGTTTGCCAATCCTGAAACCAAGCGTGCCATCGTTTTCACCAACCGCCGCGATCAAACCCACCGTCTGGTGAAGTACCTGCAGAAGCACGACGTGCCCTGCGAGGCTCTTGCAGGCGACGTGCCGCAACGCAAGCGCCTGGCCACACTCAACAGATTCAAGGATGGCGAACTGAAGTATCTGGTGGCAACCGATGTGGCTGGGCGTGGCATACACGTCGATGGGATCTCACATGTCGTGAACTACGAGTTGCCGGAGGACCCGGAAGATTACGTACACCGTATCGGCCGCACCGGACGTGCCGGGGCCACCGGTGTATCCGTCAGCTTCGTATCTGAAAACGATGCCTTCAATCTTCCCGCCATCGAGCAATTCATAGGCAGAAAAGTCTCGTGCACGGTCCCTGAGTTCGCAACGGACGAAACCAACGCGTAGGACATATCGGTTATGAGTACGCCTCATAAACTGGCCGTCGTGCAACATTGTGCCGGGATCGATGTCGAGAAGAATCTCTCCACGCTGGAAGCACTGAGTACCCAGGCAGCCAGCGATGGGGCGGAGATAATCTGCTGGGCCGAGGCGTTTGCCTATCTGGGCCGACATGACGGTAAGAAAGAGATCCTGGAAACGCTGCCCGAGGGTGGCCCGATTCTCGAACGGTGCCAGGCACTGGCGCGGCGACTCGACTGCGAGCTGCTGCTGGGGGGATTCCACGAAGCCATCCCCGAGGATGAGCAGCGTTGCTACAACACCAGCGTGTACCTGAATCGGCAGGGCGAGATTCAAGCGATGTACCGCAAAATCCATCTGTTCGACGTCGACATGAAGGACGGGCCCAGTTTGCGCGAGTCGAAACAGACCGCACCCGGCGACAGAGCGGTCACGGTGCAGACCTTGTTCGGCACGCTTGGCCTGACGGTCTGCTACGACGTTCGCTTCCCAACCTTGTACCAGCGCCTTACAGATCTGGGCGCTATCGCCATATCAGTGCCATCGGCATTTACCGCGACCACCGGCGCCATGCACTGGCACGCGCTACTGCGCGCGCGCGCGATCGAGACGCAAAGCTACGTCATCGCCCCCGCTCAGCATGGTCAACACAGCAAAAACCGAGCTTCCTACGGACACTCGCTCATCGTGGATCCATGGGGAACCGTCGTCGCAGAGCTTGAACAAGGTGATGGCTACGCCGTGGCTGACATCGATCCCGAACAGGTCGACCGGGTACGCACGGAGATACCCAGCCTCGCCAATCGCCAACCGTTCAGCTAGGCGAACCGCGTGACCCAGCGAATCACAGTCCGCGGCGGGAGCATCTATATTCTAGCCTCCCTGGTAATCGTGGCAGCAGGTTTGAAAGCCGCCCAGGACTTGATGGTGCCGTTTCTGCTGGCCGCGTTCATCGCCACTATCGCGGCCACGCCCATGCTGTGGCTGCAGAATAAAGGTGTACCGGCCGCGTTTTCGCTGCCTGGAGTCATGATTCTGATAGTGGTTTTCATCGTGCTGCTGGGCGCGTTAGTCGCGCAATCCGCGTCGGACTTCACCGCCAAACTACCGTTTTATCAGGAACGATTGCTGCTCTTTCAGGCAGACATCAACGCCCTTATCGCACCGCTGGCGGAGCGAGCAGGCATACCCAATCCATTGACGTCGCTCTTTGCCAGCTTTTCACCCAATACTGCTCTGGAACTGGCCGGCACTACCTTGTCCCGGCTGGGCAGCATGTTAAGCAACAGCTTTCTGATCATATTGACCGTGATCTTCATCCTGGCAGAGGCCTCCAGTTTTCCGCGCAAACTCACCGACGTGCTCAACGATCCGGACCGCGACTTGCCCCATTTCACCAGGTTCGCACAGAACGTGAACCGCTACATCGCGATCAAGACCACGGTCAGCGTAGCTACTGGAATCACCGTTACCACGATGATGTGGGTGTTGGGTGTGGACTTCCCGATACTGTGGGGGCTGCTGGCATTCCTGCTGAACTACGTACCCACCATCGGTTCCATCATCGCCGCGGTGCCGCCAGTGCTGCTCGCCCTTATACAGATCGGCCCTGGCGCCGCTTTTGGGGTCGCACTGGGATTCTTCACCATCAACATCGTGATGGGAAATGTTGTGGAACCGCGGTTCATGGGGCGCGGCCTGGGGCTGTCCACATTGGTCGTGTTCCTCTCGCTGGTGGTGTGGGGGTGGATTCTCGGACCTGTGGGCATGCTGTTGTCGGTACCACTGACCATGACCGTGAAGATCGCATTGGAGGCCAACCCGGATACACGATGGATCGCACACCTGTTGGGACCGGCTCAGGCGCGTTTGACAATCGATAAAGCGGCGCCAGCCATTGACCCAGGCGACGACGCGACACAACCATGAATCGCTTCCAACGTAGCAACATTGCCGCGATGCAGGGTTATACCTGGGGCGAGCAACCTGATGACAACGACACCATCAAGCTCAACACCAACGAGAACCCATATCCTCCCAGCCCGGCGGTGCAGGCTGCTCTCGAAACGCTGAATGTAGCCGCGCTGCGCACCTACCCCCAACCCACGGCGGATGCTTTGCGCGACGCCATCGCCGTAGCGCATGGGCTGCAGCGTGACAATGTGATCGTCACTAACGGCGGGGATGAGGCGCTGCGGCTGGCCATCACAACCTATGTAGAGCCCGGCGGGGGTTTTGGCATGGCGGCGCCAAGCTACTCTTTGTACCCGGTTCTGGCGCACATACACGACGCCCGGGTGATCGAGGTGCCCTTACAGGCGGATTGGTCATTACCCACAGAGGCGGCCACCAGATTTAACCAGGCAGGCGTACAGCTGACCTGTCTGGTGAATCCTCACGCACCCAGTGGCCAGCTTACCGGCTTGGAGCGGCTGGACCAGCTCGCAAGCGACCTCGACGGTATATTGTTAATCGATGAAGCCTATGCAGATTTCATTGATCCAGCGCTGAGCTACGACAGCACGCGCTTGCTCGCCGCCCACGACAATGTGTTGATACTACGCAGCTTCAGCAAAGGCTACGGCCTGGCCGGTTTGCGTCTGGGCTATCTGCTGGGCAGCGCAGAACTGATCGACCCGATCCTGAGCAAGACACGCGACAGCTACAATATCGACCATATCTCACAGGTATTGGGCCTGGCTGCGTTCACCGATCAGGGCTACGCCGCGGACACCTGGACGAGAGTGCGCGAACAACGCACACGCCTGGCCAACGATCTTTCCCAGCTGGGCCTGACTGCGCCAATCAGCCAGGCTAACTTTCTCCTCGCGACCGTCAACGACAATCCAGCGCACG
>Ga0315336_1000760_pt1:10000-78089 | contig 78089 bp, 56 predicted proteins | sample ASW5metaG_FD_204512 | JGI IMG/M metagenome (GOLD analysis project Ga0315336, IMG submission 204512) | Ammonia-oxidizing marine archaeal communities from Monterey Bay, California, United States - ASW #5 | ecosystem: Environmental > Aquatic > Marine > Intertidal zone | place: USA... | reverse complement strand
GACCAATGGCTTCCCAACCTCTCTCTCGTCGTTCGTTACTGAAGGGTGCCGTAGCTGGTTCACTCGCCATGTCGACGTTGGATGTCGCCGGTGCGTCGAAGCCGGCCGGTGTCAGATCGGTTGCCAAGGAGAACGAACTTCCCGGTACGCGCGATTGGCAATTATCGAAGACGCGCGTCGATCCCGACTCGCGTTATCGCTGTCCCTGGATCGAAGGTTACTGCTCGCACAGCAGTATCCGGGCTGGGGAAACGTTGCAATTCTTTGTGAGTACCAACCCGGCGAAGACGTTCACGCTCGACATCTATCGGTTGGGCTACTACGGCGGGACGGGCGGCCGGCTCGTGCATCAGATCGGCCCACTCTCCGGTGAAGCGATGCCCAACCCGGACGTCGGTCCCAAGCGTCTGCGCGACTGCCGCTGGGACGCGTGCGCCGAGTTGACCATTCCCCGCGATTGGCTGAGCGGCATCTACGTCGGCAAACTGACGGCTCAGGACAGAGGCCTTGAGAGTTACGTCGTGTTCATCGTCCGCGATGATCGCCCGGTCGACGTGCTGTTCCAATGCAGCGACCATACCTGGCAAGCCTACAACCGTTGGCCTTCGCAGTTTGCGTTGTACGACGACGGCAAAAACGAGTGGTATTGGGGCTCCGACGTTCAAGTGAGTTTTAATCGACCCTATGGCAAATACTGCCAGATTCTCGATCAGCCGCTCTCGATTGGCTCGGGGGAATTCTTCTTGTGGGAGTTTCCGTTTGTCTACTGGCTGGAATCGCTGGGGTACGATGTCAGCTACATTTCGAACCAGGATACACACCTCGACCCTGCCGGCTTAGGCCGCGCACGGGGTTTCTTGAGCGTCGGTCATGACGAATACTGGACGATCGAAATGTTCAACAACGTCCAGCAGGCCGTCGCCGGCGGGCTCAGCGTGGGGTTTTTCTCGGGCAACGCGGTTTGCGGGCGCGTGAAATACGATCCGGCCGTTCGTGGCTTCGAGCGGGTCGGCGTATTTGGGCCACCCGGCGGCACGCGCGAGTTCGAGTCGATGTCGACTCTGCCGCACAAGCGCCCCTACGCCAACGAACTCATCGGCGCTCATAGCACGGGCCCCGTGACTGGAGGAGCCGACTGGACGTGCGCGGACCCCGATCACTGGATCTACGAACAGACCGGAATGAAACAGGGAGATACGGTTCCCGGATTGATTGGATGGGAGTGGCATGGCGATCCCGCACCCATTGAAGGCTTAGAGATTGTGGCCACCGGGCCAACGCAGTCGAACCCCGGCAAGCCAAACGGCGGTCGGTACACGGCAACCGTCTATCGAGGACCCGAAAATAACTTTGTCTTCAACGCGGCAACCTGTTGGTGGGCCGACGGACTCAGCGAGCCGCCCGGTTACGTACGCCCCAAAGTCTACACCACGCCACGCGGTCCGAACGAGAACGTGCAGCAAATCACCCGCAACATTCTCGATCGCATGATCGATCGACCGGCCTGACATAGTGATCAAAAAGTTGCCAACAGACAGAGTGCGTGTTGGCCAGTTCCTTCTCCCTCTGGGAGAAGGCTAGGATGAGGGCAAGTTGCCAACAGACGCCCCTCACCCCGGCCCTCTCCCGAAGGAGAACTTCAATCTGTCAAATCCGCTCTCCGAAGGCAGCACATCGGAAAGGCCGACAATGTCGACCGCCGTCCCAAAGAAACAGCAACAAATCATCAAGAGACTGCAAAGCGGTTCTCTTGATCGCAGTCAATATCATGAGATACTCTGCGAAGCCGCTGAAAAAGGCTGGGCCGCGGTGTTATCCGCAAGCCTCGCTTGCCGCGAAGAGCCACAGGAAGGGCTCGACCATCTTTTGCATTTCGCTACCGCCTGGGGACGTGACTACCACGACGCCATCGAAGTCCTCCTCTCTGCCGGAGCGAATCCCAATGCTCCCCAAGTCCTGGACCGCTGTCATGTCGCTTCATTGCCCTTGTTGATCCAGCACGGCGGTGACGTCGACCAAGGTGGTTCTGGCCAGCCCCTTTTCCACTCGATCATCGAACGTACTAAGCAGAACAAATCCCTGGCACTCATTGAAGTCGGGGCCGACGTAAATGTCGCCGATGAGAACGGTGTGACAGCCGTGATGCACGCCGCTGCGTTGGGTCGCAACAAGACATTCGACGCAATGGTCCGGCGTGGAGCCGATCTTTACGCCGTTGACAATACGGGCCGATCGGTGGCCCGGCACGTTGCCGAATCGCTCACCGGGGGAACACATATCAGCACCGATTCCGATAGGAAGAACGCCGTGCGGCTCGCGCGTCAGCTCATCCAGATGCTCCCCGCACAGCCTGAAGATCAAGTCCTCCTGACGCTCGTAATCGACGATGTCAACGGACTAAGAAAGATGCTTCGCGCGGGCCTCGATCCCAATACCATGATCGCTGGAGGAATCGGATGGATTGGGACGGCCGAGCACGATGAGGTTTGGAAATTGTTGCGGGCTAATTTCAAATCGGTCGAACCGATCGAAGAGAAAACGGCCATTCCGACCGAGGAAGAGCAAGACCGTATCATGGATGGCATGACGCTCTTGATCTGGGCTACGGCCATGCGAAGGATCGATATCATCAAAATGCTGCTCGAGCACGGTGCCGATCCGAGACAACAGAATCAGGGCGGTGTCAGCGCAATCTATATCGCTGAGAGGCGCCGCACAACCGAGTCGATTCTCGGTTTGCTCAAGGGCCACGGCGAGGCCAGTCAAGCCGAGGCGACAGGGGAACCGCTGCGCTGCCATCATTTGCGGCGCGCCGAGTCCGAGATTAAGAGCCTTCTTGATAGCGCGATGACACGATTCGAAGGGTATCCGAAGCAGTTCCAGGGGCCATCTCATAAATACGTGATTGAGAAACAATGGCAGATCGCCGGCCTCAATTATCTACTCAACCGTGATGACCGCTGTCGAGAGTCACTCATCATGATCTTGGAATGGGCAGAGGAAATGTTCTTTGGGCCGCACTTCCAAGAATCGGAATCAGCAAGCCGAGAACACAGACGAACGATCAATTGGGTTCGACCATACACAATTGCTCTTGCCGCCGGTGCAGCGCTTGGTCGATGGGACGAAGTTGGTCGGATCATGACTTACCCCGATGCGACTTGCTACCGCGGCGAAAGGAGTCCGAGTGATTATCCGGAATGGTACGAATGGCCCCTTTGGTTGCACATAGCTTCAGGCGCGCGTGGGGACATTCCCGATAGCAAATGGCTTGAGGGAATGAAACAGAATTCGACTCGCAAGTCCAAAGCCATGTTGGCTGCATTCAACGCCATCGAAGCCGGAAAGGCGCGACAAGCTCAGACGGCCATCGTTCGCATCGTTGAGGTCAAAGTCGCTTGGGAGAAGAGTTTGAACAGAGGCATTCGGCCTGAGAGGTGCCTCTCTGCGGAAGCAACCTATTTCTACAATCAAGCTCGGCATCAGTCGCTACAAATAGAACTCCAAGACGAACGGCGTCCGGTCATTCTGGAACTCGAGCTTGTCTGACGACGGCGAGCGACGCGGTTCCTGGTAATGAACTGCAAATGTGTGCGGACGAACGATCAAACGACACCGCGCGGTCCGATCCGCAACGCACAGCAAATCACCCGCAACATTCTCGATCGCATGATCGATCGAACAGCCTGACATGATGATCGACGAATTGGCAACAAATAGAGTGCGTGTATCCCAAATTCCTTCTCCCTCTGGGAGAAGGTTAGGATGAGGGCAAGTCGCCAACAGACGCCCCTCACCCCGGCCCTCTCCCGAAGGAGAGGGAGCAGATTTTTGGTTCTGAATCGATGGCCTCAATCAGTTGATACAGCCTATGCCTAGAACGTGATGCCGTGAGCGAACGTAAGGACCACTTGATATGACGGGTAAGCAGAAACGACACGCCAATCTCAGGACGGACCGAGCGAGAGAACTACGACAGAATATGACGATTCCCGAACAGAAACTGTGGAGTATTCTGCGTGGTCGTCGTTTGGCTGGACTCAAGTTTCGTCGACAGCATCCGATCGGTCCGTACGTCGTTGATTTCTCTTGCGAGTCTGTCCGTCTGGTTGTAGAAGTTGACGGCGAGAGTCACGCTACGTGCGGCGAATACGACCTTCGTCGGCAGAAACTCATCGAGACAGAGGGTTGGTCCGTATTTCGAGTTTCGAATGACGACGTGCTCACGGATCTTGAAAACGTTGCTCTGGGTATCGCCCGAGCGGCCGGCATCAACATAGAAGACTGGCTCGAAACGTTTGTGCGGCCATCTTCGGAATGGTCTGAACCTGCGGTCGTACGATCGGGCAATGCACAAGAAAAGGATGCGAGTGCTGGCAAGTAATCTAGGCGTCCACAAACACAAGGACATCAGGAGCGCCGTAGCGTATTCTCTGAAACTCTCTGCACCGACATATGGCAGCGCGTGTTTCCCAAATTCCTTCTCCCTCTGGGAGAAGGTTAGGATGAGGGTAAGTCGCCAACAGACGCCCCTCACCCCGGCCCTCTCCCGAGGGAGAGGGAGAGTCGTTACGGCATTATCAACAGACGTTTCTGCGCCGGCTTTCGAATGGCAATCTTAACCCGATCAGAGGGAACCCGCGATGGTGCGTGAGTTGACCGGAAAACGGATACTGGTTTTCGTCGGTGACATCTACGAAGACCTGGAGCTATGGTATCCCAAGTTGCGGCTCATCGAAGCCGGCGCAGATGTCGTCGTCGCCGGGCCCCAGGCCGGTCGCACCTACGCCGGTAAGAACGGGTATCCCTGCGTTTCAGATGCCGCCATCGCCGACGTTGGGGCAGACGACTTTGACGGGTTGGTCGTTCCCGGCGGCTTCATGCCCGACAAGCTACGGCGCGATCCGCAGGTTCTCGATCTCGTCCAGGCGTTCGATTCCGCAGGCAAGCTGGTAGCGGCCGTGTGTCACGGCGGATGGATTCCGATTTCCGCCGGCGTCTACCGAGGCGTGCGCGTGACCGGCTCGCCGGGCATCAAGGACGACCTGCAAAACGCGGGCGCGATTTGGGAAGATGCCGCTGTTGTCATCGATCGGCATCATGTGTCGAGCCGCAAGCCCGATGACTTGCCCGAATTCTGCCGCGGCATATTGCAAGTGATGTGCGAACCGTCTCAATAAATTCCACGAAAGAGTGCGCAACGAGTCAGCAGTACGGTACGGATCAACGGGAAAGGAGTCTTCGATGACGCCGGAGCAGATTCCCCACTTGAGTTGCTGGCGGGGCAGCGTTTCGTACGAACCGATTCCGGGTGGTATCACCAATCGCAACTTTTTGGTCAAGGACGATGACGAGTCATACTTTGTCAGGCTTTCAGAGGACAAGAGTTTTCTAGGAATCGACCGGCGCAACGAACGCGTTTGCCAACAGGCGGCAGCCGAGGTCTCGGTCTCGCCGGCCGTCGTCCACTACGAAGAAGGCGTGCTGGTCAGCCGCTGCATCGAAGCACAAACGCTCACAAACGAAGACGTTTGCCGCGACGCGATCGTCGAACGCTTAGCGGCAACCGTGCGGCAACTGCACGATGCGCGACACCAACTCACTGGTGAGATGTTGTACTTTTGCCCGTTTCAAACGGTTCGCACGTACGTGGAGACGGCCCGTCGGCTGAAGGCGGAACTTCCGCGCGACATCGACAGCCTGCTCGAAGATGCAGGCCTTTTGTCGCGCGGTATGGCGGCGTTCCACCCGACGCTGTGCCACAACGATCTCTTGGCAGCCAACATCATGGACGATGGGCAACGGCTCTGGCTGATCGACTGGGAATACGCGGCGATCGGTAACCCGTTGTTCGATCTGGCGAGCATCTCTGCCAATTGTGGGCTGCCGGACGAGTTGGAAGCGAGGCTGCTCGAAGTCTATTCGGGAGCGTTCGATCACGAAGAGTTGCACCAGGTGCACGTATTGAAAACGGTCTCTTTGTTGCGCGAAGCACTGTGGGCCGTCATTCAGACAGTGATGTCCGACATCGATTTCGACTACACTCAGTACGCGCGCGACAACTTTTCCGCCTACAAGGCGAGCCGGGAGAAGCTCGACGGGTGATCGATATCGTTATCGCTCGCGTCGGAACGCGCCATCGGCGTCGCCCTTTGCAAACGGAATGCAAATTTCGATGAATTCCCCGGTCCCAATCAGTTCGGTACGAGGCGGATTACGCTGGTTTCGCTGGCGGGGTTTGATTCTCGCCCTGGTGTTCATTCTGGGGCTAACGGCGTTCTGTGGTGGTGTTGAAGTCAGTGACCGAGACGTCAGCAAGGCCGACTTTATGGCCAAAGTCTACTACACGCTCGGTCTGTTCGTGCTCGGTGGGTTGGACCTGGGCGTTCCCGCGGGCGGACCGGTCTGGGCCCGCGCAATGTTATGGCTGGTCTACTTCGCTGCGCCGGCCATCACGACGTCAGCCTTGGTCGAGGCGGTTTTGCGGACGATCAAGCCCGAACGCTTTCGCTTACGGAACATGCGTCACCACGTCGTCATCGCCGGTTGCGGGCGACTGGCCATGTTGTATCTCGAGCGACTACGAGAGGCCGAGCCGAACACACCGGTGCTCATTATCGATCGCCGGGCGGACAATCCCCACATGCAAGCAGCGATAGAACGTTTCCGTGCCAAGGTGTTGATCGCCGATATTTCGAACGAGTCGGCACTGCATGCGCTTCGTCTGCGGACAGCCAAGCGGCTCGTGGTGTTGACCGGCGATGACTACATCAACCTGGATACGGCCGCCAACGCGATCCGAATCGCGCCACACTTAGCAACACAGACGCTGATACACATCTCCGACCTTCGACTGCTGCGTGTTGTCGAAGACATCGAATTGCTCAAACAAGCCTCTATGTTCAACTCGTACCGGCGTGCTGCGCGGTACCTCGTCGACGAGAAGTTGCTGCCGCATTTTCACGAGACGGAGAATCGCGACATTGTGGTGCTGGCCGGGTTTGGCCGATTCGGTCAGAGCGTGCTGGACGAACTTCAACAACGCGCCGGCTCAAAGATTGCCACCGTCATCATTGTCGATCAGGAGGGTGATTTGCCGATCATGGTGTTCTCTGAGCAGGTCGGTTTCCAAGACGGATACGAATGGCACCTGTTGGCGGAAAACCTGCGGCATCCGCGCACCTGGCAGCACGTCGCGGAGATAATCGGTGCCAACGGTGACGGGCATGAGCCGGTGTTCATACTCGGGTCGGGCGACGACAGCGCAAACATTCGCACGGCGCTATGGCTGTCGCGCAAGTACCCCGGCGCGAGGATTCTCGCGCGATGTTTTCGACAATCGACGTTCGCCAAGCACATTTCGAGCGAGTGCGATTTCGAAGTCGTCAGCACGTCTGAGTTGTTATTATCCGGCATGCACAGCGAGTGGTTCAGCCCAGGTACACAGCGCTGACACTCCGGATCACTTCCGCTGCTTGGCCAGACTGATGCGGTACGTCTTTCGATCGCTGCCGGCGGAATAGTACATCCACAAGCCGTCGTCGCGACGAACCGTGAAGCAGGCAAACGCGGCGTAGAAGTCGATGCTTTCCGGCGGTCCGCTGATAAGCGTGGGCGTCGTGTCTTTGGTCCAGTTTGTGCCGTCGCCACTCGATGCGTACGTCAGGCAGTTGTGCCCGCCTGATCCGAACTCCCGCGCGGCCGCGCTGTACCACATGTGGAACCGGCCATCGTCGAGCCGCACGTGGACGTTGTAAACGTAGTCCTCGTCGAAATCATTCACCCTGGAGGGGACGAGAATCGGGTCGCCACTTTGTTGACGCTGCCAACGAATACCATCGCGGCTCGTGGCGTGACCGACGCGAAAACTCTTTTGCGGCCCGACGCCGTTGTACCAAAGGTGAATCGTTCCCGATGAATCACGCACCGCGGCGGGGTGCAAGACCATCCGGTCGTCGAACTTGCCCCGCTCGCCGGACGTCAGCACCGGCAGGCCGTCGTTCTGGCGCGTCCAATTCATGCCATCGTCGCTGGTGGCGTAACCGATCGTGTACAGGCTGTCATCGTCGCCGGCCGTGTACCACATGTGATACCGACCGTCGAACCGTAGGACGGCCGGATGATCGATCTTCGTCGAATCGAACGCGCCGCTCCGCCCGTACTTGAAGACCGGGCGTCCGCTGTTCGCTTTGCGCCACTTCAGACCGTCGTCGCTTTTCACCAGTCCGACCGAGCCGGTAAAGCAGTCGTCAGCGCGCCCGTTGTACCACATCCACCATTCGCTACCGACCCTCAGAATGCAGGGATACTTCGCCTGACAGGCATCAAACCGTCCCTTTGGGCCAACGTCGAGGAGAATCTGGCCGGTCTTCTCGAACTGGACGGCAGGAACGAGTGACCGCTCCTGCCCGATCGCTAGTTCGACACACGCCAGCAGCACAAGAACCGCGAGAAGATTCTCCTTCGCAACGGGTCTGCCTCGCGGTACGTGCATCACTTCGACTTTCCGGCCAAGAGCTCGACCGTGTCGGCGACCAGATGCCAGTACACGACGTCCTCGGAAAACGACGACGTCTCGAGCGCCGGAATCGGATATCCGGGGATCTTCAGCACCGCGTTGTACTGCGCGAATTTCAGATCGATGTAGATGCGATTCTCAGCCTGCGGCAGCTGGTCGAACGACGTGGGATGCAACAACTCACCCACCTCACCATACACGGCCGGTTTGGGAGGAGCCTCTTGTACGAGCGTGAAACAGAGAATTTGCTTGGCGCCCGCTTTGTCGACGGTGCCGGCGAGCCGAGGGGGATACCAGTTGTAGCCCACGAATAGGGCGACGTCGTCCTTGCCGATCTCGTCGTCCAGCTGCGGGTAATAGGCGTTCCCTTCGCTGTAGACCTTAAACAGCCCCGGGTCGCCGGGTAGTCCTTCGGGATCGAGGCCGTGAATGAGCAGCGCGAAGGTTTTCTGCTTTGTCCGAACGGCTTCGGCCAGCCAGCCGGCGGCTTTTTGGAATTGCTTTCGTTGATCCGGTACGATGCCGCTGACAATTCGCCTGAGATGATCGAGATACGTCGATCCCAACACGCCCTTTTTGACTGGATCGACGTTGAACGCGGGAATGAACTTGTAGTCATGCAACAGCGGAATGTTCCACACCTGTGGGCTTTCGTACGTCACCGAAAGCAAGATGCCGGGCATCTTGCCTCGCCGCATGAATGCGCTGATCAGCTCGGCTTGAAACGTCCACAGATACAGACGATTCGCGATGCTGCGGCCGGAGCAAATCTTCTCCGGCCAACCGGGAACGTCGATGATTCCCCCATCGGGCAAGTCGTGCGTGATCGTGGTGAAGTTCTTTGTCGACCCAATTGTCTGGCCGAGGCGGTCGGCACTTTTCTGCGAGCCGAAAAATACGACGAGCGCCCCTTCGGCCAGCAATCGCTTGGCGGTGGAATCAAGATGCAGCCCCTCTTGCTTCTCGTTCTCGAAGCCCAGCAGAACGACGTCATCGCGCTTGGCTAGTTGCACGGTGAAGCGTTCGACGAATTCCTTTGTGCGGTAATAGGGAATTTTGTCGCCGGCCGATTTGACCGCTCGAACGGCGGCCTGTTTGTTGGGCAGATATTGCTTTGCAAAGGCGATTCCCCCCGCACGCCACACCGGCTCCAGCGAGAAACTGTGATCACCAGCCGAGAGCAGCTCTCCGTTTCGGTGAACGATGCGGTCGGCGGCCATTTCCGCTGCTTGCGCGATCGCCGGCAGCTTCGTCCGGGCGGTTTCGATCTCGTCCAGCACAAAATTGACGAAATGGTCGCCGGCCTGTTGTACCGGCAGACGTTCGGCTGCCTGGCAAAGTCTCGCTGTGCCGCTACCCGGGAGCAAACAAAGGGCGAAAAGCGCGGCCGTGCACAAGAGAGCGCTTGCTGTCTTGCAATACGAGTTTCGTCGGCTCATCGTTCGTCACCATTGCTTCAGTTGGTGCGCCTGGCGGCGCGAGGACATGGCACTCCATTTCAGAATCATGACGCCAGCCGCATGCTAGACCATGTCTAGTTTTGTTGTAGCGGCTTTAGACGCGATTGAAGCTGAAATACGAGCGTTTGAGTTGCTACGTTCTCGTCAAACGCGCTCTAGCGAACGCGAGACGGGTCCCAAATGGTGCAGGCGATGAATCGTTCCGGTTGATCGGAGTTGTGATAGTAGTAAACCGTCACACATTTTCCGTCGGCGCGCTGCACCGTGCGGGGGTAGCCGATGTCCCAGCTCGATCCATCGCTTCTCAGGCTGGCCACTCGGCTCCACGTCTGCCCGTCGTCGTGCGATACCTGGGCGCGAATTCCGTACGGAGATCGTCGCCACCCGTAAGTGAGCGCGAGTGATCCGTTGTCGAGTCGCGTCAGCGTTGCCGGATTGCCCGAGTTCTCGATGCGTGGTTTGTCGAGCATGTACCAAGACCTGCCGTCATCGTGCGAGAGAAAGGCTTCGACCCACCAGCGCTTCTGGCCGTCGAACTGCCCGCCGCGTCGAATCATGCTTAAGTAACCGGTCTCCCCCACCCTGACCGTGGCCGGCATGATGGCATAGCCATAGCTTGAGGGCGGCTGTTTTCCGATCCAGCCGACGAGATCCCACGTGAGGCCGCCGTCGTTGGTGCGGATGCACAGCGGCTGCCCTTCTTGGCCCGTTTTTTTGGATGCGGCGACAAAGGCCGTGAGCCGATTCTCGCCTTCAACAAGGTAGTCGGTGCGCGCCAACAAACTGGGCCGGCCAAACGTGGGAAGTTTGAACGGCCCCGCCCAGGAACGGCAACGGTCGAGCGAGTAGTAGAACTTCTCACTTTTGAACTTGAGTGCCAGGCCCGGGTTCGAGAAATCGATCGGCTGCTCGAGTTCTGTGGGTTCGGATTCCTTGCCGTTTTCGTCGACATACGCCGGCCGCTCGATGCTCCACGATTCACCGCCGTCTAAGCTGCGGGCTTGCCGGGGAACAGCCGGTTTGTCGCGGTCGATATCGTGGCCTCCCCTGGGGTTCTTTTTGTAGTAGCCCAACTCAAACCCGGCGACAATCTCATCACCCCAGGACCAAATCCCATGATTCGCGGGCCAACCGGCAAAATGGCCCGCTTGCTGATAGACGACCGTATGGTGAATCGCATCTGGTCGATCTTGAGCGCGAGCCGGACTTACGACGACAGCAACCGTGATTGCCAGAACGATGAAGAATGTGCAATATCTCATGGTGAACTCTGTTTGCGTGTTATCAAGTTTTGTAATGCCACTTCGAAAGACCGAAGAACGTTCTTCGGCAATCTGGCGCTTGGGTTTTCTCAACGGTGATCCCGAAACCCTCCGACGACCCGCGCGCGGCCTTCATCTACGGCGTCAAATTTCAGTACAACCGAGTCTTGGGACGAATTTCAGTGTACCAGACCGGTCTGACGAAGTCGTGCCGTTGCAGAAAACGGTCGGTTGCTCGACCTGAAATCCTATTGGTGATTCCTAGTTATCATCGTCATCGCCATCATCGTCGTCGTCGTCGTCACCCGGCCGCTCGATTTCGAGTTCGATGATCGTCCCGTCTTCGGCCAGCTCGATCTCGATCTCGGTTTCGATGACAAGTTCGACTTCATAAGTCGTCTTCCCATCTTCCGTCTCGCGTTCGACTTCCCGAATTCTTGCACCTCTGGCGGCCTTCATGACGGCAAGCTTGACCGCTTCGGGCAACTGTTCGATCGTAATCTGCTCTTCATTTTCTTCTTCGTCGGCAACATCCGAGGCGGCCCATGTGACGGCGCCGAAGGCGGCCAGAATCAACACGACCATTGCTTGAACGATCTTTCGCGACGCTGACATGGAAATGCTCTCCTTACGAATGCGAAGGTGGATCGGCTAACAGATGCGCGCCTCGATCAGCATCACAGGCAGCCATCCGAGGGAAGCTAGCGCGCCGCCCATTGTACCGGCCAAGCGGCATTCGTTAAGAAGAATCTTGCGCAATCGGCCGACAAGTTCATAAGCCGCGAATCCGTTCGCATCACCGATAACTGAGCCGAGAGAGCGCGTCGTCCATTCAGCCGCTGATCTCTCGCAAGATTCGTTCGACGTCGGACGAATCGGGGAGTGTTGAGTTTCCCTTCTGCGTGCAGGCCCAACCGGCGACGGCTGTCGCGAACCGAAGCCCCATGTCGATGGGCCAACCATTCGCCATCGAATATAATATGGCCCCCGAGAAGATGTCGCCGGCTCCATTGCTGTCGATGGCGTCAATCGGCAGAGCCGGCTGGTGCAACGTCTGCTGCCCGTCGAAGTAACTCGCTCCCTGGGCGCCTGAAGTGGCAATCACAGATCGACTGCCGAGTTCTAGAACTCGTTCGGGAACCACGTCCTCATCCTCGAACCGGCTTCGGCGAAACAGTTCCGACGCGATCAGCAGATCGACCAGCGGCATAAGATCGTCCATTCCCAGTTTCCACGACCCGGCGTCGAGCACGACCAGACCGCCCTGCTCCTTCATCAGGCGGGCAGCGCGAAGCGAGGCTACGGGCGACGATCCATCGAGATGGAGAATTCCACAACCGCTGATCGTCCGAGGTTCAACGTCGTGTTCGTCGGCCGGAGGGAACTCGCCCCGCGAGTATGCAATCGTCCGCGTGCCGGTGGCGGAATCGATCCAAACATGGGCAAAGCCTGTTGACCAGTCGACGTCTGATCGACACGGGCCGACGTCGAGACCACGCGCTGCGAGCCCCTCGGCGATGAACCGTCCGGCTTCATCGTCACCCCAGCGTCCTAGAAAGACGGTCTCCGCGCCATAAAACGAAGCCGTCGAGAGCGCCACGGGGACGGGGCCGCCGATCTGCCTCCAATGCCGCTCGACGGTGGTCTTCGTGTCACGTTCGGGAAACGACGGCAACTGCACGACATGATCGACGACAACCGTTCCGATGCCAAAGATTTTCTTCAACCGATCGTTCCTTCGTCCTGTCGTAATCGACCGCACGATGTGCCGGGTCATTCCCCGTGATTCGTTCCGGGCCGCCTTGTGTTGAAACGCTCATTGGCCCGCGCGTTTGCCGAGCCGTCGAGATGAGTGCGGTTTTCTGAAATGGTTTGCAGCACGAGTTCCCGGTCCGATTCATCTAAGTGCTCGCGGAACGGCTGCAGGTCCTTTTCGATAATCCGCTGCGATTCGCTGTGCCGGCCGCGGACGCTGGCAATCACCGCGCGGGCCGTCAGGCCCTTGGCCTGCAACATCGGAACATCGGAACGGTTGACAAAGACGTCGCAAAGTTCGAGCGCCTCGCCGAACCGGTCGTCTTGCAGGTACAGCCGCAACAATTGTTGTTGGGCCAATTGCAAATAGCGGGAATCCTCGGGGAAATGTTCGGCGACGGCCCGCCAGCCTCGTTCGTCGTTGGGGTTCGAGAGAGCGAAGTAATACTGATCGAGAACGCTGTCTTGCCGCGAGACCGACACTGGTGCAGGCTCGGCAAACGGATCGGCGGGCTGCGACACTCGTCCGACGACGGCCGCCGACAATCCCGCCAGCAGGCAAGCCGTTGGAAGCAATACGGCCGGACGCCGGAGTCGGCTCGTAAGCGTGGTCCGCGTGTGGGACGCCGTCGACTCGATGGCGAAGTCGAAGTCTGACAGGCTCAGCTCGGCTGTACTGCCGGACGACTGCGTGAGCGTCTGCGCAATTTGGTTCAAGTCGTTCAATACCGTCTCGGCATTGGGATAGCGATCATCGGGTTTTTTAGCCATCATTTTGTGTACGGCCAGACACAGGGCCGGGGGCAAATCGGCGCGGCGCCGCTCCAGCGGCGGCGGTTCCTCGTTGAGGTGTTGGACCGCCAGACTCAAGGCCGTCGCCCCTCGAAACGGAGCGCGGCCACATAGCATGTGGTAACAGGTGACGCCAAATGAGTAGATGTCGCTGCGGGCGTCGAGTTCGCGCCCGTTGATTTGCTCGGGGCTCATATACATCGGCGTGCCCATCGTGATTCCATCCTGCGTGAGATGAACTCGTTCTCCCGCAAGCGTCAATTGCGCGAGGCCGAAGTCGGCCACCTTCACAACGCCCTGCCGGGTGATGAGAATGTTCTCGGGTTTGATGTCGCGATGCACGATCCCCGCCTGCCCGGAAGCCGAGAGCGCTTGAGCAATCTGTCGCATCAACTTTAGCGCGACGGGCGCAGTCGGCGGCCCCTTGCGAGTGATGAACTCGTTTAAGTTGACGCCGGGCACGTACTCCTGGGCAATGTAGTGCGTGCCGTCCTGTTCGCCGATCGAGTAGACCTGCACGATGTGGGGATGGCTCAACCCGCCGGCGGCGCGGGCTTCATGTGCAAAGCGGCGCAGATGGGCTTCATCGGTTGTAAATTCCGGACGCAGGACCTTGACGGCCACGTTCCGCCCCAGCGAAGGTTGTTCGGCTAGCCAGACCTCGGCCATTCCTCCGCCACCCAACAGCCGCAATAACCGAAACTCGCCCAACCGTCGATCGCTCGTCTCGGCAGGATTCGTCTCGCCCGCTTGAGGCGGACCCGCATTGGATGGGGACGGACCGTTTGATTCGTTTCGGCCGGCTCGATGTTGACTCGAGCCGACGTGCTGCCCGGAACCGAACTCTCGTTTTCCAGATTCCGCGTTCGGATCACTCACTCGCTGCGCCTCGATTCAGACCGCGCCGGTATTCGCGCATTGTATCAGGATGTATTAGAACCCGTCCCAAAACCCGGTTGTGGTGGAATACGCCGCTACAACTCGAGGGCGAATATTGCCCAACAGAGGGTTCTGGGACAACTTCTAGAACCTATCCTGAAACCTGGTTGTGGGCGAAATTGACACTGAAAAACAAAGGGGCTCTTGAGCCAACAGAGGGTTTCAGGACGACTTCCAAATTGCTCCGATCATAGGCAACACGCTGAGTGATGTCGCAGCCCGACCGCCGACTCAGCTCGGGCACACTCACCCACGTCTTGAGGCGTGAGCACGTCACACAGCAAAAGATCATTCCCTGCGAGCGACCATATTGTATACGGTCAGACCGTCCGGCGCGGCACTCGGTTTTTGAAATAGGAGACTGGCCAGGTAGCCGATGGACACGCATGTCACGATGCCGACAACCGCGTATAAGTATCCGTGGATCGGTGACGGCTCCATCTGTTGCAGGCTGAACAGTACGGCGATGCTCACCACGGCGCCCGTCATCGTTCCCATGGTATTGGCGCGGCGGGTAAAGATTCCCAGCACGAAAATACCGGCCAGACTGCTTCCCAACAGCCCCGCGTTTTTGAGAAATAAATCCCAGAGTGAACTCACGTGAAAATAACCGATCAATACGGCCGCTAACGTCGCCAACACGCCAATGAACACCGTGAGCCAACGGGCAACGGCCAGGCAGTGATGATCGGAAACCTGCGGACGGAACCGGCGGTAAAAGTCGGTCACGACGGCCGTCGCGATGCTATTCATGCTGCTGTCGACACTGGACATCGTCGCAGCGAACAGCCCCGCAATGACGATGCCCGCCAAGCCGTACGGCAGTTCATTCGCGATGAACCAAGGAAAGATGATGTCGCTCGACTCGGCGGCGGGGTTCAGCCGGCTCGGGTCTGATCGATAGAACACGAACAGCGCTGTCCCCAATCCGAAAAAGATCAACGACGCCGGCACCACAAGCACAGCGTGCGTCCAGATTGCGCGGGCCGACTGTTTTTCGCTGGGCGTCGTCAGATATCGCTGAATGACCGATTGGTCGGTGCTGTAGGGAATGAATTGGGTGAATAGCCCGCCGACAATCACGACCCAGAAAACGGTCGACGTCAGCCCGCCGCTGCGATTGATCACGTGGAATTTGTCGAACTCAGCTCCGACGGTGAGGATTTCTGAGAAGCCACCGTCGATCCGCGAGATCATGACGACGAGGCACAAAATGGCGCCGCCGGCCAATACAAACGTCTGCAGGACGTCGGTCCAAATGACCGCTTCGATCCCCCCCAGAGCCGTGTAAATGATGCACAGAATGCCCATGACCACGATGCAGGCGTAGACGTTCAATCCGGTCACCGTCGACAAGGCCAACGAGGGAAGAAACAGCACGATTCCCATTCGTCCTAACTGATAAACGATGAACGACACGCTGCCGTAGAGCCGAACCGGCGTGCTGAAACGCCGTTCGAGGTATTCATAGGCGGTTGTCACGTCGAGTCGCCGGAAAAACGGCAGATAGTAGAGCACAATCAGTGGCGTGACGAGCACGATTCCCAGGTTCATCAGAATCGAAACCCAATCGGTGGCGAACGCTTTTCCCGGGATGGCCATGAACGTGATCGCGCTGAGTTGCGTGCTGAAGATGCTGAGCATGGCGGCCCACCAGGGAATGCGGCGTCCGGCGAGAAAGAAATCTTCTGTGCTCTTTTCGCGTTTCGAGAAATAGATGCCCACCGCCACCATCACCGCCAGATAGGCTGCCAGAAAAAAGTAATCGAGGCTGCCAAATGCCGACGGAGGTACATTGACGACCGCCGAGATGACGCTTGCCGAGCGATGCCCCGGTCGATCTTCTCCGCCGGGAATGACGATTTGTTGGCGGCCATCGACGTTCCAACGAACGGCACCCGTCGTTACTAGCCCTGCGGGCATCTGGTCCAACGTCCGCCACGTATTCGTGACGGTCTCGTAAGCCAACACATCGCGGCGAAAACCGGGATGCCGTTCTTTGAGTTCCGCGACCCGGGACGCGTTGGCACCGTCGTCACCGCCGAACACCAGAATGTGGGAGTTGCCTAGCGGCGCCGCAACGGCGGCCGTCACGGGAGCCGGTGCGTCAGATGTCTTGCTCCAGCCTTGCCCCGGCAGATAGCGATAAGCGTCCGTCAAGTACTCTCGCGAAACGTCGCCGGCGGCAGCGGTTGTGAGCCTCGCACCGCCGATGAGGTAAAACGCTCCGTCCTGCGCGGCGGCGACGGCCAAAATGCGCTCAGGACCGGGCCAAGGTTCGAGTGTTTCCCAGTTCCTCTCAGACGGAGGCCGACTCAAATCGAGCGCCCAGAACGTGTTCAGCGCGCGTTTCGCATCGGGCGCCGACTGTCCACCGGCAATGTAAATCGTCGTTTCCAGGTAAGCACCGCACATGAAGGCACACGGCTCCGGCAATTCCGGCAACGAATCTTGGAGCAGCGCGCTGTCGTTCCATTTGAGTGACGTGACCGCCCGGGAGTGCCGCTCGCCGTTTCCACCGCCGATGCAGATGACGGAATCGTCCGCCGAAATCGAAACGCCATACGCAGTCGGCTGGATAAGTTGCGCCACCGGCGACCACGCTTTCGCACCGGGCATCAAGATATGTATCCGGTCGTGCCAGACCTTTTCACCTCCATCCCAGGGGGCGGCTTCTGGAAAGTTCGATCCCCCGGCGACCAGCAGCCCACCACCACTCGTCCCTACGAAATGCCCCGAGACGGCGTCCGGAAGCGGCGGCAGCGTGCTCCATTCGAGAAACGACTCGCCGGCCGGTTTCTCTTGAGCCGCGCAGTGGCTTTCGAGACCGGAACCGAAGAACATCGACAGGGCGGTTAGCGTGAACGCAGTCTGACAACAGCGTACGATCGGCCGCACGGCCCGCGCCACGACTGACAATGTTCGGCGCAAGAACCAAGAGCCCATCGAATCACGCCGCTGTGTGCATGGGCTCATTGTGTCGGCACCTTGATGAATAAAAACGTTGCGACTGTTGTCGCGTCGGCGGTGTCCAAGGCACCCAGAATAGGGGCGACGGTTGCGAGAATCAACACGCCGCAAGTGTTGCCAGCTGCGTAACGGCTTGTTGAGATAGACGAAGCGCCTCGGTCCGTGGATGTGAACACTCTCTGCGCGCGACACGCGGTGTTTACGGGTCAATGCGTGCGCGGGCGCGTGTTACGAGACGTCGTCGGTGCCGCCCTCGAGCTGCGAGTCGCGCTTGAACAATAGCCACAGTTCGTTCATGCCCAGTGAGCGGGCCAGCGCGAAATAGACGAGAATCGACGTCGTCAGTGGAACGAACACGGCGATGAGCTTATCAATCAGGCTTTCATCACCGGGAAGAAGGCGAACACTCCCATAACACACCAGACCCATCACACCCGTCGCGACGACGGCTTTGAGTGTGGTTGTTCGAAACTCACGCCAGTCGAACCGGCCGAGACGATGTTGCAAGAACCAGGTGACGGCGATGAGTTGGACCGTCGATGAAATCGCCGTTCCCATTGCCAGCCCGCGGCCGCCGACGAACCAAATGAGCGAAAGATTCAGCGCCAGGTTTAACAGTACGCTCAACACGCCCACGTTGAGCGGCGTTTGCCGGTCACCGGCGGCGTAGTACCCGCGATGAACGATCAACAGCCCGCAGTAGGCCCAAACCGCTGTGCCATATGTAGCGATCATCGAGACGGTTTGCGCCGCATCGGCCGCGTCAAACGCACCGTGCTGAAAGATAAGTACAGTCAGCGGACGGGCTAACAGCACGAGCCCCAAACTCGCGGGCAAGCCGACGACGATGACCAATCGCATTCCGAGCGACAAGTCGCGGCGCAACAGGTCGAGCCGACCGCGCTCGGCATGTCGCGATAAGAGCGGAAACAACACAGTACCCAGCGCCACGCCGAACACGCCCAGCGGGAACTGATACATACGCTGCCCGAAGTAAAGCGCCGAGGCGGTCCCGGAAACGAGTGGGTAAGCAGGCTCTCCAGGTAGCGCCATCGTGTCCGGGCCATCCACGGGGCCGGAAAAACTCCAGGCAATCATGCTGTCGGCGAGCACGTTGATCTGAGTGACTGACAAGCCGATGACAACCGGCAACATGGTTCGTGCCACTTCCGCCACGCGCGGCAAGGCGGCCCGCCAGGCGCGGTCGAAACGAAAGCCGAGGCTTCTCAACTTCGGCAGGCCGGCGAACATCTGGATCGTGCCGCCAACGAGAATGCTAGCGGCGATGGCGTAGGCTTGGGCTTCGCTCGATACAAACAGCGGCGCGACCACCCAGATGCCGACGATCCAAACGACGTTTAACAGTACTGGCAAGAGGGCCGGCCATGTGAAGTGCCCCAGGGCGTGAAGCATGGCGCTAATCTGAGCGGCCAGACAGATCAACAGCAGATACGGCAGCAGCACTGCCGTGAGCCCCGTCAACAGGCGGCCTTCTGCGCCCATGTCCACGAGATGGGGCAACCACCACAGCCAGATTTCAACGACGACCACCAGCACGCTCAGCCCGAAGGCGAGAATGCTGAGAACGGCGCTGGCAAGTTTCCAAGCAGACGTCCGGCCTTCGCGTTCGATCTCCCGCACGAAGATCGGCAGAAACGCGGCGGTCAGCGCGCCTTCACCGAAGAGATGCCGCGCCAAATTCGGAACGCGAAACGCGACCGAGAACGCGTCCATCACCAGACCGTTGCCGAACAGCGCCGCCATGCCGACGTCGCGTACGAGACCCAGAACGCGGCTCAGCAATGTGCACAGGCTGACAATTCTGAGCCCGGCGAACAGCTTCAGCGCGGGAGCCTGTGCAGCATCTTTCTTAGAGTGTGCGGAGTCGGGGGGCCGGTTGGGAAGCTCTCGCGGAGAATGTGGCAAGGTAACCCGCCGATGTCCGTGGTTGGAGGGGACGCTCAGCCGTTGCTCGACGGTTCCAGACGCGCCCGGTTCACATCCAACTGCGTGAGAATGCTGAGCACCCGTTCGAGCGAGAGTCCCCAGTCGATCGCCCAGTTGATGATGTCGAGATTTTCATGCCCGACGAAGACGCGGTCGAGGATGCGGTCGAGCAGCAAGTCGCCGTTGATGATCAACGAATACAGGCGGCCGAACTTTTCGTCACCAAATTCGCGCCAACGTTGTCGCCCCTGGAGATGCTCCATGCGGCGGTAACGGCAGTACATCAGCCAATGCTGGCGATACCAGTCGTGGATCGCCAAGTCGCCCAGGTCGCGCCCGTGCTTTTGGCTTTCAATCCATTTGTGACGTTCGGCTTCTCGATGTGCCGCGTCGTAGAGGCTCGGGATCGAGCGAACCTCGCCCACGGTAGCGCACATGGTTTACCCGCTATGTGTCTCTACACCAAAGCGGTCGATTCCCCGGCTGCCCATAACCAAACAGTGAAAATTCGAGCAGAGACTGCCCGCTCACTGGTTGGGACACGGTCACGACAGCCGTCGGGGTGAACCTCTTCGTGCAGTTGTCGATCGTTCCAAGGGGGCTCCCAGCATAACCCCCATGTCAGCCGGGAATATACTTCTTCGCTTTCACGGGGGCAATGCCGGTTTCGCGCCGATTGCCGGTTGTTTTCGTTTTCGTCAGACGTCGTCCACACCCGTATCGGCCGAGCTGGACGGACGTTTGTCGGGAACGCTCACTTGGATCTCATTTCCTTCGACGCGCACCTGATACGTATCGAGCGCGAGCGGCGACTTGGGGTTATCGAGCCAGGTGCCGTCCTTCACGCAAAACCGCCACGCATGCCAGGGGCAGGTCACTCCGCCTTCTTCGACATAGCCGGTGGCCAGCGAAGCCCCCATGTGCGGGCAGGTGTCACTGACAGCCGTATATTCGTCGGCGGCGAGAAAGACGGCAACCATCGTCTGCTTGACCTGAAAACAACGCCCCTCACCTTCGGGAATGTCACCCACATTGGCGACCGTCTGAAACTCTGACATACCAATCTTTGTCTCCAAATCGTGTGCAGCGACTCTGTTTTTGCTTCGGCCTGATTCGCGCGGCGGAGTAACACATATGCACCGCTGGCCCCGCAGATGACGATTGGAGCCACGTTATCGCTTCGAATTCCGCCACCCGTCGTCCGGCGCAGTTGATCAAATCACGCGCCGAAAAACACTCAGCGCCCGGCAAATCCGCTCGCGGTTCCATCGAGGTCTGTGTATTCTAATCGGAAGGTGCTTGCAAGTGTCTGCGGGTGCAAGGACCGACGCGACAACATTCGTTCATCTGTTCCCGATCATCGTAATTGTGTTCCCAAATCGAGCGACAAGCGGAATTATCGATGCCCGAGTTTGAATACTCCCAGTACGACGGCTCCGAACAGTTCACGCCTCAATCGGCGGACCGGCTGTTCGACGAGTTCGGAAACTACATGCTCGATTACGGCGAGCACATGCTCGATCAGCTCGAACAGTGGCAGGACGAGCATCCCGACGTCGTCGACATGCTCATCAAACAGGGGTACGTCGAAAAGGACCTCGACGGCAAGTTCGTCGTCACACCCAAGGGAATTCACCGCGTCGAGAACAAGGCGCTCGACGAATTGTTCCAGGTTGCCCAAAAAGACAAGCTCGGCAGTCACGAGACCGAGTTTCGCGGTGCCGGGCAAACCGTGCACGAAGAATCAAAGCCGTATGAATACGGCGACCCGATTTCCAACCTGAACATGCACGAGACGCTCAAGAACGCGCTCTACCGGCAAGGTCACGCCACGCCGGTCGAGATCAGCGAAGACGACCTCGTCGTCTACGACACCGAGTACCAAACATCGTGTGCGACGGTTGTGTTGCTCGACATGTCGGGCAGCATGACCCGCTACGGAAAATTCGGGCAGGCGAAAAAGGTGGCGCTGGCGATCAATTCTCTGGTGCGCAGCAAGTATCAGAACGACTCGCTGCAGGTGATCGGGTTTTACACGTATGCCAGCCCACTCTCGGAGCGGGAGCTGTTGTACTCGGCGCCCAAGCCGGTCAGCATTTTCGACGCCCGTGTTCGGTTGCGGGTGAACCTCGATAAGCCGCCCGATTTCGTTCCCGAACACTTCACGAACATTCAGGCCGGATTGCAGTTCGCCCGTCGGCTGCTGCGACGACAGCCGGCACAGAACAAACAGATCATCACGATAACCGACGGCGAACCGACGGCACACGTTGAAGGCCGCGACGTCGTGCTGATATACCCACCGGCCGAGAAAACGGCCAGGCATACGTTGCAAGAAGTAAAACGTTGTGCCAATGACGGAATCCATCTGTCGAGTTTTGCGCTGGTTGAAGACTACTTTTATCTCGGGCTGGTCAACTTCGTCGAACAGATGGCGCAGGTCTCCGGGGGGGTTGCCGCTTACTGCAACGCCGGAGACCTGGGAAACATGGTCATCGACAGCTTCACGAACGGCCGCCGAACCCGCCGCACGGTCTGAAAACGGGTCGATCTCAGAAGCTTGCGTCGTGCGTCCCTCCAGACCGAATTATCGGGCCCGGTTGTGCGGGTCGATCCGAATCGACCAGCCGTAGCAGGCGCGATCGTCTGGGCGATACGCGTATTGCGGCTCAGATGTGTGACTCGTATCCTGCTGGTTCTACGCGGTTTCGGGCCGGGGTTCGTCGAATTGAGTGCTCGCACGCCGGTAGCCGCAATAGGCTGCCGCCGGCGCGCCGGCTCGGCCGATGCTTCTATTGTAAGCCGATGCTCTTGAAGTTTTCCTGAAACCCTCTGTTGCCTCAAGATTGCCCTGATTTTCAGGTGTCAACTTCGCCCACAACCGGGTTTCAGGATCGGTTCTTGTCCATCAGAGTGTTTTGGGGCCACCTTGGAACACGCCAGACCAGACAGGGACAAACTTGTCTGTTGAGGAGCCAGCGATGACGGAATCGAGCCGATCGAGCGTTGATCCGGTCACAGAACTTCGATTACGACGATGGGCCCGCGCCTATTACGTGCCTGCCGAGCAACGATCTGCCGACTGGCACCCTATTGTCCTGGAGGAGATGATGTCCAAGGACGTTGAACAAAACGAAACGACCGACTGGAACGAGCAAGACTCGAAAGCCTCTTCATTCGTACCGCTGCCCCCGACGGGCGTCTACTACGTTCACCCAGCCCACGAAGCCTGCGGTGATCCCAAAGTGTTGGGCCAGCTTGTCGATAGCAAGCCTCTCGAAGTCGGTCATGCAAACATTTGACGCAGCCTGCGACCACCGCACGGGACACCGTCGACGGCCGCGCGATCGGACGACCGTCCGCGCCGCTTTCTACACGGCCGGTCCGGACGCTCTGACCGCATCGCTGACGCCGTCGGCGTAATTTGCAAAGTTCTCTCCAAACAGCTTCGCCAGCTTGCCGGCCGTCGCATCGAACGCTTGCTTATCGCTCCAGGTTTCCTTTGGAATCAGAATGTCCGACGGAACGTTGGGGCATTCGGCGACGACCTCGAATCCGAACACCGGGTCGCGCTCGGTCTTGACGTCGGCGAGATCGCCGGCATAAATCGCGTCGAGAATCGCTCGGGTATGTGAAAGCTTGACCCGCTGGCCCACCCCGTACGGTCCGCCGCTCCAGCCCGTGCTGATCAGCCAGACGTTCGCGTTGTGCTTCTGAATTCGATCGGCCAGCAGCTCGGCGTATTTCCCGGGGTGCCAGACGAGAAACGGCCCACCGAAGCATGGCGAAAACGTGGCTTCGGGCTCGGTGACGCCGACCTCGGTCCCCGCCACCTTAGCCGTGTAACCGCTAATGAAGTGGTACATCGCCTGTTCCGGCGTCAATTTGCTGACCGGCGGGATGACGCCGAACGCATCACACGTCAAAAAGATGACGTCGGACGGTTGGTCGGCGATGCAGGGAATCGTCGAGCTTTCGATGTACTCGATCGGGTAGGCACCGCGCGTGTTCTGCGTGATGCTGGTGTCGGTAAAGTCGACGTGGTGGTTGCCTTCATCGTAGACCACGTTTTCCAACACCGCACCAAACCGGAGAGCGCGGAAAATCTCCGGTTCCGATTCCTTGGTGAGATAAATCGCCTTTGCGTAGCAGCCCCCCTCGATGTTGAACACGCCTGAATCGGTCCAACAGTGTTCGTCATCGCCAACCAAATACCGCTTCGGGTCGGCAGAGAGTGTCGTTTTGCCCGTCCCGGAAAGCCCGAACAGCACCGATGAACGGCCGCTCTGTTTGTCGGACGTGGCCGAGCAGTGCATCGACAGAATGTCCTTTTTGGGCATGGCATAATTCATGAACGTGAAGACGGCCTTTTTCATCTCGCCGGCGTAATCGGTGCCCAAAATGACCACTTCGCGCTGCTCGATGCTGAGGTCGACGCTGGTGCGAGACTTCATTCCCGTTGTGTACCGGTTCGCGGGAAAACTTCCCGCGTTGTAGATGATGAAGTCCGGTTTGCCGAAGTCGTCCCGCTCCTGTTTGGTTGGGCGGATCAGCATGTTCCGCATGAATAACGCGTGGTACGGCCGGGCGCAAATCACCCGCACTTTGACGCGGTGCTTTAAGTCCCAGCCGGCAAACCCATCGACACAGTACAGACGGTCCCGCGTGTTGAGGTAATCGATCGCGCGTTCACGGTTGATGGCGAACGTCAACTCGTCCAGTGGAAAATTGACCGGACCCCACCAGACATCCTGTTCGCTGTTGGGGTGTTTGACGACCTTTTTGTCGTTGGGCGAACGGCCCGTCTTCTCGCCCGAGTAGGCAATCAGCGCCCCGGTGCTGGAGATCGTCGTCCCCGGCTCGTACCGGATGGCCTCTTCGTAGAGCTTCGAGGCTGACAGGTTTCGGCGAATCGTTTTTACGGTAATCCCGTGTGGCTTGAGATCAAAGGCGCCCATCATCGCTCCAAGTTGGTCTGTTCCGGCGAACCGTGCCGGAGGTTCAATTCTCTCATCATCGGCCTCAGCCGATCATCCGATGCCGATTAGCGTACAAGAAATCTCAATCCGCGTGGACCTTGTTCCACATCGACGCCAGAAACACAAATGCGATCACGGCCACAGCCGTGAGAACGCCCGCGGGCAAATATTCACCGTACAGCCAATAACCTGTCGCGAATAGCGAACTGTAAACGGCGAAGCAGCCTGCCACCATACAGGCGATGCCGATGGCGATTCCGGAAGCCTCACCTCCGCCGCCGAGGTCGACGCCTTGTGCTTTTGCCCGCTCAATAATCGGCCGCCAACCGGGACCACCGGGACGCGTCAACTTGTAGAAACTGATGAGCTTCTCGTCGTCATCGGCGGGCGCCACAAACGTGGCGATCAACCAGGCTACCGTCGTGATTCCGACACCCAGAACCAATTTCATCGACGTCGACAACGTCTCCAGTTCGACGCCGGAAATCAGGTTAATAGCTTCCAACAGATCCTTCTCTGGGATTTTGGCAAACGCGATCGCAATTCCAAAAGAGACGATCATTGCCGTCAACTCGCTGTAGGGGTTGATCCGCCACCAGAACCAACGCAGGATAAACAGCAAGCCGGTTCCTGCGCCGATCTGCAACAAGATCTCAAACCCTTGTAGCGCATTCTCGAGTAGTTGCAACGCAACGTAGGCAGCCACTGCCATCATCACAACCGTCGAGATACGCCCCACGCGGACCAGCTCGCGGTCGCCCGCCTCGGGCCGCCAGAATCGTTTCCAGAAGTCGTTCACGACGTACGACGATCCCCAATTGAGGTGCGTGGAAATCGTCGACATGTAGGCAGCGATCAGCGAGGCGACGACCAGTCCGCGCAGGCCCGTCGGCAGAAACGTCAGCATGGCTGGATAAGCAGAATCGTCGTTGATCTTGTCTGTTGGCTTTTCGCCGGCTACGGCTTCGGCCGCCGCCACATCGGGGAACGCCTCCCTGATTGCATCGACGTCGGGGAAAACGATCAGCGAGGCGAGAGCCACGATGATCCATGGCCAGGGACGCAGGGCATAGTGTGCGACGTTAAAGAATAACGTGGCCCCGGTTGCGTGTTTTTCGTTTTTCGCAGCCAGCATTCGTTGCGCGATATAACCACCGCCTCCCGGCTCGGCGCCGGGATACCAGACACTCCACCACTGCACCGCCAACGGCAGAATAAAGATCGCCAGTACATGGTCCCATTTCGTGCCATCGTCACCGCTGAAGTCGAACGACGGCACCATACGCAGCTTGTCGGCAACGTTTTCGTGGGTCAGCAGCCCCGACAGTCCGCCCACCTGGGGATGATCGAGTGCGACGTACGCTGCGCCGAAGGACCCGATCATCGCCACAACGAACAACAGACAGTCGGTCAACATCACACCCCGCAGGCCGCCCATGGCGCTGAAACAAACGGCCACGGACGAAGCAATCAAAATAGTCTGCATCGGGCTCAAGCCCAGCATGATCTCACCGATCTTGATCGCCGCCAGTGTGACGTTCGCCATCACGAGAACGTTGAAGAACACGCCCAGGTAGAGCGCACGAAAACCTCTCAGCAGCGCAGCCGGAGCGCCGCTGTAGCGAATTTCGTAGAACTCCAGATCGGTCAACACACCAGAACGCCGCCACAGTTTGGCGTACACGAATACGGTGAGCATCCCGGTCAGCAAGAACGCCCACCAGACCCAGTTGCCCATCACGCCGTTTTTACGAACGATGTCGGTCACCAACAGCGGTGTGTCGGCGGCGAACGTTGTGGCGACCATTGAGAAGCCGAGCAGCCACCAAGGCATGTTCCGGCCCGAGAGGAAGAATTCCGATGCATTCTGCCCGGCCCGTTTGCTCACAACGGCGCCGATGATCAAGGCGATTGCGAAAAAGGCGAAGACCAATGCCCAGTCGATGAATTCAAGCTGCATTCGATTGCCCTTTTTCGGCCTGTTCGATCGAACACGCCCTACGATCAATGACGGACTGGTACCGGCGCTGAGGCCCACGTGACGGAACGCGCCGCATCGCACATCGGGAAGGCTGATTCCCGTTGCGGCCGGCAATCGGACGCAAACCATTGCCTCCGCGAGCACTCTATCCGCTCGTGCTCAGCCGATCAACCGGCAGCCGCCTGTTCGAGAATCACGCAGGGCAGCGGGAAACGCTCACCGACGTTGGCCGATCTAAAGTCACGCCTCGAGAACCGGGCCGCACGCGCCGATCACTACAAACCGTCACTCGCGCAAGGCCTTCATCAGTGTGACCTGTGAACCGCGGTAGTAGTGTGCGAGGATTTCGAGCGTTCCCCGGCCGTCGAGTGCCTGGCCTCGCGCTCCCCACTGGCAGAGGCCCACGCCGTGCCCGTGCCCTTGGCCGTTGACGATCAGCTCATCCCGCGTCTGCTGAATCGTGAACTTGGGACTGTGCAGGGTCGTCGAACGAAAGAGGTGACGTAGATCGGCGGCCGATATGCTGTGTGTGCGGTGGCCGTCTGAGACACGAAAGGTGGCCACGGAACCGCGCGGCGTCTTGGGTGATCGTACGATTCGAACGAGCGATTCGAATGGCTTGCGCTGCCGGTCGAAGTAGCGTTCGAGCGCCGCCGATGCGGTCGCGACGTCGATCCGCGCCGACCAGCGGTATCGGTCGGCTTGTTGGCACCACTCGCAGTCGACGCATCGACAGACGGGAGCGGCATCGGCGAACACGTATCGGCCCGCCGTAGTTTCACCGCCACAAACGGCCGAATAGTACGTGCAGAACAACTGACCGTTGTACGTACAGACCATACCCGCCGTCTCAGCAACCAGACGGCGGCTGTCGGCCGACTCACCGGCCAGTCGCCGGCCGGCCGAATTGCGATACTCGTAGCCGAGATAATTCTGACTGCGCGTCGTGGCATAGACGTCGAACTGCGACGCCGCGCCGATGTGCTGCGCCTGGTACAGAACATACGTGCGAGCCGCGATGGCTTGCGCCCGCCGGGCGGCGTCGGGAAACTTTGCCGGCATCTCGCTGTCGACAACGCTGGCCAGGTATTCTTCCAGCGCGATGACATTGACGGCCATGAGCCGTTGGCCCGGCCGAACGAACAGTCGCAGCGTTCCCCGGTACTTACGATCGTCGACGGTCAAGTCGGGCGGTGTCCAAGGAACGATCTCGAGCGACCGTGCTTGATACTGTTCATCGCCGATACGCACGCCTGATGAACCAGCCGTGACGACTGCCGTTGCGATCTGTTTTGGCTGGGAGAGCGGCTCGGATTTGCCGACGGCTCGAATCGTGCAGCCGCCATTGATCGTTAGTTCGAGCGACCGGACCGGACGGGGCGTCAGGTTGACGCGTACGAAAGTCTCCGCGCCTTTAGTAATCCGCCGAGGAACTTCGAGCACCGGCGCGTCACCGGTCGGAGGATCGATCGGCCGGGTGGCGGCAGCGGCCTCGGCGTCTTCGTCAGCACCGATTTCAATGCGATCGGTATTCGGCTTGGGCGATTCGATGGCCCGCCAGAGAATCAGACAGAACCCAGCGGCCAAGAGAAGTAGGAAAACCGCGAGACTGCCCTTCACCGGTCGGCCTCCTGCCGTTACTGGTGCCTGCGGCACAAACGGCCCGTTGAAAAACGGGTGCCACTTGAGCGCGTTTGACGAAACCGTAGCGAATCAAATGCTCGTTATTCAGCTCCAATCGCGTCTGAAGCTACTACAACAAAACTCGACGTAGTCTAGCGGCTCGCCTGCCGGTGCGAATTCCGAGAAAGCCAGAAACCACGACGACTGCGCGTTGTGATAGCTGTTAGTCGTTACGAAGCTTGAGCCCTGCTTCGTTCAATTTCGCACGAATTTCGTTCAACGAAGTGACGCCGAAGTTGCGGCTAGAGAGCAATTCATCGGCCGTCCGCTGAACGAGTTCGGTTAGCGACGTCAGACCCAGCCTCGACATACATTTTCGAGCCCGCACTGACAGGTTGAGGTCTGTGATCGGACGATCGAGCAGCGCTTGCTCTTCGGGTGAAAGACTAGACTGCTGAAAAACGGGATGGTCGGAGCTTTTTCCCGGACGAAGGTTTTGGCCGATCATCAAGCCGTGCGCCTGCATGACGTCCCGAATTTCATCGAGCGACGTCTCACCGAAATTCTTGCCACTGAGCAAGTCGTGTTCGCTCACCCGCGTCAGATCGCCCAGCGTGAAGATGTCCATCGCCTGCAAACAGTTGCGGCTGCGAACCGACAATTCAAAATCGGTAACGGGTCGACTGAGTAATTGCGTCAGCCGTGCCTCGTTTCTGGCCGACTCTTCGTCGTAGTACATGTCGCTGGTGGCTTCGATGTCCTTTAAGTACAGGTGAGCCCGTGGGTGGTTGGGGTCGACTTCCAGAATCTTCCGGAAGCAGTACGCGGCCGCTTTGTAATTTTCGCTGTCTTCGTACAGCAGCCCGAGGTTGAGCAACGCACCGAGGTAGTGCGGCGGCTTCGAAAGCGACTGCTCATACAAACGGATGGCGTCATCGTCGTTGCCCCGGTTGCAGTTCTCGGCTGCTAACCGAAACAGTGCTTGGGAATGATGGCTGTCGATGTCGACGGCCCGCTCGAAATACTCGACGGCACCGTAGGTATCACCACGGTCGGCGAGGATGCAGCCCATTTGGTAAGAGTACTCCGCTCGGCCGGCCGCTTCCGATGCGACGCTGCGCACGATCGTTTCCGCCTCGTCGGGATTGCCCTGCATGCGGACGGCGCCCGCGCGAACGAGTGCACACTGAGCCTTCTCGTATCCGTTGTGGGCGGCCTGCTCGAATGCCTCAGCGGCCTGGGCGTATCGATCGAGCGCCATCAGCGCCAAGCCCTGGTAATATGATGCCACGCCACTGCCGGAAACCTGCGTCAGGTTCTCGACCGCCTGTTCATGCCGGCCGAACAAATAGGAGACGATTCCCAGGCGAAGTCGGGCTGTGCCGCCGACCTCCGTCGATTCGGCGACATCTGACTGAAATGTGGCCAACTCGCGGTGTGCCTCAGCAACCTGTGCCCCTGCGATGACGGCCTCGATTGCCGTAGTGTCGCCTGTCCCAAGTGATTCATCATCACGGATTAAATGACGTACGTCGACGAGTTCAGGCGTTAGCACCATCGATTATCCCTCGTATTTGCGATCGTTTACCCACAAGACCCTCCGCGCAGACCGCGAACGGGACCGCGGCGGGCCAAATCTTCAGGCCAAAGTATACAATTGCCCGAGTCGATTGCAACACGGTCCGACGGCTTGGCCCGCTTCAAACAATCGGCCATGTTCGATACGGCATTCCGCTGACGCCGCAGTGTGGGCGTGTGCGCGGCGGCAGCGGTGCCCGCCCACACTCGGACACTTCGGCGCGACGGACATCTCATCTCGCAGTAGCCGCTACGACGGTTGACAACACGTGTTCGCACGGCGGGCAGAAGTCGTGCAGTTTTGGTCAATCTTCCATCTTACGCCCGGAAGTGTCTGGGGCAAAAAGGATTACGAGCATCCCCACGGCATAGATCAGATGCGTCACACGGCCCGCTTTGGCGTAGTCGCCGCCGAAATAGCCCACCAAGGCCCCCGCCACAAGCACGCCACCGGCCGAGACAATTCGGCCGAAATTGAACGTCACGCCCGAACCGGTTGACCGGACGTGTGTCGGAAAGAGTTCAGGAAGGTACAACGGAAACCAGCCGAAATAAACGGTCGCCGAAAAACCCATCACAAACACCCACTTAAAAAAATGGGGACTTTCCGGCGTCAGACACCAAAAGATGTAGCCGCTAATCAGCAACGAGGTGAAGGATATGGTGAAATACGTGATCCGCCGACCGAAGAAGCTGGCCAAAACTCCTCCCAGCAGACTTCCTACCGCTGCTCCCGATGACCGCATGAACTGGGTTTCGCCCTTGAGTCCCGGCTCCCCGATACGATCACCCACCTTGTCCGCCCAAGGGATCAGCCAATTCAGCGAACCCCAACCTCCTAACAGCGGCACCGTTCCTAATAAGATCCCGATCACGGTCAGCTTGAGGTATGGCGGCCGAAAAACCGTCCCGATGGGGATTTTCTCGTCATGCTTGGTGGAACGGCTCATGAGCCAACGAGGCGATTCCGGCACCACGATGAGCACGATCAATCCCAAGATGGCCGGAACGGAACCGACCAGCATGACCCATCGCCAATCATCAGGCGTGATCGCGCGCTGGCTGCCGATCGCGCCCATCGCCGCCAAGCCGATGTTGGCCGACGTTCCGATCAATCCAGCGAGCAGCGGGCGGTAGCCATCGGGCCAGGCTTCAGAAGCCAGCGCGACTCCCGCCGGCCACATTCCACCGATCCCCATACAGGCGAAAAAACGCAAAGCGATGAATTGAGGCAAGTCGGTCACGTAATAACTGGCACCGGTGACGAGCGAGTAGCACAGGATACTCAGCCCCATCGTCTTGGCACGGCCAATGTGATCTCCCAGCCAACCGAACGCGAGCCCGCCACAGGCAGCTCCCAACAGAAACGCACAGATGTATCGAGCGAACCACTTGCTCACCGGCTTTTCTGAGTTTTCCGTTGCATCGACCGTCGAGCGATCTGACTGGTTGCCCACTTCTGCTGAATCGTCTGAGTCTGCTTGTTGTTCGACTGACAGAAAATGCTGGATCGCCGGCCGCGCCGCCAGGAACATGGCCATTTCCAGTCCGGCGAACATCCAGCCCAGAAAAGCCGCCACCAGAATGATGACGCGACCCTGAGTGGACAATGTGTGAATCGTTTGCAGACCACCGACGTCGGGAGGCGACGCATCTGTCACACGAGAACTCCAGAAGACTGAACGACGGCGATTAGTAACATCGTTAGCTCGTTGCTTACGGTACGGCGCATGATATCATCGAACGACCGGCATGAGTATCCGGCCCGTGTTGAAAACGATTAGGTAGATGGAGGAGGAACGCGAGATGCCTCGCTTGGGTGTGAACATCGATCACGTGGCGACTGTGCGTCAGGCCAGAAAAACTGTTGAACCCGATCCTGTCTGGGCGGCGGTGCTGGCTGAACTCGCCGGCGCCGACGGCATCACCATTCATTTACGCGAAGATCGTCGGCATATTCAAGATCGCGATCTGCGTCTGCTCAAAGAGACACTCCAGGTGCGGATGAATCTGGAGATGGCCGCCGAAGACGAGATCACGCAGATCGCACTCGACGTCCGACCGGCGAAGGCCACGCTGGTTCCCGAACGTCGCGAAGAAGTCACCACCGAAGGCGGGCTTGATGTGGTCGGTAACAACCAGCGCGTCAAGAAGTGTGTCGATCAACTCGGCGACGCAGGTATTGAGGTGAGCCTGTTCATCGATCCGGATGCACGGCAGATTGAAGCGTCCAGCAAATTGGGCGTGCAGGGCGTCGAACTCCACACCGGCCGCTACGCCGACGCACCCACGCACGACGAGCAGATCGCGCAGTTGGAAAAACTCGTCGAAACAGGACGGCTTACGGTCGAGCAGGGTTTGCAGCTGCACATGGGTCACGGCTTAACGTATCGCAACGTGAAGCGCGTGGCGGATATCCCTGATGTTGATGAACTCAACATCGGCCACAGCATCATCGCCCGCTCGATCATGGTCGGACTCGAACAAGCCGTGCGCGAAATGAAGGCACTCGTCGCCGGGTAACGATGCCCGTTCATCGGCTTGCCGTGCCGCTGAATGCGTGTCGACAAACCGCACGCTCGACTGCAACGACAACAGCTTCAAACTTGATCGCGTCGTTTCACACAGCACAAGCCGGACGACGACGCCCTGTCGTCATAGATCGCAGACATGTGTAGCCGCTGTCGCGGTGACATCGGTGGCGCCGTGTGAAAATGTTCTCTCGTACGATGACGGGAGCTCTGGCCCACAAATTCAACGTGTACGCGCCGCTCGCGTTCACGTTCGTTCATCGATGAACGTGTGACCGTTTGTCGCATGGCTATTTGGTCACCATGACGACGTAAAGAAGAGAATTCCTTGAAATTGGTAACGCCATTCGGGTAGGTTATTTTTAAGCTCTCTGCCAAGCGTTGCATTCCCATCTCGTGTAACTCGGTTGAGATTCGAACGGGCTCATGGAACACGACTCCTCCATTACGGAGCTTGACGATATTGCGTCGGAGTATCAGCGGCGTCTGGACGCCGGTGAACCCGCCGATCTCGACGAGTTCGTCCAGCAACATCCAAAGTACGCTCAAAAACTGTCGGCTCGTTTCGCCACAGCGAACGCCGGCGGCAATACGGAGAAATTTCACGAGCCGTCACTTCGCGACGATTCGGCACACGGTATCACCGGTTCCCCCGGATCGTTGCCGCCGACTAAAGCATTCGGCTCAGACGATGAGCAACTGGCTGACGACATTCTTCCTCTGGGACCGTTCGGCGACTATGAGATTCTCAAACAGGTTGCGCGCGGCGGCATGGGAATCGTCTACCTGGCGCGTCAGATCAGCCTGAATCGAATCGTTGCCCTTAAGACAATTCGCCACGGGCGTTCGACGAGCCCCAAAGAAATCGAACGTTTCCACAAGGAGGCACGGTCGGCGGCCGTCTTACATCATCCGAATATCGCGCCGGTGTACGAGATCGGCGTCGTGAACGGTCAACACTATTTCACGATGGAGTATGTGGAAGGCCGCAGCCTGGCGGACCTGATCAGCGACCGGCCGCTGAATGAGGCGACCGCCGCCGAGTATCTAAGTGGCATCGCTCGAACCGTTGAATATGCTCACCAGCAAAAGATCGTTCATCGCGATCTGAAGCCCTCCAACGTGTTGATTACCGCCGACGGCCAGCCGTGCATCACCGATTTTGGCGTCGCTGCTGCCGTTGAACGTACGCAGCCCGACGCGGGGCGACGTGAAGTTGTCGGCACGCCGAGCTTCATGTCGCCGGAACAGTCGCTGGCCGTCAACGGCGCGGCCTCCCCGGCAGCAGATATCTACTCGCTGGGCGCGATATTGTTCGCGCTTTTGACCGGTCGACCACCCTTCCAGGCCGAAACGGCACAAGAGGCTCTGGAACTCGTCCGGACGTGCGACCCGGTGAATCCCCGATCACTCAACGCGAACATACCGCTTGACCTGGAGACGATCTGTCTAAAATGCCTCCGCAAGGAACCTCATCGTCGATACGCGACAGCGGGAGACCTCGCGGATGACCTAACGCGCTACCTCAATGGCCAACCCATCGCCGCACGGCCCATTGGTCGCGTCGGACGGTTGTGGCGCGCCTGTCGCCGAAACCCGGCTGTCGCCTCTTTGATGCTTGGCTCTGCTTTCTTGGCCGTCGCACTCATCGTGGGTTTGACCTACGCAAACGTGTGGCTCAATCGACTCAATAGCGATTTGGTCAACTCGAACCGCGAACTCGACCAATCCCAACTCAAACTCAGCGCGGCGCTCTCGGCTGCGCAGATTCACCAGCGCGAGGCCGAACTCAGCAAGGCGAAAGCCGAACAACTACTCTATGTAGCGGATATGAGGGAAGCCGGACGCGCCTGGCAGGACGACGACGTGAGAAACCTGACCACGCTGTTGGAACGGCATCAACCGGTACCCGGCGCTCCCGACTACCGGCGTGGCGAATGGCACTTTCTCTGGAACCACGCCCGCATCCCTCACGAAGTTGTCTCGACGATCGATGAGCCGCTCTACTTTATGTGCTATTCACCCGACGGCCAAACGATTGCCACGGCAGGAAAAGATGCCGTGATCCGAGTTTATTACGAATCCACGTTCAGGCTGCGGATGGCGATCCCCACCGAACAGATCGAAGTCAACGGCCTTGCGTTTTCGCCCGACGGACAGACGCTCGTCTCAGCGGGCGACGACGGTACGTTGCGGCTATGGAAGATCGACTGGCAGCAAAACACGGCCGAACAGGTGCGGAGTATCCCGGCTCATGAACAGCAGGCTTATAATGTGCTGTTCACACCGGACGCAAAAACGATCATCAGCGCCGGTAACGATTCGGTCATCCGGCTGTGGGATCCGCTCACGGGCGAATCGAAAGGGATGTTGGACGGCCATCGCGAGGAGGCCGGTGCGATTGCCTGCTCGTTCGACGGACGCATGCTCGCCTCGGCCGGTCGCGATGGACGCGTCATTCTCTGGGACCTTTCCTCTCGGAAGCCGCTACGAACCATCGATCCAAGAATCGATCGGCTGTTGTGTGTCGCGTTCTCGCCAGATGGCACGATGGTCGCTGCCGGCGCGAGAAATCACCAAGCCAGGGTCTGGTCCGTCGAAACCGGCGAGCTTGTGCAAGAATTCGAACATCTGGATATCGTTCAACGAGTCACGTTTACGCCCGACGGTGCCACGCTGATTACGAGCGACTATGGAGGAATGATTCACGCTTGGACGCTTTCGCCCGAAACGACTCGCAAAGCCCTGCCTCGCCCCCTTGGGACGCAGCGCTCCCGGACGTGGAACGCCCATCGAGGCCGTATCTACGCCATCACCATCGCGCCGGACGGCGAGTCTCTCGTCTCGGTCGGAGGCGACGGCAAGATGGTCGAGTGGACGTTCTCGGCCGAAACGTCACACCGCAAACTCACAAAGTCCGATGGCGAAATCACAGAGATGGCGTTTACGGCCACCGGTAATCTGCTAGCGACGGTCGACGAGAAGCGGGTCGAAATTTGGCAGCCGGAGTCGGGGCAACTCGTTCGGCAGCTATTTCAATCCGAGTCGGAACTGTTGAGTCTGGCGATTTCGGCGGACGGATCGACGCTGGCCGCTGGAGCAATTGCCGGCGACGTGTACGTCTGGGACATGAACGCCGACAAGCTGAAACTGAAATGCAATGTTGGCAATCGCTTCGACGTCAGTCGGATTGCCCTGTCGCCCGATGGTTCGATGTTAGCGACCGTCGACCGTTTCGACAGTGTGGCCGACGGTCTGTACGTGCTCGACGTCGCCACGGGCAATCAAGTTGAAGGAATGGTACTGGCTGATAGTGACTCGGCGGCCTTCTCGATCGATGGGCGCTGGCTGCTCGCGAGTGGTCCGCAGAATGTCGTCGCCGTCTGGGACACACATTCGTCGCATCAAGTCGCCGTCGGTACCGGCCACGTCAGAACGATCAACAAGATCGCATTTAGTCCAGACAGTCGATTGGCATTGACCGCCAGCGATGATCGTTTGATCAGAATCTGGGACAGCACGACGTGGGAGACGTCATCCGTGTTGGCCGGCCACCGTAGTCCGGTGCTTTCGGTCGCATTCACGCCGGATGGACAGACGATCGCCTCAGTCGGTGAAGACAGCCGGCTCAAGTTGTGGAACGTCGCCACACAACAGGAACTCTTAGAGATCGATTTTTCGCCGGCACGCCTCGAACAGATCGCCTTTTCGCCAGATGGGCGATTCCTTTGCTGCCTCATCGAGGATGGCGATGGAGACGGTCGGTCAGTGCACATTCTTGACTGGCGCCGCACACCAGGCGAAATCGAGGCCCCTTGACGGGTGAGCCTCCCATTCCTGAGCCCGGCTCGTGGCTAGAGCATCCATGAGGAAGTCGTTGTCAAGATCGTGCCCGCGAAGAGCGCGTTTCGGACTAGCAACTGAGACGAAGCTGACGCTCGTCAGATTCGGCGAGGGCGGTACTAACAAACGAGGCTCCCGCGTCTGGACTAGCGACCGAGCACGGCTGACGTTGAATCAGCCGAGCGCAGGGCAGTCGTTGTGTCACATCGGAAGACTACCGTGTGTCGTACTTCGCCTGCGCACTGCTCGGCGAACGACACTTGCTACCGCGCGAGGCAGAACCGGGCACGGTTGTTCGTGAGTTGCTCTAGTGTCCTTTATTGGACGTGGCGGTTCGAGTCCTCTCATCCGCACTCAAGTCAAGTGGCAAAAATGGTTTACGGCATTGCCCTTTGCTGACTGGTTGGCATCAAATGGCGACGGTTTGATGCCAAATTGGGCGGAAAACCCAAGTGACCAAAAAACGCCCGAAGCCTTCATAGCTCGGGGGCTTTTCTCGTCTGCCAGCCAGCCCCGTAGGCCAAGCCGAGATGGCTGACAGGCGGGCCACTTCTTCAAGAACTTGTAGGCTTGTTTCGCCTTTTCCACGTCTTCGCCTGCTATGGAGCTGGTTGTTTTTCTTCTGCATCCTGTCCGCAAAGCGTGCAACGAATCGGCTGATCTTCTCGTTGGAAAACACAGACCAGCCATCCTGGCAGCCAGAGTCCCAACGAGCATGCCGTCAAAAGAAGATGAAAAATGTCGTCAACATCGTAGTCGTCCTGAACGTGTAACGTGTTCTTGTCGCATTCGGAGCACCGGTGCTGACTGTGCTTTGCCATTTTTGTCTCCTCCCGTAGCGCAAGCCGAGATGGCAGGCAGGCGATCTTCTTCCTCACGACAGGGCGGGTTTCACATGAACTTCCGCCGTCGAAACGCTTTGACATCAGAAGGCGAAAGTTCGAACCACTCACCGTTTCGTCTTTTCTCTGAGAAACGCCTGTGCCAGTACGCCTTGATTCCCGGCGCATCGTCGGTGGCAATCGTATGAACGGTTTCCGCTGGTTCCGGGAGTTGAATCGCAAGCTCTCGCTCCCGACGTGTCAGTGAAACGGTTCGTCCAATCTTGTAGTAGCGACCGGATTTGATGAGATAGACGTATGCGTTTTCGGTTACGGAATCGTCACCATCGTCGCTAGGCGATTCTTCGATGGGCGGCAACTCCGGTTTGCAAATCTCCGCCACGTCACGGTACTCGGCATTCGCCATGCAGAAAGCGTGTATCCGTGTGATTCGCTCTGTTCTATCGTTTCCGAGCCGCACAAACACTTTTTGAGATGGGAAGTCCGATGTAGAGCGCGATTTCATCTGAATCTCAGCTATCGTCGGGATGTGCCCAAGTTCTCGAACAAGATCAGCGTACATCGATAGGACATAGTCGTCTGAGAACGCCTCTTGCTTTTTGTTTGGAGAGAAGCCGGCCTCCTTAACTGCATCACTCCACTTCGTCCAGTGTTTTCCCGACCAATCGGATTCCCGTAAGCCAGTTACACTGAAGAACCTCCGCTTTCCGAGTGCAACACCGCCATTTTCCTCAGCAGTACGTCTAATCTCGTTAAGGATGTGCTATTTTTTCATTGCATCAAATTAGGAAGAATGGCGACGAACATTGATATTGAAACCTTGATTGTTCCTGCATCCGGTTGCAAGTCAAGAAAAAAGAGAAGCCCGTTCCTGCCTACCGGCGTGAAACGATGGCACCACACCGCGATGCCACTCGAATTGCGAAATGTTCGGCCGCTGTGTCGCGAAATGTCGTTGTGGCGATACGCCAAAACGTTCAGTTTGCGACGGCTGCCTTGAGTCCGATGGTCCAAGATTCGTACTCGCTTAGGCAGTCGGCCGGGCTGACGAATTTCTTCCATACGAGCCGGCCCTTGAAACCGTACTCTCGGCCGCTCTCGACGTTGTGGATGACGTATTGGAAGTCCCACGCCGGTCGCGGAAACTTCGGCATCTTGAACTTGAACAGGCTGAAGCGGATTTCATCAGCCTCGCTGTGTGCGCGATCGAACATCAGCATCAGCGTCATCGAGTTGGCGGCTCGGCCGAAGTAAAACGGCTTCGTGAACCGGGGGAAATCGTAGCTCCAACTGTTGAGCCGAAAACGGACGTCGTCGTCGTACTCAAGCCCGCTCGCCGCGAGATGCCGGTACGTCCCCCCGCCGCGGTAATCTGCGGGGCCTTCGGGAGCGGAGGCGGCAATCCATTTCTCCGGCCCGCCCGGCTTGTCGATACCGCGAAAGTTGAGCGCCGCGTCGGCGACGTCGTTCATGTAGTTGGCGAAGAAAAACAGGGCCCAGCCTCGCTTGCCGAAGAGCGTCGCGTCGTGAGGCGTACAGCGAAACTCGAAATCGACGTAGTGCGGCTCGACCAATGTGTACGTCAACGTGCTCGACACGTCCCACGGGCTGTCGGACCGTTTGCGGACGAGTTTGACCGACTTGCCGTCGTCCGTCGCGAAGAGAGTATACCGTCCGCTGCGCGGTGTGAACTTGTTGCCGGGGTTCTGATGACCCGAAATGATGTGCTCGAAGTTTAACCCGGCCGACGCACCGGGCGAATCGGGATCATACGCGTCGAGCGGTTCAGCGGCTTGCGTGTTGAATAACGATTGAACACCGCTCAGCGCCTTCGGTGACGTCGAGTTGTCGCGAAACTCGACGACCAAGTCGCCGTGCTTGAGCGTCGCCGATTGAACGGGGCGTACGTCGGCCCGGGCGAGTGGCACGGCTGATGAGAGGATTATGGACGCGACAATGACTGCGAACGGTTTCATAGCGTTTTGATTCCAAATAGCGAATCAAGGAATGCGGTAAACTCGACCGTCCGTGCTTACGCCATCATATACGAATCACGTCAACTCGTCAGATGAAGTGAAGATTGGAACACCGTCACGAATTGTTGCGATGATTCGACTGCTGCCGTCGAACATCGCGGTGTAGGGATCGTTCGCGGTTGCCTTTCCCAGCGAGAGAATCGTCAGGTCGGCCGGCTGTCCGGCGGCCAGCAGTTCGATTTCTTGGAGCCGTGACCTTAGCGCGCGGGTCCCGTTGAGCGTGGCCAGCTTCAGCAGCTCGGCGGGATGAACGCTTGGAAACCGGTCTCGAAGGAAACACAGCTCGTTCCACAGGCTCAGATCGGGGTTCGAGCCTCGGCCGTCGGTTCCCAAGGCGACGTTGGCACCCTGTTCGATTAGGCGCTGCCATGGATGAAGCTCGTGACCAAAGTGCGCGTGTGTCCGCGGGCAGTAGACGACCGTCAGATTCGGTTGCTGCGCGATAAATCGAACCTCGTCGTCCCCCAAATAATTGCCGTGAATCACCAACGCCGATTCGGTTTCGGCGAGGCTCCTTAAATAGTCCAGCGGCTGCATTCGGCACGGAAACAGGCCCTCGCGCCACAAGCCCCATTCGTTCAACAGATTGAAAAACGGTCCCGTACCCCGTTCGAGCAGTTCGATTTCCGCGCGCGTCTCGGCCAGATGAAAGGCCACCGGCGTCCGGTATTGCTTGGCCATCGCGATGAGCCGGCAGAACAGGTCGGGATGGACGCTGTAGGGGGCATGGGGAGACAGGCCCACTTGAATGCCGGCCCGATGTTTATCTTCTCGCAACAGATGCTGCTGGGCGGTCGCGCAGTGGTCGTCGATGTCTTCCGGTTGCAACCCGATAATCTCGCGGAATGACACGACCGAGGGATCTTGCCGACCGCCCAACACGTCGACGGCTTCGTCATCGGTGGTAATCTCGCCCAACAGCGTCGTGCCCGACGTGCGCGATTGCCGTAACCCGTCCGTCACGATTTCCGCCGCGGGCTTCGTCCGTCGGTGACGATAGTCGATCACCGATCGGATCCAGTCAGTAAATGACTCACCCGGCGAGAGCGGCTCGTTCAAGTCGCTGAACTCAAGATGCGTGTGCGCGTTAACTAGTCCGGGAATGATGGCCGCGTTGCCCAGGTCGCGCGCCGCCGGGTCGTGCTTGGTATGGATGGCGGCAATTTGTCCGCCCGTGATTTCGACCGTCGCCCCTTCGATGGGAGCCGACGTGGCGGGAAAAACCCAACGAGCGCGGAAGCTGTGTCGATCGGCTTGAACGTCGTCGGCGTCGGTGGGCATCGGCTTAGCCTTCGATCGACAAGGCCCGCTACAGCAAGACTCGACATGATTTGGCTGTTCAAATCCGGACTGGTGGCTGACCGGTGGCTTTCGAGCCGGCGCGGTCACCGAGGTTCGACGCATCGGCGTCCATCGAAGCCGACGGCGCCCCGTCGTTCGGCCGGCGTACCAACCACAACAGCAGCGTCGTCGTGACCCCCGCACAGATGAGCAGCGTCAACCACTCATAATGCAGGCTTCCCGACTCGAACGAGAAAAACCAGTTGTTCGGTTTCTCGGAAAGCCGGTCCGCGTAGTTTGCGCTGAAACGGCTTCGCAACACCTCGATGGCATTGTAGCTGAAATGGAAGACGATACACGGATAAAGGCTGTTGCCGCGCACTGCGATCAATCCCAGCACCAGACCGACCAACGTCGCGTTGAAAACCTGCTGAGGAATCATGTGCGTGATTCCGAACGTCAGGCTCGACAGCATGATGGCCAACCAGACTCGGCGTGAACGGGAGAACCCGCTGAGTATGAACCCGCGAAAAGCGACCTCTTCACACACCGCCGGCACCACTGCGAACGCTAACAGCGGCAACCACAGGGGGTGTTCGGCACTCGACATCGCCGCTGCGACCTTCTCGATTCCGGCGGGCAGCGGCGGGAAAAACCACCGCAGGCGATTGGCCAACTCGAGCGACAGCGGGTGCAACACCCACGGCAGGGCGGCGGCGGCTGCGAGAACTCCCAGTCCCGGAAGTCGCAAACGGAACGTTTTCTTCACGCTTGCCGTCAGCAGAATTCCCATGAACAGCGCCGGGCAGGCAATCGTGACGAGTTGCTGTACCATCTGAACTCGCATCATGCCCTGCCCAGGGTCACCCGCCGGTTGTGCAAGATGCGATTGCATGAACCGTATCGCGCCGAATTGGAGAAAGATAACAACGAGGAAACAGAAGCCCGCTTCGATGAAGCTCGGTGTCGGCTCCTTGTCACGCAAGACGTGTCGAATCCAAAGAGCCAATTCGAACCGCTCTGCTTCGCGAAATAGAACGTCTTCTCGCGAAAACAGTTCGATCGCCCACCACAGCGCGAGAAACCCGTAGCCGACGCTCGTGATCAATACCGGCAGGGCGTAGACCAGCGGCTCGGTGCTTCCCGGTGAAGCCAACAACTCCTTGAGTAACAGTGACGGACCTGCGACTGGCAAAATGCTAAAAAACGGCTGGATCTCGACGGCCGGTGAGAGACAAAAGACCGTCATTCCCATCGTCACCAGCAGCAGCGGCGTGAAGTAATATTGGCCCTCTTTGTTGCTTCGCGCGAAGGTGGCAAGTGCCAGGCAGAGCGCACTAAACAGAGCCGCCAGCGGAATGAGCAGCACGAACACCCATAACAGTGCCATCGGCGAGGGAAACGACACGTCGCCGATACCCGATAGGGCGCCCGATCCGACAAGCGATACCATATATCGGCCCGTGAAGCCCATGCTAGCGATGTTCAAGACGGCCGTCGAAACGCTGAACAGCATCACCGTCAGGAACTTGCCGACAACGATTTCGCTGCGCATCGCGGGGCAGATCAATAGGGTTTCCATCGTCCCCCGCTCTTTCTCTCCCGCAGCGACGTCGATCGCCGGGTAGAATGCGCCCGTTAGCGCCATAATGACCAACAGTGCCGGAAACAACTTGCTCCACAGGTTGGCGGCGATTTGGTCTTGTTCAGCAAGATCGAGCGGCGCGGGGTTCACGGGCGTCGGCAGCGAGGCCGGCAAATCGAGATCGACCAGCCGGCGCTTGAGAATTTCTTCTTCCCAATTCTCGAGCGCTTCTTTTACACGGCGGTACGCGATCAGCGACTTTTCGTCGGCACTGTTGCGCACGATGACCGGCCGGGCGTAGTCGACCACGTCGCCTTCGGGATGACGCTCGGCGATCTGCTGATTGGTTCGTTCGATGTTTTCGCCAAAACCGCTGGGAACCACAATCAATACCTGCATCTGACCGGCGTCGAATTGTTTTCCGATATCCTTTCTGAGCAGCGCCTGCAGGTGGATCGACGTCGCGACCTGCTCGTCATTGCCTTGTTCTCGAGCCTGGTCTTCTTCGTTCTTTAGCTTGTCTAAATCGGCGAGCAGCAGTCGGATTTTCTCTGAATGGGCGATCAATTTCGCCCGCCGGGTTGCTTCATCGGGCGGCGCGGAGTCTTTGGTTGGCTCGATGGCCGCCGATTGTGCATCAGCCGGCGCATCCCGGTCGGTGACCACGATGAGCTTTTCGGCGTCACTGGGAATATCGAACCACTCGGCGATAATTCGGTCGTCGCCCAAAAGTTGTGGGCTTTTCGGCAGATGCTCGGCTCCCAAAACCACGACCGTCCGTGGTTGTTCAGAGAACAGCACTGTCATCTGCACCATGCCGATTCCGAGTGCCGGGTACAGTAACAACGGCAAAATGGCGATCATAAACAGCGTGCGCCGGTCGCGGAGCTGGTCGCGAACCTCGCGGCCAAGAATGAGTTTGATGTTTTTCCAGCTCATGCCGTCTCCGCAGCCAGCCGGTCATGCTTGGAGATCAAATCGAAAAACAGCTCTTCCATGTCGGGTTGATCGTACCGCTGTTCGAGTTCCCGAACCGACCCGGCCGCCAGAATCCTTCCCTTATGAATGATGGCGATTCGATCGCACAGTTTTTCGACCTCGCGCATAATGTGCGTCGAGAAAATGATGCACTTGCCCTGCTCGCGAAGTGCGGCGATGTTCGTCAGCACGGCGCGGGCGACGAGCACGTCGAGCCCCGAAGTTGGCTCGTCGAAAATGAGCACGGGCGGGTCGTGGATAATGGTGCGGGCAATCGAAACCTTCTGTCGCATGCCGGTCGACATTTTCGAGCCCAGCATGTCCCGATATTCGTGCATTTGCAGATTCGTGAAGATGGTATCCAGCCGCCGTTGTAGGGCGTCCTCTTCGATGCCGTACAGGCGGCCGAAATATTCGACCATCTCCCAAGCCGTCATGCGATCGTAGATGCCCGTATTTCCCGACATGAACCCGATGTGGGCGCGCACGTCGGTCGGTTGGTCACGGACGTCGAATCCATCGACACTCGCCGTACCGGACGTCGGCTTCAGCACGGTGCTGAGGATTCGCAAGCACGTGGTTTTGCCCGCTCCGTTCGGTCCGAGCAGACCGAAGATTTCGCCCGGCTGGACGTCGAAACTCACATGGTCGAGGGCGTTGACATTGCCGCGGCGCAGATCGGCGAAGCACTTCGTCAATTCGCTGACATGGATCATTGCTGCGCGCCCCGGTCGCTGGATGTCGCCACTCACGCCTCGGTATAGGAGAATAGCCTATCAGATCGCTCGGTGGGAGTGGGGCTCAGCTGGCGGCTACGGGATCGCCAGGTTCACGACGGGCAAATCATCACCCGAGGCGCTTTTCGGAAAACCGTTTTCACCGGAAGACTGGGCGTATTCCTCGCCGTCGATGTATTCGTAATACACGTTTCGCTGACGCGGAATATAGCCCGCATCCTCGATGCAGCGACGGATGGTTTCCAGCGACAGGTGGTGCACGGTTCCTGCTTCAGCAACGACGTTCTCCTCGATCATCAGGCTGCCCATGTCGTTCGCCCCGAAAAACAGCGCCATCTGGCCAACCTTCTCCCCCTGAGTGACCCACGACGACTGGATATTCGGAACGTTGTCCAGATACAGCCGGCTGACAGCCTGTGTCTTCAGGTATTCGAACGCACCCGCCGGCGGAATGTGCGATAAATCCGTGCCTTCCGGTTGGAGTGTCCAGCAGATGTAAGCCGTGAAGCCTCCCGTCTCGTCCTGAAGCTGTCTAAGCCGTTCGAGATGCTCGATACGCTCGGCCAGCGTTTCGACGTGGCCGAACATCATCGTAGCGGTTGAGCGGCCACCCATTTCGTGCCAGACGCGATGCACGTTCAACCAGTCATCGGTGAGCACTTTTCCGCGCGTGATCTCCCGGCGGACTCGGTCGACGAGGATTTCACCGCCACCTCCAGGCAGACTGCCGAGCCCGGCTTGCTTGAGTCGTTCCAGCACTGTTTTAAGCGGCAGCTTGCTGATCTTCGTGAAGTGGTAGATTTCCGGAGGGCTGAACCCGTGGATGTTCACTTGTGGGAAGCGGGCCTTCATCGCCTGTAATGTCTCTTCGTACCACTCGAGCGGCAGCGTCGGATGTAGGCCACCTTGCAACAGAATTTGGTCGCCACCCAGCGCAACGGTCTCCTCGATCTTATTCAGGAGGACTTCAATCGGGAGCACGTAAACGTCTTCGTGCTTGGGCGGCCGGTAAAACGCGCAGAAATCGCAAACCGCCGTGCAAGCATTCGTGTAGTTAACATTGCGGTCGATGTTGTACGTTCGGAACGGCTCGGGGTGTAAGCGGCGCGTGACGGCATCAGCCGCCTGGCCCAATGCGGCCAAGTCGTGAGACTCGATCAACGCCAGTCCCTCTTCAGGCGTGAGTCGCTCACCGCCGACCGCTTTATCCAGAAGAGGTGAAATCGCGCAAGACAAGCTCGGCTCCTTCTTGGGCTAACCCCAGTTTTGATGCCAAATCATAAAACAATCGAAGCGCACTTCGTTCGGCCGGGCCGAGCTGAAAATGCAGGTTGTTTGTCAAATAGTCGATGGCCGTGGTTTCTGATATTCCCAGCACGGCGGCTTCACGCCGCGCGATCGCGTCCAGATTCGCAACACCGCGATCGCGGGCTTCGTTGAGAATGTCCTCGATGTTTCCACAATCGACGTCGATGCGCTTCGCCCACAGAGCGAAAACGAACGGCAAACCGGTCCATTCCCGCCATTCTTCGCCGAGGTCCCACACCTCCTCAAACGCTTCGTTGGGAGCCGACATCGCCCGGTCGCCGATCAACAGCACGGCGTCGGCATCGGTCGAACTGGTTGATTCTCCCATCGGTAAAGGCTCAACCTGCGGTCGAACACCGTGTCGCTCGGCAAGCATGATCTGCGCAAGCGCCGCACTCGTTCTCGATCCGGTGTCCAATGCGAGCCGACGGACGTCGCCCCATGCGACGCGACTGTAAAGTTTCACGCTCAGCACCGGGCCCCGCGACGCGACGCACGCGTCCGACACCACCTCGTGCCCAGGGTGAGACAACACCTCAATCGACGGAACGAGGGCTACGTCCAGCTGCCGGGCCGCCAAGTCGTCGGCCAGACAGCTCGGGTAGTCGAGCATCAACTCGATTTCGTTCGATCGCCGTTGGAGGCCTTCGATCAGCGGTTTCGAATTGAGATAACTGACCGCCCCGAGACGTACGGGGCGAGATGTCGTCGCCAACATGATGACGTGATCCATGTCTGAGAAAACGGTCTCTGCCGAGTGAACTCGATTATAGACAGACTCTCTGACGCCGCAAACCGAGCGGTTGTCATTCCCCCCTCGAACCGTTTACGATGCGTCATCCCGCACGATGCGAGTCACTGGCAAAGTCGGGTCCCATACGTCGGAACGAGTGTCCATTTTGGGTAACCGCAGACGTAATACATCGCTTAACAGAAAAACAAACGATTCCGCCATGCAACCGCTGAACGTTGCCATCATCGGCTTGGGAACCGTGGGAACCGGTGTGGCGCGGATTCTGACCGAGCAACCTGAGCGGATCGCGCAGCGGGCCGGCCGGCCGATCAGAATCACGCATGCCGTCGTTCGCGATCTCAACAAGCCGCGCGACTTCGATCTGCCGGATGCGCAACTCACAAACGATGTTCATGCGGTCATCAAGGACGATCAGGTCGACGTGATCGTTCAGTTGATTGGAGGCCTCGAACCGGCTCGCGAGATCATGCTTGCCGCGCTGGAGGCGGGCAAAAACGTTGTGACCGCGAACAAGGCCCTGTTGTGCGAGCACGGCGACGAGCTGTTTTCTCGCGCCAGGCAGTCGGGCCGATCGATCGCTTTCGAGGCCGCTGTTGCCGGGGGAATTCCCATCATCACCGCAATCGGGCAATCGATGACGGCGAATCAGATTACGCGGATCGAGGCCATTCTCAACGGCACGAGTAATTTTATTCTCACCGAAATGCTCGGTAAAAGCCGTTCGTATGCCGAGGTGCTCGTCGAGGCGCAGCAACTTGGATACGCCGAAGCCGACCCGACAATGGACGTCGACGGCACCGACGCGGCGCAAAAGTTAGTGATCCTCGCCCAACTCGCTTTTGGTACGCGGATTCGACTCGACCAATTCACACGAATCGGCATCAACACACTCGAACTGGCCGACCTGACCTATGCCGATGAACTTGGCTACATGGTGAAGCTGCTGGCCGTTGTCAAATTGGTCGAGGGTCAACTCGAGATGCACGTGCAGCCCACGCTCGTTCGAAAAGAACGCCCAATTGCGAAGGTCGACGGGGCGTTCAACATGATTGCCCTGGAAGGCGACGTCGTCGGCAAGACGTGGTACTCCGGGCCCGGTGCCGGTCAAATGCCGACCGCTTCGGCCGTCGTGGCCGATCTCATCGACACGGTGACCGGACGGGCGTCGCTCAACTTTCCACAGCTTGATTTGTGGGGCGAGCGCGACGCGATTCCCGTGCAGCCGGCCGACGAAGTCACCAATCGCTACTACTTGCGATTCAACGTCGAGGACCGTCCGCACGTTTTCGCCGACATTGCCGACATTCTGGGCCGCAACGGCATCAGTCTGGCTTCGATCATTCAGCACGAGGCCCCCGAGCTGGATAGCATCGAGCCGAACGCCGACCCCGTCGTGCCGCTGGTCGTCATGACTCACCGAACCACGGCCGGCCAGCTTCGATCGGCCGAACAGGCCCTGGATCAACTCGCCACGCTGCGTTCCCCGTGCATCAGCATGCCGGTCGCCGACTGAGGCGACAAGATCGATCGCACCCGCGGACCACGCCCCCCGCTCACCAAAAGTGGGCCGGCAACAATCGTTAAAGGTTCCGCATCTTCCCTGCTACATGGCATGTGACACATCTGCCGCAGGGCCTCATATCGGTATGACTGGCACGTCGGCGCGATTCTTCGCGGCAATCCAAAAGCTCGACGAACGGCCTAAAAAGTCCGGTCATCCGGTCAGTCGAAGAAAAAAAGATATCTAGACGATGTTTAGTTTCGCTTTGGCGGCTTTAGACGCGATTGAGGCTTGAATACGAGCACCTGAATCTCTGCCATCCCGTTCAACTCACTCAAACGCGCTGGGCGTATGTCACGGAAGAAAATGCTGCGCGTCGAGTCATTCGTTGGACTGAAGTGCGTTAGCTGCCGTTTTGCGTTCGTCTGTGACGTCTCGGAGAGCACACCCACGGCCCCCTCTTCCACCGACTGAGGATTGTCTCAGCACAATTTTCCGACCGCACGCTCAGCCAATGGAGCCGACCAAGTCGGGCAGACATCGGATTCGTCGACAACGGACACGGATGACCATGACACACTTCTTCGAGAAACGGGATCGTTGGGGCAACGGTGCGGCACTCTGGGTGCTTGTGGGGATGATCTTCCTCATTCCGCTGGCGCTGTGGTCCATCGAACGGATCGACCTCGAGAACGACGTCGCCAATTGGCTGCCCGCCGGTGATCCCAATGCCCGGTCGCTTGCGTGGTTCAAAGAGCATTTCGGCACCAGCGACCAGATCATCGTCTCGTGGCGGGGAAGCAGCCTCGTCGACCCAAGAATTCCCGAATTCCAGACACGGCTTCTCGGGCGCGTGGGCAACGACGGAACACGCCGCAATGGTGTCGAGTTCATCGATACTGTGGTGACACCGCTGGACGTCATTGAACGCATGTCGGCGCTGGGCGTCGAACGCGACACGGCGGTCGAGCGGCTGCAGGGCATTCTCGTCGGCCGAGGCGCGCTAAAAATTCAGCTCACCGAAGCCGGCCGAAACCAAAAACAGCAGACGATCGAGACCCTTCTGAGCCTCGCTCGTTCGAGATTCGGACTGAAGTTGAGCGTGCAAGATTCTGCCGAAACGGCGCTGGACGAATTCGACGAGGAAGGCGAGGAATACGACGAGGCAGACGAGGAGTGGGATGAAGAAGACGAAGTCGTGGCGGACGCCGATCAATCGAGCACCGAAAACGCCAGCCCGCTGTACGTCGAACGCGAGCACGACTTCCAGCTTACCTGGAGTGGCATTCAGCGCGACGAACAACCGATCAAAGAAATCCAAAATCTCCTTTCGCAGTTGCGTGGGCGCGAGACGCGGGCGGAGCCACGGGGCGAGGCGCTCGTCGCAGATTCGTTCTTTACGATCGGCTCACCGGTCGGCGTGATGGTCGGCTTATCGCCCGCCGGTCGCGCGGACACCGATGAGGCATTGCTCGCCATTCGCCGGGTCGCCGCCGACATCGGCATTGCGGAAGAGTCGTTGCATTTGGGAGGCCGCGCCGTTGCCGGCGAAGAGCTCGACACGGCTGTCAAACAGGCGGCCTGGGATCGCAGTCATTCGATCATGAACTTGCCGAGGCGGTCGGTCGTTCTGTCTTCGATTTTGGTCGCGATTGGGCTGGCATTTGTCATGCTCAAGAGTTTTCGACTGGCGACATTCGTCTTGATTGCCGCCGTCTACTCGACGTTCTTGGCTGTCGCGATCGTTCCTCTGACCAACGGCAGCATGAACATGGTGCTGGTGGTGATGCCGGCCCTGTTGGCCGTACTGGCGGTTTCCGGTGGAATTCACGTGGCCAACTACTTCAAACATGCGGTCCGGAATGACCCGGCAACGGCCGTCGTCGAGACCGTGCGGATGGCCAAGAAGCCGTGCGTTTTGGCGGGAGTGACGACGGCGATCGGCTTGGCCTCCCTGATGACAAGCCCGCTCGTACCGGTGCGGGATTTTGGAATGTACTCGGCCGCCGGTTGCCTGATCTCGCTGGTGATTGTTCTCTACGGTCTTCCGGCCTTGCTACAGTTTTGGCCCTTGCGAGCCGCCACGATCGATCAGGTTCATCGTTCCGATTGGCGTCGTTATGCCAACGTTTTGGTCAATTGCCGTGCGCTGGTCATCGTGGCTTCGATCGTGCTATTCGGCGGGGGCGCCTGGGGTTTACAAGAATTCCAGACAGAAACGAAGGTCATCCGCTATTTCCCGGAACAGTCGACCGTCGTTGGCGATTATCGGTTTCTGGAAGACCACTTGCTTGGCATCGTTCCCGTCGAGACGATCGTTCGGTTTGATGAGACGGCCCGGCAGCAGAGTCCGTTCTTGCAGCGGATGGAACTCGTCCGCGAGATTGGGGATAACATGAGGCTGCATCCGGAGATCAGCGGAACCGTCTCGCTGGCCGATTTCCAGCCGGTCTCGCAGCCGCCCGGCGAAGGGGCGTCGTTTCCTCAAAAGGCGCGGTACTTCAAACGGTCACACATCATTGAGACCCGCGTGAAGGATGGCAACGAGAATTCCAGCAGCGCGTTTCTGGCCGTGGCTAAGACCGACGCCGACCTGCACGCCGATGGTGATAACAAACTCAGCCGGGAGGGCGACGAGCTGTGGCGGATCACAGCTCAAGTTTCCATCATGTCGGATGCCGACTACGGGAAGATCACCACGGATTTGGATGAGATCGCACAGAGCACGCTGAAATATCATGCCGGTGCTGCGCACGTTGTGACCGGCATGGTGCCGGTCTTCTTGCGGACCCAACAGGCCGTGCTCGACAGCCTGATCGTTAGCTTCGTGCTGGCATTCGTGACGATCGGGCTGGTACTGGCCTACTTGCTGAAAAGCCCGCTGTGCAGCCTGTTAACAATGTTTCCAAACGTGCTGCCGGTGGGCGTGGTCTTCGGGTTGATCTCCTGGAATGGGTTGTCGGTCGACATCGGAACGATGATCACCGCATCGGTGGCGCTCGGCATTGCCGTCGACGGGACGCTGCACTTGATCACTTGGTTTCAGGTGGGAATTCGCGAAGGCAAGAGCCGGCGAGACGCGGTTGCCGATGCTCTGGCGCGGTGTGGACCGGCGATGTGGCAGACGGGTACGACTGTGGCGCTCGGCTTGTTGGTGCTTTCGATGGCCGACTTGCTGTTGGTCAGCCGATTCGGCTGGATGATGGCGTCGTTGGTTGGTATGGCACTCGTCGCCGACCTCGTGTTTCTGCCGGCGCTCCTGGCCGGTCCGTTGGGTGCTCTGATCGAGAAAACTATTTCAGCACAGGATGTTGCGCCCGCCGAAGTGTCGAGGAGACCCGTGGCGGCACCGCACATCGGCGCGACACCAGCAACGTTTCCCCATACGCTACATACGGAGTAGTATCGCGTCGAGCGTGCGAGCGATGCTGGCCCGGCGAGAAAGACGCTCGGCGGAGAATTCTCGCGAAGCGCGGTCGTCTCAGGCCTGCGCATTCCCTATAATGGTGAAACCACTGAAGCGATGCGCTGGGCGGGATACTGCCTAAGTCCTGTCGCGCGAATGCCGGGGGATTCTCCCGGCGAGTTTCCGCCGTCTTCTCCATTGGGGGTGAAATCGTTGTCTGAGTTTGTCGAACCTTTGGGATTGCGAATCCTGATTCGAAAAGACGAGAGTCGTCAGAAAACGCGTGGGGGCATCGTGCTTCCGGACGATGCGGAGATTCCCACGATTACCGGACGGGTCGTCGAGATCAGCGTTCAGGTCGATCGCGACGAGGATTTCCCCATCCGCAAGTACGACAAAGTCCTATTTCACCCCAAGAACTCGATTCCCGTCGATTTTGAGTCGGACAATCTGCTGTACGTGGTCCCCGTTGAAGATGTTGTCGCCGTCTTCCGCCGCGCCGCCGACAACCTGCCCTCCGTTTCGTCGGCTGATGAAGCAGACGACGTCGATTCGCTCGGTGAATACGACGACACGGACGACTGAGCCGCCGTCCCGCAATGCATCGCCGGCATCCGAAGCAGCGCCCGCATTCCCAAATTCCTTCTCCCGCCGGGAGAAGGTTAGGATGAGGGGCGAAAACGTAATATCACGCACCGGGAGCGGCCGGCAGCGTGACCGTTCGCCCGCTGGCCGCCGATTCGTAGCCCGCCATGATGACCTCAACGGCGTGCGCGCCGACGGCGGCCGGGACGTCGCTTTGGCGATCGTGTTCGATGCAGTCGAGAAAGTAGGACGCATCGTCGTGGATCGCCGCCTCGATGGGCCACCAGCCGGTCTTGTTCTGGATGCCGCCCTCCGTTTGGCTGCTCGACCAGAAACCCATCGGGTCTTCGGGGTGCGGTGTCTCCGGTTGTCGCCAGGGTGCCGCGTCGGAATGAATCTCGAGCCGAGGCCGGAACGCGTCAATGGTCTCGACGCCCTCGGTTCCGACAAGATGCACCTGGTTTACGCCGTAGCTGGGGTGACTCGACCAGCCGCTACGCCCGACCGTAATGGTCGCGTCGACTCCACCCGTCATCCGCATCAGCAGGCAAGAAAAATCTTCGACGTCGTTACGTTGATGTTCGGCAAAGAAGTAGTTGCTCGTGGTGCCGTAAACGTTCTCGACCTGCGTCCCGGTCAGCCATTGCAACAACACCAGCGGATACAGGCCCACACAAAACAACTCGCGCTTCGAATCGATGAACGTGAACGTCTCGGCCACCGTGTGCTCCGCGCGAGGTTTCGAAAGGTCGGCCGTGCCGGCGATTCCCTTGGCAAACAGCAATTCACAATGCACGCCCACAAGTTCGCCCAGCCGACCCGATTCGAGCACGCTGCGCGTGCGTTCGGCGAGTGGCGAACGAATCAAGCTGAACATCTGGCTTTTGACGCCGCTCTCGTCGACCGCGGCCACGATCGCTCTCGCGTCCGCGGTGCTCGAGGCGATCGGCTTATCGACGTAGATGTGTTTGCCGGCCCGCACGCACTGGGCCGCCAGATTCCCGCGGCGTTCGGGTTCGGGGCAGAGGCAGACGATATCGACGTCTTCTCGATGAATGGCTGCAACGAAATCGGCCAAGAACGGGATATCGAGTTCCGCCGCCAGACGAAGATTCAAACCTTGCCGCCTCAGCGGGAGATCGGGTCCATCGGTCAAGCCGATCAATCGGCAACGGCCGTCGGCCGCGAAGGCCCGCGCATAGTTCTCCTGGTGTGTCTGGTTTCCCGAAACTAATAGCAATCCATAAGGGGGTGCGTGTTTCATCGACCTATGTCAGCTTCATCACCCGCTCGGCGTTCTTCCGGAAGACCTTCGCCTCAACGTCACTAGGCAATTCGAGGCGATCAAACAGCGCGAACTGCGGCACATCCTGACCGGGCCGCAGATAATCGGTGCCGAACATGAGCCGATCCTGGCGACGGATCATGAACTCACGTCCGAAGTCGGCATCGCGGCCGATCGAATTGGCGCCCGAGCCGGCCGAGAGATCACCGTAGATGTTCGGATAAGTCTCCATCAGGCGGTCGATGGCTCCGCCGTCCGCCACCGGGCCTTTGGGGTAGCCGCCAAGTGTCTTGACGTCGCCGGAAATTGAAGCCCACCATCCCGGCCCGTGCCCGATGAAATCGAGTTTGGGAAACGTGTTCAGTGCGTGTTCGAGCCCCGGAAGTCCCGGCTTATCTTTTCCGCGTATGGTGTCGAGATGAAACAACAGCGGAATGCCGACCGTTTCGCAGGCTTCGTACACCCGCATCATCAGCGGGTCATCAAAATCGAGGCCGACCTTGTGCTCGCCGAAGCCCATCGCTCCTCGATCGACGTATCGCTGAATGATGTCGATCAGACCTCGAACGCCACCGCCGACAACCGCACGCGGGTCGACCGAACAAAAGGCGATCAAACGGTCGGGATATTCCTTAGCAGCTTCGATGGCCGCATCGGGTGGCTGCAGGTAGATCGTTGATTCGGGTGAGACGAGCGGCAAGACGACCGACTTTTCGACGTCGTGTTCATCCATCCATTCGATCAAACCTCTTGCCGTGAGCGTCTTCTCGGGATCGACGTAGCGGCCGATATGCGTATGCACGTCGATGTACTTTGTCGCGGGCTTCGGTGCAGCTTCGGCCGCATACAAGCCCGGCGCCGTGAAACGCCCCAACAGTCCACCGGCGGCCGCCGTTGCAAGAGTCGCTGCGAATTGTCGACGAGTGAACCCGGTGTCGTTCATGGTTTTAGTTCTCCGTCTGTTTCGAGTGGCGTGGCTCGGCATTCGGCACGTCGTCGCGGATGTCATTCATCAGACTGGCAGACCGAAAACCTTCGGGCATCTCCGACAAGTTGCGGTGCGCGATCAACTCGGTCACCACGCTGATGGCGATCTCGGGAACGGTTTGCGAGCCGATGTTCAGCCCCAGCGGCGCAAACACGCGTTCGAGCGCTTCGCGCGAGATGCCTTCCCGTAGCAGGTTCTCGAAGATCAACTTGATCTTTCGCTTGCTGCCGATCATGCCGACGTACCGCGCCGGGGTCTCGGCTAAGTGATACAAGGCTTCTTCGTCGTGGTTGTGCCCCCGTGTGACGATCACGCAAAACGTGTTCGGGTCGACGTCGAGCCCGCTCAGCGCGGTATCGAAGGAATCGACGATGAGCCGCTTGGCTCGAGGGAAGCGTTCCTGGTTACAGTATTGCTCTCGGTCGTCGACGACCCACACGTCGAAGTCGGCATCCGCGGCGAGCTCGGCAATTTTTTGCCCCACGTGCCCGCCGCCGACAATGAGCAGCCGGCAATGCTCCACGCGCGGCAAGTAGGAGATGCCTCCGATGACATACGGCCGAGGCCGCTGGGAGACCGGACGCAGGTTTTCGACGAGCGCTGTTGGCAATTCGCCGCTGCCCCGTTTGGCGAGAATCTCACCCTGTTCGTCGAGCAGAAACCGGTCGGCTTTTTGGCCCGCTCCTGCTTGGGTGGAGTCAAACACGACCGCTTCGGTGAAGCCCTTGCCCGTGGACGAAAGTTCGTTGAGTATATCAAAGTAGGAAACATCTGAGCCGGGCCGGACCGGGTCGACGAGCAAGCTCATCCGTCCGCCGCAAATCAGGCCGTCGTCCCAGCCGTAATCGTTGTCGAGATGAAACGTGAGGATCTCGCACTCACCCTGATCGAGTAGCCGCAGCGACTTGCGTTTGACCTCGGCTTCGACGCAACCGCCGCCCAATGTTCCCGTTTGCGATCCATCAGGAAACACGAGCATCGTCGCGCCCGGCTTTTGAGGCGTCGAGCCTCGCGTTTCGACGAGTGCGGTATACGCGACCGGTTTACCTTCCCGAATCACGTTGTGCAGGTCCTGAAGAACGTTTTGCATGTTGCGGGTCTCTGAAGCGGTTCCAAACAGTTCTACGATTCATGGTACAGCCGAGTGCAGCCGCGGCCAACCATGAATGAGGATCAGCGTTGGGCGGCGACACGTGCAGGGCGCTCCAAGACGCGCTGTTGAGCACGCTAGGAACTTTCATCCGCTGTTACGTATCGTCTGGCGTATCGGTTGAGGCTGGCCTTTCTTTGCTCCCTCTCCTTTGGGAGAGGGCCGGGGTGAGGGGCGTCTGTTACGTGCTCGCCCTCATCCTAACCTTCTCCCAGAGGGAGAAGGAATATGTGTGCGCTTTCGCGCAGGAGGGTATGCGTGTGCTTTCGAAAGGGAGCACGGGAATGGATCTATAATGGATCTGTGTTGTGCATCTTACGATGGTCCCGAATCGTTATCTTCGGTGCCATCGCTTCGCTTAGGCGCAGCCACACTCAACGCGCCCAAACAACGAGCGACAAACCTCAGAGTTCGTCGAGCAGCGATCGCGTGGCCGTCAATTCGCCGGTCAAGCCATCAATCAGCGGAGTGGCCTGACCGTCGGGCAGCACTTCCCAGGTGTAGGTCTCCACCTCCAGATGCGGCGCGTAGCTGAGCGACGCGACGGCGGCCAAAGCGAGTTTCAGTTCGGACCGTGTTGTACCGAGCGGCCCGAGTTGCTCGGCGTCGACGGGGACATGAAAATGAACCCGCCAGCAGGAAGCGACTAAGAACTCGGTAGCCGGTTCCAGCGCAAATTCCTCCGACAAATCGACTTCACGCAACACCTCTCCGGAGACCGTCTGCGCCATAGTTTGATGCAGATAGCGAGGCTCGGCATAGTTGGCCAGCATCCGCCGGCCTTCTTTGTTGTTCGACGGATCATCGAGCTCGATCGCGCACGTGATGTGAACCTTGTTGATGCGGATGCCCGCTTCGTCGAGGGCGACGATCGAGTTGGCCACGTTCTCGAACTCGACGGCTTGATGGCACACGTCGTAGCATAGTCCCAAATGCCGGCGGACGAGCGACTCGGCGTCCGCATCGGCGGCCCGCTCGTACAGTTGCCCAAAGAAGGCGATCGCTTCGTCGGTCGTTTCTAGCAAGCAGAACGGCTCCGGCTCGATCGCCAAGCGGATCATTTTTCCGGTTTCATCGTGCAAATTGTCGAGACGGCGTGCCAACTCGATGAGTTGCCCGGTCGCCCGTTCGAGGAAATCGTCTGCGTATTCGAACTGCTTGAAACCGAGTGGGACCGTCGAGATGCTGCCCTCGCGGCCTTCCGGCATCAGGGCGGCCAACACAACGGCGCAGTTGTACGTGTAGTCGAGCCGCTCCGGCGTTGACCAGTCGGGAATGTAAACGTTTTCCTTGACGCGGCTGCTGTGAAAGTCGCCATAAGGAAAGGCATTGAGCGTGTAACAGTCTAACTGGCGGCGTGCGAGCCCGTCGGCGAAGCGGTCCACCGAGCCGGCTTCGGCGAGTAGTTCGGAGATAACCGGCTGTGCCAGCCAAAGCCCGGCTGCCAACGGCCCGGCAAGATTCTCGCGAACGTGAACGGTATACTCGTCGAGTCCGCGTTCGACCTCAGCGACGGTTTGCCCCGGATGGACGTTGGTGCAATAACTCAAGGGAAGCGTGCTCAGAGACATGGATCGTCTTTTTCAGGCGTCGGCGGGCGAGTAGGTGGTGAAACGAGCGGATTCAGCTCAACCCGTCAGGGGCGGTCGAACTTTCCACCATCGTAACGGCCAGCGCTCACGAAGACCACGATTCCCAGAGTCGGCCCGTTTGGCGAAACTTTTTTCGACAGGCGGGGTTATAATAAGCGAGCGAGTCACCGCGAAACTGACCGAAACGTGATCACGAGCGACACGAGCCAAAATTCGTATCTGCACGATCCTGACGTACAGTTGATGCTGCGCGCGGGTGAGGGCGATGAAGATGCGTTCGCACAGCTTGTGGAAGCGTACCAGGACCGATTGATCGGCATTTTCTATCATATGCTGGGCGATCACGGTACGGCTGAGGATTTGGTTCAGGACGTCTTTCTTCGCGTGTATCGGGCGCGGGACCGGTATGAGCCGACGGCCAAGTTTTCGACGTGGTTGTACCGTATCGCGAACAACGCGGCCAGCAATATCCGTCGCAGCAAAGGCCGCCGCAAGGAAGTGACCTTTCATGCGAACGATTCCGGCCCGATGGAGTCCCGCCCGCAGGAAAGACTGCTCGCCGAAAAATCGGCACTGATGCCAACGAGGCAACTCGCCAGCAACGAGGTCCGCACAGTCGTTCAAGGGGCGCTCGGTACGCTCAGCGAGCGCCAGCGGATGGCGCTGTTGCTGCACCGATTTGAAGGCATGAGCTACGACGATATCGGCGCCACGATGGGGCTTTCCCTGCCCGCGGTCAAGTCGCTGTTGTCACGTGCGCGAGAAAGCCTGCGCATCAAACTCGAACCGTACGTGGAATAGATATTCGAACGACGTGTCGCGAATGGTCATTGTTGAATAGGGAAAACGAAGAAACGATAGCCACGTAAGGAACGTGAGAATCCTGTAAGAAGCTAACTCATGTCGGAAGAAACACAAGACATCATTACTCCCGAACTGCGGGCCGAGCTCGTCGCTTATCTCGACGGCGAACTCAGCGAATCCGAAACGCAGCGAGTCGAGCAGACGATGGCGAAAAGCGCAGCCGTTCGCCGCGAGGTTCAGCTGCTCGCCGGATCGTTCGAGCTACTGGGCACGTTGCCCCGCGTGACGGCTTCTGCGGAATTCACGGCGTGCACGTTGGCGACGGTTCAAATCGAACACGTTGATGATGCGAGCCCCGAACCCCGTTGGCGCCGCCCGGCTCGACGCGGGGCGGCCGCTTTAGGGTGGGTCGCCGCGTTGGGAATCGCGTCGATGGTCGGGTTTTACGGTGCGCGCGAAACACCGTCGGCGGCCTCCAACGGCCTCATCCGCGACCTGCCCGTCATTCAAGACCTGGACATGTACACCGAGGTGGACAGTATTGAGTTCCTGCGAGAACTTCAGTCGAGTGAATTGTTCGATGAAACGCCGTAGCCATTTCATGTCGTTTGGTAAGTCGGTCATGCTTGCGTGTGGACTGATCTCAGCCTCGGCGCTCATGTTGCGAGGTGCGGATGACGGTGCCGTCGACGAACAAGCCGCGCGCCGAGAGCGCATTGCTGCAATGCCGCATTGGCAGCGCAAGCGGCTGCTCGAAAAGCACGCGTCGTTCCTCACTCTGCCGGGTGAGCGGCGTGAAGTTTTTCGAAGTCTCCATCGAGAACTCGAAGACGATCAGCGGTCCGATGGGCGTCTGCGCGAGGTGCTGTTGAACTATCATGCCTGGCTCAAAACGCTCTCACCGTGGCAGCGAGCGGCACTGCGGAGCGAACCCAACGTCGCATCGAGAATGCGTCTTGTTCGCAAATACAAGAAGGAACAGCGGCAAGAAACCGACCCGGCGCCCAAGCGGGGTACTGGAGCGGGTTGGCAAAGACCGCTGCGCCGAATTCTGACGCAATCAAGTCAATGGGGCATTCCGAAACTGTTGAATGAGGACCTGGATACGGTTTGGCAAGCAGCCGAGGACTCACTTCCCGATGAAGCGGCCCAAATCCTAGATGAAGCGTCTTCACCCGTTCACCGGCAGTTGCGAGTGTTGCAGAGCGTGTTCCAACTTCAGGGTCGCGGCCCGCGCTCGGGTAACGTTCGCTGGCCGACCGACGAGCAACTCGACAACATCATCAACGACCTTTCAGACGAGGAAATCCTCAGCTTCATCACGTATTACCAGAGGCCTTCGCAACGACGCGAAATGTTTGTTCGGATGCTCGTCGCCACAATGATTCGCGACGCGCTCGGCGAACTTACCCGGCGTGAGCCAAGCGGCGCCGAGTTGGCACAATTCGAAGATGAGTTGCGCGAGAAGGGCGAAAACGCATTCGGCCACCGAGCGATGATCGTTCGTTATCTGGTGGAACGGCAGAACGATCCCTTCGCCCGCGAATTCGTCGACTGGATGCGGCTCGTTCAACGGATGATGCAAAAACCGCGCGGACGCAGAGGGCCTCGAAGTTCCGATCGCCCAGGCCAAGGACCACCGCGCGGGCGCGATCAATTCCGTGGTCGCGGTCCGGGCGGGCGTCCGAATCGTGGATTCCGCGGGGATCAACCACCACCGCGGCCATCGAGTGTCGATTGAATCGTCATGAGATTCACCAGCCCGCCGCCGGCATAGCCAATCAACATGGCATGGCCATCGATGGCGAGGCCACGCCGAACAGCCGCTGAATCGTCTCTCACTTGCTCGACTTCGCTTCGAACTCGTGCACGATCTTACCCTGGACGTCGTGGTGACGAAAGGCGATGCTGGGAACGTCGTCTTTACGGGTGACCGAAACGCTGAGAAACCCTCCGCCGACGCGGTGAAAGGGTTGATATTCCCGGTCTTCACCCGGGGTGCCGCCGGCGTGTTCGTCGCTGGCGGGCCCGCATGAGAATTCGCGGAGCTTCGTCTTCGGATCGATCGACATGTATTGCCAGTGCCGGTCGCCGCAGCAGACAAAAAAGTTCTCGGCGGCGTGCTTTTGTGACCACTCCCGGAATAAGTTGCCTTCGTATGTGAAGGCCGCGTTGGCGTGGTTGTCGGCTTTCGTGGGTCGGTCGGGTCCGACGATCGGCGTGGGGCTGATGAGCACTCGGAAATCCGCGTCGCTGGCCAGAATACTCTGCTGGAGCCACCTCAGTTGCTCGGCACCCCAGATGGTCTTGCCGGGGCCGTCCGGAATATCATTTGCCGAACGGAAGTCGCGTCCTTCGACCATCCAAACTTGTAGCCCCTTTCCCCAGCGCACCGTGCGATACGTTTCGTTGCCCATCGGAACCTGTTCGCGAAACAGGCCGAGCCCCTGCTTGAATGTCAGCGGGTTCATCCACTCGGCTCGTTTCGTCGGCCAGCAGTCGTCGACCCAGGTATCGTGGTCATCTTTTTCCCAATAACCCGGAACGTTTCGATGGAATTCGACCAGTCGCGGCAATGAGTACATGCGATGCCAATGATGTCGCGCCAGTTCAACCGTCCGCGCTCGCGGCGCTTCGCTGTCGTAATAGACCGTATCACCCGTAGGAACGAGGAATTCAAGCGCCAGTTGCCGCATGGCCGGATAGATGTGATATCCCCGGGGGTCGTCGAGGTCCCAGTACGACTGCCCCGTGACGACGCCGAAGCTCACGTCTTGCCACGTCTTTTCGGTCGCGGCGGTGACGAACGAACCAGTTTGTGACGTGACGGCCTGTCGCTCGCCTGGGCTGCGGGCCTCGACTTTCACGTAGTATTTCTTGGCAGGACCGAGTCCCTGAAACGGAAATTGGTGTGTGTAGTCATGATCTGCCGAGACCTTGACCCAATCTGTCGAGAGCGCCGCGGCAAACGAACGGTCGGCACTGCACAGCACCCGAACTTCCCCCTCGGCACCTGGAACAGCTCCCTCGCGATCGTCGACGGCGATCTCGGATGGAACGTAACGCTTAACCTTCTTCATCCGCTTTTTGGCGTCGCGAGCACCCGATGCGCGGCGAGTCGCCTCTTTGGTGATTCGCGTCCAGACGATGGCCGAGTTTTGCGTGACTTCTCCTACTCGAAAGCCCATCGCCATGTGGGCGGCTCGTGCTGCGATTCCGCTGAATCCCGATGCGAGCGCCGCCATGACGCAGATCACGAGTTTCTGCAAATATCGTCTGTCCATCGTTCAGCCCTAATTTGTGCACTGCGATGATCGTTCCGTCGCACACTCAGCCCGGCTCGGCTCTTTGCGATATCCCGCCGTGCCCCAATCGTATTGAGAATACGCGATCGGCGGCCATGAAAAAATGCTGTCTTGACCTATCAACGTAAAGAATTCCCTGATCAACGACAACGCTCACGTTGCAGCTTGTTCCCTGGCCACAAACACGGTTCAATGGAACACATGGAACGCATCGCCGTTCTGGGCACGGTGGTCGAGCAAGTACGCCGTCTCAGGCGAGCCATTTACAATGATCTCAGATCAAAGCGCCGAGCGCGGCGTCACCGGCGACATTTCGCATTTGGAGTAGACCAGACATGCTTAGGAATCTTCGACTTGTTGTCGTCACCGTGTCGACTGTCGCGGTCATCGGCCTGCCAGTACATCAGAGCGTTGCGGCCGACAAGGGCACGGCTCCCCCACAAACGCTCAACGGCCGGCCGCTTGTGTTCAGCGACGATTTCGAATCTGGAAAAGCCGACCACTGGGAACCCACCGACTCAAGCGCCTGGAAGGTCGTCGAACAAGACGGGAATTACGTCTACAGCGAGTTCAAGCGAAAGAGCGAATTCAAGCCGCCCGTGCGCTCGCCCTACAATCGTTCGCTGCTCAAGGACGTGTACGTTTCCGACTTCGTGCTCGACGTAAAACTTCAATCGACGGTGAAAGACTACGGACACCGGGACCTGTGCCTGTTCTTCGGATATCAGGACGATGCGCACCTGTATTACGTGCATCTCGGCAAGAAGATGGACCCGCATGCCAATAACATCTTCATCGTCAACGGCGAGCCTCGAAAGAGCATTTCGATCACAACGACCAAAGGGACCAATTGGGACGATGAGTGGCACCATGCGCGCGTCGTTCGCAACGTGGAAACCGGTGGTATCGAAGTCTTTTTCGATGACATGGAAAAGCCTGTCATGACCGCCAAGAATACGACGTTCGCATGGGGCCGCGTCGGCATCGGGTCGTTCGACGACACTGGGAACTTCGACAACGTGCTGGTGTACGGCACGAAGGTCGACCCACCCGCCGAGAAATGATCGCCGCGAAGATTCATTCGCCTACCGATTCAATTAGCCGCTAAGCCACGGCGCCGCCTTTGCCCGGGAGCTCTCGATGAATGAAATCACTTGTCGCGTTCACATGGGTTTCTACGTGGTGGTTGTGTGCTGGGTCGGTTCGCCGGCATTCGCCGCCGACAAAGATCACCCGAAGCTGTTGCCGGGGACGGCGCCGTTAGCCATTGAACGACCCCTGCACGAGGTGATGGTCTCGGGGATCGATCGGTTCGCCTTGCGGGAGCTCGCGTTGTCCGTTGATCGCCGCGGCGCACATTGGAACCGTGACAACAGTAACCCCGAGGCCTATTCAAAAAGCATTGCCAAGAACCGCGAACGGTTTCGCACGATCATCGGTGCCGTTGATCCCCGTGCCGAGAACGCGCGTCTCGAAGTCATCACCAATGTCGGCGACAAGACGGCTCACATTGCAGAATCGAAACATTACACCGTCACACCCGTCAGGTGGCCCGTTTTAGAAGGCGTAACGGCCGAGGGTCTGCTGTTACAGCCAAAAACAGAGCCCCGCGCGCGGGTGATCGCGCTACCGGATGCCGACTGGACTCCGGAGCAATTCCTGGGGCTAGGTGACGAGATGATCCCCGAATCGTCAATCCCGCGCCGGCTCGCAGCGAGCGGTGTTGAGGTTCTCATCCCTACCCTAATTAGCCGCGATGATACGTTTTCTGGCAATCCCTCCGTGGCGATGACGAATCAAACTCATCGCGAATTCGTCTACCGTATGGCATTCCAAATGGGCCGGCATGTGATCGGTTACGAGGTGCAGCGGATTAGGGCGGCCGTTGATGCGTTCAAACAACTCGACGAGACCAACGCGACGGATCTGCCGATCGGTGTTGTCGGTGTCGGCGAAGGCGGGTTATTGGCGCTCTACAGCGCCGCCGCTGATGAGCGGATTAGCGCTGCCATGGTGAGCGGCTATTTCCAACGCCGGGAAGACGTGTGGCAAGAGCCGATCTACCGCAACGTTTGGAGCTTATTGACGGAATTCGGAGACGCCGAGATTGCCTGTCTCGTCGCACCGCGGGGGTTGGTCGTCGAAGCCTGTTCGGTTCCGGAAGTTGCCGGCCGGCCGAAAGTAAGAAGCGGCCGTCGTGGAGGTGCCGCCCCGGGAGCCATCAAGACGGCCGAGCTCATAAACGTGCGTGCCGAATTCCAGCGTGCGAAGGCTCACTACGAAAAACTCGGGCAACCGGCGCAGATTGCGCTCGTCGAGAGTGAGCAGGGAAAAGGGCACGCGGGCTCCGCCGCGGCGCTCGAACTCTTCGCCGACTACTTCGAGATTTCGTCGTTATCGGATGCTCCGACGGACGACCTGCGTTCGACGGGCCGCGCCGTCGATCCCCAAGCCCGCCAAAAACGACAATTCGACGAGTTGGTCGATTTCACGCAGACGTTGCTCCGTCACTGCGCCCGTCGGCGCGATGAATTCTGGTCCGACACGAATCGATCTTCCGTTGAGAAATGGACGGAGTCGTCTGAGCCGTTTCGCAATCACATTCATGAGGAGCTCTTCGGCAAGTTGCCCGAGCCGACGACGCCGCCCAACGTTCGCACGCGGAAAGTCATCGAAAACGCCGATTACACGGCTTACGAAGTGATGCTCGATGTTTATCCCGACGTCGTTGCGGGTGGAATCCTCTTACTGCCGACCGACCTCAAGCAGGATGAGCGGCGGCCTGTCGTGGTCTGTCAGCATGGGCTGGAAGGCACGCCCATGGATACGATTACCGCCGACGGCAGGGCGTATGGGGCTTACAAGTCGTTCAGCGCGCAGTTGGCGAAGCGAGGGTTTGTCGTCTATGCGCCGCAAAACCCGTACATCGGCGGCGACAAATTTCGAACGCTCCAGCGAAAATCGAATCCGCTGAAGCTGTCGCTGTTCAGCTACATCATCCGTCAGCACGAACAGACGCTCAAATGGCTCTCGAGTTTACCGTACGTCGATCCCCAGCGAATCGGGTTTTACGGATTGTCATACGGTGGGAAGACGGCGGTACGCGTTCCCCCAATGCTCAAGCAGTACGCGCTGTCGATCTGCTCGGCCGACTTCGACGAGTGGAACCTCAAGAACACGACGAACGAAGCGCCTTACAGCTACATCTTCACCGGCGAGTACGAGATCTTCGAATGGAACATGGGTCACGTTGCCAACTACGCCGAACTGTCGAACCTGATGGTGCCCCGGCCGTTCATGGTCGAGCGGGGGCACAACGACGGCGTGGCGCCTGATGAATGGGTGGCTTGGGAATATGCGAAAGTCCGCCGCCATTACGTTCAGCTCGGCTTAGCCGACAAGACGACGATCGAATTCTTCGACGGCCCGCACACGATCAACGGCGTCGGCACGTTCGAGTTCTTGCACAAACACCTCGATTGGCCGGTCCCCGCTGGTGCCGCTTCGGGCGACGACACGGCGCGCGAAGGGCAGTAACTAGACCGCATTCGACATAAGTGTCATGGGTTCTGGCGGCGTAGAGACGATATTCAAAGACCAAAAATCGTCCGATAGCCGCCATGGTTATCCCGAACGGGATCTGCAGCAACTCACGAAAAACCATGCCCGGTTCTGCCTCGTGGGAATCGGTCCTTGTAGACCGAAACGCGCTCTTCGCGGGCACGAAATAGAGCATTCTGCTTTAGACCGCTTCGTCTTCGAGTATCTTGACGTAGCTGTTGTAGCGGGCCGGTGAGATCATCTCGTCGTCGACGGCCTGTTTGACGCCGCAATGAGTCTCGTGCGTGTGGGAGCAGTCGGGGAACTTGCAGCGGATGACGAACGGCCGAAACTCGACGAAGAAGCCTTCGACTTCTTCCGGCACGACGTTCCACAGTTCGAACTGGCGAATGCCGGGCGTGTCGACGACCCAGCCTCCCTGGTCGAGTTCCAGCAGCACAGCACGGCGGGTGGTATGCCGGCCTTTGCGCGTCCACTCGCTCACTTCGCTGGTCCGTAGTGCCAATCCGGGTTGAATGGCATTCAGCAGTGACGATTTTCCCACGCCGCTTTGCCCCGTGAACACGGTTTCCTTGTCGCGCAGCAGTTGGCGAAGCCGTGCCAATCCGGTCTGTTGCATGGCGCTGGTCAGCACCACTTCATAACCGAGCCGCGCGTAGAGCCCGGCATTACGTTGTAACGAACGGGGGTCGACGAGGTCAGTCTTGTTGATGCAGACGATCGACTCGGCTCCCCCTTTTTCGGTACTGAGAATGAAGCGGTCGATCAAGTTCGGCTTGAGCGGCGGGTCGTCGGCCGAGGCGACGATGAGCACCTGATCGACGTTGGCGACGATCACGTGTTCTTTGCCTTGTGTCTCGCGAGAGAGCGTGCCCCGGCGTGCATTGACGCGTTCGATGACACCGTGATCGTCGTCGAGCGGCCGAAACAAGACGTCGTCGCCGGTCACAACGGCGTTTCGCGCGTCGCGCGACATCGTTCTGACAATCCGCCGTACCGTGCATTCGAATCGGTCGCCGCCAGCCGTCTGCACCAGCGAAGTCAGCCCCACAGCACTCACGACCCGGCCGGACAAGCAACCTTCGGCATCGATCTCCCGGACGAGTTCGTCGGTCTCGTCATCGTGAACGCCGACGACGGTGCGATAGCGCGTCAGGTCGCCCTTACCGGTGAGACGCTCGCCCGACTGGAAGTCGTATGTGGCAAGATCTTCGTCGAGGGCCTCACGAGTTAGGTCGTTTGTCCGCGCTCGTTTCTGGCGGTTCTTTCGAAAGGCGACTCGCAACTTGTTGCGTTTGTTCTTACTCATCTCGCATGCCGTCTGCCTCTCGTGGCTGCCGTGGTCTGCCCGCGGAAACATTGCCGGACAGCCGTCGGGTTACCCCCATTGTACGCGGTACGAGGCGACCTTCCCACATGCAAGCACTACAAACGAACAAACCCGGCTCTGATGAGGAAGCCGGGCCGGAACAACGACGAGTTGCCGAGACGGTTCATTCTTCCATGAACCATTCGATCGGAAAATCTTTTGCTTTGCCGTCCTTTTTCGAGGGCGTCTTGCTCGGCCCCGCATCGAGGGTCCGCGGCGGCGGCCCTGGCTCTGATTCGCGTCTGGCCAGGCCCGCTTTCTCCAAGAGACCAATCGCGAACGGGTCGACATCTTCCGGTGTCGGCGCGTCGCCACGAGGGGCGTAGGTGACTTCGTAGCTATGCTTGGCGACCGACAGCACATCCTCGGGCATCAGCCATTTCGCGTCGCAGCGGACGCCGTTGACTTTAATTCCGTTTCGGCTGCTCAGATCGCGAACGAACCAATAGCCGTTGACCATTTCGAGTTCGCAGTGGTGAGACGAGACGTTGGGAAACCGCAGCGACACGTCGCAACTGCTTCGCCGCCCGATGAGCAACCTCTGCTTCATCAGCGGTATCGGGTCTCCCCCGCCGCATGGAATCAACTCACCCAGCATCGACACGGCTTTCAGCGAATTTCGGCCGACCTCGAACGGTCAGCGTGAAATGAAAATATGTACACTGCTTTCAGGCCGGCCCGTTTTTCGCGCAACGTGTCCTCAATGCGACTCGATCCGCAACATCAATTTACCGTGATGGAAAAGGGCCGTCAATTCGCGGTTTGCCCAGCCCACCGGCGTCAGAGCGCGCCACACGAAACCGCGGCAACTCAGACACTCATATTTCAGCTTCGATTGCACCTCGAGCTGCCGCAGCAAATCTCGACTTGGTCTAGTTCCAATATACGCCCAATATCGAGCGAGCCGCTGACAAAATCAACGTTTTCGTCCCATTCCATTCGACAATTCCTCTGTCGGCGCATCGGTTTTTCCGGCGTGTGACGGCGAGTCGTCGGAAATCAATGGTCGGCTCGGTACCTGGCCGGTAGAATGGCCATTGGACGCTGGAGTGGGCTAAGCGGTCGCTGCAGAGAACCATCTCTGGAGAGGAAAGTCCGGGCTCCACAGGACACGGTGATGGGTAACTCCCACCGTCCGCGAGGACAGGGCAAGTGCAACAGAAAGCAAACCGCCATGTCGTTGCGGGGTCGCTTTGCGATCTCGCCCCGGCAAGGTAAGGGTGAAACGGTGCGGTAAGAGCGCACCAGCAGGTCGGGTGACCGATCTGGCTAGGCAAACCCCACCGGGAGCAAAACCAAGCAGGAAGCAGTGCGGGGCATCATTGGTGTCCCGTCGCGGGTCGGTTCGGCCCGTTATCGACTTCCGGGTCGGTTGCTGGAGGCGGCGGGTAACCGCCGTCCTAGAGAAATGGCCGCTCACGACATAACCCGGCTTATCGGCCCGCTCCCAGCGTCCGTTTTGATGGCCAGCCGCCTCCGCGGCATTTGCTTCGTACTTCCTGGTTCGGGCAGACGTCTCACCGACATCTTCGCCCAGCGGACGACGCCTGTCGGGCAACCATCGGTGTGCGTTTGACGAAATTGTAGCGACTCAAATTCTCATATTTCAGCTTCAATCGCATCCGAAGCCGCTACAGCAAGTTTACCATACGAGCGAGTCCAGCGCCGCCGACCGAGTCTTCGGATGGTTTCGCATAGATCGACAAGGTTTCCTTACCGGTGTGGTTATTTCGTTCCCGTGTGTTGAGTTCGTGGCATGGTTTTCACGCCGCAGGAGAGAGTGGACAATGGCTATTCGGCGCAAAATCGCAGTTACGGCATTGGGTTTCTGTCTGCTCCTCCTGGGAGCGTGGCTCTTAAATCGCGTGAGCGAATTTGGCATAAAGAATGTGTTTTCGCGCGAACATCACTTCTCCGACGAAAGAGCGCTTACTGAGGAAGTGGCAATTGACATAACGAGGCAGGCCTTGGAGGCCGATGGCTACGACATAACGGTTCTGGCACCGGTAGAGTATTATTCTCAGTTACCTGAGGGAATTACTGAGCGTATTTTCGTGCGAAATACATTGAATCCCAATTCCGGGAAAGTCTATTGGGGGCCAGCGCAAAGGGATTCTCCCATCAAAGGGAACCCTTTTTTGGTCCGCATCGAGAAACACGGTTCGGATATTCGATGTCGGGTATACAAGGGGAAATAACGAGACGTGATCAGTGAACGCGCTGCCCCGGCTTCGCGCCGTCGTCGGGACGAAGCACGAAGATTTCCTTGCCACCCGGGCCGGCAGCGAGCACCATGCCTTCGCTCACCCCGAACCGCATCTTGCGGGGTGCGAGATTTGCACAGCAGACCACCAACTGCCCGAGCAGATCGCTTGGCTCGTAGACACCTTTGATACCCGCCAGTACCTGCCGTCGCTCGTCGCCGCCCAAGCTCAATTCGAGCCGCAACAACTTGTTCGACTCTTCGACTTCCTCAGCCTTCACCACGCGTGCCACGCGCATGTCAACCTTCATGAAGTCGTCGAACGTGCAAAGATCGGCCGTCAACGGCTCGTTCTCGAGGGCTTCGGAGCTGTCGCCCTCCTGGTGTGCTGTGTCGGCTTGTGCGGAATCTTTGCTGTCTTCGATCATGGTTTGTACGTGCTTTTCTTCAATGCGCTTCATCATGTGCGCGAATTTGTTGACGGACGTGCCCACGAGGGGCCGTTGTGATTTGTCCCAGTCGCCCGGTCCGATCGGATCGTTCAACAACTCGCCGGCTTGTTGTGCGAGTCGCGGCAAGACGGGCGCCAAGTAGACGGAAAGCTGTCGGAACAAATTGAGCGACACCGTGCAGATATCCCA
>Ga0315336_1000760_pt1:0-5000 | contig 78089 bp, 56 predicted proteins | sample ASW5metaG_FD_204512 | JGI IMG/M metagenome (GOLD analysis project Ga0315336, IMG submission 204512) | Ammonia-oxidizing marine archaeal communities from Monterey Bay, California, United States - ASW #5 | ecosystem: Environmental > Aquatic > Marine > Intertidal zone | place: USA... | reverse complement strand
CGTTCCGTGTTCGAAATTGAGTTGCCGGCTCACGGTTCGGGGCACTGCTTGGTTTTCACTCATGGCTTGGTTCGTTGCTTGTTCAGATTTGGTTTTGGGCGGTGCTGGTTACGTGCTCGCCGGTCGAAACTGCTGTTGGGTCGAACAGAATCGGCTCGCCGATCTGCCAGCGGCTACCGTCGCGGATGACGTGCCGGTAAAGCGTATCTCGTTCAACCGGCTCGCGGCCCGCTTCTCGAATGAGCTGGTTAAGCTCTGCGACGGTCAGCCCTTCGGGGGTTTTTGCGCCGGCGTCGTGGTAAATCAACTCGTGCACAACCGTGCCATCGATGTCGTCGGCACCAAACCCTAGCGCCACCTGCGCCGTTTGTTCCCCGAGCATGATCCAGTAAGCCTTGATGTGGTCGAAATTGTCGAGCATGATCCGCGCGAGGGCGATCATCCTCAGGTCCATGGTACCGGTTGGCTTGCGAAGATGTGCAAGCCCGGTGTTTTCTGGGTGAAAGGCCAGGGGAATGAACGTCTGAAACCCCGCGGTTTCATCTTGCAACTCACGCAGCCGACACAGATGGTCGACGCGGTGGCGCGGTTCTTCGATGTGACCGTAGAGCATGGTCGCGTTCGAACGCAGTCCGAGATCATGGGCTTGACGATGCACATCGAACCACACGCTTGCGTCGGACTTGTGTTCGCAGATCTGCTCGCGGACCTCGGGATGAAAAATCTCCGCCCCGCCTCCGGGCATGCTGCCCAGTCCGGCTTCGATCATCTGTTCGAGCACCCAGCGGAAGGATTTTTTCGTAATGAACGCAAACCAGTTGATCTCGACCGGCGTCCAGGCCTTGATGTGGAGTTCCGGGTACTCCTCGCGAATCACGCGAATCACGTTCAGATACCAGTCGAACGGTTTCTGATGGTGCAGACCGCCAACGACGTGCATTTCGGTCGCACCGGCTTGCCGGGCTTCGGCAACGCGTTCGCGGATCATGTCGTCGGTAAACGTGTACGAACGCGGTGACTTTAGGTCGGCGCGAAACGCACAGAAATCGCAGCGGTACACGCAAACGTTTGTCGGGTTGAGATGTACGTTTGTGTTGTAGAATGCGTGGTTTCCGTTCTTGCGCTCGCGCACTCCATTTGCCAAACGGCCGAGTGAAAGTACGTCGGCCTGGGAATCGAGGTACACGCCCTCTTCGAACGAAATCCGCTCACCGGCGTCGAGCTTTTCCCGTATCGTGTTCAGCTCCGAATCGTGTTCAGCCGAAATCATCGTGCAAATTTCTTTCCTTCGAGTTCGCTATCATTTGGCGCAATTTGCCGTGCAACACATGAAGCTATCTCAAATCCGGGCGTGGTTGTCATAGACTCGGCAAATGCCGGCGAAGCGCTCTCATTCAAGACGCCCTCAATACCTTCGTGTCTTCCATTCGAAAAACCATGTCGCGCGGGCGACCGATCACCTGTCATCCGGCCGGCCACGTCCATCCGACACGAACTCCGATTTCCGCCGATTGGCGTGTTCCTACTATCTGACCGCAGAACAGGCTCGGGCACAACCAACAAAATTCTGGTGGCACATCGGGTTTCGCCACGTCACAGGCTCGACTCTTCCCGCGATGGCCGGGGCCGCGTGGTTCCGGAATTCTAAGCCGTTTCACCCGGGGATTACACGCCCAGCGGTGCGATCGCGAAGAATTCCGCCTGCTGCGCGTCGTTTCACGTTCCAGGCGTCTACATGAGGGCGTGTCTCAAGCAGATGTCGGCCAGCCCCACAACGAACAGCCCCAGGCTGATCACGGCATTCACCTGGAAGAAGGCCACGTTCACGCGACTGAGATCGTCGGGGCGCACGAGCCAATGTTCGTAGGCAAGCAGTCCTGCTACGCCGACGATACCTGCGAGAAACAAGACCCCGAGCCCGGCCGCCGCCCACAGCCCGAACAGACAGGCGACGCTTAACAAGTGGCTCATGCACGCAATGCGAAGCGCCGCCGCGATGCCCCAACGGGCCGGCACACTGAACAGGGCGTGCGAACGATCGAATTCGACATCCTGGCAGGCATAAATGATGTCGAATCCGCCGACCCAGAAGAACACACAGGCCGCCAGCAGCAGCGGCGGGCTTTCCAGGTTTCCGCGGATGGCGATCCACGCCCCGATCGGGGCCAGCATTAGCGCGGCTGCCAACCAGTAGTGACACCAAGCCGTGAAGCGTTTGGCATAGGAATAGCCGAGCAGGAACAACAGAAACGGAACTGCCAGAATGATCGGCCATCGATTGGGCAGAAACGACAAGGCCGAGAGCACAAACCCGATCGAACAGACTACGGCGAACAGAACGACAACCCGGACTTCGAGAATTCCAGCCGGCAGGTGGCGCGCTGCTGTCCGTGGGTTCTCGGCATCGATCGATCGATCGACAACCCGGTTGAATGCCATCGCCGACGTCCGCGCGAAGACCATGCACAGCACGATTCCCAGCAAGTCTTGGAATCGAAACCTGACCGAGGGATCGTTCCAAGCCAGCGCCGCCGAAAGAAGCGCAAAGGGAAGCGCAAACACCGTGTGGCTGAAACGAACCAATTCGAGAAGTTGACGCAGACGGGCAAACATGGTTGGGACGACGATCGGCAGGGACAACGAACGTTTTGCGGCACAAGCCACTTCAGCAAAGGCATCATAAGCCGGATGCCGAACGGCTGACTAGAGGGCGCCCCAAAACCCGGTTGTGGTGGAATTTGACCCTACAAATCAAGGGCACTTGTTAGCCATCAGAGGGTTTTAGGACCACTTCTAGCGGGCGCCTCACGAAACTACAGCGAATCAAATGCTCGTATTTCAGCTTCAATCCAGTCTGAAGCCGCTACGACAAAACTCGACATGGTCTAGGGTTTCGAGTTGGATCCGAGTAATCCACCCTTTCTCTCGACTCGTTCCAACAGACGATTCACCGCACTACGTCGCTTCCCATCGTTGAAGTGTGGCAGGTATTCGCGCTTCGAATTTCCCGTCAGACGATAGAAATGATAATAGGCGATTTCCCTGACGGGCAGCAGCTCGTTAGCCAGCGACCGAACGAGCAGAACTGAGGCGTCTATGTCGCGGGCATCGTCCTTTCCAAATCCCCACAACAGGCGATAAATCGTATCGACCTCACCTGTTTCTGGATCGAAGTAACCGAGCAACTCGTTCTTGAGCAGTTCCTTATTGCCAGGAGAATCAGCGAGCCATGTTCGAAGACCGACGATTGCGGCCACGCGCGTTTCGTGGTGTGACCGCGGCGCGGTTGCCAATGCTTCGACGAGCGACTGGTAACTGTTCGTAACGGCCAGCGCCTTGACCGCCAATTCGGACAATTTCACCCTCTTGTTCTTGACCAGGGCAGGCAAATTCAAATTGAGTTCCGCATCAACTTCAAAGTGTTTTTCGAACAGATGCCCCAGTCGAGCCGCCTCTGGAGATGTTGCCTCGTCACCTTGGAGCAACCAGTGCGGCATGTTCAACATCTTCTGTGCCGGCACCGGGTTATTCTTATCGCCCAGTGATCCGCGATCAGACGGGGTCAATGAGATCCACTCGTGTTCGTCGATTTTCATCAAACGTCCGCTCTTGTCGGCAAATGCGACAGTCCCGGAGTGAACGTACAAAGCGCCGACATACCAGTCCGCGCCGAGCGGTTTTTCAAAACCCTCGGGCTGCTGCGGCGTCATCTCGATGCCGCAACGCGTCCCCGGCGTCAGCAATGCAATCGACCAATCTTCATCCTTGGCGCGAACACGTACAGAGACGGCCTTCCCCGCCGGGTTGTCGACGGTGGAATTCGGCCCGGCCTCGATCGTGACACGCCCTTGCTTCAGCTCAAAGCCGAGGTGGGCACTTGGCGTTCCCTCGAGCACAACGACCGATGTTCCATCATTCGCCTCGCTGTGAAGAGTCATGAGGCCGATGCCGTCGCCAACATCCAGGGCCGCTTGAAATGGGGCGGGTGCCGCCAAGCGGTCGCCCGGTTTGACCTGGACTTCGCGGCGTAATGCCGCCCAGTCCTTGAGCGTCGATTCGTCATATCTCAGCAGAACTCCCTCCGGTGAAACGTATTCGAGCGTTTGGGTTTCAAATTCGGCCACCGCTTTGGGGGGAACGTTCACGTTGGGGTTTGCGGCCGCGAGTTCGGAGTCCGGTTTGGGCGGCTTCGATGCCACTTGGTTGGGAGGACCGCCGTCAGGCGGCGGCTGTACCGGATTGTCCGCGGCGACTGGCTTTGCAGTCGCATCTGGGTTTTCGACTTTCGCCGTTTTATTACCAGGCGCGTTCTTTGGTGTGGCTGGGAGAACCGCCACCGCTGGTCCTTGGTCCGAAGCGTCCGGGTTCGCGACAACGGCATTCGCCTCATCGTCTGGTTCGTCGGTGGGCTCAAGAAGACCACCGCTCTTCCCCGCAGTCCCCTCGCCAACCACCGCGGGCTCATCGGCCGATGGTTCGACCATCGCGGCATCGGGCTCAATATCATCGGCCGCCTTCCTTCCGGCCACATCGATCGGCGACGGGGCTGTGTTCCAGTTCCGCCCAGGACCGAGAAACAGCGATCCCAACCAGATGGCGAGAAGGGCTGCGGCCGCCAAATACGGAAACGCACGACGCCACAGCGGCTTGGACTTGAGGTAGTCGGGCACGCTCACCGTTGACGATTCCGTGTCCGCCGGTTCCTCCATGCTGCCCAACCGAAACGTTTTCGAGCCGGATTCAACCGGTACATCGTCGTCGGCAATCTCTTCCACGTCCGACGTGGCGGACGAAATGGAATCTTTCGTTCGAGCGAGCGCGTAAACCTGCTTGCGGCTTTCGGGTGTCACGCTCACCGGCTCGCCCAGTACCAATGTGAGGATCTGATGACAGGCGGCCACCTCGGCCAAGTGGACGTCCGAACCGAGACAGAGTTTTTCGACCTCAACCACCTCGTCCGGCGTCAGCGTATTGTCAAGGTATTCGGCGGTCGTATTCGG
>Ga0315336_1000759_pt1 | contig 78092 bp, 83 predicted proteins | sample ASW5metaG_FD_204512 | JGI IMG/M metagenome (GOLD analysis project Ga0315336, IMG submission 204512) | Ammonia-oxidizing marine archaeal communities from Monterey Bay, California, United States - ASW #5 | ecosystem: Environmental > Aquatic > Marine > Intertidal zone | place: USA: California... | reverse complement strand
TGAAGCCGCAGACGTTCAGCACCGACCGGGGGTTGATGATGCCCCAACGTAAACGCACCCGCACCCAAGACCGCGAAGCCCGCATCAAAGCCGAACGCGAACAAAACAACTCGCCCCCACCGTTCTAACGGTCCTTGGCGGCGATCTCACCCAGCATCGCGACGACCACACCGAACGCGAAATACAGTGGGACAAGCCATGGCCCGACACCGAACAGTTGGTCACACTCGTCGTTGTATGCGAACACGCCAAACTTGACGAGCACGATTTCGACGTTGGGTCCGATGACCGCTGCGAGTAACCCGCACACCACTGAAGGCCGGTCTCCCAGTGCGCACCAGGTGATCACTGCCATCGCGACGATGAGAGTAGTACTGGGTACGGGTGGCGCACTGTGCACCAGTGCTGTCGTGACGTAGGCACCGAGAACCGCGGCGATTCCTGCAAGCCCGTGCCGCGCGGTGACCGTGGTACGCGGTTCAGGCAAGTGCAGCCGCAATTCGGCCAGGGCCACCGTCGCGGCCCCGACCATGACCGGGAACCAGATCGGGCTGCTCCACACGAACGGCACTGCGTCCGTGAGGTACTCCGTGGTGCCGGTGACGACGTGGCTGTGATCGCCGACCAGCGACGCGGCCGCCCCCACCAAGAACAGGACCAGCAGCTCACGCGCCCGCAACTTCACGAAGCGAACGTTACTCCCGAGTTCTATGCCAATTCAGAGTCATTCGCCCACCTGTGGCAGTTCATCGGCCGCGATCTCGCACGGCGTACCCGCTGCAGACTCGGGCGCGGCAAGGGGCTCTATCGGAGGCGGGACGGGCGTGGGTGGTGGGACCGGCTCAGCCTCGGCGGCAAGCGGTTCGGCGGGCGGTCCTTCGACAACCTCATCTGAGGCGTCGGTTACGGCAGGCTCCGCCTCGTCGACTTCGGGCTCCTCAGTCGTGGATTCCTCATCGTGTTCCTCGTCAGCATCTTCGGATTCGTCTTCGTCTTCGTCTTCGTCTTCGTCGTCTTCGAGCGGATCGAAATCGTCGGGCTTGTCCAGCTCGTCGGACCCGGGCAGATCAGAGAGCGCGTCTTGCGACGTGCCCACCAAACCGCCGAGCAACTCGCCGAGTTGTCCACCGAATCCCGACAATCCGCTGCCGATATCGGGCATCCCTCCACCCATCGACGGTATCGACGGCATCGCGGCGGCAGGTTCAACCGGAGCCGTGGGCGCCGCCGGCCCTGCGGGCGCCACTGGCTCTGCGGGCGGAGGGGGCGCCGGAATCGGTGCGGGGGGCACCGCCGCGGGCGGAGCGGACCACGCCGCGGGCCCACCCGCGGGCGCGGCGGCGCCAATTGGCGCAGCCGCAATCGACCCCGTGCCCGCAGGGACGGTCACGGCCTCGTCGCCCGAGGGTGGTGACCACGACGGGCCGAGCTGACCGGGGACGTCGAACGCGATGGCCACCTCGGACGCGAGTTCAGCAGCGGCGGCGTCGTAGGCCTCCGTCACGGCAGCCATCGCGGAGCGCATCGCCGTCAACCATTCGGAGCGAATGTCGTTGACAACAAACGGCCTGACCTCTTGATCGACCAACTCACTGGCGCTGGCGCGATCACCCGCGCCGGTCGTGACCGTCTGCGCTGCGGCCTGCCAATCGGGCCCCGCGCCCCGCCTCTCGGCTGCCATCGTCGCTGCGACTTTCCCGTCGACGCTGTACCACAACCGATCCCGCAGCGATGCCAGCGACTCCGCGGCGGTCCGCACTGCCGCCACTACAGCCGCCGATGCCTCCCCGTGGCGACGCAGAAAATCCCCGGACGACTGCGCACCAACGCCGTCCCACGCGACCGCCATCGACGCGAGCTGCGCGCGCTGACGGGCGAGCGCTCCCTCAGCCGCAGCCGCAGCTGCCCGCAGCGCCTCACAATCGGAGTCCAGCGCCTGCAGGTCGATTCCGTCCTCACTCCCGTACCAATCGCGCACCTGCGATGCGTGCAGCGTCAGTTCCGGATCCTGGTATCCGAGCAGATGGCAGGCCCACACGTAGTCCTGGATGATGCCCGCGGCGGGCCGTCCATCGGCCAATCGTGAAGCAGCGTCGAACATCTCAGCCCACCATGCGCCCGGCGCGGCTATCGGCTTCGTCATATCGATGCGCGGTGGTACGCAACGTCGCCGCGATCTCCGCTGACGCCCTCGACCACTCCCGCAGTCGGTCGCCTACACCGTCGACGGCAATTCGCACCGCCTCACCGCGCGCGACGTGCATCCGGCCCGCGGCGGCGCCGCCGAACTGCAACCCGGCGAGCCGGTTGCGGACGACGGCGTCGACGGCATCGGCTACCGACTGATACTCGTCGGCGATTCTCAGCAGTGCTGCGACGTCGACACGCGCAACGTCTCGTTCTCCCATGTAGAGCTAGGACGCGGAGCAGGCCTTACAGGTTCCCGCGGATTTCAGCGCTGTTCGCTGACCGATTCCGCAACTCGGACGGCTAGTTGACGTGCGGTGTCCTCGTCGGCGGCCTCGACCATGACGCGGACAACCTGTTCAGTTCCGGAGGGGCGCAACAGGATTCGACCGGAATCGCCAAGCGCGCGTTCGGCCTCGGCGACCGCGGTGCGCACCGACGGCGCTTCGGCGACCGTCGCCTTGTCCGCGACCGCGACGTTGATGAGGACCTGCGGCATCGTCTGCATCGGCGCGGCAAGTGCGGCCAGGGATGAGCGGGTGTGCGCCATCCGTGCCATCAGGCAAAGACCGGTGAGGATGCCGTCCCCCGTGGTGCCGAACGCCGGCATGACGATGTGACCCGATTGCTCACCGCCGAGCGAATACTCGCCCGCGCGCAGTTCTTCGAGGACGTAGCGGTCGCCGACACCGGTCGTACGCACCTCGATGGAGGCCGCGCGCATTGCCAGGTGCAGACCCAGATTGCTCATGACTGTGGCGACCAACGTGTTGGATGCGAGCTCGCCCGCCTCCTGCATCGCGAGCGCCAGAATCACCATGATCGCGTCACCGTCGACAGTTTGACCATTCGAGTCCACGGCCAGGCAGCGGTCGGCATCTCCATCGTGCGCGAGGCCGAGATCGGCACCATGAGCCACCACCGCGGCCTGCAACGCCTCCATGTGTGTGGAGCCGCACCCGTCGTTGATGTTCAGCCCGTTGGGTTCCGCATTGATGGCGATTACGTTGGCGCCCGCGGCGCGGTACGCGCGTGGTGCGGATGCCGATGCGGCTCCGTGCGCGCAGTCGACGACGACGGTCAGCCCGTCGAGGCGCGTCGTCACTGCCTTTCCGATGTGGCGCAGATAACGGTCCAGCGCATCCTCGGCGTCAACCACGCGTCCGATGCCAGCTCCGGTCGGACGGCGTCCGGGTCCCTGGTGGACCAGCTCCTCGATGCGATCCTCGGCCGCGTCGTCCAGCTTGTGGCCACCCGGTCCGAAGATCTTGATGCCGTTGTCCGGCATGGGGTTGTGCGACGCGCTGATCATCACGCCGAAGTCGGCGTCGTACGCCCCCGCGAGATAAGCCACCGCCGGGGTCGGCAGCACCCCGACCCGCAGCGCATCCACACCCTCGCTGGTGATTCCGGCGATCACCGCCGCTTCGAGCATCTCGCCGCTGGCCCTGGGATCGCGACCGACCACGGCCACGCGACGCGCGTGGCCACCGACGCTGCCAAGCCGTCGGGCCGCCGCCGAACCAAGAGCCATTGCCAGCTCAGCGGTCAGATCCTGGTTGGCGACGCCGCGCACCCCGTCGGTGCCGAACAGTCGACCCATGCGGACAAACTTCTCATAAGTGACGTCCAAAGAGCCAACGAACGCCGTTGAGCGGCGTGCCTCCATCGAATTGGTACCCAAACGCGACTCACCGCCCGCATCCGGAGGATACGAGCGGTGAGGGCCTCGGTTTACTTACCGGTTAGCGATTGCCGCCGGGCGTGGGATTGCCCGGAGCGGTTGCCGGACCGCCGCCGGGCGCTTGACCCGACTGGCCGGGAGTCCCGGCGTTCTGCGTCAGAAGCACGTCACCACCGGGGACGTCGCAGACAGTCTGCTGCCCGCCATCCGCATCGACCTGCGTGGCCAGCACGTTCACATCGGACACGTTGATGCCGCAGATCGCGGCGGCCACCGTGGCGGCCACGCCAACGTTCACGTCCTCGAGGATCGTGACGTCCCCCACGCCCACGTTGACGAGCCCGTCCTGCAGGTTCAGAGGTTGGGCATTAACGGTGCCGAGCCCTGCGGTGAAGAGCAGGGACCCGCCCGCCAAAGCGCTTACTGCTGCGGTTTTGACGAAGTTCTTCATTGATTTCTCCTTTTCAGTCGGGATGCAGCAACCGATCCCCCGACGAGCTGACTGTGCGACTCGCCCACCAGTGGCAGAAGTGGTCTGCCCCGCACCCATGGCGCGTTCTGCTTCCGCACGAAAGATTCCACGGTCAGTGCTAACTCAAACCAAAATTTAAGCCCGACAACAGAATTCAGGAGTACAGTGACGGCAAGCTAATTAACTGAAGCGTAAACCGATCCTCGGTGAAGCGCAGGCCATAGCGTTAACTGACTATCGGTCCAACCCTTGACGTACGTTACTGACACCCGCGAAAAAAATTGCGATCCGGTTGTCGATTCGCCTTTGAATACAAACTGTCTGGGTGTACGAGTACCTATTTTCCTGGGACGGGCCAGTCGATAACGTCGCCGCCAACGTCGAAAGGACATTCCATGCGTAGTGATTTGTTCTCCCCCCAGAACGCCGAAGCCCAGATGCAACAGCCGGGCATGAAGTTGCAGAACAGCAAGATGCTCAAGATCGGGCTCAACGGCGACATGATGGTGCGCCAGGGGGCCATGGTCGCCTACCAAGGCAATATCCAATTTCAGGGCCAGGGCGCGGGCGGTATCGGCAAGTTCGTCAAGCAACAGTTGACGGGCGAGGGGGTACCCCTGATGAAGTGCACAGGCGCCGGCGATCTCTTCCTCGCCGACCTCGCCTCCGACATCCATCTCCTCGATCTCGAGGGCCCGCACGACGGGCTGACGATCAACGGCAAGAACGTCCTGGCGTTCGAGCCGTCGCTGTCCTACGACATCCGTCGGGTGCAGGGCGCGGGGATGCTGTCGAACGCCGGACTGTTCAACTGCGTGTTCTCCGGCCAGGGCCGCATCGCGGTCACCACCAAGGGCACCCCTGTGGTGTTGAGCGTCGACCAGCCGACCTACGCCGATCCGCAGGCCGCCGTGTGCTGGTCCACCTCGTTACAGACCGGCTTTCACAGCGCTGAACAGTTCGGCCTCGGCACATTCATGGGGCGCACTACCGGTGAGGGCTTCACCATGTCGTTCTCGGGTCAGGGTTTCGTCGTCGTGCAGCCGTCCGAAGAGGCGCCCGGCGGGTTCGTCGGCGGCACCGGCGGAGGGCAGCAGGCAGGCAGCGCCGCCGGCAATATCCTCGGAAACTTCTTGGGCCGCTGAACAGAAGACCGCCGGGCACGCGGTTGCGTGCCCGGCGGCTCCGAGGGGTCTCGATCAGCGCTTGCTGTACTGAGGCGCCTTGCGGGCCTTCTTGAGGCCGTACTTCTTGCGCTCGATGGCCCGCGGGTCGCGGGTCAGGAAGCCGGCCTTCTTCAGCGCGGGCCGGTCCTCCGGCTGCACGAGGATCAGCGCGCGGGCGATCGCCAACCGCAGCGCACCGGCCTGCCCGGACGGGCCGCCGCCATCGAGGTGGGCGTAGATGTCGAAGGAATCCACCCGGTCGACGGTCACCAGCGGCGCCTTGATGAGCTGCTGGTGCACCTTGTTCGGGAAGTAGGCCTCCAGCGACCGGCCGTCGAGATGGAACTGGCCGGTGCCGGGCACCAAACGCACCCGGACCACAGCCTCTTTGCGGCGGCCGACGGTCTGGATCGGACGGTCGATGATGACCGGCTCGCGCGCGGGAGCCGCTTCAGCGGCGGCCGTCTCGGTCGCCGTCTCCTCGACGGGGGCCTCGGTCACTTCTTCGGTCGTGTCAGTCGTCTCGGTCACTGGGCCACCTGCTTGATCTCATACGGAACGGGCTGCTGTGCGGCGTGCGGATGATCCGGCCCGACGTACACCTTCAGCTTCTTCTGGATCTGATGGCCGAGCTTGGTGTGCGGAATCATGCCGAGGATCGCCTTTTCGACGACGCGGTCGGCGTGCTTCTGCATCTCGTCACCGAGCGCTCGCGCCCGCAGACCGCCGGGAAAACCCGAGTGGCGGTAGGCGAACTTCTTCGTGAGTTTGTCGCCGCTGATGGCGACCTTGTCTGCATTGATGACGATGACGAAATCGCCACCGTCGACATTCGGCGTGAATGTCGGCTTGTGCTTGCCACGCAGCAGATTCGCTGCTGCGACGGCGAGCCGGCCGAGCACCACGTCGGTGGCGTCGATGACGTACCACGAACGTGTGGTGTCACCCGCCTTCGGCGTGTACGTAGACACAGCGCTACCTCTCCATATATCGGGTTGATCCCGGAGTGATCCGGGGGCCGGTCATGGTGTGCGATCAGGGAATCCTCGGCGACCGACGTAGACCCGAGGTCCCGGCGTATCGCACGCCAACGGAGCAGCTTACCCGTGGACGTCCGCGCAGGTCAAAACGCCTTCAGCGACGGCTGCACACCGTCCGACCTGGGGTGAAGGGTCGAGCGGGCCCAGACCCTCGATGGCACAACCGACAAGACATAGGGAAACACCCGATTTCTCCGTCGGCCATGCCGCCGTAGCTTCGTCTGCGCGGGTCCACTGGTGTTTGCCGTGGAACCTCCCCATATCAAGATCACAATGGAGTCAACATGTTTCGTACTTTCATCGCCGCAGCACTGGTTGCCGCGGCAGCTGCCGTCGGCGCTGCTTCGGTCGCGCACGCCGACACCTACTACAAGAACTGCACCGCGGCGCGCGAGGCGGGTGTAACGCCGATCCTGCAAGGCCAGGACGGTTACGCCGAGCATCTCGACCGCGACGGCGACGGTGTCGCCTGCGAGTAACCCCAGTTCAGACGAGTTTGCGCCACCGCAGCCGCCTCTCCTACGGCCACGGTGGCGCAAACCTTTCACTGGCGAATCCCCCCAGGCTCCCCTCCGAGTGGGACCGCGCAGAGTCGAGGGGCTATCCGCCCCAGGCGTTGGCTGCCATCCGGTCGGTGGCTGCCACTTCGTCTGAGCCGTCGCGGACCGCGTTGCCCAGCCTGACGAGGATGTCGTTCAGCGCACTCGCTGCCTGCTCCCAGCGGGCCTGCTCGATGCGGTACGCCTCGGCGGCCTGCCGTGTCCAGATCTCCTGCAGCGGCGCGACCTGAGCGCGCAGCTCGTCCAGCGCTGCGTTGAGCCGCGCCGAGGTTGTGTGGATCTCCTGCCGGACGGTGTACTCGATTTCACCGAAGTTGTAAGAAAGCACGTTCTCCATGTCGGACTCCTCAAAGGTCGCCGGCGACGGCGTTGATCTGGTGCGAGTGGGTGTCCGCCGCTTCACGAAGCGTCTGCTGGTTCAGGCGGATCGTTTCGGCGATCCGCTGAAGTGCGGCGTGCAGCTTCACCGACTCGGCGTTCCATCGATCCACGACGTCGTGAAAGCGAGATGCGGCCACGCCACCCCAGACCGATGGCGGCACGCCACCCATGCGGCCGATGAATGACTGCAGCATCGCCCGGATTTCCTCATTTCGCGCATCCGTCTTTCCGGCGATGGCCGCCATCAGCTCGAAGTCGGTGTTGAGTGCGCCACCTGCCGGTGTCGTCATCGATGTCCTTCCGGTCGGTCTGTGTTGTTATGAAGTTCGACGCGATCGCCGCCCATCCGGTTCCATCAGATTTGCGGTCATTCTTGGGACACCGCATGCGCCGAGCGAATCGCGCTTTCGCAGGCCTGCTGTACGAGGTGTTCGCGACCCGGCGCGCTTTGGCAGCCGATCGCAATGCGGGCGGCCCCATCGACCAACACGGTCCACGCGACGTGGCGCTCCGACCGAACCTCTCGATACGTCACCGCATCCCGGTCCGCGCGACGAGCCGACGGGTTGAAGTCGATGAAAGCGCCGTCGGGCGCTTCGGCGAAGGCAGCCTGCAGAGAATTCGCGGTACTCGCGAGGCTGGACCGCAGTGGAGCGACGGACTGCGTGATCTGCAGGGCGATATCCGCATCTGTCGGTGAAATCACCTGTACCCGAGCCGATCCCGGGCCGGCGGTGATGCGCTGCGCGGTCCACGCAGTGGGTACCATCACACCGACCCCGCCCTCGACGAGCAACGTCATCGGCATGCCGTCGGCCCGCGGCTCCTCGTCATACGTGACGGCGACCCCGCCGCATAGCACTACCGTGGATAGAGTGCCGAGCAGCACCGCCAGGGCCTTGCGATCGCGGGCTTGGACGGGAGTACCCGGCTGCGGTGACCGGTGTTCTTTCGCTGCGCGCAGTACCCAACCGTCGTCGGCGATTCTGACGGGCACGCCGATTGCCCGCATGCGGCTTGCGATCAGCGAGGCGAGGGCGTCGGCGCCGGGTACCGCCGACGGGGCGTCCACCAGAACCCCCGCGGGCGCAGCGACGGCCGCCGCTATCGCATCGGCGTCCGCGGCGGACTCCTGCCGCGGCACGACTGCGACCATCGTGTCCGCGACGGTCACCACCACGACATCCGCGCTGATCTCGACGATCGTCGTCTCAGCCGGAATCCCTTGCCGCAGCATCGCTATTCGCTCCACCACGACGACCTCAGCCGCCACCGTGTACGCGGCCCGCCGCACCGTGTCGATTCGCGTTGGCGACCACCATGCCGGACAGACGACGACTGCGGCGTCTACGCCTGCTCCAATGACTGCTCGCATCACGTCTTCCCACACGTCGCGTACCGGCACCGGGCGATCGTCGAGCAACGCCAGCTCGTCGTCCACGGAGTCGAGCGCAACCGAAACCCACTCCGGGCAAACATCGTTGGGCCCTCGAATCGTCCCCGGCCCAACCTCGATGAGGACTTCGATCATGGTGGATCTGTCCAGGCAACCTGGACCAGCTGATCCGCATCGCCCCGGGTGATCAACGTTCCCCGACCAGGCGGGAGCGCCGATGGTCTCACCGTTCCGAGCAGCACACCCTCTTCCGCACTTGCGCTCATCATCAACCCCATGCAGCCGAGCTCGCGCATCCTCGCCAGGACGGGATCGAACATCGCGCGCGCAGCACCCCCGGAGCGCCGGGCGACGACGACATGAAGCCCGAGATCTTTGGCGTGCGGCAAGAAATCGGCGAGCGGTGCCAGCGGGTTTCCCGTCGCACCCGCCACCAGGTCATAGTCATCGATTACCAGGTAGATGTCCGGCCCGGCCCACCAGGACCGCGTACGCAACTGCTGCTGGGTGACGTTGTCGCCGGGCATGCGCGCCGCGAGTCTGTCGATGATCGCCGGCAGCCGCGACGTCAGCGAAGCCGGCGACATCGCATAGCCGCTCAGATGTTCGGACTCGACCACGCCCAGCAGAGCCCTGCGAAAGTCGATGATCTCGAGTTGAACCTCGTCGGCGGTGCTGACGCGGATCAACTCACGACACAGCAGCCGCAAAGTCGCAGTCTTCCCACACGCAACTTCGCCGAGCACGAGCAGATGGGGCTGCTCTGCGAAATCAACATGGACGGGGCTCAATTCGCGTTCGCCGACACCGAGCAGCACACCACCGTCCTCGAGTTCGTCACGCTGCACCCGAGTCGGCAGCAGTTGGACCACCGGTGCAGTGCTCGGTGCCCATCGGCCGCGCAGACGTTGGGAGTCGGCGGCGATCACCTCGGTAAGTCCGTTCACGGTCGGTGCGTCGTCCCACCGCGGCAATGCGACCGCGAATTCCCGGCCGCTCGGCGTGATGCCGCGACCGGGTGGTCGTCCGGAAAGGTCACGCGCACGCTTGCGATTCATCTCGGATTCGGCGGGGTCACCGAGACGCAGCTCGATGCGTGTCGCGATCTGATCCTTCAAGGCAGGCCGCAACTCGGCCCACCGCGACGCGGTGATGACGACGTGGACGCCGAACGAAAGGCCCTGAGCGGCAATCGCAGTGATCGTACCTTCGAGATGATCGAACTCCTGACGCAGCGTCGCCCAGCCGTCGATGACCAAGAACACGTCGCCGAACGGATCGTCGTCGGCCTTATGACCGCGATAGGCGGCCATTGAATCGACGGCCAGCCGACGGAACAGCGACTCCCGCGTCCGCATCACCGATGTCACCACCGCAACGGTGCGACGACACAGGTCGCCGTCCAGACGTCCGGCCATCGATCCCACGTGCGGCAGATCACGTAGTGACGACAAGGCCCCACCGCCGAAGTCGAGACAGTAGAACCCGACGTCCGCGGGGTCGTGGTGCTCCGCGAGCGCCAGCAGCATCGTTCGTAACGCCGTCGACTTTCCGGACCGCGGTGCACCCACGATTGCGACGTTGCCTGCCGCGCCGTCCAATTCGACGACGAACGGATCGCGACGCTGTTCGTAGGGGTTGTCCACCACGCCAATCGGCACCGTCAACCTGCGATGACCGGGCCCCGGCAACAACGCATCCAGGGTCGGCGACTGCGTCAGCGGCGGCAACCACACCTGATGCGCGGCCGCACCGCGGCCGGCCACCCGGTCCAGCATGGTGTCCAGTAGGGTTCGCGCCGACGGCGGCGGCTCGATATCGGCGCTTTCGCTGGGAGTATCGACGGTCGCGGCGGTGAACAGTCGAGCACGTGGTGGTGCCGCCGATGTGCGTTCGGTACGCGACTCGCGGCCAGGACCCGAGACGAAGGCGGTCTGGAACCGTACGAGATCTCCCGAGGCGGACTTGAGATAGGCCGATCCAGGCGTGCTGGGCAGGTGGTAGGCGTCGGGAACTCCGAGGACCGCTCGAGATTCACCGGCGGAGAACGTCTTCAGGCAAATCCGGTAGGACAGATGTGTCTCGAGGCCGCGCAGTCTGCCTTCGTCGAGTCGCTGGCTGGCGAGCAGTAGATGCATGCCCAGTGATCGACCCAGCCGTCCGATCGCCACGAATAGGTCGGCGAAGTCGGGATGCTGGCTGAGCAGTTCGGAGAATTCGTCGACCAAGATGAACAATGCGGGCAGCGGCGGCAGGTGGGCGCCATGGGATCGTGCACGCTGATATTCGGTGAGATTGGCGAATCGTCCGGCAGCCCGAAGTACCTCCTGACGCCGGTTCACCTCGCCCAAGAGCGCGTCGCTCATCCGGCTGACGAGGTGCGCTTCACCCGCCAGGTTGGTGATCACGGCACCCACGTGCCTGGCGCGCTCCATGCCAAAGAATGTGTGATTGCTACACCCTTAGTAGATTCTCACAACCGGGAGGCAGCCCATGACCACGACTATCCCTGACCGAATCGAGTTCCTTCAGCCGCCCGCAGGCGCTGCGGAGATCAGCGACTGGCGCGAATCCATCGATGGGGAGTTCCGCCGAACCTTCAGCCATACGCCGTTCGAAACTCTCGACGCCGTCCTGACTATCCACGGCTCGCAGTACGACAACGGAATGGTTCGACGCAGCATCATCGTCCGCATCAAGCCGACATTTGAAGGAGAGGACGACGCCGATCTGACACCGAGCGAGGCACGCAAGCTGGCAGCGATGCTGCAGAACTTCGCCGATACCTGCGAGATCCTGGACGGAGTCAAGCGATGACCGCGGTGGACTGGCCCGCCGGCGCAAGCGAGGTCTCCGATTGGGCTGACGCCGGTACTCCGGACGAGTTCCGAAGCTTCCTGGGCCCGAAATGGACGCTCCCTGGTATCCGTTGGGGCTGGGGCGACAACGAGGAGGACGGCTTCGTCGCTGTTTCCGGCACGCAGCTGCGCAACGGCACCGTCGAAGGCCGTTGCATCCGAGTCGGCGGCGTGCACTGGGATGACGAGCTGGACAGTCACGCAGCCCGCGACCTTGCGGAGAAGCTCATTGCTGCGGCCGACAACCTTGACCGCCTCAACCCGGATCCACAGCGATGACCACCACACACGACGACGCAACCACCTGGCGCGCGCTGTCAGATCAGCTCACGGTCAAGCAGATTGACCGCCTGACCGAAATGGAGCAGCGGCAGCCCTACGTGGACGAGGCACTTCTGTTCGCTGCCCGCGAGTATGCGGAGCAGAACCTCAACGACGGGCTGATCTTCGGCGGGGTCGAGTGGCCCGCCGGCGCCAGAAAGGTCTACCCATGCGGAGAACGCACAGACGGCCGGGGATGGTCCCGAGAGTTCTCCGGCACGGCACGTGAAGTCGCCGGCATCACGGTGTATCTCGACGGCCGGCAGTTCGCGGACGGCACCGTTGAATACGAACTGTCCATCGGACTCGACGAGTTCAAGACTCGTCCCGAAGGGCTTCTCACTGTCGACGAGGCCCGTCAACTCAAGGCGGCGCTCAGCGACGCCATCGACGAACTCGAGCAACTGCAATGACTGCCATGCCCGAAAAGTGCGCAATTTCCGCACTTTCTTGCAGTCCGCTCATGGCCGATTGGCAGACCTGGCAGCGCGCTCAATCACTCTCGGGCCGCACCATCAACGAACGCGTAGCTGTCGTGCAGCGCTTCGCATCATGGCTCAACACCGCGCCGCACTCCGCGGACTCAGCATCCATTTCGGAATGGTTGGCCGATGGAGGCGACTGGTCTACACGAACACGCCAGACTTACCACGGCGCACTGACAGCATGGTTTGCGTGGCTAGTTCTCATGGGCCACCGCGCCGACAATCCGATGATCCGCGTCGGCCGGCCGAAACGAGTACGCAGCGAGCCGCGCCCCATCACCGACGAGAACCTTCGCCGGATCTTGCGCACACGGATGAACCGCCGCAGCCGCGCCATGGTGCTGCTCGCTGCCATGCAGGGCTTACGCGCACACGAGATCGCCAAGGTGCGCGGTGAACACTTCGACCTGGTTGACCGCACGATGGTGATCACAGGTAAGGGTGGGCACCGCGCCACTCTGCCGCTGCACCACCTGGTCGCTGAAATAGCGGTGGCCATGCCGCGGCAGGGGTGGTGGTTCCCCGGCGTAGACGGGGGGCACCAGCGCCGCGAGTCGGTGTGCGGCACAGTCAAAGAGGTGATGATCCGCGCGGGCGTGCCGGGATCTGCACACCAGCTGCGGCATTGGTTCGGGACGGCGTTGGTCCGTGCTGGTGTCGATCTGCGCACTGTCCAGGAATTGATGCGGCACGCGAACCTGTCCAGCACCGCGATATATACGCAGGTCGCCGACCGGCAGCGCGCCGAAGGGATTCAGCGCCTCGACCCGTTCGGCGTCTACGCCCTCAAGCTGCCGGTCGGTTCCGGGATGCCTACCGCCGACGAGTTGCGGCAGAAAGCCCAAGAGCTGTTGGCCGTCGCCGACAAGATGGCCCACGCAGGAACCACCTGAGCCGTGTCCAAGTTGGACACATGCCCGCGGCTATACCGCCGCCTCGAGTGTGGGGGTGCGCGACCTGGGAATTTATAGGAGTGACCTCGTGTTCAGCTAGCATATGCGCTAGCATGATCGTGTGGCCGACAAAGTCGCCAAGGCTGAGGCGAAGATACGGGAGAACCCGTCGAAGGCTGACTTTGCCGACCTCGAGATGGTCTGCCGACACTACTTCGGCATTCCGCGTCAGACGGGAAGCAGTCACATGGTCTTCAAGATGCCATGGGCCGGCGACCCGCGAGTAAACATACAGAACAAAGGGGATAAGGCGAAGACCTACCAGGTCAAGCAGGTTCTAGCCGCAATCGACAAGTTGAACAACATGGACAAGGAGGAAGAAGCCAGTGAGTGACAGCCGGTATCACTACACCTACCGCGTTGAGTGGTCTGCTGAGGACGACGAATGGGTCGGCCTGTGCGTCGAATTCCCGTCGCTGTCTTGGCTTGATCCGAACCCTGTCGAGGCCATCCGCGGTATCGACGTCCTGGTGGCCGATGTTGTTAAGGACATGTACGCCGAGGGCGAGACACCGCCAAAACCGCTGTCCGAGCGCCATTACAGCGGCAAAGTCATGGTGCGGACCTCACCAGAGCTACACAAGCGCCTGACCATCGAGGCGGCAGAACGTCACCTCTCCTTGAATCAGTGGGCGATTCAAAAGCTAGCGGAGCGTCAGCCGGCCTGAAGGCGGTCGACATTTCGCCCCGAGTTTCGCGTAATGCTGAAAAGGTTTGTATATCAGTTTCCAACTGCCCAACCGGGTGGCGCTTCGCCCTGCTCCTCAAGCCACGCCCGCATGCCATCCTCAGCCGACGCCCTGACAGTGTCGTCAGGGCTCACCACCACCCGGCCCGTCGCCGAAGGCCAACTCCCCGACCGCCGCTCCCCCGGAACGTCATAGTCGAACACCGTCACAGGAGCACCCGCCCGAACAGCCTCCAGGCGCCGTTGCCGCGGATACGTCTCCGGCTCATAGCCATTACTCACTCGCCGCGCCTGACGATCCTGCCAACCACGGAACTCAGCCTCCTCCGCCTCGGCCAGGAACTGATACAGACCCTCAGAGCGCCCCGGCTCCGGTGCTGCTATCCGTGCCATCAAGCACCCCGCCCAGGCTGGCGGTCCCATCGACTCCGCGCCGCCTTCTGATGCAAAGAAGACTTCGGCGCACCCACACCAACATTGACGCTCCGAACCAGATCCACAACCTGCTTATCCAACGCCCGAATCTCCGCGCTCAACCGCGTCAACACCGTCGACCGAGCCTCCCCCACCAACTCAAGGTCATAGGCCGTCCGCAGCTCCTCGGCCCGGTCAGCAGCAGAAGCCGCCCGCGCAAGCATCACCAATTCGGTCTCATCCCACTCGAGCTGCTGGCCCATCTCCTCACCGGCCCGCTTCAACGCCGCATCCATGTCCGCTCGTAGCCGGCGCCCAGCGGTCAATTTCGGGGTCATATCGGACACCCCAAACTGACCGGATCCGCAGGTAAACATCCTTCTGGCACCGCCAGGCCCGAGGTCGACACGCAATGCGGAGACAGTCGGACCCTATGACTACCGTAGCCGGAAAACACCAGGTCAAGGGGGGTATGGGCAGGGGGGTTACTCATAGTCGCCTCCCATCAGCGCGTCTGCTGGGTGCATGCGTGGTCGACGTTTGCCTGATCTGCGTGCACGTCCGCGCCTTGCCTCGGCTTGTGTCTTGGGGGCGTGACACATGGGGCAGAGGAGTTGGGCGTTGTCGAGTGTGTCGGTGCCGCCTTCGGCTACGGGGATACGGTGGTCGAGTTCGAGGCGTACGTCTTCTCCGTCTGCGCCGCAGCGGGCGCATTGGTTGCCGTATTCGCGGATGGCCCTGCGGCGGAGTTGTTTCCACGCGGTCGTGCTGGTGCGACTGTTGCCGTTCTTCCATGTCATCGTCCTTGCCGCCTAGACGACCGTCTGGTTCCACGGTTGCCGACACTCGAAGCGCTGCAGCATGTCGAGCAGGGCGGTGAGGCTGTTGCCTGGCCACTCGTTGCCTGAGCCGATCCACTCCTCCTGGCGCTGCGACCACCAACACACACAGGGCTGTTCCCCGCCGTCGAACCGCGGGCAACGTGGCCACACCGCTGAGTCCGTCAACTCAGCGGGCAATGGGCTGTCAGGTAGCGCTGGTCTACGACGCATTGTTCAGCCTGTAAACGCCGCGAATGCCCCGCCTTTGGGGCGTTGGACGGGCCTCTTCGTCGCCGCTGGGCACGCGTAGGGCGACTAAGAGCCGCGCCAGCGTGATTCGCTGCTGACGTATCTCCGCCACCGCTGGATGGGTTTTCCCCTCCGGCGACACTGGCCCGTCCTTGTCGATGCGTGCTTGGAGTTGAGCAACCAGATCTGCTGTCCGGGCCGCATTTTCGAGGAGCAGCAGTTCGTGGGATTCCAGCTCGTAGTCACCGTTGACTGCATCCCAAAGCTTCCGCCCAGCGGGCGATAGTCCACGTGGCGCTCTGGTCTTGGTTGTCATCGGGTCATCCCGTTTCTTTCAGGTCTTAGGAGGGGGCATTCGCATATGCCATGAGGTGCGGTTAGCGGGGTCGAGGGGGTGATGGGGGTGGTGTCTCGGGCGGTGGCCATGACACGCACCGCCCGAGACACCCGTCTGCACCGTGGCGCGCTCTGCATGCCCAAGGAGACGAATTCGCATGCTGGGCGCGTGCCGCACGGTGCACGTCTAGCGGGCCATTGTGCTCATGCCGAGCGGATCGTATTGGCGTCCATTGTTCGTCGGTGCCGTGTTGTTTTCGGTGCGTGCGATGAAGTCGTTGAGTGCCCTGTCGTTTTCGAGGCCGTGTAGTTCATCGGGGGCTCGCACGCCGAAGAGCACCGTGACGCCTAAACCTTTTTCACCCGTTTGGACCTGCCCGAGTTGTTCCAGTGTGTTCGTCATGCCAGCGTCTTCGGCGTACGCCTGGACGACGCTGTTGGCGCCGAGCTGGCGGGCGCGGTCTGCAACGGCGCGGGCGAGGAGATCGTCTCCGGTGCGCTGCGCCCGGGCGAGCATCGCTTCAGCTGCCTCTGCGTTGATGACCTTTTCCGCCCTGTCGACGGCGTCTCGGTACGCGGAAGCGTCCCCACCGTTGGGGATCCCGAACAGTCGCTTCTCGAGTTCACGTCTGCGTGTCCTATTGTCGGCAGTGAATTCCTCGCGCAGTGCCGCGGCCTGCGTCCTACTTTTGCGGTATGCCTTGGCGAGTTCGAGGCGTTGTCCGGCGTCGCTGTAACCCCTGTGGCCTCGGATGGTTTCGGCTTCGTTCTGAAGTGCGGCACGGATCCTCGCCATCCGTTCACGGGCCTGATCAATCGTGACTGCCATGTTGATTTCCTCCTACTTTGGTCAAGCGCCTATGCGCCCGATATGACTTCATGCGGCACGCATCCGAACACCACCGCCGCCTACTCCCCGAACGCCGGGCCGGTACCTGCTTTGCACACCAGCCGCACGCGACGTGCGGGTTTCTACCCACGTAGATAACGCGTGGAAGTCGCAGAACGGGCCTATCGCTCAGCATCATTGGCGTGCACCTCGAAAAGCTGGGGAACTGTACCGGGCCAAATGACCAGCATCTACCGTGTCGGTTTAGGGTGTGCCGGGCACCTTCCCGACCCGGGGTTTCGGCGTGCGTGGCATGGCTTATTCCTTATCGGGGTCGTACTTGCGGCCGTCGGTGATGAAGCCCGACGAGTAGCCGTTGGTGAACGATTCCCGCAGCGACTTCGCGTTGTACTGAGCGATGGTGAGTGCCTGCTGTGCCTTCTTCTTTCGTGCTGCTGCCTGCGAGTATTCGGGAACCGCCTGGCCGACGGCTAGGTCGATCCATTCCGTTGGGTAGTTGCGGGCTTCGAGGTAGGCGGGGAGTTCCTGCAGCAGGACGCCGAGCTGTTCTCGGTCGGCTGCGGCGATGAGGTTCTGCGCTTTGGCTACTGCGCCTTCTTTGGCGTTGTCGAGCAGGGGGCGAGTGCGGTCCCAGTAGCGGCCGGCGCGTAGTTCGGCGGCGGTGTCGCCGTTTGGAGAGAGTTCGCTGCGGATCTGCTCGTATTCGGCGTTGGCGTTGTCGGCGAGGTCTCGGACGCTGGCTTCTGCGTGGTCGACCGCTTTGGCGATGTCGGTGGTTGCGAAGTTGGAGATCTGCGCCTTCAGTCCGTCTGCTGAGTAGTGGTCGCGGGGGATGTCGTTGAGGAACTGTTCGTGCGCGGTCTTCGCGTTGGTGAAGGTGGCGTGGGCCTGTTCGACGACGGTGCCTTCGACTTTCACCGCGTGTGCGGTGACTCGGGTCGGCTGGTAATCGTCTGCCCTGTCAGGCCGTACGTAGTCGGGGCGGTGGGGAAACATCGTGTTGGGTTGATCCCATATCGTGCGTTCGGTCTGAATATCGGTGTCGGTCACTGGGGTGCTCCTTCTGGTAAGGGGTTGAAGTCGGTTAGGCGAGGATTTCGATGACGGCGGAGCGGAAGTTGCCCACACCAACAGCTAGGGGTGCGGTTTGGGCGGCGGCGCCGTCAGAGGTGGTGTCATTCTTGGTGTTCAGACACACATCTGAGGTAGTGGTTTGTTGCGTGTAACCCGCTGGTGGGCTGCTCCAGCTCGCGCTGTTCTCGCCGCCGTAGAAATACAGCAACACTGATGTGCCGTCGGTGACGGACTGGGTGATCGACGGTGACGTGTACGTACCAGCTGCGGGGGCGGTGCCCACTGATCCGCCGGTTTCTGCGTGCCCGCCAATACCGGTGTGGTTGCGTAACACCACAGCGATGAGGGAGTTGGCGCCCGTCCACGTGCCCGATGTGGTGGTGGATCCTGCCGCGGTCACATGGGCGGTGCGGGAAGCATTGCCGCTCCCGGTGCCGGTGTCGAGTGTCGTGAATGTGGGCACCGTGCCACCCGCCGTCGGCAGGGAGGGGATGGTGGTCGCGACGGCGTAGGCGAAGATGACGATCATGTCGCCGGCCTGATGCGTCGGAATGGTGACGGTGTTCGCGTCGGCGGCGTTCACACCGGCAACGATCAACCCATCGATACCAGTCGCCGAGAATCCCAAGGTGGGGGTGACGGTTAGCCCGAAGGAGTAGGCGTACCGCTCCGCCGCGGCGAACCCTAATGTGGGGGTTACCGTCAGGCCGAAACCGCTGTCGTACTTCTCCCCCGCGGCCATCCCGATCTGCGGAGTAACAGTGAGCCCGAACGTAGCGTCGAACTGCCCGAAGGATTCGGGAGGCTCAGACCACCAACCTGTTACAGCCATCGGTGCTCTCTTTCTTTGTCTAGGCGCGTAAGCAGGTCATGTTCGATTGGCCGTGCTGCGGCGTCGCGGTCACCTCCGGCTATCAGAACGAGGCTTTCCGAATACAAGTGGAGGAGTGCCTCGCACAGCCGTAGTAGGCAGGCGCGGCAGTTGATTTCAACCGACGGTGTCCCGTCGCTGACTGCCGCCAATGCGAGCCGTTGCGTGCGGATCGCCTCGATTGCGTCGGCGCGTGCGGTGTCCCCCGCGGCGCGGAGCGCGCACGGTTCGCAAGTCGTTTCCATGTTCATGTCAGAGTCCTGCTTTACCGCGCATCGTCGGACCGGAGTTGCGGCGCTCCGTCTTCTTCAACTCCCGCAACGCGTCGTTGAGGTTGACGCCCTGCACGTAGTAGTTCGTTTCGCCGCGGCCACCGCTGGCAGCGTTGGCTTCCATCGTTTTCCACTGCTGTTGAGTCATCACATATTCGGGTTGGCGTGAGAGGTTGATGGCTGCGGTGTTGGGGGCCAGGACGCCGCCGGAGTCGTAGACCCCGCCCTGGATGATGTCGAGGAAGTTGAACTCGTCCTTCGGCTGCTGTGGCGGGGGCGGCGTGACCGGGATGCCTGCGGCGGCTCCGGCGCCAGGGAATGCTGGCGGTCCTGGAGGGGCGCCCAAAGCCTGCCCATGCACCGCAGTCCCCGAGGGAACCGGAGTACCTGGGGCTGGTGCTTGACCCGGACCCTGCCCCTGCGCCATTGCTTCCCCAGCGGTGATCGCGATCGGACCCCCACCCATGTTCGGCATAAACGCTGTCGGATCAACATCGCTAAGCCAGCGAGGAGCGCCGAAGGGGGACAGGATTTCGGTCAACGCACCGATACCGATGCCGGCCATCTCGACGCCGTAATCCACGCCACGCTTAGCGATGTCGGCGCCGATCTGAATGCCCGCGCCAGCAGCCTGCCCCCCGCCGCCCATCGACCCCATCGACGCGGCCATCTTCCCCGCATCAGCAGCCATCTGGATAGCGCCCTTAGCGGCCTCACCGCCCAACGCGATAAAGCTGCCAGCGATACCGCCGCCGGTCTTACCTGTAAATCCAGCCCCGGCAGGGATATAGCCCTCCGTGCGGCCCATCTGCGGGGCCTGCGCGGGATCGACGGGCTGCTCCGGTATCGGCCCCGGGAAAGCGCCCTGCGCCTGCCCGTGCAACAACGTATTCGGGTCGATGCCCTGCTGTTGCATCTGCCGGATCTGCTCAGGGTTGAGAATCAGTTCCGGCTTACCGGTCGCATTGTTCACCGGGGTGATCCCCGGTGGCAGCCAACCACCCGTGTCGTACGTCTTCACCCACGGCGGCAACGGGATCGGCCCCGACTGCCGAGTGTGGACGTGGTCCTGATGCCCGGCGAGATCACCTGAGAAGTAGCCCGGTTGCGGCTGCCCGCCCGCAATCTCGACAGAGGCACCTGTAGCCGGGTTCTGCCATATCACTTGCTCAAGCGAGCCTGGAACAGTCTTCAGGTAGTCGGCGAACCGTTGCATGTTCGCCGCCGGCCCGGACCAGTCGATACCACGGTTCAACCCCTGCGGGTTCGGCGCATAGCCGGGCTCGTTGCGATCTGATTCCTGATGACCCGCATACGTACTGGGCTTGATCCCGAAGGCGTCAGCAATCTGCATAACCCACGGCGGGAAGGTGTCCGAGGTGCCGGTCCCGTACCCGCCGGTGTTAGTACCAGCGGGCAGGCCATAATTGCCGCCCCGTTGCGCTGTCGCGATATTCAGGCTAGCGCCCTGACCGCCTTGACCAGAAAGCCCGAGGAGATCATCGAGCCCCGTCGACGCCCTGCGCGGAGTACCCCCGGTGATAATGTCGAGCGGATTCTGCGACACCGGCCCCGAACCAGGCACAGTCGCGTTCGGCGACAACGAATCAGGAGAAAACGGCACGCCGGGCGTCGTGGGCGGCAAGGGCTGGTTGTCGTTATCGTTGAACGGGTTATTGAAGCTGATGTTCTTCCAGCCGCCCTTGAGGAACCACATCGGAGAGCCGGGAACCTGCCCGGAGAAGATGCTGGTGTTGAACAATTGATCCAGTTGGTTCTGGAGTTCCATGATGCCCCAAGAACCCGCGACGACCGCTGCTCCCGGACCAATCAGCGCCCCGGAGAGAGCACCCTTGGTCTTCCCCGCCGACGCCGGAAGCGTGGTGCCGAGCATCGAGTTGACCGTTTTCAGGCTCGTGATAAGTGTCGAGACACCGGAAATGGTCTTCCACGCGCCGAACCCGATCACCGCTGCCTGAATCAAGCCCGGGTATTCGCGCAGCAGATCCGCGCCGGTCTTCAACGGCGGGCCGACCGCTTCGCCGAACGACTTCGCCACACCAGCGGCATCAGTGAAAAATTCTTTGATCTCAGGGCCATTCGCAGAAATCCAACCGTTGAACTCATCGAACTTCGTCGTCAAAGTGTTGACGGCCTCGGTGGGGCCGGCCAACGCGTTAGCGCTGTCCCCGCCGAACATTTCGGTCAGGAAGTTGGCGCCAACTCGAGCGATAGCAGCCTGCATGTTGTCGACGGAGCCGCTGAAGCTTTGGCCCATCTTCTGCGCTGCGCCACCGAGTTTCGTATCCAACGCCCGTGCAAAATCGTCGGCGTTGACCTTGCCGTCCTCCACCATCTTCTGGAACTCTTCGGCCGTGACCCCATACTGCTCGCGCAGAGTTTGGAAGATGGGGATGCCGCGGTCAGCGAGCATCTGCAGGTCGTCGGTGAACGCTTTGCCGTTCGTCTGAACCTTGTTGAAAATGCTGGCCATCTCATCAAACGACGTTCCGGCCACTGCAGCGGTGTCCGCGATCGTCGTCAGATAATCCGTCAGTTCCTTGCCCGGCTTCACACCCGCGGCGACAGCCGACGCGGCGGCGTTCGCAGCCTGGTCCAATGAGAACGCCGTCCCCTTCACCGCCTGCGCGGCGGAGTCCATGATCTTCTGGACATCTTCCGCCGAGTTACCAAGAGCCTGAAGCTTGAACTTCGCCTGGTCGATGGACTCGAGCCGCTGAAACCCCTTGTTCAGGGTGTAACCCAACGCCGTAACAGCACCCGCCGCACTGGTGGCTGCTAGCCCGATGCCTACTCTGAGCGCACCACCGATGCTCCTGCCGATGACGGTGCCAACACGAGTTCCTACTGCGGCGCCGCGCCGTTCCGCATCCGACTGAAACCCGGTCATGAATTTCGCCGACGAGGCGCTGCTGCTCCCGCCGAACGAGGAGTCCAGCGACTTCGACATCGCCGTGCCCATGCGCCGGCCCGCCGTGGCGGCTTGCTTGTCGGTACCCGCGAATGCTTTCTCAATCGAGCGTCCGACACCGTCCGTCGACACGGACAGCGCGATATAGGCGCTCGCCAGCTCAACACCCTTGGTGGCCATCAGCGGGCTCCCTCAAATGACCTGGTGCGCTTACTCTTCCGCCGCGCCGGGTAAGCCTTCACGCGGGAACCGCGAGCCCTCACAACCAGGGCATCGAAGTCCTCCTCGTCAAGCTCCCTGAGATACTGTTCGGCGCCGAGCTCGAGCCAGTCAGTCGGTGTCACGGTTCCTCCCCTCGGCGTAGTCGGTGACTGCTCGGCGGTGGAAGACCCAACGCCCCGCGAGTTTCTTCCCATCGAGGTCGGCCCGTAGTTCTCTGACCCAGCGGGCGCTGCAACCGAGGATCTCCGCTGCCGCGTCGCTGTCGATGAGGTCATCATCCAATTGTTCAGCCTCACTGCTCCTTTCACTTCCGCAGGCGGAAGCAATGAGTAGTTGTTGGCGCAAGGTGACGACTGCTGGCGGTATCGGCTGTCCGAACATGCGGCGACGAGCGACCACGTCAGAGACCGCGAACAACGCCGCCCGGACACCGTCATCACTGAGCTTCACCGGGAGGCCCCTCTACAGTGTGATTGATCAGGTCCCGGGTCAACTGGTCCAGCACCTCTTTCGGCTCGCCGAGCATTTCAGCGAGTGTCGCGATCGCCCTGCCCGCGAAAACCACGTAAGTCCAGCCGGGGAACTCGAGGCCCGCTAGCACCTCGTTCATCGCCTGGTGCTCTCCCCCGCCCGGAAGCCAGCACCTGGCCGCGGCGAACAACTCCAGGAGTGCGCGTGAATTCTCCTCGGGCGTAAAGCTGTAACTTGGTTCAGCTGCGCCGTTCTCATCAGCCTGTTCGTCACTCATCAGTCGACCACCTTCAGTGGCGGGTTACCTGTCGCTTGGTAATAGCTTGCGATTGCAGCTTCCATGAGGCGGATGTCGGCGATGTCGAGTGTGTACGGGCCGACTTCGATACCGAATCCGCCGGCCGCCGTGTGGACCAGGCGCACGGGCATCGCCACCCAGGAATCCATCTCGTCGATGTAAGCCTCGATGTGGCCGTGGAAGTCGAGGATTACGCGTTGGTGCTCGCGGTTCGCGTAGCCCCTTGGGGCATCGAGGATCTCGAAAGCGGTCATCGTTTTGTTCTTTCTGTGGGGGTGATGGTGAAGGTGGATTGGCGGCGGCAGCAGAAGCCAGTGAGCGTGTCTGGTAGCCAGTGGCGGTGTCCGCAGTAGGGGCAGACGACGTTGACGAGCCGTCTGCCGTCGGCGAGGGTGCGGCGCTGCCGGACGGTGGCCCGCTTCACAACCGCTCCTTTGCCGTAGCGACCGCGATGCAGCGACCACAGACACCGCGTTCGCGCGCCGACACCATGTGCTCGGGAATCTCTCGACAGCACCCGCCGCATTCCACGACCAGAGACGGCGTGTAATCGTGACTCGCCTGACTCGCTTCCTCGTTTCTGCTGGTAGGGGCCGGGATTTCTGGCGAGTCAGCGAAAAGTGTGTGGCTCGCGCCTGACTCGCCGTTACTCGCCTCTGACTCGCCTGCCTCGCGTGACTCGCCAGTCATTTGTGCTCCGACCTGCGGAGACGAGTTAGGCGAGGATGGCGAGCCTTGTTCCGGCTCCTTCTCTGGTGGCTTGAGGGTCCACAGCTTCGCGTTGTTCTTGTTGCGGCCGCCGTCGTTCTCCACCGTCCAACCCTCGGCGCGCAATGCCGGGGCGTTTCGAGTAAGCAACGCGGTGACGGCGCGAGCATTCTTCGGCCAATCCCGCGGACGCTTCCAATCACCCTCAGTTGGCGTAAGCGCTTTGAGAAGGGCTCCGCTGGTCATGTTGTCGACCGGCATCGGCCGCTCAGTAAGAGCCGCAATGAAGGGGTTATCAAGAGTATCGGCGGCCATCTGCCGCGATTGCTCCCGATACCGCTCTAGCCCCTTCGTATCGAGCACTTCATCGACGCCGGCCAATACCTTGGCGAAATCAGCCATCCGCGGCGGATCTTCAACTTTCACGGCGGGTAGCCGGTACAGCACTTCGGCGGCCAGGGTCAGAAGCGCACCGAGTATGCGAGGACGCGCCTGTTCCCAGGCCTGTGCGAGTTCGACCTCCTCGCGCCGCTTCTCTGGACGTTTCAATTGCATGCGTAGAAGTCGCTCTGCAAGGTCACCTCGCGTCACGATGATGTCGACGCCGTTGATGATGGGGCATCGACGGAAGGCCACCACGGAAACATCGCTGTCGGTGTACAACGCTCGACGTACATCTCCGTCGCCAGTTGAGGCGCGGCACAGCGCATCCGACAACCAACCTGATAGTTCACCCGACAAGTTGTCCAGAGCCACTACCCAACTTGCTGACGCTGCGGTGACCCACTGATCGGAATCGCGGGGTTCCTTGCGGAGTGCAACCGGGGAAGGGTCGACCAGGTCGACCACGGTGCGGGTGACCGATGACTTCGTGGCGCCCTGCTCGGCGTCGATGAACAACACCGGGTGCGGCGCATCAGGTTCGATGAGTGCCTGCACCATCCAAGCCAGCATCAGAGGCCGGTCCGCCGTATCTACGGCGACGAAATCCCACAGCTTTGCAAGCTCGCCGTGATGTGGATGTGGCATCGCTCCGGTGAGCTTGGTTCTGCGGAACACCACCGGCGCTGAATTCGTGACTTCCCACTTCCCGCCGCTGATGCGGACTACCCGACCTGCCACATCTCCCATGTCGATGTAGACCGTGCCCGCACTATCGGATGCGACCCGGAGGTGCAGATTCTGCGGTACCTGCTGGGTAGCGCGGCCCTCAAGAACCATGCACGCGTCCGCGAGCGCCTGCTGAGACGGCACCGAATCGTGCAGTTCAAAGAACTGCCGCGCGAGGTCGGCGCGTACCCCGGCTCTACTGCCCCGCAACATCTTCGCAAGGTGTGGACGTTCGGAGTAAACACCGAACGGCTCCTCCTGGTCACTGACACCGAGCGTGTACTGCGCTGAGGCGAGGTCAACCAACTGCGCTGCTTGAGAACGGCGCGCCGGCTTCACATCATCTGCCATAGGCTGCAGATCTGCAGTAACCGGATCAGTTTCAACTGACGGGGCGTGCTCGCCACTGAGGACGAGAGCCTCGCCGTGTTCAACTAGCTCCTCGTGCGTCATCGGTTCACCCGCTTCAGCCAGGGCCGCTTAGTGTAGAACCCGCTGTGCTGGTTGACTTTTCGGGCGATAGCCGACCAGTCAGCAGAACCGGCGACCGCGTTGGAGGCGTTGGCTCGAGCTTCCTGCGCAGTCTCCTTGCGAAGCACATGGTGTTCGCCTTCGACGGCCAGCGAGATCAGTTTCCGCGGATCGGAATCGTCCAATGCGCACCAACATGGCGTGCCAGCAAGGGGGAGGGCGCTGTAGTGGGCGACTAGCTCTTTGAGGAACAGGTGCGTTTCCCACCACGAGACCTGCTGCGAATCCAGCGTACTCATTCCTTCACCGCCTTCACACGGGCAGCACATCGCGGCCCACGCATACGGGCCAGGCTCGTCTTCGAAGTGATGGGCCTCTGGCAATCGATACAGCGCATCGCGATGCCGTAGCCGTGCTCACGCAGAACCGCAATCGCTTGCTCGACAGCCCGTTCCTCACGGTCTGGTGCTGTGTAGCCGTCTTCGCGTCGACGAAGTTGCATCTACCCCACCACCCGAACCGCACGCCGGGACAGTGGATGCCGCATCTCCGCTGACGGGTATGCGAATGCCTGCCGTCCCCGTCCATGCAACGGACACGATCCACGCCACGAACAACCCCTGACGCGGCAAGCGGTAGTAGGATTGGGGGTATCGAGGGTGTTTGGAAGGGGCCGGTTACCTGTGGCGGGGGCCGGCCTTTTTCGTTCCGTCATCTCGCCGCCCCCGCCCGGAGCAGCCCGGCGATCCGATCACGCTGCTCATCCGTGAGTGGTGGAGCTTTAGCGAGGATCTCGCGGACGTGTTCTTCAAGCCGAAGCGCGCGCAGGTTACGCCTAGCTTCGGTCAGGTCGGGATCATCAGGTTTACGGGATCTTGAAAGAGACGCGAGCTTCGCGCGTTCAGATGTCCATGTAGACATCGAAATCGCCTCCTGGGAAGGGTTGAGTACCCTTCCCGGAGGCTGGTAGCCAAGGAAGCTGAAATCGGTGGTATGCCGCCACCGATCGCCGGAGCTATGTCCTTCTAGATGCTAACACCGTCAAGACATACAACGTTGTCTCCGACACGCCCTGTGCCGCAACCTTGTCTAATGCTTCCTGGAGGACATCGTCGCTGCCTTCTAGAAAGAGTCCGCAGAGACGACACTCGTAGGCGTGGGAGGTCCGTCGCCCATCGCCCCAGCCGTGGTGCTTCGGGCTGTTTTCAAACAGCATTTCCACGGGCATCCAACCATGCTCGAGTCGCGCGAATGTATCGATATGAGCGACCTTGCCGTCCTTATGCGTCCGCTGGTTGCAGACCACTTTGATTTTCGGATAGTCCACTATTGCCTCCACTCGACATCGATGTACGTAGGGTCGAACCTTCTAAGTCCCCGCGGCGACTTGTTGACGGTGACGGTGAGGAGTTGGTCGATGATCTTGCCTCGAATGTCGGGGCTGAGGGCCGCCCACCGTTCCTCCATTTGGGCACCGCCGTGCCCAGTTTCGAGCAATGCGGCCGCCGGGTTGGTCTGGGTCGCAGAGGCCAGCTCCATGTCCAATTGGCTCACGGCGTGAGCCAATTCCGCGGTGCCTCGTTTCAGCTGCGGGGCCGAGATTGCCCCTTCAGCAAAAAGACTTGCCAGGTCCTCTTGCCTCGCATGCAAGGCGGTGCGCTGCGCGTGTAGTGCAGCTACGTCGATGTCGGTTGAGTTGTGCAATGCATTGCACAATGTGGCCGCGTCAGGCTGAGTGAACCGGCCGACGATGATGGCTGAGACGTAGTCGTCGAGTGCATGGCCTTGGCGCCGGACATGAAAACTGGGGCAGGTATACGCGCGGGGCTTACCGCCGCTCGGTTTCCACCCGTACAGCTTCTCACCGCAAACCCCGCATACGTAAACGCCGCTGCCCTGGTAGAGCTTCTCGAACCCGACGTGGCCCTTGCGTTCAGGGTTGTTCAGATACGCCACGATTCCGTAATGGGTGTCCTCGTCGATCAGCGGCTCCCAGTTGCCAGGCCCCACGACCTTGCCCTGATGAACCACCAGCGCCGCGTAACGCGGATTTACCAGCAGTCGGCGCACCATCGTGGCGGTCCACTCCTTGGCCTTGCCCGCCGTCTGCAGCCCGGCGGCGTTCCACTCTCGGGTGACGGCGCGCACTGACTTACCGGCGAGCACGTCGAGGACCGCTTTCCGCACCGCGGCAGCCTCCGGCTCAAGTGGCCTGCCGTCGCTGGTGTATCCGAAGGGTCTGCGGGCGCATACCCAGTCCCCGTTGGCGGCTCGCTGAATGTTGGCGCGCTTGCGGCGCTCGGATGAGTGCTCGGACTCCTGGCGGGCAACGGAACCGAGGATGCGGGCCACCATTCGTCCCGCACTCGTGGACAGGTCTAGCGTTCCGCCCTGGACGGTGCGGATCTCGATTCGGCCGGCGTCGGCAAGTTCGATGACGCGCTCGAGGTCGCTCATATTCCGGTAGAGCCGGTCGGTGTGGAAGCACAGCAGCGCGTCGAACTCCCCTGCCTTCATCGCCTCGAGCATCGCCTCGAACCCGGGCCTGCGCTTGCCGCTGTATGCCGAGATGTCATTGTCGTCAAAGTGATTGACAACATTCCAGCCGAGCTTGTCGGCTAGTGCTCGGCAGTCCTCGAGCTGGCGGGCGACACCGAGGCCGCGTCCGGCCTGGTCGTCACTGATGCGGGTGTAGATCGCGGCGCGCATGAAAATATCATAGACGTAGTTCTTGACAATTCATACCGACAAACGTCGCCCCGCCCTTGAAGTCCACGAGGATGAGGTTGAGCGCATCCGGCGGGTGAGCCGCGATCATCCCGAGTGCCAACGTGCGCAGCAGTTCAGACTTACCAGAGCCCGTTGCGCCCACACACAATCCGTGCGGCCCCATGCCATTTCGCGCTGCCTCGTTGATGTCGAGAAGCACTCGGGTTCCGTTGTCCGCGACGCCGATCGGAACCGGCACGATGCGTCCGTCACCGGTTGCCTGCCAGAGCTTCTCGGGATCGATTTCTCCGATACCCATCAGATTCATCCAGTCGATCCCGCGCCTCTCGGCATCGGATGTCGTTGCAGTGATCAGCCGATACCGGGCGAGACGACGAGCGCACGCTGTCGCCTGTGCCACCGTCAACAGATCAGGTCTCGCATGCACCTCTTCGTCACCCTGCCCATGGACGACCAGGGCTTCCTCGGTGATGCGCAACTGGAGCCGCTCTCCATTCGCGACGACATCTCGTGATGTTTCGATCCGAAGCTCAACCGCTTCTGCGTGATCCAGGATTCTCACGATGTCGCGCGGGGGTGTATCAGCGTGCGAGTGCCGCTGGTGTGGAAGCCATTTCAGCCAATCCCATTCGCCGCACGGATCAGCGGCAACGGCAATGTCGTCCGGGCCGTGAAAGACCGCGAGCTGACATACGAGGGCTCGGAGGAATGCTCGTGCGACCCGTACGTCACCGTCAAGTGTGATCGCCGAAAACCTGCGCAGCGCCAACGTGATCGGCACATCGGCGACGACTGACCGGCAACGAATCAGCCGCCGTACCGCATCCACCGTGACCGGATCCTGCTCGTCGGTGCCGTCGAGTTCCGGCTCGGTCAACGCGGTGGACAGGGGTTGCTCGCCGATCCCCACCCTGATGACGCAATGATCTGGGTCATTCGGTGTTCGCTCCCACATCCTTCTGCTACCCGCCAGGGTCCACAGCGCCGCGGGTTCAGGGTGGCGCCACCGCAGTGACTCGCGTTGTGCATCGGCAGTGCCTTGGGCCTCACGGTCGACAGAGTCGAGGTAATCGAGGTACTTCTGCCGACCACGGTTGATCTCAGCGGTGGTGTTGGTTCCCCTGGCGCCGTAGACCAGCGACCCGAGCACCGACGTCAGCATCATCACTGGGAAGAACATGTACATCGGGTTGCGCATCGACTGCCCACCCGACGTGAGATAGACCGCCATCATCCCGACGGCCGCGACGAGCATGGCCAGCGGCAGTAAGCGGGCGAGCGGGTTCAGCGGCGTCGGCGTCGGAATTCGCGGTGGAGCTTCGACGAGGACGGCGCCGGCAGGCAATAGCGGCGGCGACACGCGTGGCTGACGTACGAATTCCATCGAAGAATGGACGTCGTCGCGGTGATTCCGGTTCCATCCCCAGCCAATCAAATTGGCGCGATTGCGTTCCCGCTGAGGAGGTTACGGTTGACACGGCAGGGTGAAGGGGGACTTGATGCCAGATTCGCTGTGTCGGCTGACCGTGGCGTCCTGCACCGATGACGCACATCGCGCGGTCGATCTGGAGCTTCCGGCTGATGTGGCCGTCGGTCAGCTCATGCCGCAGATCGTCGATCTTGTTCACCGCGACAGGACGCCGACACCGGGCCTCGACTGGGTGTTGTCGAGGCTGGGTGAGCCTCCTATGGCCGAGTCAGAATCGCTGAACAGCAATGATATTCGCGACGGTGATCTGCTGATACTGACGACTACCGAGCCCGCGCCTGCCGAATGGTCCTCGTGTGACCCCTCCCACGCCGTGGCGGCGGACCGAACTACCGCGCCCCGAATGCTGCCCGCCATCGCCTGCGTGCTGCTCGGCGGCTGTGGTGCGGCCCTGTTGACGTGGCCAGCAGCGGGCGTTTCGATGAGTAGCCGCATCGTCGTCGGTGCGTGTCTGGCGGTCGCCGCCGGGGTCGGTGCTGTTGTCGTTCGGCGGCTACGCGGCGACCCCCTGATATGTGCGACGCTGAGTCTGATCGCGGTGCTATACGCGGGGGCTACCGGATTTCTGACGGTCCGGACGGGCACGGCGGTGGCCGGCCTCCTGCTGGCATCCGCGGCTATTTTCGCTGCAGGCATTCTCCTGCTGCGTGTGACGGACTGCGGCAGAACACTTTTGACGGCGACGACCACACTGGCCGTGCTGGTGTCGGCCACTGCGGCCGCCGCCGTGTCGTGGGGTCTGCAGCTGAGCGCGGGTGGCGCGACGCTCGTCGGTCTGTCCCTCGCCACGCTGGGTTTCACGCCCAGGCTGGCGATGGCTTTCACCGGTATCACACCGGACGCCACACCCAACGTCAGGCGTTGTCACCAAACCTTGACTGGACTGGTGGCGGGTTCGTCGGCGGGCGGCGCGCTCGGCGCGATAGCGGTTGCCGTCGGGGAGGTCCGTGATGCGGGTTCGACGCTCCGCGGGACGTCCTTCATCGCGATGGTCGCATTGGTGCTCCTGCTGCGCGTGCGCACCCACGTCGATGCGACCCGCCGCGCGAGCCTCGCAGGCGCGGGAGTGCTCTGTCTCCTCGCGGGTTTCGCTGCGGCTGCGGTCGCTGTACCGGCCCACGCGCATGTGATCAGTGTGGTTGCCGCGACCATGGGTGCCGCCGCACTGGGCGGCATCGTCGGGCCGACGGTGAGTCCGACCGTGCGGCGCACCGTCGAGGTCATCGAGTGCGTCGCGCTCGCTGCGGTCATCCCCATGGCCTGCTGGGTCGGGGGGATCTACGGCTGGGCGCGGGGAGTGAACCTCCTATGACGGCGGTCGCACGACTGGTCGCCGCCGGCGCCCTTGCGGTCTGGCCGCTGTGGACCGCGCCGGTCTCCGCCGCGGTGACACCACCGGCCGTCGATATGTCGATACTGCCCAAGCCGGGATCTCCCGCACCTCCGCAACTCACCGAACAACAGGGGCAGTGTGCCGGTGGCACCATTCGCATCGAGAGACCGGCCGACGGACCGCTGAGAACTCTCCGCTTACAGGATGTCTGGCCACTCACGCGTGGCGAGGGCCAGACCATCGCGGTCATCGACACCGGAGTATCGCGACACCGCCTGCTCCCCCACCTCGTCCCCGGCGGCGACTACGTGTCATCCGGTGACGGCACGGCGGACTGCGACGGCCACGGCACGATCGTCGCCGGCATAATCGGCGCCTCGCCCGAGGCCGACGGCGCATTCAGCGGCATCGCACCCGACGCCACGATCATCGGTATCCGTCAGTCCAGCAACAAGTTCCGGGCAGCTGACGATCCGTCCAGCCTCGGATTCGGCGATGTCGACACCCTCGCGATGGCCGTACGTACCGCGGCCGACATGGGTGCCACGGTGATCAACCTGTCGACCGTCGCCTGCCTGTCCGCCGATGACGTCCTGGATGACCGCGCCCTGGGGGCAGCGCTGGCTTACGCCGTCGACGTCAAGAACGCGGTGGTGGTGGCCGCCGCCGGGAACGTGGGGTCGGCCGGCCAGTGCCCCGAACAGAACCCGACGACCGATCCCCTTAAGCCAGGCAGCCCCGACTGGTCCAACGTGAAAACGGTGGTGACTCCGGGCTGGTATGACGATTATGTGCTCACGGTGGGCTCGGTGGGCCGCGACGGCAACCCTTCTTCGTTCAGCCTGGCAGGACCGTGGGTCGACGTCGCCGCGATAGCCGAAGACGTCGTGTCACTGGACCCCGACGGCGAGGGGTTGATCGACAGGCTCACCACAAGCGGTGATGAGTCACCGATCTCTGGCACGAGTTACGCCGCACCGGTCGTGAGCGGAATCGTCGCGCTGGTGCGGTCACGGTCACCCGAACTGACTGCGCGACAGGTCATGCAGCGCATCGAAGACACTGCGCACCGGCCGACGGCGGGCTGGGATCCCATCGTCGGCCACGGGACCGTCGACGTGATGGCAGCCGTGAGCGCAGGCCCGACTTCCGCAACGGCACGACGCTCGAACGCATCGCAATCGACGGCGACTCCCCCGTCCGGGCCCCCTGAACAGTCCGCAGACTTCGCAATGCGTGCCGCTGCAATTTGTGTCATCGCGTCAATCGCCATCGTGGCGATGGCGGCGGCGGCGACTCGGCTACGCCGACGGACCGAGGCTGTCCCGCCCGACTGATGCAGCTTCGATGCTGAGTTCGGGGCCGCGCGGCAGTTGAGCAAGCAACGCCCATGGTGCGGGCACCGGGTCGGTCAGCCCCAGGCGGGTGGCCGCATCCGTGTCACGTACGCCGAACAGCACTCCGGAGTCGTTGACGAAGAACAGCGCTCCGGTCGTCGCGCTGTCACCGGACACACTTGCGGCACGCACGAATGCGCTTCGTCCGGGCGGCATCGAGAAGCGGTCGACGCGTGGGCCAGCGTCGTCGCCCTGCGCCAGCTGCACGCCTGCATCGTCGTCGGACGGTAGCGAGTCACCCGCGAGTACCGCTCCCGATTGCGCACAGAGCACCGGACTCTCGTCAGCGCCCCCGTGGTCGGGGAAGGTGGTGACCGGAAGATCGTCGACGATTGGCGCCCGGCCGATGAGATCCGGTGCCACGGTGGCGATATCACGTCGACCCGTATACGTGAATCGGATGAGATCTGCCGCTACCTCGCCGACTCGTTGGACACCGGCCGCGAGCGCGACGTAATACTCCGTGGATCCGGCACGGGTCATTCGCACCACGGTGCCCACCGGCACACCGGGGAGCACAGACGGTGAGGCGCCATTCCGAGCTATGGCAGGGGCGGTGATCTCGGGCACCTCCGGTAGGACGTCGAGCAGTGCACGCGAAACCTGCCGGGGCACAATGCGGTCGAGCCTCAGCGCGCGGACGGTCGCGGGGTTCCGCAGGTCCACCCGGGCCCGGCGCCCGTCGTACAGCAGGTAGGTTGTCGCCGCGCTCTCACCTCGCGGGGTGACGAGCGCACTCTTCCCCGAATCCAGTTGAGCGGGTGGGCGGCCCACCATCACGGTGGTTCGCGCGTCGGCATCTTCGCAGACCGACCAGGCCGACTCAGTGTCGTCGAGTGGTGCGCCGATCATGTCCGGGGCTCCGGGAATGCCAACCAGGGGTCCGCGCCTGGCTCGGTTGAGCGCAGAGATGCTGACGAGTTCGGGTTTGCCGGCCACACCGGTGATCAGCCGTGCGGAGGCGAGATTGAAGGTGGGGTGCATGGTGTCGCCGATGCGCACATACAGCGCGCCGGATTCGCGGGCCATGACGACGGCGGCGTCGCCGACATTTCCCCTTGGCTGCAGGAACGCGAGGATCACACACGCCGCGACCGCGATCGCTGCCAGCACACAACCGGTAGCCAGTGAAAGCGACTGTGCGCGTAGCGGATCGTCGAGCATGCGAACGTCGCCGCGCACGAGCGCATGCGCCATCCGCCGCATCAAGAAGCGGTACCCGCTGACCTGCAGCCTATTCGTCGATTGCCCAGCCATCCCTCCCCCGCAGTCAGCCTAATGGCCGGTGATGGGCCGCTATGTCACCGATTTCGGCGCCGACAGGATTGTCTTATCGCAGGCGCATCACAGAGCGACTAACTAACATGGGACAACAACTGGCGGTTGGGAGGGTCACCAGGTATGTACGCCTTGCGATCCCATTACCGCGCCGTTTCCACGGCGGCGCGTGAGACGGTGCGCCCCCCGCCATGACCGCTCCATTGCTCGACCTCGACGGTCGGATGGTCGGCCGGACGCAGGAACTCACCCAACTCCGAGCGGCCATCGACGCGGCCGCCCGCGCAGGTGGCGAATGTGCCCTGCTCAGCGGGGTTTCCGGAGTCGGCAAGTCGACGCTCATGCAGGCCTTCGGCGCAGACGCCGCGCAGCGCAACTGCGTCTTTGCATACGGAAGATGTCGGGATGGTGCACCGGCGCCGTACTCGGCGTTGGCAGACGCGCTCAGCTCGATTGTCGGCACCATGGAGGCCACCGGGCCGGCCGAGCGCGATAACTGGCGCGCCGATCTCGTCGACAAGATGTCCGGGTTTGCCGGCGTCCTCTCCGAGCTCGTGCCCGAACTCGCGCCACTACTCGGGGAGCCCTCCGGCGATGCCGATCTCGATGCAGCGGATGCTCGCCGCCGCTTGCATCGTGCCGCCATCCGGTTGGTGTCGACCACGGCGACTTACCGCCCTGTGGTGCTGGCGATCGATGACCTGCAATGGGCCGACCGAGACACCCTGCTGATGCTGTCCGAGCTGTTGACGGTGTCGCTGCGCAACGTTTTGGTCGTCGGTACCCATCGCGCGGGCGAATTCGATGCCGACGCGGCCGGCATCAAATCGGCACGCCTCAACACCATTGAGCTCGAACCGCTGGCGCTCGCGGATGTCGAGGAGCTGCTCGCCGAAGTATGCGGGCAGAGCGTGGAGTTGGGCGACGTGGCCGCGGAGTTCCACCACCGGACCCGCGGCAACCCGCTGCAGGTTCGTCAGCTGCTGCACCGCGCGCAACGCGAAGGCGCGCTCATCCCGCTCGGTCGCGACGGCCATCCGAGATGGGACTTGCGCGTACTCACGTCGATCGAGGTATCCGCCACGACCGCTGAGTTCCTCGGCCGTTACCTCGACCAACTCGGTCCAACCGACCGCGACGTGTTGAGTTCGCTGTCGTGCATCGGTGGAGAATTCGACCTCGACGACGCCACGGCCGCGGCCGCGAAGTCGCCAGACGTCGTGGCTCACGCACTGTGGGCGTGCCTCGAACTTCGATTGCTCGAGGCTCTCGACGCCAACGGCCAGCGCATCACGAATGCGATCAGCCGCGACGCCCGCTACCGATTCAGCCACGACCGCGTCACCGAGGCGGCGCGCGCGGGGCTGTCCGATGCCGACACACGCGCCATCCACCTGCGTCTCGGCCGACGGCTGGTCGAGCTCGGCGACGATCGAGTATTCGAGGCCGCGCGCCATATCGGCATCGGTGGTCTAGAGCCGGCCGACGACGCCGAACGCACCAGGTTTGTCGACGTCGTACGTCGCGCAGCGCGAAAGGCACGGGCGCAGACCTCATTCCCGTTGGCCCTCGGTTATTGCCGGAGTGCCCTGTATCTGCTCGGCAAGGACCGTTGGGCCGCACGCTTTACGCTGACTCGAGAGCTGCAGCTCGATGCCGCCGACGCCGCGTTCTTGGTGGGCGACGTACCGACCCTCAACGCATTGCTCGACGAGGCCGAGGAATACCTGCGCGAGCCTGCCGACCGTGCACGTCTCGCGTACCTGCGGCTGAAAGGGCGGGTCGCGGAAAACCGTCTCCAGGACGCGCTCGAAATCGGGCTGGAGGCGCTCGACGAGCTCGGCGAACGGGTGGCGTCCGATGCGGGAAAGCCCCGCATGGGTAATGCGATCGTCCAGATGAAGCTGACGATGCTTCGTTGGAGCAACGAGCGCCTGCTGGCGCTGCCACACTGCGACGACCAACGGGTCATCGCGCTCCACCCGATACTTGCCGAGCTGTGCAACATGGCGGTCCTCGTCCGGCCAAACCTCTTGCCCCTGCTGGTACGAAAGCAACTCGACCTGACGTTGGCCTACGGCCACACGCCGTCCTCCCCGCTCGTCATCACCGGTTACGGGATTGTCCTCGTGCTGACCGGTGATCACGCGGGTAGTCAGCGCTTCGGCGAGGCAGGCATGCTGCTTGCCGAGCGCCAGGAATTCCGCGAGGCGCGGCCGCGAACAGTGTTCATGCACCTCGACTACATCAACCACTGGCGCCATCCGATCCGCGACGGCCTGGGTCAGCTTCGCGACGCCGTCGAGGAGGCACTCAACCAGGGCGACCAGGAAAGCGCCGGATTTCTGGTCGCAACTCTGCTCGCCCAGTCATTCGGGGTCGGTCGTCCGCTTGCGGAGGTCGACGCCCTCGCCAGCTCGCTCATCCCCCAAATCCGTTCCCAGCCCGTGCCCACCGCGCTGTGCCAGGCCATGCAGCAGCTATGTCTCAACCTGATGGGCCGCAGCGCCGATCCGTTCCTCCTCGCAGGCGAGAGCGGTTACGACGAGCGAGACGTGCTGCCTGCAGCCCGCCTAGAGGGCGACGAGGTGGCCCTTGGTGCAGCCGCGACGATCAAGCAGGGCTTGCATTATTGGTGCGGCGACCACGCAGGCGCAGCCGCCGCCACGCCAGAGGCAATCGAGCATCTCAGCGGTCTGGCCGGGACAGTGAGCACACAACTCGTCTACCTCGTCGGCGCCCTCAGCATGATCCAGAGCGCGCCGCGGGACCGTTCAACGGCCGGCTTCGTACGACGCGCACTCAAATTGCATCGCAAGTGGGCGGCGGGCGCGCCGGAGAACTATGCGGCACCGTACGCTCTGATCCAGGGAGCGTGGGCGCGAGTGCAGGGGCAGCACACCAAGGCTGAGCGCCACCTTCACCAAGCGATCGAACTCGCGGAGCAATATCAACTTCCAGTGATGAGCGCACGCGCCCATGAAGAGGCCGCCACGCTCTACACGGGGATCGGGCGGAAGACGCTTGCCGAGCACATGCTCCGTTCGGCGTACCAGCGCTGGCTCAAACTGGGCTTCTCGGTGCGCACGGACTGGCTGGCCCGGGAGCACCCGTGGCTACTCAGGCGCGATCTCACGACGGATTCGGCCGGGATCGACCCGGTCGGCGCGCACCAGCTGCTGCATGCGTTGTCGGGCGCGCGTACCCCCGACGGTTTGGCCAACATCGTCCTGGGCACGGTGGCGGATACGACCGGCGCCGGCCGCGTGCTGTTCATTACTGGCGACGCGGAGAACCTATCGGTGCGCGCCATCAACGATCACGGCGCTATCTCGATCGTGGATGGGCCGTGGACCGAGGTGGCATACGACACGGATGTCGTACGCCGCGTGGTCGACGGTGGCGCCCCGGTCATCGTTCCCGCTGACCATCAGTCAGGCCAGGCCGCAATGCCGTCCGTTCTCGCAGTTCCGATCACTGTGCAGGACAGAACAATCGGCGTGATCTATGCCGAGCAGGGCGAGTACGGCAGGAACTTCGACGCCGACCACGAGCAGGCAGTCACCTTTCTGTGCGCTCAGGCCGCCGCGCCGCTGTGGAACTTTCAGCTCGAGGCACGGCTACGAGCCGCCGACGAGTACCGACAGTCCCTCATGGACGTCCAATCGAGATTTGTACCGAACGAACTCCTGCGCATCCTCGACATCGACGACCTGCGCCGCGTCCGCAGCGGCTACCGGGTCGAACGCGAGATGACAGTGCTCATCAGCGATATCCGGGGCTATACGACCATGATCGAGGACATGAACGTCGCCGAGGCTGGCAATTTGGCGATGGGGTTTCTACGGGCTGTAGAGCTCCCAATCATCAGCTACAACGGCATGATTCAAGACGTGCGTGGGGATGAGATCGTCGCCGTCTTCGAGTCCGAGCCCGACGCCGTGCGGGCGGGATTGGCCATGCTGCGCTCATTGAAAGAGCACAACCAACAGCGCACCGCGCTGGGCTCCGAGGAGCTGCGGGCGGGCATCGGCATCAATACCGGTGCGATCGCCGTGGGGCTTGTCGGTGGAGTGAACCGTATGGTGCTCACCATCATCGGGGACGCAGTGAACCTGGCCGCCCGCGTCGAGAGCACGAACAAGCGCTACGGTTCGGCGCTACTCATTTCCGATCGCACGTATAAGCGCCTCGCTCAATCCGAGCAGTTCGACGTCCGTCGCATGGAGCGGGTCATGGTGGTCAACCGACGCCGCCCGGTGACGATTTATGAGGTGTACGACGAGGATTCGGCCCCTTTGCGCGCGGCGAAGCGCGCGGCCCAGCCCGCGTTCGACGAAGCGTTTGCCCTCTTCGATGCAGGTGATGTGGACGGGGCACGCGCTGCCTTTGAACGATGCCGCGAGTTGCTGCCCGATGATCCCGTCGCACCCCTGCACTTGGCGCACTGCGACGCGGTGGCGCGCGGTGAGATGACCGCCGGTCAGGACATCGCGCTACTGAACAAGTAGTGCACTACTCCACTTGCAAACTTCGGAGAATTCCTTGCGCACGCGGTCATTCTGTCTGCGATGATTTTGAGCACAAGCGAGGGGGTCGCAAATTGTATCTGAGCGCCGAGCGATTGGCTCTTGCCAATCAGACAGTGTGGGAAACCTTTCAGCGGACCAGCGTTGCCTGTCAAGCCATCCCGCACTGGGAAACGGGTGACCCCGCCCAGAGCAGTGTCCGGAGTGACAGCTTGCCCCCATCGGCGCCTTTGCCGATCGAACACGTATCCATTCCCTTCCAGGTGACGCTGGCCGAGGCGATGGCACCAACCCCCGATGCCCTACTCGGCAAGGTGATGCAAGCGACCACGTGGCTCGCGCTGATCGTTGACATCGGTGTCATGTGGCGCATTCGTGACAAAGTCGTGACCCCCGAGGACTACTTCGCGTGGCCGCTGGATTCCGACGACATCCTGGCGAAGCTGATCAAGGCACGGGCCGCGGTCGAGAGGGCCGGGTATCGCGCGCCTTCCTGCCTATTCGTGGACACGGAATCGCTGATAGATCTCAGCAAGTTGGTGGGCGGATACGCAGGCACCGACGTGCTGCTCGGGCCTGCGATGATCAATGCATTGCATCGCGTCGAGTCGCTGGAGCGAAACCTGCTTCCGCCGCCCGCGAAGCCACCCGGGGCGGGCCTGACCCGGATGATCCTTCTCGGGCGTCGCGATCGGATCGCCCGGGAGGGTGCGTGGGACGCTTCGCCCGGCGAAGAGCCGGTGGACTTGGCCGTCAGCGTGATGCCCAGCCTCGAAGTCGTCGGCGACACCCCGACCAACACCATCGACTTCAAGGTTCGCGTCAGCGGCGCCGTACGGGTGAAGGATCCATACGGCCTCGTCGCCCTAGTTTCCGTGTAGGGCCACCAACGATTCCGCGTGCGATGACGTCCACACTGCCTGAAAGGCGCGCAGCCCCAAGCGCCGCCAACCCGCTCGACGAGTACCTCGCCTCATGCAAGGACGCCTGTGACAGTGAGATCGGCCGGCTCTACGGTCCCAGCGAAGGTGGGCCGAACCCCCTTCGCGAGCTGATCCTCGACTACCCGCTGCGCGGCGGTAAGGCGCTCCGGCCCGCCTTGAGCATCGCCACTTGCCTCGGGCTCGGCGGCCACCTAGAGGCGATCTTGCCGACCGCGGCCACCCTCGAGCTATACCACAACGCATTTCTCATCCACGACGACATCGAGGACGAATCATGGTCGCGGCGTGGGAAACCCACGCTGCACATCGACCACGGCATCCCGATCGCCGTCAACGTCGGTGACGCCATGCTGTCGCTGTCGCTACAACCACTGCTCGACAACGTCGAGCGCGTCGGGCTGGGACCGGCCCTGCGCATCCTGCGAGTCGTTGCCAAGATGACGCGCCTCACCGTCGACGGCCAAGCACTGGAGCTCGAGTGGGTCCGGTCGAACACCTGGCGGCTCGATGACTCCGACTACCTCAAGATGGTGGAACTCAAGACCAGCTGGTACTCGTTCATCACACCGCTACAGGCGGGCGCGGTCGCGGCCGGGGCCTCACCCGAGCAGATGACCTCATTGGAGGCACTCGGCAGGCATCTCGGTGCGGCCTTCCAGATCACCGACGACCTGCTGAACCTGCGGGCGGACCCGCAGGAATACGGCAAGGAGATCGGCGGCGACCTCTGGGAGGGCAAACGGACCCTGATGCTGCTGCATGCCCTGCGCTCTGCCGAACCGAACGACCGGGATCGCGGCGTCCAGATTCTGGCCAAGCGCCGCCCAAGCCCGAACGACGAGCTAGGTCTGACCCAGCTGCTGAATCGACTCACCGCCCGCGGGCAACTGTCACCTTCGGGCCGGGCCGAAATCGAGAATCAGCTGCGGGGCCACCATTCGTTGGAGCCGAAGACCCTCGACGACATTCGATGGCTCTACGAATTGATGCACGGCGTCGGCTCGCTCAAGCACGCTCGGGATGTCGCGGCCCGTCATGCCCAGGAAGCGGCGACCGTCCTGACTAGTCTCGACTGGTTCCCCAACAGCCGACATCGCGACGTCCTAGCCGATCTCATCGACTATGTGCACGGACGGACCCGATGAACGCCCCGATGAACCCCCAAGCCGTGATCGGCATGCTCGCGGAGCTAGAGCGGATCCGCGAACTCACTCTCGACATCCTCGAGCGGGAGGCCCCGCAGCTCCACCCGACCCCGCCGGAGGACGCCAGAACGACCGAGCGGTCGGTGTTCGACGTACTGCTCGGCGCGCGCCGCGCGGTCCTTGGCAACCCCGCAACCGCCCGAAGGCTGCACGGCCTACTCGTCGCCGAGGGCCGCCGCTACGCGAACACACCCCGCGGTGCGCGACTGCGCGATCGGTTGGTCGCTTCTGAAGCGGTGGACGACCTTCGACGCGTCTGGGAATCAGTGAGCCTCAACGTTCTAGGCGGTCCGGCCTCGCCCAACGCCACCCCCGACGCTTGGGCGGACTTGCTGGCCGACGCCTTCATCGAACACGGCCTCGACGATTCCATCCTGGATCGCCTGCGGCCCGAGGGGTTCGCGTGACGCTCATCGATCCCCGCGAGGCACTCGCCGACCAGAGCGATTTCATCGGCTACCTGGTTGGCCTCGCGGGGCTGGGCCAAGTGGTTCACATGCTGGCCGCCGACAGCCGGTTCGGTGACGCTGATCGATCCGACGCACCCCGCAACGCCAACGACTTCGTGCACGCCCTACTCGGGCTTGCGAGTATCGGTGCTGCGATCGAGCGATTCGCCAATTCGGCGACCCCACGGCACAACTCGCCCGAGGCATCACCCGCCGACCCGACAGTGGGGTGGCTGCGATGAGCGCGGCGCTGGCACGCAGCGACTTCCTCCGTGCCCCTGTGCTTGCCAGCGCCCGGCCCAAGGGTTTCAAGGAGTGGCACCACTTCGTGGTACACGGGCGCAGCTTGCGACTCTTGATCAACTTCAGCCTGTTCAATGAGGGCGTCGACGCCGACCGAGTCCGGCTCGCGCCACGCGTCATCGTGATAGCTCACACCGAGAACTGGACCGGTGCCCTAGAGCGGTTCGACGAGGGCACTCTGAACGTCTCGGCCGATTTGTGTGAACTGACCATCGGCGGGAACCGGATGACCGTACTGCCCGACGGCTACTCCGTGGTAATCGATATGCCCGACAAGGGAATTCAGGGTGAATTGCGTTTCACCTCGCCGAGCCGGCCATACGTCGTCCGCAATGAGCCGGTGGGGGATGGTCGGATCAGTTGGCTCTTCGTACCGAGGCTGCGGGCCGACGGATCGCTTCGTATCGGCGGCCGGGAGCATCGGATCGAAAACGACCTCGCCTACCACGACCACAACTGGGGTCGGTTCTGGTGGGGCGACGACTTCGGCTGGACGTGGGGCACCATTCTGCCCGCCGGACACGAGGATCCGTGGTCGATGGTGTTCGTGCAGAACACCGACCGGAGTCGCCTGCGCTGTTTTTCTCAAGCGCTCTACGTGTGGCGCCACGATGAGCCCGCCACGATATTCCGGCACGCAGCGGTGCGGGCACACTCGAAGGGCCTGCTCAATCGCGCAGCCGACTGCACCCTGCCACCCCCGATGCGGCTGCTTCTCGACGGCGATGTGCCCGGCGTGCCGAAACGGATCGACATCACCGCCACGCGGGCAGACAACACGATGCATGTTGAGTTCTGCCCGCATTCCTATGTCCGCCTGGCGCAGCCGAGCGAGGTACGCCTCGACCGATCGACTGTGCTCTGCGAAACTGGCGGCACCACGCGGGTTTACGGATCGATCAACGGCGAGGACGTCGACTTCGTCGGCACTGGCGTATTCGAGTTCCTTCATGGCTGAATGGATTTCGTCGCTCTTGCGATGCTCAGTTCAGCACATGGAGGGCGAGGTGCCCGATAGTTATCGCGTACTAGTTGCAGCGCTCGGCCCGATGGTGGTCGAACTCGACATAGACGGCGAGGTGTTCACACTGCGTGGCGGAGGCCGACTTCAAGTGTCGGACGGTGCGGCGCAGATGGCCGACGCCCGGATCGTCACGTCGCGTGTCACCATCCTCGATCTGCTCGACGCCAAGGTGGGACTTGGCGAAGCCGTAGAGGCTGGCGCGGTGAGCGTCCACGGTTCGCTCGACGAAGTCCAGCGTGCTCACGACTCACTACTGGCGTACGTCCACGCCGCGGTCCGAGCCCCGTCGCAACCGGGTCTGCTGTCCGCACTCCGGTCGGGGCCGACATGAGTGAGGGCATCACGACGCCCGCATCCCGCGAACGACCTCCCACGGTCGCCGTCCTCGGGGCTGGCATCGCCGGTCTCACAGCCGCTCACGAACTCGCGCAGCGCGGCTTCGTCGTCACGGTGTACGAAGGTCGTCCCGACGAGCGCAATGGTCTGGGGCTCGAGGCTGCGGGCTCGTACCCGCCCGTCAAGCTCGGCGGCCTCGCCGCCTCTCAGTACTGCACGGTAGGCACGCACGATGGAAGCCCAGCAGAACTGCGCCCGTTTCCTGGCCGACGGGGTACGCCACGCCGCCCCAGCCGAGCGGTTGCGGGTGAACATGGCTATCGCTTCTTCCCCGCGTACTACTTGCATGTCTGGGATCTGCTTCAGCGCATCCCCGTATACCAACGCGTCGAGACGGCCAACGGCACTGCATCCTTCACGCCGACGTCGCGCACCGTCTATGACAACGTGAAGCGGGTCATCACCCAGGGCATGACGGTGGACGGCAAACCGTCGCTCGTCTTCCCCCGCGAACTCCCGCGCAGCCCTGCCGAGGCTGTCTCAATTCTTGGCCAACTCACCACATTGGGCTTCACGCCCTCCGATGCCGCAACCTTCATGAGCAGAATGCTCCGCTATCTCGTCACCAGTCCGCTGCGTCGCGCGCAGGAACTGCAGAACCTGTCCACCTACGACTTCCTCGTCGGACGCGACAGCAAGACTGGGATCAATGAGGTCTCCTACTCGCCACACTGCGACGCGCTGTTGCGCCAAATGCCAAGGGTTCTGGTCGCTTTCGACTCGCAGTGGGGGGACGCACGCACCAACGTCTCCACCTACCTTCAGCTCTACCTCAACATGGATCGTCGTGACAACAAGGCCGACGGGGTGCTCAACGGACCTACCACCGAGTCGTGGTTCGACCACTGGTACCGCCACCTCGTCGCACTCGGTGTCAGCTTCGTCCGAGGTGCGGCGAGCTGCCTCGAACCGCCCGCCGTCGACCCGACTCAGCCACCCCATCTCAGACCCCGCGCGCAACTCACGCTGGCCGACGGCACTCAGGTGGCTGCGGACTACATCGTCGTCGCCGTCGATGCTGCTGGGGCCGAGTACATCACCACGGCGCTACGCGCCGCAGGCACGGGCGGCACCGTGGCCAGACTCGACGGATTCGCCACGTCGACGCCCCCAACCGACGGCCCCTTACAGCCGGGGGACACGCGTCCGCCGATCCGCCGGGATCCCTACGCAATGGATCAGATCGGGCGGGTGCCGTGGGATCGGTTCCAAACGCTGGCCGGTATCCAGTACTACTTCGACACGGAATTCCAAATGCTCCGAGGAAGCATCCTGTACGCAGGCTCGGAGTGGGCCTTGTCGTCGATCAACCAGACTGGATTTTGGGAGAGGCGACCGACTCTGGAGCGCGACGGCCACATCTCGGTGCTCTCGGTCGACATCGGGGATTTCAACACCCCCTCCGGGCATCTTGTCGACGAGTTTGGCAGGGGGAAGGCGGCTCGCGACTGCACTCCCGACGAGATCGCCGCGGAGGTGTGGCGTCAGATCGTCGATGCGTTGACTAGCCAAGACGAGTCCATCGCCGAGGCGATCGTGCCGTGGCCCGTGTGGTACGCACTCGATCGAGGGTTGATAGCGGAAACCGGTCCGGGTCAGGGCGTAGGCCGCTTGGCCCGCAACGAAACCCCGTATCTCATTCCTATCGTTGGAGACTGGAACAATCGGCCGAGCACCGACCCGTGGAATCCGCACGGTACGTCCTGGACGACGACGCCGCCGGAGGACTGGTGGCTAGAGGATCTAGAGCAGCGACACGTCTGGCAAGCTCGCCACGGGGGCTACCAGGTGCACAACAACTCAGTGGTCTTCGCGGGAACGTGGAACAAGACGTTCACTCGGATGACGACGATGGAAGCTGCGTGCGAGTCCGGTCGCCATGCCGTGAACGCCATTCTCGACCACTACATCTGGGTCGAATCGGGCGGGCTCGATCGTCGGGAACACGCTCCCCTGCGTTGGGAGTTCCCCTATGGCTTTCTCGATCAGGGGTTGTCGAGTCCGATCCGGCTACCGACACCGGCAGGTGACTACTGCTATGTCTTCGACATCGAAAACCGCGAGCCTGCCGACACCCGTGCCCTACGCGTTGTTGACTCGAGATTCAGCGAGCAGTCGCTGCCGCATCCGTTGGACACCCCGGAGTCGCAATCGTTCGGCATCCCCAATTCCCTTGTCCCCCCATCCGCAGGAGGTCACTGAATGTCCATGCCTATCGACTACAACCAGCAGTTGCTCGGCTTTATCCAGACCTGGCGACAGCTGCTGGAGCAATGGGGGGCCATGATCGCGGGAGCGGCATTTCCCCATGCACCTTCCGTGATGCCCACTACGCCAGCGGGAGGACAGTTCATGCCGCCCGGTATGCCGTTCAGTCCCGCCGGCACGCCGCCGATGCCACCGACTGCACCACTCGCGCCGCCATCACCGGCTGACTACACCCAGCAACTGTTCGGCTATCTTCAGGCCTGGCGTCAGTATCTCGAACAGATGGCGGGCGGACCGGCATCACCTCAGCCGTCGACCGCACCCCCGCCGACCGCCAGCTCCTCTGGGAACAGCCCCGTCACCAGCAGCGCTGGCGCAACCTGGCCGGCACCCTCACCGGTGGTGCAGAGGCCGCCGGCCAACGACACTGGCTCCAAGGAGCCGGGCCCGCCCGAAGGTGTGCCCGCGAGTAACTTTGGCAAAAGCGTCGCCAGCGGATCGGCGAAGCTGCCGCCGGTCCTTAAAGCCCACGCGCCCGCAGACGAGGGAGGGAGTCAGCTTCCCGATCACATGAGCGTCGATCACGATGGGGGACTTTGGCGTATGCCCAATCCACCTGGTCCCTTCGGCGGACCGAAGCCACCTGCTGTGTTCCGCCCACCGATTTTCGACTACGGGAATCAATGGGTCCCCAGGCAGTACAGAGCAGAAGCGGAGAGCGCGACCGGCGCCCCAACCCCACCGCCACGGCGCTCTCCAGCGGCGGCGCTTGCCCAACGTGCCGTGGGTTCGCCGTTTCGCGGAGTGATGGGTCGCGTCACAGGCGATGCGTCGCCACAGTTCAAACCGCAGACGCTGTTCAAGAACGCCGGCCAATCGCCTTCGCCCTAGCCCTAATTCTCCTTGGCGCGGCGCTCCCGATACGCCGCGACGTGTTGACGGTTGCCGCAGTTTCCGGTGTCGCAGAACTTTCCTGAGCGATTTCGCGAAAGGTCCACCAGCACCGCGTCGCAATCGGACGCCGCGCAGATCTTGAGCCGGCGCAACTCTCCGATGCGGATCAGGTCGGCCAGCGCCATGGCCATCTCGGCACCCATCCGCTGCCAGAGCGGATCGTGAACGGACGCGAGGTGCAGATGCCACTCCGGCATCTCCGGATGGCGGGTCAGCCACGGTGACGCCTCGGTGTCACTCAGCAGAGCGTTCACCTGACCAACGGCTTGTTCCTCGTCGCCGGCGACCGCCCAGATCTTGCCGAGCCGTTTCCGCAGGCGATGCACCGAATCGAGTTCGGCATCGTCGCGGTCGCGCCTGCCGGTCCAGCCGAAACCGTCGAGATAGACATCGAGCTCCGCAAGGCTCCCAAGCTGCTCGCCGTCGATCCGATCGCTGTTGATCAGCACACAGGCGGCCCGCAGTGTGAGCTCGGTGTCATGACTGAAAAGCATTTGACTCATGACCCCCTTCCCGGCTAGCGTCATGACCAAAGTTGATTTTACTCATTACACGCCGGAGGTGCGCCCGTGACCGCGAATCAGGCCCGCTCGTCGGTCGACCATTTCCGGCTCGGCCTGCTGTTCGCCGTCGGCTCCGCGTTCGCATTCGGGTCATCCGGACCTTTCGCCAAGGCGCTCATGGAAGCCGGCTGGAGCCCGACGGCAGCTGTCGTCGCGCGCCTTGCAGGCGGCGCCCTGGTGATGGCCGTCTTCGCGACGTTCGCGCGCCCCGGCTGGGTCCGCGAGGCGCTGGGCCACGCAAAGACCGTCGTGCTCTACGGCGCGATCCCGATCGCGGGCGCGCAGCTGTTCTACTACAACGCGGTAGCGCACCTGTCCGTCGGCGTCGCGTTGCTGTTGGAGTACACCGCGCCGATCCTCGTCGTCGCCTGGGTCTGGATGACCACGCGTCGCAGGCCGACCCACCTCACGCTCGCCGGCGTCGCCTTGGCGGTGGCCGGAATCATGTTGGTGCTCGGGATTCTTGATGCCGGCGGCTTCGGCGGCGCCCATATCAACCTGATCGGCGTCGGCTGGGGACTGGCCGCCGCGGTGTGCGCCGCCTGCTACTTCGTGATGTCGGCCAACGCGAGCAACGGTTCCGCGGACAGCGACGGCGTCAACCCCATCACCCTGGCCGCAGCCGGTCTGGTGGTCGGTGCCGCCGCGGTCACGCTGCTGGGCGTCGTCGGCATCATGCCTCTCACGTTCACGACCAACGACACCGTCATCGCCGGATGGACCACCTCATGGGTCGTGCCCGTCGTCGCGCTGGGCGTCGTGGCCACCGCGGTCGCGTACACGCTCGGCATCGTGGGCATCTCGATGCTGCGGCCGCGGTTCGCCTCACTGGTCGGCCTGTCCGAGGTGATGTTCGCCGTCCTGGCCGCCTGGATTCTTCTCGGCGAGGCGATGACGACGATGCAGGCCGTCGGCGGAGCCATCGTCCTGATGGGCCTGGCGCTCGCTCGTCAGGGTGACCGCAGCGAGGAGTCGGGCGACGTGACGCTGCCCGATGCCGTGCCGTCGAACTCTGTCGCAGGCCGCTGACCTCAATAATTGACGCGAGCGTCGATCCCAAGAGGTTGGCTGCCACCACCCCCGATGTGGAAAAATAGCCGACGTGAATTTGCTCCGCATGTCGTCACGACTGGCCGCGGTCACTGCGACCGTTGTCTGCGCCGCCTCGACGCTCGTCCTCGCATCGTCGGCGCCGGCCCAGCCCGGCCATCAGCCCGGAGTACCCGGACCGGGACCGGCGCCAGGACCGATCGCGGCGAACGCCCCCGGTCCCGTCGCGAGCCAATCATCGGCCTGCCCCGACATCGAGGTCATCTTCGCGCGCGGAACCGACGACACACCGGGTCTCGGAACGCCCGGCTCGGCATTCGTCAGTGCGCTGCGCCCACTCGTCGGCGGTCAAACCGTCAGCTCTTACGCGGTCAACTATCCGGCGTCCTATGACTTCCTGGCCGCAGCCGACGGTGCCCGTGACGCCCAGAGCCGTATCGCCATGATGTCGCAGCAGTGCCCATCGACGAAGCTCGTGCTCGGCGGATACTCGCAGGGCGCCGCAGTGATGGACATGCTGGCCGGTATCCCGCCGCTGGGCAACAAGATCGGCGACATCGGTTCGGCCACCCCGCTGCCCGCAAGCCTGCAATCCAACATCGCCGCGGTAGCCGTGTTCGGCAACCCCGCAACGAAGTTCAGCAATCCGCTGACCAGTTCGGTTTTCGGCGGTAGGGCCATCGACCTCTGCAAGGACGGCGACCCCATCTGCTCGGGCGGCAGGAATCCGTTCGCACACAACGATTACGTGTCTGCCGGCCTGGTTCAGCAGGCCGCCAACTTCGTCGCCGGCCGGGTCTGACGGCAACAGCCGCTACGCTGTTGATCTTGTGACCTTCGATCGACTCCGCAGCGGGCTCATCGGCACAGCAGCCGCCATTCTGACCGCCTCCGTCGTGCTCATCGCACCTGCCTTGTCCCCCACACCGATTGGCGGCGCCGGGACCGCATCGGCCCAAGGTTGCCACGACATCGAGGTCGTGTTTGCGCGGGGCACCAACGAGGACGCCGGACTCGGCGTGGTCGGCGGCACCTTCGTCGACCAGTTGCGGGGCAAGGTCGGCGGCAGGTCCGTCGGCGCGTACGCGGTCAACTACCCCGCGACCTTCGACTTCCTCAAGGCGGCCGCCGGAGCGAACGACGCGAGCGCCCACATCCAGTACCTGGTCAGCACCTGCCCCAACTCGCGACTGGTGCTTGGTGGGTATTCACAAGGCGCCGCGGTCATCGACGTCATCAGTGCCGTCCCCGTGCCGGGCGTCGGATTCGACAACCCGCTTCCGCCCAATGTGCCCGAGCACGTCGCAGCGATCGCCGTGTTCGGCAACCCGTCCGCCAAACTCGGTCTGCCCCTGACCGCCAGTCCGGTCTGGGGTGCCCGGTCGATCGATCTGTGTAATCCGGGAGATCCGATCTGCCAGACCAACGGTGAGGACGTCGCCGCGCACCGCGCCTACGCGGGCGGACCGACCAATCAGGCGGCCGACTTCGTCGCGGGGCACCTCTGAAATGGGCTTACACGCTTATCGACGAGTGCGTTGATTAGTTTCTACTAGGATTCGTGTGGTGATTCGCCGCCACCTCGTCATCGGTCTCGTCGCCGCAGTCATCTCCGGCGCCCTGCTCATCGCACCCCACTCCTTCACATCGCTGACGCCGTCGGCGAATGCTCAATCGTGCCCGCCTGTGGAGGTGATCTTCGCCCGCGGGCGTCTGGAGTCGGCGGGGGTCGGCAGGCTCGGCAATGCGTTCATCAGTGCATTGCGCTCCAAGTCCAACAAGAACGTCGGCGTCTATGCGGTGCAGTATCCCGCGGACAACGAGCTCGATGTGGGCGCCAACGATATGAGCGGCCACATCCAGTACATGATGAACACCTGCCCCGATACCCGGTTGGTGCTCGGCGGGTATTCGCTCGGCGCCGCGGTCACCGACGTGGTGCTCGCCCTGCCGTTCAACTTCTTCGGTTTCGATTCCCCGCTGCCTCCCGGCGCGGACAGGCACATCGCCGCAGTCGCGTTGTTCGGCAACGGAATCACCTGGGCTGGTCCGATCGGCAATTTCAACCCGATTTATCGCGATCGGACCATCGACCTGTGCCACGGTGCCGACCCGATCTGCAACCCGGCCGATCCGAACACGTGGGAAGACAACTGGCCCGCCCACCTCGCCGCCGCGTATATCGACGCGGGGATGGCCAATCAGGCGGCCGACTTCGTCGCGGGTCGTATCTAGTCGATCACCCGTAGCTCGCGGGTGACCGTCGTGCGCGCCTCGAGCTCGTCGTCCGGCGGGTAGTCGACGCCCTCGAGCGTCAGACCCTGCGGCGGGGCCGCCGCGAAATCACTGGACCGGCTCGTGGACTCCAATAGCGTCGCGCACCAGCCGGGTTCGCGGCGGTGCTCACCGACGGCCAACAACGCGCCGACCACCGACCGCACCATCGCCCAGCAGAACGCATCCGCGGTGACGTGCGCCGTGACCCGGTCACCCTCGCGTGTCCAATCCAGCCGCTGCAGATCACGGATCGTCGTCGCACCCTCGCGGTGACGGCAAAAAGCGGCAAAGTCGTGAAGCCCCACCAGATCCCGCGAGGCCACCACCATGGCGTCGACGTCCAGCGGCCTGGGCCACGGCGTGACGTAGCGGGCCTGCTGCGGTTCGACACCGTACGGCGCCGTCGACAAGCGGTAGGCATAGTGCCGGCGCAGCGCGGAGAAGCGCGCATCGAATCCCGGTGCCGCGCGGTCGATGTCGAGCACGCGCACATCGGCAGGGAGGAACCGTGCGAGCCGCTGCACCAGGGGCAGAAACTCGCGTTGACCGGGGCGGGTGGCCCGGGGATATGCGTTTGGTAGCGCGCCGGCCGGTACATCGACATGGGCGACCTGACCGGCGGCGTGGACACCGGTGTCGGTGCGTCCGGCCGCCCGCAACTGCACCCGGGTGCGAAACACCGTCGAAAGGGCGTCGTCGAGCACGCCCGCGACCGTACGTTGCCCGGTCTGCGTGGCCCAGCCCGCGAACTCCGTTCCGTCGTAGGCGATGTCGAGACGAAGACGAACAAGCCCGCCACCGTTGTCGATGGCGGGCTTGTTCATCGATGAGCGCTTGCGCGAAGAGCGTGAGGAAGCGTCACTACTTGGCGTCGTCGGCCTTCTCGTCGTCGGCCTTCTCGGCCTCAGCCTCGGCCGAGGCCTCGTCGGCGGCTTCGGCTGTCTGCTCCTCGGCCGAGGCCTCGTCGGCGGCTGTCTGACCCTCTTCGATGGAGGCGTCCTCAGCCTTGACCTCTTCGACGGTCTCCTCGGGCCCGACCGCGGCCTCCGGCTCGACCGCGGCCTGCGGCGCGGCGGCAGCCGCCACCGGCTGTGCGGCCTTCTTCGAGGCGGCCGACCGGCGAGCGCGGTTGGCCTCATCGGTCACGGTCTTCTCGCGGACCAGTTCGATGACGGCCATCGGAGCGTTGTCGCCCTTTCGCGCCTCCACCTTGATGATGCGGGTGTAGCCGCCATTGCGGTCGGAGTAGAACGGACCGATCTCGGCGAACAGCGTGTGCACGACGTCCTTGTCACGGATCTTCTTCATCACCTCACGCCGGTTGTGCAGCGTGCCCTTCTTGGCGTGGGTGATGAGCTTCTCCGCGTAGGGCCGCAACGCCCGCGCCTTGGGCTCGGTGGTCTTGATCCGGCCGTGCTCGAAGAGCGACGTGGCCAGGTTGGCCAGCAGCGCCTTCTGGTGTGAGGACGACCCGCCGAGGCGAGGACCCTTGGTGGGCTTGGGCATTGCGACTTCTCCTAAATGGGGCCGGCCCCCGTATCAGGTAGGACCGGGACGGCTCTCTTTCGAGATATTGGGGTTTAGAGCTGTTCGGTTTCGGCGTAGTCCTGGTTGTCATCCAGGTCGTAGCTCGCATCGCTGTTCCAGGTGCCGGTGGCGACGTCGTAGCCGGCGACCTCGGACGGATCGAACGTGGCCGGGCTGTCCTTCAGCGACAGACCCAGCTGATGCAGCTTGATCTTCACCTCGTCGATGGACTTCTGGCCGAAGTTACGGATGTCCAGTAGATCGGACTCCGTGCGGGCGACGAGCTCGCCCACCGTGTGCACACCCTCGCGCTTGAGGCAGTTGTACGACCGCACCGTGAGGTCCAGATCGTCGATCGGCAGCGCGAAGCTGGCGATGTGATCGGCCTCGGCAGGCGACGGGCCGATCTCGATGTGCTCGGAATCGGTGTTGAGTTCCCGTGCCAGACCGAACAGTTCGACCAGCGTGCCGCCCGCAGAAGCCAGCGCATCCCGGGCAGTGATCGAGTTCTTGGTCTCGACGTCGATGACCAGCTTGTCGAAGTCGGTGCGCTGCTCGACGCGGGTCGCCTCCACTTTGTAGGTGACCTTGAGGACCGGCGAGTAGATGGAATCGACCGGGATGCGGCCGATTTCGGCGCCCGACGCCTTGTTCTGCACGGCGGGCACGTAGCCGCGGCCGCGCTCGACGACCAGCTCGACTTCGAGCTTGCCCTTGTCGTTCAGGGTGGCGATGTGCATCTCGGGGTTGTGCACCGTCACGCCGGCCGGCGGGACGATGTCACCCGCTGTGACCGCACCCGGGCCCTGCTTGCGCAGGTACATGGTGACCGGCTCGTCCTCCTCCGAGGACACGACCAGACCCTTGAGGTTCAGGATGATGTCGGTGACGTCTTCCTTCACACCGGGGACGGTGGTGAACTCGTGCAGCACGCCGTCGATGCGAATGCTGGTGACCGCCGCGCCCGGGATGGACGACAGCAGCGTGCGCCGAAGCGAATTGCCAAGCGTGTAACCGAATCCGGGCTCCAGCGGCTCGATGACGAACTGGGACCGATTCTCCGACTTGACCTCTTCGGACAAAGTGGGTCGCTGAGAAATCAGCATGTTTTCTTTCCTCCTCCACGGCACCCGCTATTTGATGCCGAGAAATCCGCGCCGCCATCTGGACGGCTCGGTTGCTTACTTCGAGTAGAGCTCGACGATCAGCTGCTCCTGCAGCGGGATGTCGATCTGCGCGCGCTCGGGCAACTGGTGCACCAGGATGCGCTGACGCTCGCCGACAACCTGCAGCCAGCCCGGGATCGGGCGGTCGCCCGCGGTTTCCCGCGCGACCTCGAAAGGCAGTGTGTTCAGCGACTTTTCCTTGATGTCGATGATGTCGTACTGCGACACCCGGTAGCTCGGGATGTCGACCTTGACACCGTTGACGGTGAAGTGGCCGTGGCTGACCAGCTGACGGGCCATCCGACGCGTGCGGGCCAGGCCTGCACGGTAGACGACGTTGTCGAGCCGGCTCTCGAGGATGCGCAGCAGGTTGTCACCGGTCTTACCGGGCAGCCGGTTGGCCTCTTCGTAGTAGCGACGGAACTGCTTCTCCATCACGCCGTAGGAGAAGCGGGCCTTCTGCTTCTCCTGCAGCTGCTGACGGTATTCGCTCTCCTTGATCCGCGCGCGGCCGTGCTGGCCGGGCGGGTAGGGGCGCTTCTCGAACGACTGATCTCCGCCGACCAGGTCGACGCCGAGGCGGCGCGACTTGCGGGTCGCGGGTCCGGTGTAACGAGCCATATCTCTGTGTTCCTCCTAGACCCTGCGCCGCTTCGGCGGACGGCATCCGTTGTGCGGCTGCGGCGTGACGTCGGCGATGGCGCCGACCTCGAGGCCGGCGGCCTGCAACGAGCGGATGGCGGTCTCGCGGCCCGAGCCCGGGCCCTTCACGAAGACGTCGACCTTCTTGACGCCGTGCTCCTGCGCTTTGCGGGCCGCGTTCTCGGCGGCCAGCTGTGCCGCGAACGGGGTCGACTTACGCGAACCCTTGAAGCCGACGTGCCCAGAGGACGCCCACGCGATGACGTTGCCCTGCGGGTCGGTGATCGACACGATCGTGTTGTTGAACGTGCTCTTGATGTGCGCAGCGCCGTGCGGAATGTTCTTCTTTTCCCTGCGGCGGGTCTTCTGACCCTTCTTGGGAGCTCCGCCTGCTGCCTTTTTTGCGGGTGGCATTACTTGGCCTTCTTCTTACCGGCGATGGTGCGCTTCGGGCCCTTGCGGGTGCGCGCATTGGTCTTGGTCCGCTGGCCACGCACCGGCAGGCCGCGGCGGTGCCGCAGGCCCTGGTAGCAGCCGATCTCGATCTTGCGGCGAATGTCAGACTGCACCTCGCGGCGCAGGTCGCCCTCCACCTTGAGGTTGCCCTCGATGTAGTCGCGCAGTTGCGTGACCTGATCGTCGGTCAGGTCCTTGGTGCGCAGGTCCCGGTCGATGCCGGTCGCTTCCAGGATCTCCTGGGAGCGGGTACGGCCGACGCCGTAGATGTAGGTCAGGGCGATCTCCATGCGCTTATCGCGCGGGAGGTCGACGCCCACTAGACGTGCCACAGTGGTGTGTTCCTTCTCGTTGCGGAGGTCTGGTCCCAGTCCGTTCCCGGCGTGCCGACGAGCCCTCGGGCGAGGAGCCGTCGATCCCGTGGGGTCCGGCCTCCGTGCCGGACGCAGATGAGCGGCCTATCCGCTCAGTGGTGCTGGGAGTTCGTCATTCAGTTGTGTTGTGGCGGAAGACTCAACTGTGTTGTCTGGTCTTCGCGCCAGCGCTCATCCTTGCCGCTGCTTGTGGCGAGGATCAGAGCAGATCACCATGACCCGCCCATGCCGACGGATCACCCTGCACTTATCGCAAATGGGCTTGACGCTCGGGTTCACCTTCACGGCTGTGTCTGATCCTTCTGTGCTTCTGGTTACTTGTACCGGTAAACGATGCGGCCCCGAGAAAGGTCGTATGGAGACAACTCCACGACGACACGGTCCTCGGGCAGAATGCGGATGTAGTGCTGCCGCATCTTGCCGCTGATATGAGCGAGAACCTTGTGACCGTTCTCCAGCTCAATGCGAAACATCGCATTGGGCAGGGGCTCGACCACGCGACCCTCGACCTCTATGGCGCCGTCTTTCTTGGCCATAATCCTTTTCAGCGATCCTCTGGTTATTCGTACGTTTCGTATCGACGCTCGCGCCCGTTCCGGCGCAGCGTCGGCCCCGACTTCCATTAACGTGAACCGAGACCTACTAGTTCCGGAGAACTTCCGAACAGGGCACGCCGAGAGTCGGCGCGGTAGCCGCACCGTCGATCTATGTTACCTGCTCGGGCGTCGTCCCCAAAATCGTCGAACCCGCAGCTAGGGATCGCCGCGCCAACACCGGAGGGGCCATGACCGCGCTGTTCGTCGCAGTGCTGCGCCGGGCCCCCTGACCTCGGAGTCTCACAACGAGGATTAGCCTGCCGTCGGCGGCTTCGCCGGCATGGCCGCGATCAACGGTGTGTCCACGCCGACGCGTCCCAGCTGCAGCGCTCCCCCGGGCACGCCGAGCGGACGGTCCCGCCCGGGCAGGACCGTGGTGAAGAACGCGGCGTTGTCGGCCAGGTGCACCAGCTCGTCCGCGGACAGATCGGTCTCGTACTCGATCGCTTCGACCCGGCAGATCAACTTGCATGCTCCGCAGTCCACGCATTCGTCTGGGTTGATATAGAGCGACCGCGCGCCCTCGTAGATGCAGTCCACCGGGCACTCGGCCATACAGGACTTGTCCATCACGTCCACGCACGCCGAACCAATCACGTAGGTCACAAGGAAAACGCTAGGCACCGTCGTCGGTCGTTCGCGGCGGGCGAAGGTCCCTTCCGCAGGTGACGTTGGTCCCGTCTGCGCTCGACCCGACGCTGAACTGAAATCGTTTGGACGACGAGCGCATACTTATAACTGATGAGCGCACCCGCCGAGCAGGCTCGTAAACCCGTCATACTCACCGTCGACGACGACCCGGCAGTGTCGCGTGCCGTAGCCCGCGATCTGCGTCGCCATTACGGTGAGCGCTACCGCATCGTCCGCGCCGAATCCGGCGCCGACGCCATCGACACCCTCAAGGAACTCAAGCTGCGCGGCGACGCCGTCGCGGTCTTCGTCGCCGACTACCGGATGCCGCAGATGAGCGGCATCGAGTTCCTCGAGAAGGCGATGGACTTCTTCCCGCTGGCGCGCAGGGTGTTGCTGACGGCCTACGCGGACACTCACGCGGCGATCGACGCGATCAACGTCGTCGACCTCGATCACTATCTGCTCAAGCCATGGGATCCGCCCGAGGAGAAGCTGTACCCGGTCATCGACGGCCTGCTCGAAGAGTGGCGCTCCGTCGGTGACCGCGCCATGCCGTACACGAAGGTGATCGGACACCGGTACAGCGACCGGTCATGGGAGGTGCGGCAGTTCCTGGCCCGCAACGAGTACTCGTTCCGGGCCGTCAACTCCGAGGAACCCAAGGGACAACAGCTGCTCGAGGCCGCCGGTCTCGATGACAGCCGCCTGCCGGTCGTCATCACCGAGAAGGGCGAAACCCTCGTCGAACCGACCGACGTCGAACTGGCCACGCTGCTCGGCCTGTCGACCAGCCCGCAGCTGGAGATGTACGACCTCGCGGTCATCGGCGGTGGTCCCGCGGGCCTTGCCGCCGCGGTGTACGGCGCGTCGGAGGGTCTCAAGACGGTCCTGATCGAGAAGGCCACCACCGGGGGACAGGCGGGGCGCAGCTCGAAGATCGAGAACTACCTGGGCTTCCCGACCGGCGTCTCAGGCGCCGAACTCACCACGTCGGCACGTCGTCAGGCCGAACGCTTCGGCGCGGAGGTCATCACCACCCAGGAGGCGGGCAGACTCGAAATCAACGGCGTGGGCGCAGCCCATTCGATCCGCCTCAACGGGGACAACACCATCGGGGCCCGCGCCGTGATTCTCGCGACCGGCGTCGACTATCGCCAGCTCCAGATCACCGGATGCTGGGACGATCCCGACGATCCGAACTGCAACTACATCGGCCGCGGCGTGTTCTACGGTGCGTCGGTGTCGGACAACAGCGAGTGCGCTGGTGAGGATGTCTACATCGTCGGTGGCGCCAACTCCGCGGGCCAGGCCGCGATGTACATGTCGCAGACGGCCAAATCGGTGACGATGCTGATCCGCGGTTCGTCACTGGAGGCGGGTATGTCGCAGTACCTGGTCGACCGGATCCTCAAGACCCCGAACATCACGGTCCGGACCTGCACCGAGGTCGTCGACACCGTCGCCGACGACGACCATCTGACCGGGCTGATGCTCCTCGACAAACGGACGAACGAGACCGAGACGGTCACCTGTGACCGCATGTGCTGTTTCATCGGCGCGACGCCCCGCACCGATTGGCTCGAGGAAGCGGGAATAGCCCGCGACGATCACGGCTTCATCCTGTCGGGACCTGATCTGCGGGACAAGGTCGGCTGGACGCTGGATCGGCCACCGCACCACCTGGAAACAAGTGTGCCCGGTGTGTTTGTTGCAGGAGATGTGCGTTCGGAGTCCGCGAAGCGGGTTGCGGCCGCTGTCGGCGAAGGGTCGATGGCGGTGATGTTGGTGCACAGGTATTTGGCGGAAGCGTGATTGCCGGCTGAGAGGACGACCGATGGGCGCACAAGGCGAAGAGGAATGCGTGCGTGACGAGCTGCGGACCCTGTTCCTGTTCGAGGACCTGTCCGATTCCCAGCTCGACATTCTGTGCGCCGCCGGCCACATCGAGACGTTCCCCGCGGGCCCGTTGGTTAGCGAGGGTGACCAGGCCACCTGCTTCTACGTCATGATCGACGGCGAGTTGATCATGTCCAAGCGATCCGGCGGCGTCGACATCCAGACCGGCCGCACCTCTCAGCGGGGGGTGTATTTCGGTGCGTGGTCGGCCTACGTCCCCGGTGAGGAGCACACGTATCAGGCCTCGGTGCGGCTGACGAAGCCGTCGCGATGCTTCGTCCTGGACTCCAACGCGTTCGCGGACTTCATGCAGACGCAGTTCCCCATGGCGGTCCATCTGCTCGAGGGCCATATGGTCGGCGGCCGTCGGCAGAGCCAGATCATCGGTCAGCGCGAGAAGCTGCTGGCGCTGGGCACCATCACCGCGGGCCTGACCCATCAGCTCAACAATCCGGCGGCCGCTGCCGCGCGTGCGGTGGCGGACCTGCGCGAGGGCGTCGGCAAAATGCGCCACAAACTGGCGATGCTGGCGGATGGCAAATTCACTCCCGACGCCCTGCGAGTGCTGGTCAGCATCCAGGACGAGGTGGCCGAACAGGTCGCGAAGTCGAAGGCTCAGGAACTGACAGCGCTCGAATCCTCCGATCGCGAGGAGCAGATAGGTGAATGGCTCGAAGATCGCAACATCGTCGGTGCGTGGGATTACGCGCCGACATTTGTCGAAGCCGGCCTAGACGTCGATTGGCTCGAGCGGGTCGAAGCCTCCATCGATGACGTGGACTGTTCGGCGACGATGCAGAGCGCTTTGGGCTGGCTTAAGTACACGATCGACACCGAACTGCGGATGAATGAGATCGCTGACGCCAGCAGCCGAATTTCCACACTGCTTGCGGGAACAAAGAAGTACTCGCAAATGGATCGGGCCGAGTATCAGAAGGTCAACATCCACGAGTCGCTCTACAACACGATCAAGACGTTGTTCGGCGACAAGGTGGGCCCCGACAAGCCCATCAAGCTCATCAAGGAGATGGATAAGTCGATCCCCGAAATCTCCTGCTACCCAGGCGGTTTGAACGAGGTCTGGGACGTGATAATCAACAACGCTATCCAGGCGATGGATGGCCACGGCACGTTGACAATCCGTACCGGACTTCAGGACGACGGAATGGTGCGCGTCGAGATCGGCGATGATGGGCCAGGAATCTCAGAGGAGAACATCGGCCGCATCTTCACCGCGTTCTTCACGACAAAACCGTTCGGCCAGGGCGACGGGCTCGGGCTGGACCTCGCCCGCAGGATCGTCGTCGAGAAACACCAGGGCGACATCCGGGTCGAGTCCAAACCAGGCGACACCCGCTTCATCGTCTGCCTGCCCCTAGTCGCGCCGCCGCCCATCCTGCCGACTCCCGGCGAGCTGTCTGCCGCAGGCACGGAATAGGGTTCGGAGCTCCCGAGTTGGAGCAACCATGACCAAACCTGATCTCGGCAAGTTCGGCGTTTTCGGCCACTACTCGGGGTGGCAGCAGCTGTCTCCGCAGCAGCTCAAGGACATCGAATCCCTCGGCTACGGAGCCATCTGGGCCGGTGGCTCACCGCCTGCCGAGCTCGACTGGATCGACCCCATCCTCGGAGCCACCGAGTCGCTGCAACTCGCGACGGGCATCGTCAACATCTGGACTGCCGCGGCCGGCCCCGTCGCCGAATCCTTTCACCGGATCGAGAAGGCCTACCCCGGCCGATTTCTGCTCGGCATCGGCGTCGGCCATCCCGAAGCGCACCAGGAGTACAAGAAGCCCTACGACGCGCTGAACGAGTACCTCGACAAGCTCGACGAGTACGGCGTGCCGAAGGACCGCCGGGTGGTGGCCGCGCTCGGTCCGCAGGTGCTCAAGCTGTCGGCGCGCCGCAGCGCCGGGGCGCATCCGTACCTGACCACACCTGAGCACACCGCGCAGGCACGCGAGCTCGTCGGTCCGGACGTCCTGATCGCCCCCGAGCACAAGGTGGTGCTGACCACGGACGCGGATCGGGCCCGCGCTGTCGGCCGCAAGGCGCTGGAGGTCTACCTGAACCTCGCGAACTACCTGAACAACTGGAAGCGGTTGGGCTTCACTGATGCCGACGTCGCGAAGCCGGGCAGCGACGCGCTCGTCGACGCGGTCGTGGCGTACGGCACCACCGACGCCATCTCCGCACGGCTCACCGAGCACCTGACCGCGGGTGCCGACCATGTTCCGATTCAGGTCCTGACGGGTACTGACAAGCTCGTGCCCGCGCTCACCGAGCTGGCGGGCCCGCTCGGACTTCAGTGAAGGGGAACCCATGACTGAGCTCAAACCCGACTTCGGTCGTTTCGGGGTGTGGACGTTCGGCACACCCAAGCCCGAGCAGGCGGCCGAGATCGAGCGGCTTGGCTACGGCGCGATCTGGGTCGGCGGCTCACCGGCGGGTGATCTCGAATACGTCGAGCCACTCCTGGACGCCACCGAGACACTGCAGGTCGCCACCGGCATCATCAACGTCTGGCAGGCGCCTGCCGAGCAGGTCGGCGAGGCCTATCACCGCATCGAGGACAAATACCCGGGCCGGTTCCTGCTCGGCGTTGGAATCGGACACCCGGAACACACCGAGGAATACCGCAAGCCCTACGACGTGCTCGTCGAATACCTCGATGTGCTCGACGGCTTGAAGGTGCCGACCAGCCGACGGGTCATCGCCGCGCTCGGGCCCAAGGTGCTCAAATTGTCGGCCCGGCGCAGCGCGGGCGCCCATCCGTATTTGACCACCCCTCAGCACACCGGCGAGGCCCGGAACCTGTTGGGGCCGAGCGTATTTCTCGCTCCTGAGCACAAGGTGGTGCTCGCGCGCGACGCCGAGGCGTCCCGGAAGATCGGGCGCGACACCGTGGACTTCTACCTCAACCTGTCCAACTATCTGAACAACTGGAAGCGGCTGGGATTCACCGACGACGACATCGCCAAGCCCGGCAGTGACCGGCTGATCGACGCGGTCGTCGCGCACGGCACGCCCGAGGACATCGCCAAGAAGCTCACCGAGCACCTCGAGGCCGGAGCCGATCATGTGGCAATCCAGGTGCTGGGCGGCTGGGATGCCCTGCTGCCGACGCTGGAGGAACTGGCAGGACCGCTCGGCCTCAACGCCTGATTGACCTAATGATATGCATGCGCCTACGATAGGCGCATGTACATCACTACGGACGCTCTTCCCCTGCACCGTGCGGCGGTGCTGGCATCTGTCGACGCGGTCAACGCGGTCAGCATCGACGATCTCGACCGCCCGACGCCGTGCGCCGGCTGGAACCTGACGACCCTGCTCATGCACATGACCGTTCAGCACCGCGGGTTCGCGGCGGCAGCCCGCGGGGGCACCGACCTCGAAGTGTGGGAACCCGCGACCGTTGCCGATGCAGTCGCCTCAGATCCCGCGGGCACCTATGCGGCGGCCGCCGAGGACGTGCTCGGCGCATTCGGAGCCGACGGTATACTCGAAACGACCTTTGCGCTTCCCGAATTCGGCCCTGGCGCAACATTTCCCGGCGCCATGGCGATCGGCTTTCACTACGTCGACTACGTCGTGCACGGCTGGGACGTCGCTCGCACCATCGGCGCCGGATACGAACTGCCGAAGGACGTTGTCGACGCCGTGCTGCCGATTGCATTCGCGGTCCCCGATGGTGAGTTCCGCGCCGAGGAGGGCAGCCCGTTTCGTCGCGCCGTCGCCGTCAACGACGGTGCCAGCGATATGGACCGGCTACTCGCGCACCTCGGCCGTGCACCGGACTGGACGTATGTGAGCGGGGCGCCGGTGGTGTAGGCACGCAGACCGTTAGGGTTTGTCCATGCGGTTGCTGGTCACTGGCGGGGCGGGGTTCATCGGTGCCAACTTCGTCCACGTCGCCGCACGTGAACATGCGGTGACGGTCCTCGATGCGCTGACCTACGCAGGCAGCCGCGAATCGCTGGCGCCGGTGGAAGACAAGATCCGGCTGGTGCAGGGCGACATCACCGACTCGGGGCTGGTCGACAAGTTGGTCGCCGACGCAGACGCCGTCGTGCACTTCGCCGCCGAGACCCACGTCGACAACTCACTGTCCGGGCCGGAGCCCTTCCTGCAAGCAAACGTCGTCGGTACGTTCACCATCCTGGAGGCGGTGCGCGCGCAGGACGTTCGGCTGCACCACATTTCGACCGACGAGGTGTACGGCGACCTGGAACTCGGCAGCCCACAGCGGTTCACCGAGTCGACGCCGTACAACCCGTCGAGCCCGTATTCGTCGACCAAGGCGGCAGCCGACATGCTGGTGCGCGCTTGGGTGCGGTCTTACGGAGTACGCGCGACGCTCTCGAACTGCTCGAACAACTACGGGCCGTATCAGCACGTGGAGAAGTTCATCCCGCGCCAGATCACCAATGTGCTGACCGGCCGGCGCCCCAAGCTCTACGGAACCGGCGCCAACGTCCGCGACTGGATCCACGTGCAGGACCACAATAGCGCGGTATGGCGCATCCTGTCCGACGGGCAGATCGGCCGCACGTATCTGATCGGCGCCGACGGGGAACGGGACAACTTGGCGGTGATGCGGACGATCCTTCGGCTGATGGATCGCGATCCCGACGATTTCGACCACGTCACCGACCGCGTCGGCCACGACCTGCGGTACGCGATCGACGCGTCGCCGCTGCGCGACGAGCTGGGCTGGAGTCCCGCGCACACCGACTTCGAGGACGGCCTCCGCGACACCATCGAGTGGTACCGGGCCAACGAAAAGTGGTGGGCTCCACTGAAAGAAGGCGTCGAAGCCAGCTACGCGGGACGTAACCAGTGACGTTTCGCGAGCTCACGGTTCCCGGCGCGTGGGAGATCACCCCGCGCATACACGGCGATTCACGCGGCGCATTCTTCGAGTGGTTCACCGATGCCGAGTTCACCTCGCTGGCCGGGCACCGGTTCGACCTACGTCAGGCCAACTGCTCGATATCGGCCGCGGGGACGCTGCGCGGGGTGCACTTCGCCCAGCTGCCGCCCAGTCAGGCCAAGTACGTCGGATGCCCGCGCGGCAAGGTCCTCGACGTGGTCGTCGACATCAGGGTGGGTTCGCCGACGTTCGGACAGTGGGATTCGGTGGTCCTCGACGACGTCGACCGGCGATCCATCTACATCTCCGAGGGCCTCGGCCACGCTTTCTTTGCGCTGGAGGACAACTCAACGGTCGTGTACCTGTGCTCCGCGCCGTACGACCCCGAGCGGGAGCACACCGTCAACGTGCTCGATCCCGCGCTGGGCATCGCGTGGCCCCACGTCGACGGCGGGCCGATCCTGTCGGACCGGGACCGCGCGGCGCCGTCGCTGGCCGATGCCCAGGCGGCCGGTCTGCTGCCGACGTGGGAGGAGACGCGGGCCTTCGCCGAGGAGCTGCGGCGCCGCTGATCTGCGCCGCGCAGGCCCCTTGCGCACCCCGTCGGCGCATTACTAGGATATCCAAGTATCTAGCAGCGAGGGACGATCATGACCACACAGATTTCACATTTCATCGACGGCAAGCGCGTGGCCGGGCAATCCAACCGGACGGCCGACGTCATGAATCCCAGCACCGGCGAGGTGCAGGCCAAGGTGCCGATGGCGTCGCGGGCCGAGGTGGACGAGGCCGTCGCCGGGGCCGCGGCCGCGCAGAAGGAATGGGCCGCGTGGAACCCCCAACGCCGCGCCCGCGTGATGATGAGGTTCATCGACCTGGTCAACCAGAATGTCGAGGAGTTGGCCGAACTCCTCAGTTTGGAACACGGCAAGACCATCGCCGACTCCAAAGGCGACATCCAGCGCGGCATCGAGGTCATCGAGTTCGCGATTGGCATCCCGCACCTCATCAAGGGTGAGTACACCGAGGGCGCGGGCACCGGCATCGACGTGTACTCGCTGCGGCAACCGCTCGGCGTGGTCGCCGGCATCACCCCGTTCAACTTCCCCGCGATGATCCCGCTGTGGAAGGCCGGTCCCGCGCTCGCATGCGGAAATGCGTTCATCCTCAAGCCCAGTGAGCGTGACCCGTCGGTGCCGGTCCGGCTGGCCGAGCTGTTCTTGCAGGCCGGTCTGCCGCCGGGCGTGTTCCAGGTGGTGCACGGCGACAAGGAAGCCGTCGACGCCATCCTCGAGCACCCCGTCATCCAGGCTGTCGGCTTCGTCGGCAGCTCCGACATCGCGCAGTACATCTATTCCGGTGCCGCCGCCAACGGTAAGCGGGCGCAGTGCTTCGGCGGTGCGAAGAACCACATGATCGTGATGCCCGATGCCGATATGGACAACGCTGTCGACGCGCTCATCGGCGCCGGCTACGGCAGCGCGGGTGAACGCTGCATGGCGATCAGCGTCGCGGTGCCCGTCGGTGAGCAGACCGCAGACCGGTTGCGCGCCAGGCTGATCGAGCGGGTCAACAGCCTGCGGGTTGGCCACAGCCTCGATCCGAAAGCCGATTACGGCCCGCTGGTCACCGAGGCTGCGCTGGCCCGCGTCAAGGACTACATCCAGCAGGGTGTGGACGCCGGCGCCGAGGCGGTCGTCGACGGCCGCGAACGCACCAGCGACGAGCTGACTTTCGACGAGGCTGACATGTCGAAGGGCTACTTCATCGGCCCGACCTTGTTCGACCACGTCACCCCCGACATGTCGATCTACACCGACGAGATCTTCGGGCCCGTGCTGTGCATCGTGCGTGCCAAGGACTACGAAGAAGCGCTGGCGCTTCCTTCCGAGCACGAATACGGCAACGGAGTCGCGATCTTCACCCGTGACGGCGACACCGCACGCGACTTCGTGTCGCGGGTGCAGGTCGGCATGGTCGGTGTCAATGTGCCGATTCCCGTTCCGGTTGCCTATCACACGTTCGGCGGCTGGAAGCGCTCCGGATTCGGCGACCTCAACCAGCACGGCCCGTCGTCGATCATGTTCTACACGAAGACCAAGACGGTGACGCAACGCTGGCCCGCGGGCAGCCACGGCGCGGAGTTCGTCATCCCGACCATGAAGTAGCGATGGGCTAAGTGGATTTTTTCGGGCTGGACGAAGACGAACGCGTGATCGCCGAGACGGCGGCCGCGTTCGCCGAGAAGCGCCTTGCGCCTTTCGCATTGGAGTGGGACGAAAGCCACCACTTCCCCACTGACGTATTGCGGGAGGCCGCCGATCTCGGGATGGCCGCCATCTACTGCCGAGAGGATGTCGGCGGTAGCGAGCTACGGCGCCTGGACGCGGTGCGGATCTTCGAGCAGCTGGCGATGGCCGACCCCACGATCGCGTCGTTTCTGTCGATTCACAACATGTGCGCGTGGATGGTCGACACGTACGGCACCGACGAGCAGCGCAAGTCCTGGTTACCGCGGCTGGCCTCCATGGAGGCGATCGCGAGTTACTGCCTCACCGAACCGGGCGCCGGATCGGATGCCGGCGCGTTGAGCACCAAAGCTGTCCGAAGCGGAAACGCCGCCGGATCAGACTGGGTGCTCGATGGTGTCAAACAGTTCATCTCCGGGGCCGGATCCTCTGATGTGTACGTGGTCATGGCCCGTACCGGTTTTGATGAGACAAAGCCGGGCCCACGTCAGATCTCCGCCTTCCTCGTCGAAAAGGACACGCCGGGGCTGAGTTTCGGTGCTCAAGAAGCGAAGATGGGTTGGAACGCCCAACCGACCGCACAGGTGATCTTCGATGGTGTGCGGGTGTCCGCGGACGCGATGCTCGGCGGCGCCGACGGTGAGGGCACCGGCTTCGGTATTGCGATGAATGGGCTCAACGGTGGCCGCATCAACATCGCCGCGTGCTCGCTCGGTGGCGCGCAGGCCGCGCACGACAAGGCGCGCAGCTATCTGGCGGACCGCCAGGCATTCGGCGGCTCGCTGCTCGACGAACCGACCATCCGGTTCGCCCTCGCCGATATGGCGACGGCGCTGCAGGCGTCGCGAACGTTGTTGTGGCGCGCGGCGTCCGCTCTCGACGACGACCATCCGGAGAAGGTCGAGCTGTGCGCGATGGCCAAGCGCTATGTCACCGATGCCTGCTTCGATGTGGCGGATCAGGCGTTGCAGTTGCACGGCGGCTACGGGTATCTCCGCGAGTACGGGCTCGAGAAGATCGTCCGCGATCTACGGGTGCATCGAATTCTCGAGGGCACCAACGAAATCATGCGCGTGGTGATCGGCCGGGCCGAAGCGGCCCGGGGCCGCGCGTCTTAATCAGGAGGCGTCAATGTCGACGATCGCGTTCCTCGGGCTGGGCCACATGGGCGGTCCGATGGCGGCCAACCTCGTCGCCGCGGGGCACACCGTCCACGGCTTCGATCCAGTTGGCGCGCTGAAGGATGCGGCCGCCGAGAAAGGCGCACAGGTCTTCGACAGCGTCGCCGCGGCGGCGTCGGGAGCCGACGTGGTGATCACCTCGCTGCCCAACGGCGACGTCGTGAAGACGGTGTACGCCGATGCGCTGCCGGCGGCGCCCAAAGGTACGCTCTTCATCGATACGTCGACCATCTCCGTCGACGATGCACGCACCATCAACGCGCAGGCCACCGATCACGGGCATGCCCAGCTCGACGCGCCGGTGTCGGGCGGGGTGAAGGGTGCGGTCGCGGGCACGCTGGCCTTCATGGTCGGTGGCGACGAAGCCGCGGTCGAGCGGGCACGGCCAGTGCTGGAACCGTTGGCCGGCAAGATCATTCACTGCGGCGGTTCGGGCACCGGGCAGGCCGCCAAACTGTGCAACAACATGGTGCTGGCCGTGCAGCAGATCGCCGCGGGCGAGGCCTTCGTGCTGGCTGAGAAACTGGGATTGTCCGCCCAGTCCCTGTTCGACGTGATCACCGGTGCAACAGGCAACTGCTGGGCGATCCACACGAACTGCCCGGTGCCGGGACCGGTTCCGACCTCACCGGCCAACAACGATTTCAAGCCGGGCTTCGCGACCGCGTTGATGCACAAGGACATCGGCCTGGCGATGGACGCGGTCACGTCGACGGGTTCGACGGCTCCGCTGGGCACGCACGCCGCCGAGATCTACGCGAAATTCAACGATACCGACGCCGACAAGGACTTCAGCGCGGTCATCGAGTTGATCCGCAAGGGTCAGGCCTGAGGCCTCGCCCCGAGCACGTCGCGGAACAGCGCTTGTCGCAGCGCTAGTTCTCGCGGGTCGCTGTAGGCGTGATAGCCCAGCTTGTTCAGCACGTACCCGTACCCGATGCCGGTGTCGGGATCGGCGAAGCCGAACGAGCCACCGAGCCCGGGCCATCCGAAAGCCTTTTCGGTGGAGCCGAATACGAATTTGGACGTGGGCTTGCCGAAGCCCAGCGAGAACGACGCGTCGAGGAACATCACCTTGTCGCGTATACCCCGCGTGGGCGGTACGGCGGGCGCCTCCAGCGTGTCACGGACCGGTCGGCTCAATCCCAACTCCGGGGCGCCGGTTGCGGCGGCACCGTAGAGTTTGGCAACCGAGTCAGCAGACGTCGTCCCGTTGACCGACGGCATCTCCGGTATCCGGACGTCGTCGCGGTTGAAATCGCCCGCGTCCTTCACACCTGCGACCACCACAAAGGCTCGCGCGGGAAGACTTTTCGGGTTGAACAGACTTGCGACGAACAACGGCGGCATCGTGTGGAGATGCAGCAGCATTTCGCGCCTGGTGACCGGTTCGAGACGCGCCACCCGGCTGCGGTCGACCGACGGCGGCAGGCCGATGTGAAGGTCCAACCCCAGTGGATCGGCGATCTCCTCGGCGAAGAACCGGCCGAGCGTGCGGCCCTTCGGGTCCACCTTGCGGATGAGCGCGGACTGATACCAACCGAGCGTCGCCGCGTGATAGCCGTGCCTCGTACCGGGGGGCCAGGCGGGCACCTGCGCGGCGATTCTCGCCGACATCCTTTCCGGATCAGCGATCTCGGCGAGTGTCAATGGCGGGGCGATCGCGACCAGCCCGGCCTGGTGACTGAACAGCTGCCGCACCGTGATCGCGTCTTTTCCGCCCTGCGCGAACTCGGGCCAGTAGTCGACGACCTTGGCGTCATAGTCGATCAGTCCGCGTGACGCGGCGACCGCGACGGCAAGTGAGGCAATACCTTTCGTGGTGGAGAAGACGTTGACGATGGTGTCCTGCTGCCACGGCTCCCGGGTGACACCGTTGCGGTAACCGTCCCACAGCTCGACCACCTTGCGCCCGTCGCGATATACCGCGACGGCGGCACCGGTTTCCTTGCCGGCTTCGAAGTTGCGACGAAACGCGTCGACGACCTTTCCGTAGCCCTCGTCGGCGTCACCGCCCATGAGCGTCCCGTTGTCTCATCTTTGCGGCCTCGCCCCCAGTACGTCGCGGAACAACGCCTGCCGCAGCCGAAGTGCGCGCGGGTCGCTGATCAGATGGAATCCGAGCTTGTTCATCACATAGCCGAAGCCGACACCGGTATCGGGATCGGCGAAACCGACCGAACCGCCCGCACCCGGCGCACCGAACGCCTTGTCCGAGGATCCGATCACGTATTTCGCAGAGTTCGGAATGGGTCTGCCGAACCCCAGTGAGAAGGACGTGTCGACGTGCAACACCTTGTCGCGCAAACCCTTTGTCGGATACACCGGGGGCGCCGTGAGGGCGGCGAAGACCTCCGGCGTCAAACCGATCTTCGATCCGCCGATGGCGGCGTCGCCGTAGAGCTTGGCCACCGATTCAGCGGTGCCGGTTCCGTTGGCGGCCGGTATCTCGACGACACGGACGTCTTCGCGGTTGAACGTCGAGAGGCCGTTGGCCCCTTCGAATGCGACACCGGCCTGCGCGGTCAACGTCATCGGGATGAACCAGGCGGCCGCCAGCCTCGGTGGCAGCACATGCAGATGCAACAACGTGGCGACCTGGGACGGCACATGCAGATGCGCAACCCGATCACGATCGATCCAGTCCGGCAGCCCGATGTGGAAGTCCAGGGCCAGCGGTCGAGCGATCTCCTCGGCGAAATACCGGCCGAGAGTGCGCCGCTCGGGATCGACGTGGCGGATGAGTTCGGACGCATACCACCCGAGCGTGACGCCGTGATAGCCGTGGCGGGTCCCCGGCGGCCAAGCGGGCGGCTGTGCGGCCAAGCGCTCCGAGAGACGCTCCGGCACCGCGATATCGGCAAGGGTCAGCAGCGGTTTGATCACCGGCAGCCCGGCCTGATGGGCCAGCAGTTGCCGAACGGTGACCGATTCCTTGCCGCCCTGGGCGAACGCGGGCCAGTAGTCGGCCACTCGTGCGTCGTAATCGAGGAGCCCACGCGAAACGGCTCGCGCGACGGCCAGCGCGGCAACACCTTTGGTCGTCGAAAAGGTGTTGACCAGGGTGTCGTTCGTCCACGGCGCGCGAGAGGTCCCATTGCGGAATCCACCCCAGAGATCGACGACTTTGCGGCCGTCGCGATAGACCGTCAGCGCGGCGCCGACTTCCGCGCCGCTGGCCATGTTCAGCCGAAACGCGTCGGCGACTTTTCCGTAGCCTTCGTCGACCTCGCCGCAGACAAGCTCGGCTGCGACCCCGGTTTTCTGAGCCATGACCTAGTTCACCGCCTCGACGGCGGCTCCAGCCAACGACACACCGCCGTGCGCGCGAATTTTATCTGCGCAGACGGTGCCGAAACGGCACTTTCGGTTAAGCGGCGGTCCGCTTGTGTGTCGCCCACCAACGGCCGTGCATACGCTGGCAGTCGGCGACATGCAGCGGTGCGCTGCCGGCGAAGTCCTCCCGCACCGCGACAGCGGCCGGGATATCGGGCACGCCTTCACCAGTGATGACGACCGTGGCCAGCCCGGATTTCGTCGCGGCCCGCAGCCCGCAGGCCGAGCCGCTGACCGCGAGCGCGTTCTCAGCGGTGATCCCGAGCTCGGCGAGTGCCAGGCGATGGGCTTCGGAATCCGGCATGGGCTTCTTGACGTCCTCGGCGGTCACCACCGTCTCGACGATTCCCTCGCCGACCAGCTGGCGCACCAAGGGCTCCGCCCAGCTGCGCTGTCCGCTGGTCACGACGGCGACCTGCACACCGGCCCCGAAGGTTTCGGCGACGAAGTCGACGAGGCCGGGGCGCGGCGCGAGATCGCGCTCGAGGATCAGCTCGTCGAACAACATCGTCTTGGTCGTGTAGATGTCGTCGGCCAGCAGCCTGGTCAGCACGTCCGACTCGGTGGCCACCCCTCGCTTGCGCAGCTCGGCCGCGACGCGCTGTCGCTCATCGGTGAGCGCGAGCAGCTGCCGGTACCGCGTCACCGACCACTGAAAGTCCAGACCATGCGCCGCGAACGCGGCGTTGTACGCCTCTCGGTGGCCCTCGCACTCGATATCGGTCAGGGCATCGAGGTCGAAGATCACCGCGCGCAGCGGACATCCGGTTTCTGCCGGCGATGCGGAGTCCCACCAGAAGCGGCCCGCGCGCCAAGTCGTCTCGTGCGTTGTCGGCATGCAGCTAGGGTGGCCCACGTCACAGCGTTACAACCTCCCCCATTTGGGGGATCGTCGATGCCAACTTCGTTTCCCAGAGAAAAGGCCAGGTCATAAGGTGGTGCACATGGCTTCCGAAGAGCTGGGCCCACCGGTTCGTCTGGTGCTCGTCGATGACCACGAGATGGTGATCGAGGGTCTCAAGGCCATGCTCGCGGCGTTTCGGGAGCGCGTGGAGGTCGTCGGACAGGCCATCGGCGCCGAACGTGCGCTCAGCGTCGTCGACGAGTTGAACCCCGACATCGTGCTGTCCGACGTCCGCATGCACGGGTCCAGCGGCCTGGACCTCTGCGTGGCGTTGCGCGGTCGCGATCCCAAGCGCAAGGTCGTCATGCTGTCCGTCTACGACGACGAGCAATACCTCTTTCAGGCCCTGCGGGTAGGCGCGTCCGGATACCTCCTGAAAAGCATCAGCAGCGACGAGCTCGTCCGTCAGCTCGAGTTCGTGCACCGCGGTGAGACGGCGATCGACCCGAGCATGGCCGCCAGGGCGGTGGACACCGCCGCACGGATGCAGCGGGACGAATTCTGGCCCGGTGCGCGCCAGGGTTTGACGCAGCGCGAGAGCGAGATCCTCTCGTACGTCGTGAACGGCCTGTCCAACCGCGCCATCGCGTCCAAGCTGGTGATCGGCGACGAGACCGTCAAGACGCACCTGAGCTCGATCTACCGCAAGCTCGGGGTCAGCGACCGCACCGGAGCCGTGGCGACCGCCCTCCGCGAGGGCATTTACCAATGAGCCCGGACGCCCGCCCCCCGAACGCGGTCCGCGACCTCGTCGACACCGACCGCGAACTCGCACTGCTGCGCGAACTGATCCAGGCCGCGTCCAAGGGGCCCGGGGTCGAGCCGCTGGCCGCGGCGGCCGCACGGATGATCACCGCCGCCACCGCCAGCGACGTGTGCTTCGTCCACGTCCTCGACGACAGCGACCGGTCGCTGACGCTCGCGGGCGCGACACCGCCGTTCGACGCCGAGGTGGGCAAGATCCGATTGCCGTTGGGCCGGGGCATTTCCGGATGGGTCGCCAGCCACCGCGAGCCGGTGGTGATCAGGCAGGACAAGGAAGCCGATCCGCGCTACATGCCGTTCGAGTCCCTGCGCGGCAAGGACTTCACGTCCATGGTGTCGGTGCCGATGGAGACCGACCCGGGCGGGCTGGTCGGCGTGCTCAACGTGCACACCGTCGAGCACCGCGACTTCACCTCTCGCGACGTCGAACTGCTGCTGGTGATCGGCAGGCTGATCGCCGGTGCGCTCCATCAGGCCCGCTTGCACCGCCAGCTGGTCGCTCGCGAACGAGCCCACGAGAACTTCGTCGAGCAGGTCATCGAGGCCCAGGAGCTCGAACGGCGGCGGCTGGCCGGCGATATTCACGACGGCATCTCGCAGCGACTGATCACCTTGTCGTACCGGCTCGACGCGGCCAGCCGCGCGGTGTCCGACGATCCAGAGGCTGCCTCCGAACAGTTGGAGAAGGCCCGCGAACTCGTCGATCTGACGCTGGGCGAAGCGCGCGCCGCCATCAGCGGACTACGTCCGCCTGTGCTCGACGATCTCGGGCTGGCGGGCGGCCTCGCCAGCCTCGCGCGGTCCATCCCCCAGGTCGGCATCGACGTCGAGCTGGTGGAGACCCGCGTGCCCGACCACATCGAGCTCGCGCTGTACCGAATCGCGCAGGAATGCCTGCAAAATGTCGTCAAACATGCGAAAGCTACGTCCGCGCGGCTCACCTTTGCCGTCGACGCGGGCGAGACCGGGGACATCGCCCGGCTCGAAATAGTCGACGACGGAGTCGGTTTCGACACTTTCGAGCATCCCCTGGGCAGCGACGAGATGGGCGGCTACGGCCTGCTGTCGATGGCCGAACGAGCCGAGATCGTCGGCGGCCGGCTGAACATCCGGTCGCGCCCGGGTTCGGGCACCGCGGTGACCGCGACGATCCCGCTTCCGCGCTCTTAGAAGTCGCCGGAATTACGGCGCAGCGTCTCGATCGAGGCCGCGAGCGCACGGGACTCGCTGTCGGACATGCCGATGTCGGCGAACACCTCGCTGTTGAGCGTGACGGTGGCGTCCTCGACCGTCGACCGGCCGAGATCGGTGATCCGCACCAGCGTGGTGCGGCCATCGGTCGGATGGGGTGTGCGCTCCACCAGGCCGTCGGCCTCCAGCCGCCGGATCGCGTGCGTGACGCTGGTGACGTGCACCTGCAGCCGGTCCGACGCCTTGGTGATCGGCAGCGCGCCGCCGCGGCTGAAGGCCAACAACCGCAGCAATTCGTATCGGGAAAAGCTCAGGTCGTACGGCCGCAGCGCGTTCTCGACCCGGGCCAGCAGTATCTGGTGGGCCCGCATCACCGACGTGACCGCCACCATGCCGTCGGCGACGTCACCCCAGCCGAAGCGCTCCCAGTTGGCGCGCGCCAACTCGATGGGGTCGCGCTTGCGCGGCCACGACGGTTGCGAGGGCACGCCTCTTCATACCGCACAGGGCAGGCTCGGGTCCGTGCGATGACTCTCGCGTCTGCCACGAGTCTGTCCTTAACGACAAGGAAGGGAATCGATGTCCATCCAGCATGTACTCGCCGTCGTGCCGGTGTCCGACCTACAGGTGAGCGGCCGCTGGTACGAGATGCTCTTCGGGCGCCCGGCCGACAACAACCCGATGCCGACGCTCGTCGAATGGCAGGTCGTGCCCGGCGGTTGGGTCCAGGTCTTCGTCGACGCCGCACGCGCGGGGTCCGGGCTGCTGAACTTCGCCGTCGACGATCTCCAGAACCACATGGCTGAGCTCCGCGAACGCGGACTCGAGCCCGGCGACGTCACCGGCGCCAGCAAGGGGGTCCACCTGTCGGCGCTCACCGATCCCGATGGCAACACGATCAGCCTGATCGGCGGATTCAGGGTCGAATACTGATCCACGCAGTCACTGCAGCGCAGCCTGCACAGCGCTCACCACCGCACGGGTGGACTGACGGCTGCCGACGGTGATTCGTACACCGCCGTCGGCATAGCCGCGGACCTTCAGGCCGGTACCGTCGAACACCTCGCGCCACTGCCGGCCCCAGGGTGGCAGATAGACGAAGTTGGCGTGAGCATCGGTGCTGTACACCCCCATCGCCCGCAGGCGCATGCGCAGGTAGCGACGTTCGGCGGTGATCATCCGAATACGTTGTTGCAGCTCGCTTTCGGCGTCATACGACGCGGCGACGGCCACCATTCCGGTGATGGCGATACCGAACGGCTGCTGCATGGTCCATAGCTTGCGGGCCAGCTCGGACGCACAGAATCCGTAGCCGACGCGAAGACCCGCCAGCCCATATGCCTTCGAGAAAGTGCGCACCACAACGACATTCGGATAACGGGCGACGAGTTCAGGACCGTCGATGCGATGGTGTGGCGCGAGGAACTCGACATACGCCTCGTCGAGTACGACAACGGTGTCGGCCGGGATGCGCTGAAGAAACCGCTCGATGTCGGCCGCCGACTCGACCGTTCCGGTCGGATTGTGCGGCCGGCACACCACCACGACTCGTGCCTTCGCGGCAGCGTCGGCCATGGCGTCTAGGTCGTGGTGGCCGTGCTCGTCGAGGCTGACGGTGACCGACTCCAGCCGGGCCATGTGGGCGAAGATCGGATAGCCGTCGAACGTCGGTGACGTCATCACCATTTTGTCGCCGGGGCTCGTGACAGCGTTGAGCACCTGCATGATCACGCCCGTGGCACCGACCCCGATGACGACCTGCTCGTCGCGTACACCGAGATGACCGGCGATCAATGTACGAAGCCGCTCGGGAAGGAACTCCGGATACCGGTTGCCCGCATCGATGGCGGACACCAGCGCGGACCGCACCGACGGCAGCGGCGGGAACGGATTCTCGTTGAGCGACAGCGCCATTGGGTTCACCGCACCGGGTAGCGCGCCCACGGCTGCGTCCGTCACCTCGCGATTGGGGGTGGACATCAGATCCTCCCACCCCACCTGACGGCTGCGGCTCCCGCGAAGTCTCCGGCGTGCGCGAACGCCGACATCATGACGACATCACCCTTTTTCAGCTGGCCGTCGGTGATGGCACGGTCCAGGTTGATCGGAATACCCGCGGCGAACAGATTCCCGCAGTCATCAAAAGTATCGAGGTGTCTCGATTTATCCAGCTCCATCGCTTCGCGCCAGTTCCGCAGGAATGCGCGATTCGGCTGGTTGGTGACCAGTAGGTCGAGATCCCTTGGCTTCACGCCGATCCGATCACAGACCGCGTAGGACACCTCGGGCACCTGTCGGTTGCCCCGGGCCAGCACCTTGGTGATCTTGCTTTCGGTGAACCCGATGCAGCCCTCCCCCGGACCGGCTTGCCACCACTTACGGGGCGGATCGACGGCGAGCGTCATATCGCCGGCGAATTCACCGTAGGTGCGGCATTCGATGTCGAGGATCGGCGACTGGTCGGACAGGGTCACCAGCCCCACCGCGGCACCGTCGCCCGGCACTGACGCCTGCGCCTTGCGCCGAATCGTCGGCTGGTCGAACGCCTGACCGGCCGCATTCTGAGCGATCGCGATCAGTGCGGTGCGCCCTTCACCCGACTCGATCAGGTTGCGTGCCACCCTCAGTGCGAGCACGAACGCTGCACATCCGCCGTTGTGCAGATCGAGGACCCAATTCGGTTTCATCCCAAGGCGATGCGCCATTCCGCCGCCTCCGCCGTAGAACGGCATGTCCGGCATCTGGGTGTGGGTGATCAGGATATCGGCGCCCGCGACCGTGTCCTGGCCGTGGCGTTCGATCAGCCCGGCCGCGGCGCATTCCACCATGTCGATAGCCGTCTCGTCCTCGGCGACATGGTGACGGAACTTGGGCGCCTTGAACATCACGTTGTCCCGCAGGTCGTCGGATTCGGCGAACTGGGCGTAGTAGTCGGCGCTGATCGGTTTCCCAGGCAGATACGTCGACACATCGATCAGACTGACAGTCATCACTTCATCCAATCCGGCTTGACGGCGAGGCCGTGGTGATGGCGATACTCGGCGATCGCCTTGAGATTCTTGAGCTCCAGCAGATGACCGGGGCCGAACATGTCCCAGAAGTCTCCGACCCACACCGGGCGCTTGGGCGGTGCGGTCTCCGGGTAGGGATTTTCGTCGTAGAACGGATGATGGCAGTTGGTCCACAGCACCACCGAGCCGGGCTTGTCGAACACCAACTGCGCGTCGACGATTCGCATCAGATAGATCATCCAGAGGTGCTTGCCCTGATCCCAGGCGCAGTGGTAGTCGATCGTGCGCGCGTCGGGGTTGGCGACGGTTCGCGTGTAGATCGGGCTTCCCGTCTCGCCGCCGAGCTTGTCGTAGGCCACCCAGAGTCCGGGTTCATCGGTCTGCTCGAACCCGCGCAGGCTGTAGGTCCACTCCTCGAGGCAGCGGGTGTCCGCCAGCCATTCGTAGAGCTCGTCGGGCGGACAGTCGACGTAATCGTTGACGGTGCAGTATGTTCCGAACACCTCGTCGTGGGGATACACCGACCTCATCATCTCCATGATGATCGGTGTCGCCTTCTCCTTCGGAGAGGTTTCGACGCGGGTCACACCGTCGATCGGGTCGGTGGTGCCGCGGTCGACCGCGATGTCCTCAAGTGCGGGTAGCGACATAGGGGTGCTCCTCCATGGTGATGTCGGGCTTCTTGTCAGCGTCGGCGTCGTTGCCGAGAAATGCTGCGAACGGTGGGATTTCATCTGCGGAACACTCGATGCTCACGACCGAGGGGCCCTCCGCGCCGAATGCGGTTTCGAGCGCGGCGGGCAGGGCGTCGATATCGTCGACGTCCACCGAACGCAGGTCCGGGAACATTGCGGCGAGTCCGGCGCCCAGCCGGCTCGGCCCGAACCGGTTGTAGCTGTACAGGTCGCCGTAGAACTGCTGTTCGCGCGTCACACACATCGCGTGCGCGTGGTTGTCGAACAGTAGGAAGGTGACGGGCAGTCTGTACTGCAGCGCGGTGTGAATCTCCATGCCGTGCATGAAGAACGAGCCATCGCCCGAGATGACGACGGTGCGGCTGTTCGGATCGGCGGCGTTGCCGAACGCCACGCCGATACCGGCACCGAAGCTGTACCCCATACCGCCCATCCCCAGCGCGACGATGAACCGGCCGTCACGGCGGACCGGCAGGTGATGTATCGCCGCAGCGCCGATGTTGCCCGCGTCGACGACGACGTCGACGCCGTCGGGCAGCATCCGGTCGAGCAACGTCATCGCGTCGCGATACCGAATCCCCGGCCCGCCGTGCGCGGGTGGGTGCAGCTCCGTGCGGCGCACCGCATCGGGGACTCGGAGCCGGGGCGGCCTGCCGCGACCTGACAGTGCCGTGGTGAGCCTGGACAACGACCCGCGCAGGTCGTCGGTTTGCACGTGGGTCCACGGCAGAAAGGGAGCCTCGGCCCCGATCGAGTAGACGTTCGTCGACCGCAGCGCATGGTCCAGACCGGCGCGCGCCGTCACCGACAGCCGGGTGCCGACCACGAGGCACAGGGCGCTTTCGGCGATGGCGGTCGCCACGCTGGGATGGCCCATCACACCGGTCACGCCGAGGGCGGACGACGAGCCCATCCCCGGTGTGCCCGCGACGTCTTTGGCGTCGGGCACGCATGCCACCCGCGCCCGCAGCAGTGCCCGCAGCTGTTCGAGTTCGGCACGGGCGTCGTCTCGGGCCACCTGTTCACCGGCGATGATCGTGACCGGACCGTCAGCCCGCCGAAGTGCGCGCACAATCGGATGCGGATCACCGGTGTGTACGTCGCGTTGAGTGATCGAGATGTCGGCACCGTTCACGGCCTTCATTGCCGCCTGCTGAATATCCTTGGGCAACAACAGGACTGCGGAACCGCCCGTCTTCGCTGCGGCAATGGCCTCCGGCAGCGCCGTGATGATGTCTTCTGGGGTCGTCACACGCCGGCAATAGACCGACACCGCCGAGAACAGCGCCTGCCCGTCGAGTGCACCGTTGCGGCCGCTGGTGTCCTGGAACGCACCTCGACCGTCGAGTGTCGTCGGGGCCTGCCCGATGAGTGCCAGCACCGGCACCCGGCTTGCATAAGCTTCGCCTAGGCCGGGAACCGTGTTGAGGCATCCGCCGCCCGACGTCGCGGCGACCACGCCCAGTCCGGCGCCGCTGCGGCTGTAGCCGTCGGCCATTGTGGCAGCGGAGAACTCGTGCTTGGCCAGCACCGCGGTGATGTCAGCGCGGTAGAACGCAGCGTCGTACAGATCCTCGATGTTCGCGCCGTCGACGCCGAAGATGTATTCGACCCCCGCCGACGCGAGATACCCGACCACGTGGTCGACAACTCGATGCCTTGCCATATAGAGGACACGAATGGCTGGAAGATTCGGTTCACCCGGTGTCTGGAATCACAGCTGTTTTTCGAGCAGTACCTGGCCCGAATCGGGTGAAACCAGTTGCACAGCAGCGATTTCGTCGATCGGGAGGGGCGTGTTCGCGCTGGGTAGCGCCGTCGCGCCCGACAAGCCCAGCCACGTCGCGACCTGGCTTTGACTACCGTCGCGGCCGACCACAACCATGCCCAGATTCTGCGGCGGTGCATCGCGCCTGCCCCAGTCGCCGTACGTGCACGCCATGTCGATGCGGGTACCCCAGCCGTAGCCGGTCAGGCTGATGGTCGCGTTGATCGGTGTCTCGGACACCTTCGACATCTCCATCGCGGTTCCGGCGATCTGGTCGGTACCGGTCCCAAATCCCAGCGCATCGGGTCGAATGGCGATCACCAGTCCAACGGCGAGCACCGCAGCCGCGGCGGCCAGCGCGGCGGTCGTCATCCAGCGGGAGCGCCTGCGGCTCGCGTTGACGCGATGCAACAGCGAGTCCAGCATCTGCGGTCGCAGCTGCGGCTCGGACTGTTCTCCGTCGAGCCAGGCCACGTCGGCCTTGTCCAGTTTGGCGAGCAGCGGAGGGATTTCACCCAGTTCCTCGACGGCGGCGCGGCACCGCGGACACGTCTGCAGGTGCGCCTCGTACTCCAGGCGCTCGTCGGTGGACAACGCGCCGAGGACGTAGGCAGCGTCCCACGTCGCATAGCGATCGTCGTCCACGTCGCCACCACCCTTCGGTAGCCCGAACAGTGTCATCTCCTCACCCCCATCTCCTGCAGCCGCAGGCGCAGGGCCTGCATCCCGTAGTGCAGCCGCGATTTCACGGTCCCTTCGGCGATCTGCAGATCGGCAGCCATCTGGGCGGTCGAAGCGCCCTGGTAGTACGCGCGGCTGATGACGGCGCGGTGGTCCTCGGACAGCTGGGCCAGCGCCTCGCTGAGCAACATGCGGTCCAGCGCCGCCTCCACCTCGTCGGGTCCCGCGTGGTCCGCCGCCTGTTCCATGTCGGGGGTGCCCGATTCGCTGCGGAACCTCGCGCTTCGTCTCTCGTCGATGACGAGGTTACGCGCGACGGTGAACAGCCACGCCCGCGCGGATCTCTCGCTGTCGCCGGTCACCTCGGGATGGCGCCACGCACGCAGTAGCGTCTCCTGCACGACATCCTCCGCTCGAGCTGCATCCCCGGTGAGCCGCACGACATAGCGCCAGAGAACTGCGGCGTGCTCCTGATAGAGCACCCGCATGACCTGGCTTTCTGCGGTCCCCGGGTCGTCCAAATTTCAACCTCCGTTGGTAATACGAGGTTGCGGGTCATCCGGTTCAGTGTCGCAGTCGCGGCACAGAGGTGAGGGCGCTCTAGATGTACTGCCCAGGCAGGTTGGTTGAGAAAGTGTGACGACTCGCTGTAGCGGTCGTTGATTGGCGAAGGTCTCCCGTCGTGGAGTGGAGCTGCTACCACTTCACCGCACAGACAGGAGACCT
>Ga0315336_1000758_pt1 | contig 78329 bp, 65 predicted proteins | sample ASW5metaG_FD_204512 | JGI IMG/M metagenome (GOLD analysis project Ga0315336, IMG submission 204512) | Ammonia-oxidizing marine archaeal communities from Monterey Bay, California, United States - ASW #5 | ecosystem: Environmental > Aquatic > Marine > Intertidal zone | place: USA: California... | reverse complement strand
GACGGGCGCGCTGGTCAACGGCAACCGCCGGCTATCGCTGAACGGCGCGCCGGTGCACCATACCAACGGTGTGTCGTGCTTCGCCGAATACATGGTGGCGTGCGAAGATTCGGTGATCGTCATCGACCGGGACGTACCGATGGTCGATGCCGCGCTGTTCGGTTGCGCCGTCGTCACCGGCGTTGGGGCCGTGGTCAACACCGCCAAGGCGCCGCCCGGCTCGACGGTCGCGGTGGTCGGGCTCGGCGGGGTCGGGCTCTGCGCCGTATTGGGCGGTGTGCTGGCGGGTGCCGGCCGGATCATCGCCGTCGACATCGCCGATGACAAACTCGGGCTGGCACGGCAATTGGGTGCCACCGACACATTCAACGCCTCCGATCCGGATTGCAACGGCGCGGTGATCGAGGCGACCAAGGGCGGCGTCGATTTCGCCTTCGAGGTTGCCGGCGTCGTCGAAGCGATGCAGACGGCGTACGCGATCACCCGGCGCGGCGGCATGACGGTAAGCTCGGGGCTGTCGCATCATCAGCACAAGTTCGAAGTCCCGCACGCCCAAATGGTTGTCGACGAACGCACCATCAAAGGCAGCTATATGGGCAGTTCGGTCGTGCGCCAGGATGTGCCGAAATTCATCAACCTCTACAAACAAGGCAAGCTGCCGATCGACAAACTGAGGAGCGGCAACATCGGCCTCGATGATATGAACGCCGGCTTCGACAATCTCGCCCGTGGCGATGCTGTCAGGCAGATGCTGGTCATGCACGACGAATTCAACGCCTGAACCGTTGATCTGTGACCGCAACGACGCCCCATCGCGCCTCCCCCTTTCGCCGGCCGGGGCATAATCTATAATGCCGCGACAGGCGAATTTCGGATTCAAAGACCGGCGGAGGCAGTGATGCGATATCTTCATACCATGGTGCGGGTTTCCAACCTCGACGAAACCTTGGAATTCTATTGCGGTCAAATGGGCATGGTCGAAGTGCGCCGCTACGACAGCGAAAAGGGCCGGTTCACCAATTTGTTTTTAGCGGCGCCCGAAGACGTCGAGGCGGCCAAGGCGAAAAAGGCGCCGGTCTTGGAACTGACGTACAACTGGGATCCGGAAGATTACGGCGGCGGCCGCAATTTCGGCCACCTGGCGTTCCAGGTCGACGACATTTATGCGACATGCCAAAAATTGATGGATGCGGGCATCGTCATCAATCGGCCGCCGCGCGACGGCTATATGGCGTTCATCCGCTCGCCCGACAACATTTCGATTGAACTGCTGCAAAACGGCGATGCCCTGCCGGCGCAGGAGCCGTGGGCGTCAATGGAGAATACTGGCAGCTGGTAGCGCTTGCCGATTTGGAACTGGCAGACCATGACTGAGACCTCTAACCAAACCGAAGCATTTGACTTGCCGTCGATCGTCGACATGGAATTGGGCGACCCGGCGCCGATTTTCGCTTTGCCCGACGCCGACGGGGAAACCGTCGGGCTGAATGACGATCTTTTTGCCGGCCGGCCAATGATTTTGATGTTTTTGTCCGGACCCCAGGATGCCGATGCCATGGCGGCGCTGGCGGCGTTTAATGCCGAGGCAGCCAGCTTTGCCGAAGCCCAGGCGATGGTGATCGCAATCGCTCCGGCGCCGCAAGCCGCCATCGCCGATTTCGCCCGCCAGCTGGGGCTCAATCTTGTCATACTGGCCGATGCCGACGCGGCGACCGCGCGCGCCTATCAAGTCAAGTCGCCGGGCGCGACGGTCTTCGTCCTGGACGGCAACCGGCGTGTCGAAAGCATCATGAAAGACATCCCGGCCGATATCATGCCGGCCGCGGCCTTGGAAATTGTTCGCGAGTTGACCGCCGCCCGGCCGGCCGAGACCTTGTCGGGCACGGCGCCGGTGCTGATCGTGCCGAACGTCTTGAGCGCCGAGGAATGCCGTTGGCTGATTAGTCTGTATGAGCAGACCGGCCAATCCTGGCGCCATCCCGACCGGGTCGACGAAGGCGGTTTCGCCGAGGACTTCAAAGTTCCAGCGCCCGACCAAGGCCGGGTCGATCGCGTCGATCATGTGATCAACGATTCGGATGTCCTCAACCACTTGGCCACCCGCATTAATCGACGGGTGCTGCCGGAGATAGAAAAAGCCTTTCATTACCCGGTAACCCGGCGCGAATATTGGCGCATTACCAGCTACGAAGGCCGGCGCGGCGGCCAGACCATCGGCCATCGCGACAACCCGACCGAGGAATACGCCCATCGCCGATTCGCCATTTCGATCAATTTGAACTCGGAAGAATTCGAAGGCGGCGAGCTGATGTTCCGTGAGTTCAGCGATCAGCGCTTCAAACCGCCGAGCGGTGCTGCCCTGGTGTTTTCGTCCGGCATCCTGCACGAGGCGCAGGAAGTCACCGCTGGCCGGCGCATGGTGTTGCTGTCTCAGCTATTCGGCGAACGTTAGCCCGCGCGCTTAGAACAATTGGAAGTACTCACGCTGTTCCCAATCGGTGACCGCGCTTAAGAAGCGCGTGATTTCAGACGATTTTATGGTCGTGAAGTAGTCGACGAACGGGTCGCCTAGCGCGGTCCGAAACAACGGGTCGGCCTGAAATTCCTCGAGCGCCTCCATCAGGCTCCGCGGCAAGGTTGGGGCGTCGCCGTCGTAGGGCGAATCGGCGGCGCTGGGCGGCTCCAGCCCACGCGCGATGCCGTCGAGGCCGGACACGATCTGCGACGTCAAATAGAGATAGGGATTGGCGGTCGGCTCGCCGACGCGGTTTTCGATGCGGCTGTTGGGGTCGCCCGTGCCGCCGAGCGCCCGGATCATCGCGCCCTTATTGTCGTGTCCCCACAGGATCCGCTCCGGCGCCAGGCTGCCCGGCCTAAAGCGCTTGTAGCCGTTGATCGTTGGTGTGGTGAACAGGCAAGCAGCCGGCGCATGGGCCAGCAATCCCGCCACATAGTGGCGCCCGAGCACCGACAACACCGCGTCGGGCTCGTGCGGCGTGAATAGATTATTGCCGTTCGCATCCCACAGCGATTGATGCAAATGCCAGCCGCTCGACATGACGTTGTCCAGCGCCGGTCGGCACATGAACGTCGCATGCAGCCCGTGGCGCCGGGCTATTTGTTTCACGGCGCTGCGCAACAGCACCATGGCGTCGGGCATGCCGAGGCCGGCGGCCGGGTGGAAGGTGAATTCGCATTGGCTTGGCCCCATTTCCGCTTCGATGGTGCGGAGCGGCAAGCCCATCTGGCTGAGCTGGCGCCAGAGTACTTCCAAGGCGGGCTCGAGTTCGTCGAACCGGGTCTCGGTGAGATATTGGTAGCCATGGGCGAGGAAGCTGACGTCCGGCGCGTCGCCGGGCCAACCCGCCTGGTCGGGCCGCAGTTTGCTGTCTTCTAGTTTGAACAAATGAAACTCGGCCTCTATGCCGGACAGCATCGAATAGCCTGCACGGCTAAGCCGGTCGAGGGCTTTGCGGCACAAGTCGCGTGTCGAAAACGGCACCGCCTGGCCGTCGGGATAATAGATGTCGCACAGCATCCAACCGGTCTTCGCCGCCCATGGCAGCACCCGGAACTGGCTCGGGTCGGGCACCATGATCAAATCGCCGGCGCCTTCCAAGTCCGCCGAGCCGAGACCGGCGCCGGCGCTCCACACCGGAAATGCGGTTCGGTGAGAGGTGTCTTTCAGGATCAGACTGCTGGTGATGGCGCAGCCATCGCGAAAAGCGCCATCCAGGCCGTTGGCGACGATTGTCTTGCCGCGCAGCACACCGTGCTGATCGGCGAAGGAAAGGCGGATGACCTCCAGTCCCTCGGCCCGCACTTGGTCGATCACATCTTTCGCCCGGCGTGTGGCATCGTCGTCCCACAGATCGTGACGGTCGATGAAGCCGCTGCGCCCAGTGCTGCCCGATTGGTTGTCCATAGGGGCTCAAGCCCAGGAGGCTTGGGCGCGACGCTGCCGGGCGCGCTCGAGCCAGCTGTTTTCCCAACCCTCGACCGGCCCGATGGCATCGATGGCGATCGGTGCCGCCTTCTCACCGCCGGATGGTTCGGTGCCGTCGCCGTTTTTGCCGTCTCTGGTCCGCCGCGCCGCCGCCGACAGCAAGCGCCGATAGGCCATAATGGCAACGTCGGAGGTGGCCAGATTTTCGCGGCTACGGTCATGGATCGCACCGGGCGATTCGACCGCCCATTGGTCGTGCACGTTGATGTCCGGCCCCATGCCGGTGTAGGTCCGGCTGCGTTGCTCGGCGGCGTCGAAGCCGTAATTGTTCGATTTATTGATGCGCGGCCGATAGTCGGGCAGCGTGTAGAGCTCAAGGCGTTGCTTACGCATCAAGGCTTTGTCGACCGCGTCGCCGTAGCTGGTGAACATCGCGTACCAATAACAATGACGATCATCGACCGGCACATGCCATTGGGTGATCGTCATGTCGTTGCTCATCGGGATGACGATGGCCTGGGGAAACACCTGGTTCGTGACCCGGACATGCATGCCGCGGTTGTCCAAGTTGCGCAGCGCAATAATCCGTAATCCGTAAGCGGTTTGCTCGACGCGAATCTCGGGGCGCGGAAAATCGCGCAAAATTCGGGTCATCGGCAAATCGGAATCCGCCGTCCAGTCGCGGAACTGCAAGCCGTAGCCGGCGTCCGGGTCATCATCCTCGAGATAGCGATGCAAATAAGAGGCGTGCGCCGGATCGATGCCGACTTCCAAGGCCTGCAGCCAATTGCATTCCATGAAGCCCTTGAAGGTGAAGGAATGCGATTCCGGGGCAAGGAAACAATCGTGAGCGGCGAAATCCGGCGGCGTGCCATCGCCCAGATAGGCGAAGACGATACCGTTCTTTTCGACGCAGGGGTAAGCGGTATGGCGTATCTTTTCGTGCGTCCGGCTATCGGCGGGTTCCGCCGGCTGCTCGAGGCAGCGTCCGGCCGCGTCCAGCAGCCAACCGTGAAACGGGCAGCGCAAGCCGCCGTCTTCCAAGCGGCCATAGCAGAGATCGACGCCACGATGGGGGCAGTGTTTGCCCAACAGCCCGTAGCTGCCATCCGGGTTCTTGAATGCCACCAGTTCCTCGCCCAGAAGGGTGACCGGCACGACCGGCCGCTCGCCATCGAATTCCTCGGTCAATGCCGCCGGCTGCCAATGCTGGCGCAGCACTTGGCCCGCCGCGGTGCCGGGTCCGGTCAGGGTCATCAGGTCATTTTGCGCGGCACTGGTCATCGTTGGATTCCTCGATCCGGTCGGATCAAAGAACCCTGCCGTTTTCAGCGCCGTCTTGCAAGTTAGAGCAGATTTCGACCATACGGGATCGTTTGATGGGTGCAAATCGACTTTTCGGGCAGGCGCGTTGCGCAGCGCGATGTGGGGCATCGGGCAAGCATCGCAATGCACCCGAAAAGCCGAGTTGCCCCACCGAAGGCCGGGTTCTTTTGTGCCGTGGCGGCGTCGCGCGTCTTATGAGATGTCCCACATCGCATGGCGACGCGCTCCTTGCCACGACGCAAAATAATCCCGGTCAAACGGTCCCGTATGGTCGAAATCTGCTCTGAGCTTAGCCCTGACCGAGGTACTTACGGATGGTTCGGACCATGAAGTCCAATTTGGTGTCGTGCGGGAACAAGGTGCGGAACTGGCCGTCCGGGCCGACCAAATAGGTGATCGAACTATGGTCGACCAAATAATCGGTCTTTGGGTCGGCATCGGGTTGGGGGATCTTGCGCCGGTGGATGCGATAGGCACGGGATACCGCCTGGATCTGTTGTTCCGATCCGGTCAGGCCGATCATGCGCGGGTGAAAGCTTTTCACGTAGCCTTCCAGCAAGCCGAGTTCGTCACGCGCCGGATCGATCGAAATAAAGAGCGGGGTGATGACATCACCGGTGCCGCCCAGTTCGTCGAGGGCGGCGCCGATCGTCGCGAGATTGGTCGGGCAGATGTCCGGACAGGACGTGTAGCCGAAATAGATCAGCAGGTACCGGCCGCGAAACGTTTGGTCGGTGCGGGTCTTACCGTTGTGGTCGACCAACTCGAACGATCCACCGAAAAGTTTGGCGAGCGGATCATCTGCCGCTTGGGCCGCGCCGATCGAAACGATCAGCGCCAGCAGCAAGCCCGCGATCGGGCGCATGGATCGGAGCACCGCGCCTGATTACTCCTTCGGCGGCTTCAATCCGGGGATGCCGTAGACGCCGTCACGCTTGATGGTCTCCGCGATCTTTTTGTCGTTGTAGTACCATTGCTCCGCGGTATCGCTGTCGCGCTTGACATTGTTGGCCTTGGCCCAGTCGCGGATGAACCAATTGGCGCGGTGCCATTTGCCGTCGGGCGCCAGTTTTTTGAATTGCAGCGTGAAAAGCGGCATTTTCGGGTTTTCGATCATCAGCCCGTCGGCAATGATTTTCTTGTTGCAGAACGGCTGCAGGTCGTTGGCGGCACCGGCGAAAATGTCGAAGTTCTTGGTTGGCAGAATCAGCCGCCCGTCGTCCCTGAGCAGGCCGAGCTGGCGCTTCCCGCCGCCACAATCGGCCGGACAATCGCCGGTCAGTTCGCACAGGATATCAACCACTTTGGCTTCAAAGCGTGCGGTCTTTTCGTGCTCGATACCCCATTCCTCGGCCGCCTGCGCGGCGAACGGCAGCAACAAGGCAAGGGCACCGACAAATTTGACTAAGGACTTCATGAGCTAATTCCCGAACGGCTGAATGCCGTATTCTTCATGGGTGAGATTGACCACGCCTTTGTCGTCGGCGACCGCTGAAATCAACAGATAATTCACGCCGTCGCGTTCATAGAGGTCGCCTTCGACGGTGACCTGGTGGCTTTGGATGCGGAGAATGCGGTCGTTTCTGACATTGGTCGTGTCATCCTCGATCTTGAGTACGACATAGACCTTGCCGTCATCGCCTCTGATGCTGACCGGGATACCACCGGAAGCACACCAAACGGCGCACTGGTGATGCGCTGTGCCAAGCGCATACATAATCTCGGTGATGTAACACCAGGTATCGATAATCTCGCCGCTGACCTTGACCCGCGTCGGGGTCGCGGCACCAGCGGCGCTGCTCAATGCTACCGATAGCCCAAGGGCCGCACCGGCCAACCATCTTGAAACACGCATTCACGGCCTCCCACAAACTGCCGATTTTTTTCCACAACGCTCTGTCGGTGAGCGCCAGACAGCAATACCATGTCAGAACGTTGATTTGCGCATCACGATGTCTTGAAAATTCCGTGGACACAATCACTAAATCGTAGGCGCGCCAGCCAGGTCCTGCCATTCAACAATTGGATCGCGTATTCCAATATGACGGACGAAACCGGAAACAAGCGGCGCCAGGTGAATGAAGCCATAGGCCATTTCACGGAGGGTCGTTTTGAGCAAGCCGCGGTGTTGTTTGAAACGGTTGTCCGGTCGTATCCCGAGGACGCCTCGGCGCATTTCAATCTCGGTTGCGCGCAACAGGAGGGCGGCCGTTTGACGGCGGCGCTGGCGAGCTACCGTCGCGCCACGTCTTTGGCGCCCACATTGGCTAAAGCCTGGAACAATCTTGGGCAAACCCTGGTTGAAACCGGGTCCTTGTCCGAAGCGGCGGACTGTTATCGCCAGGCGGTGGCACACGAACCGAACCACGTTTCGGCGCGTCGGTCGCTGAAATCGACAACGTTGCCCGACTGGGCGCGTGCCATGACCCAATGGCGCGGCGAGGCCGTGACCGATGCACAATTGACGTTGCATTCTAACCGCGGCATCGGCGATGCCATCGAGTGGTTGCGGTTCCTGCCATGGCTAAAGGCCCGTACCGGCCGGCTACAGATCGTCGCCCAGGCCGAGTTGGTCGATTTACTGCGCCAGTCCGGTATCGACGCGATTGCGGCGCCGGCGGAAGGCGGCTACGTGGCGCCGTTGTCGGCGCTCCGTTACCTGTTGTTCGGCGATGACCCGCCGCCACCCGTGATGGTCCCATATTTGACGGTCTCGGCCGATGCGGCCCGGCGCTGGCAGCACGACATCGTTGGGCCCGAAGGCTTCAAGGTCGGGCTGGTTTGGGCCGGTAACCCGCTGCATCCGGCAGACCGGCAACGGTCGATGCCATTCGAGGCTTTGCAGCCACTGTTGCAGGTCGCCGGCGCGCGCTTCTTCAGTTTGCAAGTCGGGGCACCGGCTGCGGCAGCGGCTGGACAATGCCGTTCGTTGGCGGAGCACCTTGCCTCCTTCGCCGATACCGCGGCGGCCGTGTCGGCCCTGGATTTGGTGATCACTGTCGATACGTCAGTCGCTCATCTCGCCGGTGCTCTGGCGCGGCCGGTTTGGGTGTTGGTTCATCGCAATCCGGATCGTCGCTGGCTGCGGCCGGACGGCACGCCTCCGCTTTATCCGACGGCGAGCCTTTACCGCCAAGATCGACCAAGCGACTGGACCGGCCTGATACGGCGCGTCACCGTCGCCTTGGGCGATGAAATGAATCGATGGTCAAGTGCCTCGTAAGCTCTTTAGACCGCGTTCGACTTTGTAGAATGCGGTCAGGGCCGCGACCGTGGCCCCGGCGCAAACAGCGTCGCCCCCGCGGAGCCATGCGCCGAAGGCGCACTGGCGTGAGCGCAACAAACCAAGACCCGATTCTATGAAAATTGGATCGGGTCTATGCGCGAGCGTCGCGAATGGCGCGCCAGATCCGTTCACTGGTCGCCGGCATGGCCATGTCGGTGACGCCGAGGGGCCCCAAGGCGTCGAGGATGGCGTTCATAATCGCCGGCAAGGCGCCGACCGTGCCGGCCTCCCCGGCGCCCTTGGCGCCCATCGGGTTGAGCGCCGTCGGCACCGGATTGCTGACGATTTGAACGTCGAAGCCGGTATCGGCCCGCGGCATGGCGTAATCCATCAGGCTGCCGGTCAGTAATTGCCCGGATTCCGAATCGTACGCCACCTGTTCCATCAGAATTTGCCCAAGCCCTTGGGCGATGCCGCCATGGATTTGACCTTTGAGGCCGGTCGGGTTGATCACCGTGCCGACGTCGTCGACCACATGATAAGCGAGCAAATCCACAGTGCCGGTTTCAGGATCGATTTCCAGCTCGCATATATGCGCGCCGTTGGGGTAGGTGTCCTGCTCCGGACTGAAAGTACCGGATTCGTATAGCCCCCCTTCCAGTCCCGGCGGTAGACGACCGGCCACGAACGCCGCCTTGGCAACCTCGGTGATCGAGATGCCGCGATCCGTGCCGCCGACGCTAAATTGGCCGTCAGAAAAATCGATATCGGCGTCGGCGGCTTCCAACAGATGCGCCGCGATCTTTTTGCCCTTGGCGATGATCTTGTCGGCGGCGATCCAGAGCGCCGTGCCGCCGATCACGGTCGAGCGCGAGCCCATCGTGCCCATGCCGTAGGCGACCCGGTCCGTATCACCGTCGATATATTGGACGTCGTGGGGGTCGAGGCCGAGGCGTTCGTGGAGAATCTGCTTGAACGTGGTCTCGTGGCCTTGGCCCTGGTTCTTGGTGCCCATCAGCACCATGGCGCTGCCGTTGGGGTTGAAGCGGATTTCGCCAAATTCCTGGCCCGGCCCGGCGGCGCGTTCTATGGCGTTAGCGAGCCCAAGGCCGCGCAGCTTGCCGCGCTGCCGCGATTGCCCACGGCGTGCCTCGAAGCCGGCTGTGTCGGCGAGCGCCAGGACAGCGTCCATGTTGGCCGGGAAGTCACCACAGTCATACGGGATCCCGAAAGCGTTCCGGTACGGCATCGCCGCCGGCGCCACCAGGTTTTGTCGCCGGAGCGCGACGCGGTCGCGGCCCAGTTCCCGGGCCGCGTCGTCGATCAGCCGTTCGATGACGTAAATCGATTCCGGGCGGCCGGCGCCGCGGTACGGCGCGGTCGAGCTTTTGTTGGACAAGACGCAGGTGACATGGACGTGCGCGGCGGCAATATCATAGACGCCGGTCAAAGTCCCGACATTGGCGAACGTGGAAAGCAGGTTGCGGACCGAAGAAACATAGGCGCCGATGCCGGCCAAGGTGCGGACGCGCAGGCCTAAGAACCGGCCGTCGCCGTCGAGCGCGAGCTCGGCCTCGCTGACGTTGTCGCGGGCATGTTCGTCGGCCAGGATCGCCTCGCTGCGGTCGGAGGCCCATTTTACTGGCCGGCCGAGCTTCTTTGCCGCCCATAGCACCAGCCGATGCTCGACATACTGCCAACCCTTGGTGCCGAAGGCGCCGCCGATATCGCCGGCAACGACCCTGACCTTGCTTTCGGGTACCTTGAAGATATGCGTCGCCAAGACGTTACGGACGCGGTGCGGATATTGCACATCGGCATGCAACGTGTATCGGCCGTCGCCTGGGTCATAGACACCGACGGCGCCGCGGGTTTCCATGAACTGGGCGTAGACCCGCGAGATGACATAGCGGCGCCGGACGACGTGGTGCGCTTCGGCGAAGGCGGCCTCGGTCGCTGCCGAATCTCCGGATTCGTAAACGTTGGAAATATTGTCCGGGCAGTCGTCCCAGACCGCTGGCGCGCCCGGCGCCACGGATCCGGCGGTGTCGGTCACAGCGGCCAATGGTGCGTAATCGATTTCGACCTTTTCCGCGGCGTCTCTGGCCTGATCCAGTCGTTCGGCGACGACCATTGCCACGGGGTCGCCGACATAGCGGACCCGGTCAACGGCCAATCCCGGATGCGGCGGCGCAAACATGGGTGAGCCGTCCGGGCGCTGCCTTTTGACCGGGATCGGCACCGTGCCGAGGCCGTCGCTGACCACATCGTCACCGGTGTAGACGGCAAGGACGCCCGGCGCCGCGGCGCTATCACCGGTTTGAATGCTCAATATACGGGCATGCGCATGCGGCGAGCGGATTATGACCGCGTGAACCTGGCCGGCGACGGCGCTGTCGTCCAGGTAGCGTCCCTGACCTTTAAGCAGTCGTGGATCCTCGAACCGTGAAACCGGTTGGCCGATGCCGTATTTTCCCATGCTCGCCTTGCGCTGTTGTGTGGTGTTGGATGGGCTGAATTCTTTCAGATCTTCGCCGGTCGAACCAGACGGTTGTTGGCCAAATTTTCTAATTACCGTCGAATTAGGGCCGCCGTTTGCCGTCGGCAAAGACCTGTGTCCATTCCAAGATCCTGACGGATTTCCGCAAACCCGTCGGCCAGAACGGGTCGGCCTCGACGAGCGCGCGGACGGCAGCGGCCTCATCAGCCTGGACCAGCCAAAGACCGCCGGCGGGTGCAGCGTCTAAGGCGTTGTGCAATGGCCCGGCGGCCTGTATGGCCCCGGCGTTGCTTTCCAGGAAGGACAGATGGGCGGCCATGAATTCATCCCGTCGGTGCGCCTGATCGGAATCGTCCTCGAAAAACACGGCATAAATCATGGCTCGGATCCTCCAGTTTGCTGTTGATCCAGCCAGTCTGTTTTGGCAAAGTTGCGAAATCAACGAGCAAGTATGCCAAAGAAAAATGCAGAAATGCAGGATCTAAATTGGAACACCCTGCGCCATATTTTGGCACTGGCCCGAACTGACACATTGGCCGGGGCAGCCCAGGCGCTCGGTGTCAACGCGACCACCGTCGGCCGCCGGGTTACCGATGCGGAAAAGCGTTTGGGTACACGCTTGTTTTCGCGTGACCTTGGCCGGTTTCGGCCGACAGACGCCGGCGTCACGGTGATTGCGTGCGCCGAACGCGTGGAATTGGAGGTTCAAGCGATGGCCTCCACCGTGGCCGGCACCGATGGTGTGGCGGCGGGAACGGTGCGGTTGACGTCGGTGCCGATCGTGGTCAACCGCCTATTGGTGCCGGCGCTACCGTCACTGTTGCGCGCTCATCCCGGCCTTAGGCTCGAGCTCATTGCGGAGCCCAGAGACCTCAGTCTAACGAAACGCCAAGCTGACGTTGCCTTGCGCCTGGCGCGGCCTGCTAAGGAACTCGGCGCGATTGCTCGGTGCGTTGGTCAACTCGATTACGGCGTTTACGCGTCAGCGCATCGCGGCGACGACCATTTGCCCTGGATTACTTACGAAGATCAAATGGCGGATCTGCCGCAATGGAAATGGATCGCCGCACAGGCTGGTGCCGGACTTCCGGCGCCGTTGATGGTCAATGACGCCGAAGCCATCCTGCAAGGCGTGCGCGCCGGGATTGGACGATCGCTGTTGCCGATCGCGGCGGTCGACCACGAACTTGGTTTGCGCCGCATGGATCCGGGCGCGCCGCCGCTCAGCCGCGAGCTTTGGCTGATTGTCCATCCGGAGTTGCGCGAGCTGATGCGGGTCCGCGTTGTCATGGATTGGCTAATCTCAACGGCCGACCGATGGTCAGGCAGTTCGGAGACACCCAACACACATCAATAAATGGCCGAAACTTGCTCTATCGGTTTGGTCACGCCGCCTGCTCAACGGTCGGCGCGCTGCCGGCCACTGTTGTCCGGCGCATGTCGCGGACGTCTTCGGTGTCCTCAAACGGACGGGCGCGGTGCATGGTTTGACGGTTGTCCCAAATCACCAGGTCATGCTGTCGCCAACGATGGGTGTAGACGAACTCGGGCCGTGTGGCGTCTTCGATGAGCTCGCGCAGGATAATCCGCGCTTCCGGTGTCGGCCAGCCAACGATGGTACCGGCATGGGCCGACAGATAGAGCGATTTTCGCCCGGTCACCGGATGGCGGCGGACCAGGCGCTGGAGGACCGGTTTGAAGTGTTGGCGCTCGCCCTCGGTCAACGTGTCGAAACCCAATTGGCCGCGCGAATAGAGCAGCGAGTGCTCGCAGACCAGGTCCTCGATCTTCGCTTTGGTGCGGTCGTCCAGGGCGTCATAGGCGGCGCGCATGTCGGCGAATTGCGTCTCGCCGCCCTTGGCCGGCACCACGCGGCCCGACAGCAGAGAGAATTTGGCCGGCACCGCCCGGAACGAACTATCGGAATGCCAGAGCCGGTTGCCGAGATTGAACATGCGCTGGCGGTCGTCGCGACCCAATACGCGGTTATCTTGGTCCAGGTTGGAAATATCGGCGATGTCGAGGCCAAGCCGGCGTTCTTCCGGCTTGGTGATGTTGCTTGCCGGACCCGGCCGTTCCAAATCGCCGAACAGCCGGCTGAAAGCGGCTTGCTGTGCGTCGGTGATGTCCTGGCCAGGCAGAACCAGCACCGCATAGCGGTCCATGCCGGCCTCAATGGCCGCGGCGTCATCGGCACCGATCGGCTGGGTCAGGTCGATACCGGAGACTTCGCCGGCGAAAACCGGATGAATGGGCTCGATCGTGACAGTCATGGCAATTCTCCCAGCCGGTATTTTACCCGGCTTCGGCTTTAAGCCAACAACTCGAGGATGGTTTGATGCAGACTTTGCGGAATTTGCGCGCCATTCTGCTGCGTGCGCTGGCGGGCCGCTACACGACGGTCGCCCGGCAGCCGCACGCCTTCTTGTGCCAGCATCTGTTCAAAAAGTTTCTCGCCATGGGCAAGCGCGCCGTCGCCGGCGCCAAGCCGGGTCGGGTCCATGGCCAGGATGAATTCGCCGCCCGTGGCGGGGCCGCCGTCTTTCTTGGCTTGTTCCGTAGCTTCAAAGCTGCAGACTTCATTGATTAATGGACCTGCCAGAAGCTCGATCATCAGTGCGATGCCCGATCCCTTGTAGCCGCCGAACGGCAGCTGCGCGCCTTTCAGGATTTCCGCCGGATCGGTGGTCGACTTACCGGCGGCATCGATGCCGACACCTTCCGGTACCGTATGACCGTCCCGCGCGGCGATCTGAATTTCGCCGCGCGCCATTGTCGATGAGGCTTGGTCGAAGACGACCGGCGGCCCGTCTTGGCGCGGCCAAGCAAATGACATCGGGTTGGTGCCGAACAGCGGCTTATTGCCACCGGCGGGGGCAACGAACGTCGACGCCGAGGTCACGGCAATTGCGGCAAGCCCCATTTCCGCCAACGCCGATGTCTCGGGCCAAAGGGCGGCATAATGGTGCGTCCGGGTAACGGCGAGCACGGCAACGCCGTTCTGACGTGCCGCCTCGGCCAACGGTGGACGTCCGATTTCGAGTGCCAACGGGGCCAAACCCATGTCACCGTGCACTTGAATGGCGCCGGTGGCGAGATGCGTGACCTTTGGCTTCGCGCGGCCGTTGACTTTGCCGTTTTTCAAGGCTCCGACATAGCCCGGCAGCCGGAACAGACCGTGGGAATGCGCTTCATCGCGCTCGGCCGACTGTACGGTCCGTGCCACCGCTTCGGCGTTGCGTTCGTCGCAACCGTGCCGGCAGAGCGCGGTCATGGATAAATCGAAGACTTCATCCAAGGTAAGCGTGACGGAATTCATGTTAGTCCCCCCTAAGGTATTCACGAGTTATGTTGGCTTAGTTTCTAATCGTCCTCACGCAAGAAAGCGCGGACTTCTTCAAGGAAGCGCGGCCAGGCCGGTTCGTTTTCCAGAATAAGATGATTGCGGCCGTCCAGCGCGACCAGCCGGGCGGTCGGGATCATCGCCGCCATGCGTCGGCCTTCCTCGAACGGCACGATGCCGTCGTCGCGGGCATGCAGGACTAACGTCGGTACTGTGACTTCAGGCGCCAAGTCGAGGGCGTTGATCGCATTCTGAGTCTGGCGAATGCGCACGGCGTTCTCTGGCGTTGTTGTGCGCCGCTGCAGCTCGTTGAACCAATCCATTTGCTCCGGCGTGGCGTCAGGCACAAATAGTGACGTGAAGACCTGTCGAAAGGCCGGGTTCTCCTGCCCCCAACCGCTCTTGATCAATGCGATAAGCGCCTCTTCTTGTTCGATTGCCGTTGGCGAGCCACGGTTGTCCCGGCCTCTGAGGTAGCCGCCGTACAGTACCAACTTCGACACCCGTTCCGGATGGCGTACCACGTAATCGATGGCGGTGGCGCAGCCCTGGGAGATGCCGAGAATGGCGAAGCGGTCGAGACCGGCGGCCTCGACGACCGTTTCGAAATCCCGGTTCCAAGCGGCGTGCGAAATGTCCTCGACCTCAATGTCCGAGAGGCCATTGCCACGCTGATCGTAGCGGACCAAGCAATGATCCTCGGCCATGGCATGAAGCACGTGCCGCCAGACCGGACTTTCCCAGTCGAACTCCAGGTGATTGAGCCAATTCGCGGTCTTGATCAGCGGCGGTCCCGTGCCGACGGTGGAATAGGCGAGTTGTACGCCGTCCGGCGAGGCGCAGAACCGGATATCCTGGTGAAGTGGAGCCGTTTCAGGAGCCGTCGGCGCGGCCGTATCGCTGCCTGGCGGCACGATGGCGAAAGCATGCAGCGGTTTAGCGATATTCTTGACGGAAATTTGGCCCATGTCGTGGAAAGCCACGTCGAGTTTGCCGTCAACCTGCTCCTGCACCATGGCGGAGATGCAAACACCGCCGGGTTCTGCCAAGCCCTCGAGCCGTGAGGCGATATTCACGCCGTCGCCGTAGACATCGTCCTGCTGGACGATCACGTCGCCGAGATTGACGCCGATGCGGAGCGCAATCCGTTTATCTTCGGCGATGCCGGTATGGCGCGCCGTCATGCCGTCTTGAATAGCGACGGCGCAATGGACCGCGTCGACCACACTTGGGAACTCGGCGAGAAAACCGTCGCCCATGGTTTTGAAAATCCGGCCCTCATGGTCGGCGATGCACGGATCGATCAACTCGGCGCGGTGAGCGGTCAACGCGCGCAAGGCCCCGACTTCGTCGTCGCCCATCAACCGGGAATAGCCAACCACATCGGCTGCTAGAATTGCCGCCAAGCGGCGATGGACCTTTTCTTCGGCCATGAAGGCAGTCCAATTCTTGTGTTTTTTGTCCCCCGGCGAATTCTATGGATGCTTGGCGTTGAAGTCCAACGGTTACACGCGGCGCTGGCGGATGGCAGGGTTCATGTTTGGCGGGTCGGTTTAGACGGTGTTGCCGGTTTCGGCTTACTGTGTTCGGAAGACGGTGACAGGCTTGCCAGCGCCTGGCGCAGAATGTCAGCCGCCTGGCTGCGGTCTTCCTTGGTCATGGCGTCGAGGTTGAGATCGAGCTTGACGTTGGGATGGTCTTCGCGGAAACGACGGCGCTGCCGGCCAAGATTTTCGTAAGTGTCTTGGACCGTGTAGGCGGCGATCGGATAAGCGATGCCTTTGACGTCGATATCGCCATGCTCGGCACAGTGTATTTCGTCGCGAACCAGCGCAAAGGTTTCGTAAGAGATAAGGATTTGACCTGGTGTCGCCTCCGATTCCAGCCGCGACGCGGTGTTCACGGCGCCGCCGATAATGGTGTAATCCATGCGGTCTTCGCTGCCGAAGTTTCCGACCGTGCAAAACCCGGTGTGGATACCCATCCGAACCCGCAGCGGATTGCCAATGCCGGTTTCGCGCCAGAGGTCCGACAAATCGTGCAGCCGCCTTTGCATGGCGATCGCCATTTTGACGCAGCACAACGCATCCTCTTTCACGCCCTTGGTTTCCGGATCGCCCACGAAAATCAGCATGGCGTCGCCGACATACTTGTCGATGGTCGCGCCATGGTCGAGCGCGATCCGTGACATCTCCGTTAAGTAGTGATTGATAAGCTGCGTCAGTTCTTCGGACTCCATCCGGTCGGCGGTTTCCGTAAAGCCGGCAATGTCGGAGAAGAAAATCGTCAGTTTCTTGCGGCTGCTGGCGACCTTGACCTCTTGCTTGCCGCTGAAGATTGAATCGTAGACTTGCGGCGAAAGGTATTTCGCCAACTGGTTCGACAGCTGCTCCATGGCGTTGGTTTTTTCGGCCAACTCGCTCTCTCGGGCGTCAATGACCGCCATGTAATGGGCGAGGGAGTCGGAAATTGCACCGATTTCGTCGCCCGACGTATCGGCCGGTGGACGTTGTCGATGGTCGGCGAACATTTGCAACGCGGCGTCGACCTTATTCAATCGCGCGAACACCCGTTTTTTCAGGATTAGCCAGACAGACAGAATGCCGGCGCCGAATGCGACGACGACGACGCCGATGGCGACCAAGGTAAAACGGGTGGTTTCGCCGACACGGCCGATTTGCGTTTCCAGATCGGCGCTCGCGCGCCAGAATTCTCTATCGGCGCTACTGAGCAGCCGGTTCGCGAGCAGCGCGTTCTCTTCGACCAATGATTTGATCTTGAACTCGTTGGTCAACTCGGCCTGTTTCTCTTCGAGAATGCCGGCTTTGTTGGCTGTCCAGTATTGGATCAGTTTGCCCGCGGGAGCGGCCGGATTGTTCGCTTCGTTCGCGGCGCCCGGCGTGCCGCGCTCGGGACCCTGGGCCAATGCTTCGATGCCGTCTGCGATCTGCCTCTTGTTGCGGGAAAAGCGGGCGCTGTTCGGGTCGAAAATCATACTCAGAATAACGAACACAGTCTTGCCTGCTGACAGACTGTCGGTTCCGGATGTTGTTGTCGCCGGGTTCGTAGACTTGGCCAATGATCGTGCCAGCCCGCGGAAAAATCCGATGTGCCGTTCCAGTTTTTTGCGGACATCGATCTGTTGGCGGACGACATCGGTCAGCGTTTGCAGGTTCGCCATCAGCAAGTCGCCGTTATCGCCGAGGATGCGTGCGGTTTTGTCGTCGCTGATGAAGGCTCTAATTTCTTCGATCAACGCTCTTTGCGAGGATTCCTTGTCTTTGATCCGTGACAACAACGTTTCGAACGCAAACCGTGTCGGCTTGGCGCTCAGGGCCGGCGCAATGGATATCGTCGCTGACGCTTCCTGCGACAGCCGAGAAAGTTTCACCAGGCGCGGCAGGGCGCTGTCATGCAGCGCGCCTAGGTCGTCCTGTATTTCGATCAGACGGGCGGTTATGACGACCAGGCCGATCAGCACGAGACCGGCGATGGACACAAGCACGCCTAACAGCAGCGTTGAAATGCGTCGCCGCGGCTTGATGGCAGAGCTATCGGACATGGCGAGACCGCCCGGTCTACGACTTGGCTTATCGGAAAGGCGGGCTGATCATGAGCCCGCCATTTTTCCACAGTCGGTTTAGTCCCCGTTTCATCTGCACCCGGCTTTTGGCGCCCAAGTACCGATCGAATATCTCGCCGTAATTGCCGGCGCCGGCAATGACGTTGCGGACCCAATCGGCAGCCAATCCGACATCGGCGCTGCCCGGCGTCGGATCGATACCGAGAAGTCGGCGAATTGCCGGGTCGGGGCTCGACAAGAACTGTTTGTAGTTATCCCGGGTGATGCCTTTCTCTTCAGCAAGGATTGTTGCCAGCACCACCCAGCGAACGATATTCCCCCATGTCATGTCGTCGGAACGGACATAGGCAACCAGCGGCTCCTTCGAGATGATCTCGTCGTGCAAAACATAGTTGTCCGGATCCTCGACCGCCGTGGCCCTGAGTGACGCCAGAACCAACCGGTCGGTTGTCAGCAGATCGCATTGACGAGAGAAAAAAGCGGCGTTCCGTCCTTCCGATGATTCGAAAGGCAGTACGCGCCAGGACAATTTGTGAAGGCCCACGAAATCTTCCAGATTGGCGATCGTGGTCGTCGCTCGAGAGGCGCAGACGGTCGCGTCCTTCAAGTCTGTTAGTGCACCAAGAACGGTGCCTTTGTGAGACATGAACCCTTGCCCGTCGTAGTACAAGACGGCAGCCGCCGCCAGCCGCAGGCTCATGTCGCGTGAGAACGTCCAGGTGACATTCGAAATGTAAATGTCGACCTCGCCTTCGGATATGCTTTGCAGACCATGTCTGATGAGCGTCGGCGACAATTGCACGGCGTTACGGTCGTTAAACAACGCCAGCGCAACGGCACGGCAGAACTCGGGGAAGAAACCCTCGTAGCCGGTGTCGCCGATGCGCGTATCCGCGACATGTCTATTGCCGATCGCGCAGTTGACGTAACCGCGGTCGCGCACGTCGTCGAGCACGCCGGCCGAGGCCGGTAAGGCGACAACCGTGGCAAGCGTCAAAATCAAGGGCGCTATGGCGGTAAACACCGCCAATGGTCTTCGAGCATGCATGGCTTTCGGCCTTCCTTTGCTCGGCGTCGAATTCGGACGGTCGTCACAGCGTAGCCAATTCCGATCACAAAAACGAGAGCATAGCGGCCCGATCCCCTAGCGCCGGCGGAGCAGGGCTTCCAGATCGGCCGTCACCGCGACCACGACATCGGCCCATTGGCCGCGAGCGGTTTGGCGGTAGAGGCGCAGGCTTTCGTACAAAGGCGTCGTTGGCCCGCCGTCCAGCCAGCGCCAGTCGTGGCGATGGTTGAGCATAACCCACGTGGGCCGGCCGAGAGCGCCAGCCAGGTGAACTGTGGTGTTGTCGACGGAGACGATGAGATCGAGCGCCGTCATCATTGCCGCGACACCATCGAGGTCGTCTTTCATATCGATGTCCGGCACGGCGATCAAGGCGGTGCCGAGATCGCGGTTGATCTCGGCAACATCCGCGTCGCTGGCGTCATATTGCAGGGAATAGACCTTCAGCCTTCGGTCATTGAGGAGTGGTACCAGCAGAAATGGATCGATGGAGCGGCCGGGTCCGCGGTCCGCCTGTTTGCTGCGCCACGACAGGCCGACATGGAGCGGGCCGTCCTCGGCGGCCATGCCCCAATGCTGCCGCAAGGCATCGACGCGTGCGGGATCGGCGGTGAGATAAGGTGCCGTAGCGGGCGGGCGCAGCCCGTCGGGCAGCAGCCAGCGCCAGGCCGACAACAGCGATGTGTGGAAGTCGAACGCGCCACCAGTCAGCGCCGGGTCCGGTTCGATGGTTTGAGCATGGAATCGGACGTGTGGGAAGCTTCGGCGTAGCAGCGGGAACAGGCGCGGATCGCATTCCACGGCAAGATCCGCCGTCTCGCCGAGCGATGCCAAGGCGCGGCTCTGCATGATCTGGTCGCCGATGCCCTGTTCGGTCCAGGCCAGCAAGGCTCGGTCTTTGAGCGGTTCACCCTGCCAGACGGGGAAGGGAAAATCCCGAAAAACAGTCCGAAAGAATTCGAGGTCCCACCGTCGCTCATAGAGTGCAAGTCCTTGGGCAAGGTCGCCTTGCCGCATCGTCGCCGTTGCCAGGAAACGGGCGATCTTCGGATTTTCGGGCGCTAGCTGGTGAGCTAAGGCAAAGCAACGATAGGCTGCGGCGAAGGCGCCGGTCTCGTTCAACCAATACCCGACGGTCTGCCAATCCTTGGCACTCGCACGTCCCGCGGCATGCCATTGCTGGACGAGTGCCACGGCATGGTCGATCTCGCCAAGCGAGGCCAAGAGCCGGGTAAGCGCCGCCGTGTTGGGAATTGAAGGGTCGCGAAAAGCGTCATCAAAATCCTCCAGCGGCCGATCCGCTTGGGCGCCAAAGCGCAACCGACAGATGTTGACGAAATTGCGATAGAATTCTTCCGCCTCGGGCGCGACGCTCAAGGCGCGCAGCATGAACCGAACGGCGTCCTGCGGTCGCTTGCGTTGTGCCGCGATTAGCGCCTGCAAATGCAGCAGATCCGCGGAGGCCGGTGCTTGCCCGGCAATCTCCCGGCAGAGCTGCTCGGCCGCCTCGAGATCGCCACGCTCGCGTGTGTCATTGGCCAACGCGAGGGCCTCACTTAACGATAGGTCTTGGCTTGAAGATTTATCGGCCACGGTCGCTACCGCATGCGGGTGATAATGGCGTCAGCGAATTCATCACACATTTCATACTGGCGATTAACAGGAGCGATGAAGTTAATGCCGGTCAGCCCCTGAGATTCCAACTTGGTTAGTTGTTCGACGATTTCATCCGGCTGACCGGCTATGCAGAAGGTGCGGATGATGTCGGGGGTAACGAATTTGGCTTCGGCTTCGTCGAGGTGACCATAATGACTATGGTGCGCTTCGGTGAAGGACCGATTTGCATCACGATCCTCGCGAAACGCCACATACTCATCCCAAATCGCTGCCGCATAAGCGGGCGGTTGTTCGCCGGTTTCGCGGTAACGATCATAGACGGAATGGATGTTAACCATGATCGATGAACCGACTTCTTCCAGCACCCGGTCAGACTGCAGTGTTTCGCCGCGGCGCAAAAGCACGAGATTGACAAGTGCATAGCTCTCGAACGCATCCATCGGGCGGCCGGACCGGTCGGCACCGATCTTAACGTTCGCCAGTGCGTCCGGGATGGCGCCGCCCCGTGGAATGCCGGTAATCAATGCTTCGCCGTATTCTCCCGCCAGCGCTTGAGCCCGTGGACCAAACCCGCTCACATGGATCGGGATTGGGTCGTCGAGATTGATGTATCCAAGCTCAAGGCTCTGAAACCCGATGTCTTCGCTAATGCCGTTCGCCGCATAAGCGACCGTCTCGCCGGCGAGCAGCCCGCGGATTACCTTTAGTTGCGCTTCCAACGCAGCGATGGTCATGGGCATCTGCCCCATCGCGCGGAGCGCGGTGTTTCCCGTGCCGACACCCAGGAAAGTCCGCCCCGGCGCAATTGCGTTTATCGTGGCGATGGCATTCGCCGTCACCGGCGCCATTGATAAAGCAGGTACGGCCACGCCGGGTCCGATCGATATGCGGCTCGTCCGATCCGCCACCAGCGCGAGAAGCGCCCATAGGTTGGAGCGGATCATCGGACTGTCCCATACCCAGCAAAAATCGTATCCTACGCGCTCGGCTTGGACGACGAGATCGACCTCGTCGATCTGGCTGACGGTGATTCCAAACTTCATTCGGCTGTTCCTTGTTGGTGCGCCTTTAAGAATAGCGATGACTTTCTTCGAAAGCATCCATTTCGGCGCCAAACGACAATCTCAGGATTGGGTCTTACTATGCCCGTAAACATGACAGTGCGCATTGGTGCGCTAGACCTTAAGAACCCGATTATTTGCGGTTCGGGAGAACAGGTCATGACCGCGGCCGGCATTCGCGCGGCGCTTGCGGCCGGTGCCGGCGCGGTGATTGCCAAGTCGACAAATGAATCCGACGCGGCACGGCAACAATTGGATGGAACGGATTACGCCAGGCTCAGTCATGATTTAGATATCCTGTCCTGGGATCAGCCGCATCAAATCAGTGACTATCTGTTCTGCCGCTCCGGCCTTGCGCCCGTGGACCCGAAAGCCTGGCTTGCCGAAATCGGCCAATTGGATCAAGAAGCCGCCAGGGCGGGTGCCTATGTCGCGGCGAGTATTATCCCAGCCGATTTCGATCAGGCCCTAAAGTTGGCAGCGTTCGCTGATCAACAGGGCATTCGAATTATTGAGTTAAACATCGGCGCACCCCATGGCACGGAAGCGGCCAAAGGCGCGATCATGGTCGAAAAGGACAGCGACCGCGTCAGATCAGGTGTGCAAGAAATGCGCGCCGTCGTTTCAGGTGCCTTATGGATCAAGCTAACCGGCAATAGCGACAATATCGCGGACCTCGCCCTGGCGGCGAAACAAGGCGGTGCGGACGCCGTGGTCATGATGGGCCGGGCCATTGCCTTTTTGCCGAACCTGGACACCATGGAACCGGTGTTGGGGACCAATGCGGGTTACGGCGGTAACTGGTCGTTGCCGTTGACCTGTCGATGGCTGGCCGCAAGTCGTCGGCTGTTGGGCATCGACACACCGTTGATTGGCACCAATGGCGTGCGCGGCGGATTGGATGCCGCACGGATGATGCTCTCAGGCGCGAGCGCCATTGAAATGACCTCCGCGATCATCACCGGCGGCTTCGGCGTTCTCACCGATACAATAAACGAATTGGAGGGGTATCTCGCATCGAAGGACTGTGATGCGGTCGATATTGTCGGGGTCGCGGCCGACAAATTATCGGGTTATGGCGACCAAAAAGCGCGGCCCGGCTATTGGAAGAATTTCGTGCCGCCGGAAACGTTGTCGGACGACAAATAGAAAGAGTGAAATAGAAATGTCACCGCCATGGCGCAAATGGACTCGGCCATTTGACATTGCTTCCCTCCGGCTGCCCAGCCGATAGACAGGCACGGTATGCGGTGACACTGTGCGGGTATGCGAAAGCCCGAAGCGAAGTGGATTTTTGATGCCATTGCCGATGCGCCGGGGCCGATCCTCAATCTTGGTTCTTCGACGGGTGAATATCGCACCGTCACGCAGCCTCATATAGACCGTGAAATCTTCGCCAGGCTCCGCTTCAATGGCGTAGAGGTCGTCCACGCCGACATCAAAGACGCGCCTGGCGTCGATATTGTTGGCGATGTGCTCGACCCGTATTTCATCTCCACGCTAAAGACACATGGATTTCGCACGGCGATCGTCTCCAACGTGCTTGAGCACGTTACCGACGCGGAGGCTGTAGCGGACGCTTGCCGACAGTTTGTCGGACCCGGCGGCATTATTTGCGCAACAGGCCCCAACAAATATCCGTTCCATGCCGATCCAATCGATACCATGTATCGTCCTCGCCCCGAAGATTTCGCGAAACTGTTTAACGGTGTCCTCCTCAAACAAGCGATCATCGTTGATGGTACGTTGCTGGATGAAGTGCGGTCATGGCCGTACTTCCTTGCCCAATCGGCATGGCGACTTCTCAACTGGCCGCGCAACCCATTGGTCGCTCGTGGATGTGCCAGTCGCCTGACATACGCTTTTCGCCCCTACAAAGTGAGCTGCGCACTCATTCGCGTGTAAGGTTCAATACGCCGACTGCCTGATGCGTCTTCAGCTGCGTGTAACGCCTAATCGGCCGGCCCGGTTTTAAGGCCGTGGAAGATCATGGCGAAATAGGTGTTGATGATGTCGTCGATGGTGAGCGGCCCGGCCGGGTCGTACCAGCGGCTGAGCCAATTGCACATGCCGAGGATGCCGTAGACCACGGCCTTCGGCGACAGGCTCGGGTCGTAGCTGCCGTCTTTCTGACCGGCTTCCACCAGCTCGGTCCACATGCTTTCGTAGTCGCTCCAGACGCCGCGGAGTTCTTTGAGGCGGTCTTCGTTGCGGGCGAAATGGTCTTCGCGGAGCGCGACGCTCATTTCCAGATAACTCGGGTTGAAGCGTTCCAGGTGGTTCTCGATCGCCGCGTGGAGTTTTTCTTCACCGTTTAGATTTGTCGCCAATATGCGCTTGAGGCTCTGCGCCAAGGCGCGGCTTTCCGGCAGGATGACTTCGAGCAGGATATCGATCCGGCCCTTGAAGTAATGATAGATGCCCTCGCGCTTAATGCCGACCGCATTAGCGATGTCTTCGAGCGACGTGCCGCTGACGCCCTGATGCTGGAAAAGCTCGGCCGCGCGACGGAGAATCTGTGTGCGTCGGTTCATGGTATTATTTTACGATCCGTAAATCGGTTGTCAACGCGCAATAATTTTTGGGCATATTTTGATGAGATGTTGCGTCTTATAAATTATTAAGTATTTTATTATCAATAAATTATGTCGATTATTTAATTTTTATGGGTTGATGTGGATTCGATGATAAATTTTACGATACTGTAAATCTTGCATTTACTCCGCATCCGGCCTTTGCTTTAATATGGGCTCTGGGCTAACGCGCGAGGACTGCGCCATGGCGTTTAAGATCGGCATCGACGTTGGCGGCACGTTTACGGATTTCTTTCTGGTCCGGGACGGCGCTGAGCCGCTGGTTCATAAGGTCCTGTCGACGCCGGAAGACCCGTCGATCGCGGTGCTGCAGGGCTTGAGCGATCTTGCCGGCCTGGTGGCGCCGGCCATGGCGCTGGACACCTTCTGCGGTGAGATCGCGACGATCGTCCACGGCACCACGGTCACCACCAACGCGACCTTGACGCGGACCGGTGCCAAATCCGGATTGATTACCACCAAGGGCGTTCGCGACGCCTTGGAGATGCGTCGCGGTATCCGGGAAGAGCAATACAACAATCGCTACACCAACGTCGCGCCGCTGGTGCCGCGCTATCTGCGGTTCGGCGTCGACGGCCGCTTGGACCGAGCGGGTCGGGAAGTCACGGCGCTCGATCTCGATGGGGTGGCGGAAGCGGTCGCCGCACTCAAGGCTGAGGGCGTCGGTGCGGTATCAATCTGTTTCATGAATTCTTTCGCCAATCCCGAGCACGAGCAGGCGGCGGCGGCGGTCGTGCGCGAGGCCTTCGGCGAGGCCTATCTTACCGTCTCCAGCGAGCTGCTGCCGTCGATCCGCTTCTACGACCGGGTCAGCACCACGGCGCTGAATTCCTATGTCGGGCCGAAGCTTGACCACTATCTCAATCAACTGAGCGAAAAACTGTCCGGCGCCGGCTTCGGTGGCGTGCTGCTGATTATGCAGTCGAACGGTGGCGTCATGACGCCAGAGGTGGCGCGCCGGGCGGCGGCACTCACCCTGTTGTCGGGGCCGGCCGGCGGGCCGGGAGCCGGCCTGTTCTATGCCCAGGCCCACGACCTGGACCAATGCATTGTCGTCGACATGGGCGGCACCAGTTTCGAAGCGTCGATGATCGTCGAACAGCCGGTGATGATCAACGAAGGAGAGATCGACCGCCTGCGCATCGCCTTGCCGATGCTCGGCATTCACACCATCGGCGCCGGCGGCGGCTCGATCGGCCGCATCGACGACGGCGGCATGGTCCGTGTCGGCCCGGAAAGCGCCGGCGCCGACCCGGGACCGGTCAGCTACGGTCGTGGCGGTACGCAGCCGACCACCACGGACGCCAATCTGGTGCTCGGTTACCTCAATCCGGAATTTTTCGCCGGCGGCAGTATGCATCTGGATGTCGAGGCCGCCCGCGCCGCCATCAAGACACACATGGCCACGCCGCTCGGCCTCAGCATCGAAGAGGCGGCGGCCGGCATGTACCGCATCGCCTGCACCAACATGGCGCAAGGCGTGCGCGAGATCACCATTAAGCGCGGCAGCGATCCGCGCGAGTTTCCGATGATCGTGGCCGGCGGGGCGGGGCCGTTGCATTCCTGTTTGATTTGCGACGAGCTTGAGATTCCGCTGCAAATCGTGCCGCGCGAATCATCGATCCTCTGCGCCGTCGGCATGTTGATGGGCGACTTGCGCCACGATTTCGTGCGCACTTTCGTCGCCAATCTAAGCGACCTCGACTGGCCGGCCCTGGAGGCGCTGCTGCAATCGATGCGCACCGAAGGCGATGCTCTGCTGGAAGAGGAGGGTATTCCCCCAGCACGCCGCCGTCATGTGGTGCATTTCGATTGCCGCTACCAGAAGCAATATCATGAAGTGTCTTTCAGCGTCCCCGAGGACGCGCTTGGCGCGCGAGACACGGCGGCGATTGGCGAGCGGTTTCACGACGAGCACAACCGGCTCTATGGCTATTCCCTGGCCGACGAGGACATCCCAGTCGAAATCATCAATGTGCGACTGCAGTCGCTGGGTGCAACGGACAAGCCGGATTTGGCCGGCAGTGCCCCGGCCGGAGCCGACGCCAGCGCCGCGATCAAAGGCGAGCGCCAGGCCTATATCTTCGAAGATCGGGCGTTTGGCTTGATTCCGGTTTTCGACGGGCACAAGCTAAGCCACGGCAACCGGCTGCAAGGCCCGGCGATCATCGAAGAAGTGACCACCGCGATTTTGGTATCAAAATCCTTCGATTGCGTGGTCGACCGGCTCGGGTCGTTCGTGCTTTATCGCAAGGGCCGCGAGGATCTGGTGGCCGGGACGTTGCAAGGAGAAGGCGCATGAGTGACATCGATCCGATCCTGCTCTCGGTCTATGCCCGAACCTTCAAGTCGATCACCGATGAAATGAGCATCTCGGTGGAGAAGACGACGCGCTCGCCGATCCTCTGCGAGGCCAAGGATTTCGTCACCGGCCTCTATGACGCCGAAGGCGACATGTTGGAGCAGACGGAGAACCTGCCGATCCTGGCGTTCTCCCTGGCACCGGTCTGCCGTTACATCATCGAGTATTTCGACGGCGACATTCACGATGGTGACGTCATCTTCCACAACGATGTGTTCAGCCTCGGAAACCAGAACAACGACGTGGCCGTCTACAAGCCGATCTTCTTCGACGGCGAACTGGTCGCCTGGTCGGCGGTCAAGGGCCACCAGGCCGATATCGGCGGCAACGTTCGCGGCGGTTACAATCCAAACGCCACGGAAGTCTGGCAGGAGGCGCTGCGCATCCCGCCGGTCAAGGTCTATGACAAAGGCACCTTGCGCAAAGACGTCTGGGACCTGATCTTTGCCAACATCCGCCTGGAAATCGTGCAGCACGACATGAAGGCGCAGATGGGCGCCTGCGTGGTCGGCGAACGCCGGGTGCAGCAGCTGTTGGCGAAGTACGGCCGGCCGAGCTTCGAGCGCCACAAGCTGGCGCTGTTCGAAGCGACCCGCAAGATGATGGAGGCGGAGATCGGCCAGATCCCGAACGGCACCTATTCCGGCGAAGGCATGATCTATTTCGACGGCCACCATGACGGCAGCGAATTCACCATTCGGGTCACCATCACGGTCTCGGACCGCTCAATTAAGTTCGATTATTCCGCGACCGACGCCCAGACCGATGGCTTCGTCAACGGCACCTATACTTCCAGCGCCTCGGCTACGGTCTTGACTTTGTTGCAGATGGTCGACCCGGACATCCCCCACAACGAAGGTATGTTCGCGCCGATCGAGGTCATCATCCCCGAAGGCACGGTGTTGAACGCCAGCTACCCGAAGGCGACGACATTCGGCAATCATCTTTGCCCGCCCAACGCCGACGCTATCATCCGCGCCTTGGCGCCGATCATTCCCGATCGGGTGACCGCCGGTTGGAACAATCTGTTGTGCTCGCTCACCACCGGCAATGACGTCGAAAAGGACGAGCAATATGTCGATATCGGCTTCATGGGCATGAAAGGCGGCTCCGGCGCCATGAACGGCACCGACGGCTACGACCATATCGGTATGATCGACGCCTCCGGCGGCGTGCTCGACCAGGACTACGAAATGTTCGAACAACAGACGCCGCATCTGTTGTTGCGCCACGAATACATCACCGATTCCGCCGGCGCCGGCCAATGGCGCGGCGGTCTTGGTGTCGAGACCGACTTCGTCATCGGCTCCGACGATACCCAGCTGGTGACCTTCGGCGACGGCGACTTCGAACCGGCGTTCGGCCTGTTCGGCGGCCATGGCAGCATTCTCAACATCATCGAACTGACCTACCCCGACGGCACCCATGTGGTGCCGAAGAACAAGGATCTGATCTTGTCGGTGCCGAAAGGCACGCACTATCACCAAATCGCCGGCGGTGGTGGCGGCTACGGCGATCCCACCGCCCGCGACCGGGAGGCGCTGGCCGCAGAGGTCAAGAACGGTGTGATTTCAGCCGACGCGGCCCGCGACATCTATGGTTGGACCGCAGAAGCGGCGGAATAGGCAGGAAGGACGAAGCGAGGCATGGATTTCAGCCTCACGGAAGAACAGCGCAGCATTCAGGAGACGTTCCGGCGCTTCTCCGACGAACGGATCGCGCCGGCCGCCGAGGCCTTGGATGAAGCCCACGCCTTCCCCCGCGAGCTGTTCGAGGAATTGGGTCGCCTCGGGTTCTTGAGCATGCGCTATCCCGAGGACGCCGGCGGCGTCGATGTCGACTTGGTGACGTTCACCCTGGCCTTGGAGGAAATCTCGCGCGGCTCCATGTCCTTGGCCGGCTGCGTCACCATGCAGGCGTTGATGGGCACCAAGTTCCTGCACATGCTGGGCAATGAAGACATTAAGACACGCCTGTTCCAGCCGGCGCTGACGGGTCAAAAGATCGGTGGCATTTGCATGACCGAACCCAATGCCGGCAGCGACCTCGGTGGCATCGCCACCCATGCCCGGCCGGTCGAGGGCGGTTATGTCTTGAACGGCCAGAAAATGTGGGTGACCTCGGCGCCGGTCGCCGATTTCTTCACCGTGTTCGCCAGGGCCGGCGACGAAGGCAAGCTGACGATTTTCTTGGTCGAGCGGGATTTCGACGGCTTGGTCGTCGGCCGCGCCATCGAGAAAATGGGCGTCTGGGCACTGCCGACCTCGGAGCTTGCCTTCAACGATTGCTTCGTGCCGATGAGCCACCGCCTCAGCGAGGAAGAAGGCGACGGCGAGCAGCATCTGCGCAAGCTTCTGGCCGAGATCCGCATCGTCACCGGCGCCATGGCGCTCGGCACCGCCCAAGCAGCGCTGGACGAAGCCATCCGCTACGCCGGCGAACGCAAACAATTCGGCAAGCCGATCAACCGCTTTCAAGCGATCCAAATGAAACTGGCGGAAATGGCAACCGACCTTGAGGCGGCACGCCATCTGGTGCGCTATGCCGCATGGTCGAAGGACCAGGGCTTGCCGCATCACAAGGAAGCTGCCATGGCCAAGCTGTTCGCCACCGAGGCGGCGGCGGAGCTCTGCGACAAGGCGGCGCGGGTACTCGCCTCCTACGGGTTTGCCATGGAATATCCGGTGCAGCGCTACCTCAGGGATATCCGCTTCACCCTGATCGGCGGCGGTACCAGCGAGATCCTCAAGCTGATCATCGCCAAGGAGCTCTCGACGTGAGCCCTAAGCGGATCAAGATCCTCGTCGCCAAGCCGGGCCTCGACGGCCATGACGTCGGCGCCAAGGTCATCGTCCGGGCGCTCGCCGAGGCGCAGTTCGACGTGGTCTATTCCGGCCTCCGCCAGACACCCGAGGCGATCGCCGAGGCGGCGCGGGCCGAAGATGTCGATGTCATCGGCCTGTCAATTCTTTCCGGTTCGCACATGCCGTTATGCGAACGCCTACGGGAACTGTTCGTCGAGAACGGCCTACAGGACAAACTCTGGATCGTCGGCGGCAACATTCCCCTCGACGATCATCAAAAACTGAACGACATCGGCTATGCCGGGGTGTTTTCCACCGGCAGCCGCTTGGACAACATCGTTGACTTCATTCGGGAGCACGCGCCATGACCGCAACCGTGAAACGCCAGCCTGCCGGGCCAAAAGAACCGGCCGCGGTAATCAACGAATCCGGAATTGAGATCAAGACCGTCTACACGGAAGAAGACGTCGCGGCGAGCGGTGGCGTCGACCGCAGCCTGCCCGGCGAAGCACCGTTCACCCGCGGCATCCATGAGGAGATGTACCGGCGCCGGCCGTTCACCATGCGGCAATATACCGGCTTTTCCAACGCCGCCGACACCAACGAACGCTTCAAATATCTGATCGAAAATGGCCAGACCGGCCTCAACGTGGCGCTGGATCTGGCGACCCAGTGTGGCTACGATTCCGATTCTGCGGAAGCCTATGGCGAAGTCGGCCGGGTCGGCATGGCGATCGACACCTTGGCCGATTTCGAGATCGCCTTCGACGGCATAGACCTCGACAAGATCACCGTGTCGCTGACTATCAACGGCGCGGCGGCCATTCTGATCGCCATGTATTTGGCGATGGCCGAAAAGCGCGGCTTCGATCTGGCCAAGCTGCGCGGCACCGCGCAAAACGATATCCTGAAGGAATTCATCGGCCGCGGCACGTGGGTGTTTCCGGTCGAGCCGTCGATCAAGCTGGTCGCCGACACCATTGAATATTGCGCCGAGCATGCGCCGAAATACAGCCCGGTCAGCGTCTGCGGCTATCACATCCGCGAATCCGGCGCGACGCCGGCCGAAGAGATGGGCTACGCCTTTTGCATCGCCAAGGCTTACATGGACGAAGCCATGAAACGCGGCCTCGATATCGATGATTTTTCCGGAAGATTATCTTTTAATTTCAATATCTTTGGTAATCTTTTTGAACAGGTTGCCAAATATCGTGCGGGCCGGCGGCTATGGGCGAAAATCGTGTTGGATCAGTATGGCGCCAAGGATCCGAAGTCGGGCTGGATGCGCATGATCGCCGGCGGCGGCGGTTTCGGCCTGACCATCGAGCAGCCGGAAAACAACATCATGCGCGGCGCCTATTACGCCTTGATCGCAGCGTTGTCCGGCGCCCAGACCATGGCGCTCTGCTGTTATGACGAGGCCTATACGATCCCGACGCCGAAAGCCCAGCGCATCTCGCTACGCACCATGCAGTTGCTGATCGAAGAGATCGGCTTGGCCGATACCGTCGATCCGCTGGGTGGTTCGCACTATGTCGAGACCCTTACCAACCAGTTGGAAGACAAGATCATCGAGGTCATGGACGGGGTCGACGCGGCCGGCGGCATCGTCAAAGGCGTCGCCGAAGGCACGATCCAGTCGACGGTCGCCGATCATGCGTTTCGGCGCCAGCAGGATCTCGAGTCCGGCGAGATACGCAAAGTCGGGGTCAATTGTTATGTCGAGGAAGAGGACGAACGGCCTGAGGTTGAAATGCATCCCTACGATGAGGCGACCGCCCAGGCCCAGATCGACAGCCTGGCCAAGGTCAAGGCCGAACGCGACGAGGCCGTGGTACAGGTCGAGTTGAAGCGCCTGCGGGCCGATGCCGAGGCCGGCCGCAATGTGATGCCGGCGCTGATGGCGGCGGTCAAGGCTTACGCCACGGTTGGTGAAATGACCAACGTCATGGCGTCGGTCTATGGCCGCTACAAAGAGCCGGCGCTGATTTGAGCCGATCGGGGGAAGAACGAACAATGACATCCGTTACTGCCGTCGAGGGCGGACCCGAGGAATATGCCGCGGCCACCTCGGTGGAGCAGGCCGTGCAATTCCTGGCCGGCGGAGACGGCACGATCTTGGCCGGCGGCACCGACCTGATGGTCGAGGCGGGGCGGGCGGTGACGAACTGCAAACGTCTGCTCAACATTCGTCGGATTGACGACCTCCGCGGCGTCACCGAAGAGGATGGCCAGATCAGCGTCGGTGCGCTGACTTCGGTCAGCGACATGCTGGCGGATCCGGTGCTGGTTGCCGAGGCGCCGATCCTGGCCGATACCGCCGATCGTTTCGCCAGCGATCAGATCCGCAACATGGCGACCATCGGCGGCAACGTTTGCAACGCCTCGCCGGCTGGCGATCTCATCCTGCCACTGCTGATCCTCGATGCTGAGTTGGAACTCGTTGCCTGGCGGGAGGGCGGTCTGGCGACCCGCAGGGTCGCGTTGGGCGATTTCTTCACGGGGCCCGGGCAAACCGTTCGCGAACCGGACGAACTGTTGACCGCGGTGACCTTTGCCGCGCCCGGCGACGGCTTTCGGGCGCTTTTTATGAAGTCGGGCCCGCGGCCGGCGCTGGAGATTGCGACCGTTGCGGCCGCGCTCGGCCTTCGCCTCGACAATGGCGCGGTGTCTCATGTTCGCCTTGCCTTCGGCTCCGTCGCACCGACACCGATCCGAGCCCGGCAAACGGAAGCATATCTGCAGGGCAAAGAACTGAACGACAGCGTCATCGAAGAAGCCGGCGCAATGGCCGCCGAGGAAGTTACGCCGATCGACGATGTGCGCGCCAGTGCCTGGTATCGCCGGCATTTGGCTGGAGTTTACACAAGAAGGCTGCTGGGCAATGACACTTGAAGTCGCCATCACGTTTGAATTGAATGGCCGGCCGAGCACGGCCGCTGTGCCGGTCGATCGGTCCGCCCTCGCCATGCTGCGTGAGCAGTTCGGGTTAACCGGCGCCAAGCTTGCCTGCGGCGAAGGTGAATGCGGCGCCTGCACGATCCTGGTCGACGGCCGTTCGGTCAATGCCTGTCTGATGGCGGCCGTTGATTGTGACGGCCGGACGATCGAGACCATCGAAGGCCTGCGTGACGCCGACGGCCTGCACCCGATGCAGCAGGCATTCGTCGACCATGGCGCCATTCAATGCGGCTATTGCATGCCGGGCATGATCATGCAGGCCAAATATCTGGCCGACCGCCAGCCCGACCTCAGCCGAGAAGCGCTCAGGCGCGGGCTCGAAGGAAACATTTGTCGCTGTACCGGCTATCAAAAGGTGTTTGACGCGGTCGCCGCGGCGGCGGGGCTGCCCAAGGAGAACCAGCCATGAAGCCGATTGAAAAGAAATCCGTCATCGGCGGTCGCGTGCCCAAGCCCGATGCGCCCGACAAGGCCATTGGCCGCACCCAGTACATCAATGACATTGAACTGCCACGCCAGCTGGTTGGTAAAATCCTGCATACCGACCGGCCGCATGCCAGGATTCGCGGCATCGATACGGCGGCAGCGAGAGCTTTGCCGGGTGTTCATGCGGTGCTGACCGGCGACGACGTGCCAGTGATGATCTTTGGCATGAATAAGGACAACGTGCCGCTGAAAAAAGGCAAGGTGCGCTGCATTCGCGATGAAGTCGCCGCCGTCGCCGCTGAAACCGAAGCTATCTGTGATGAAGCCTTGCGTTTGATCACGGTCGACTACGAGGACTTGCCTGGTGTCTTCGACCCAGCGGAGGCGATGCAACCTGGCGCGCCGGCGGTGCATGACGACAGACCGGACAATCTGAGCCTTGCTTACAAGTTCGATCATGGCGACATCGGCGCAGCGGAGGCGGAATCCGACGTGGTCATAGACGATGTCTTCAACGTCCATTACGTCACGCATTGCTGCATGGGGCCAGGCTGCGTCATTGCCGACTTCGATACTGATGGGCGGCTGACGATCTACTCCCAGACCCAATATCCCTATAACTTCAAAATGGATCTTGCCCCAGCGCTCGGCATGCATCCGGGCGACATCCGCGTAATCCAGCCGCCGGTCGGCGGCGCCTTCGGCTCCAAGCTCGACGTCTATCCGTTTGAGCCGGTCGCGGCGCTTTTGGCCCGCGCGGCGCGCCGCCCGGTCAAGCTGGTGTTCTCCCGGGAAGAGGAATTCATCAACGCGCCGACCCGTCAGCCGGCGCGGATTCACTTGCGGACCGGCGCCACACGCGACGGCATCTTGACCTTCCGCGACGTCAATTGCCTGTTGAACAACGGCGCCTACACCTCTTGGGGGCCGACCACGCCCTATGTGATGATGCGGACCTTTTCGTCGCATTTTCGTGTCCCCAACGTCCGCTACCGCTCGCAAGCGGTCTATACCAACAACCCTTATGCCGGATCGTTTCGCGGTTACGGCAACGTGCAAGCGACCTACGCGAGCGCCAGCCACATGGACATGCTGGCCGAACGCCTCGGCATGGACCTGCTGGAGCTCTGTCTAAAGAATGCGCAGGTCTCGGGCGAGGTTTCGCCGCAAGGCAGCCGCCTCAACGACATGGCCTTCGTCGAATGCCTGACCGTGGCCGGCGAGAAGACCGACTTTACCGCCAAGGCAGCGCGCTACGCCGCCGAGCGGGACCGGCCGGGTCGGATCAAGCGCGGCATTGGCCTGGCATCCTCGATCCACAATGCCGGCGGCGCCAAGATCCATAAAAGCGACGGCTGCGGCACCATGCTGAAGCTCGACGACTATGCCCGTTGCACGGTGATCACCGGTGCTTCGGAGATCGGCCAAGGCATCGACGCGGTGATTTGCCAGATCGTCACCGAGGAACTCGGCATTCCCATGGCCGACATCATCGTCGCCAATGACGATACCGCGATCGCGCCCTGGGACGTCGGCGTGCATGCCAGCCGCACCACCTTCATCGCCGGCAACGGTGCGCAACGGGCGGCGCAGAAGGCGCGCGAACAGATCCTACGCGCCGCTTCGCATCAGGCCAATTTGCCGTGGGACGCGCTCGACCTACGCGAAGGCTGGGTGGTCCAGAACGAAAACGGCGAACCCGTGGTCAAGCTCGACAAGCTGCTGCGGGAAATGCATTTCCAGGATGAGCCCGAACTGGTCATGGTCGCGGATTACTACGAACCGCCGAGCGAGGCCGAGGGCCCGAACCATACCGGCGATATGTCGGCGGCCTATTCCCATGCGGTCCATGTCGCCGAAATCGAGGTCGATACCGAAACCGGCGAAGTCCATGTGCTCAAGGTGACCTCGGTGCAGGACGTCGGCCGGGTGATCAATGAAATGGGGCTGGAGGCGCAGGTCGAGGGCGGCATCATCATGGGCCTCGGCTATGCCCTATCGGAAGAACTCAAGATCGAAGACGGCATCGTCAAGAACCCGTCGTTCCGCGACTATAAGCTGGTGACCGCGCCCGAGGTGCCGGAGCTTGAGCTCCACTTTATCGAAAGTGATAGCAAGACCGGCCCCATGGGTGCCAAAGGCATCGCTGAACTGCCGACCATCGTCATCGCACCGGCGGTCGCCAACGCGGTCTACAACGCGACCGGCGTGCGCTTCCGGGATCCGCCGTTGACGCCGGAAAAAGTAGCGCGGGCGATCTACGAGCACCGATCGCCGAAGGTGGCCGCTGAATGAAACCGGGTGTCATCCTGTCGCTGGAGCAGGCGCTCTCCATGACCTACGCGACCCTGCGCTTCGTGCAGCAGGGCTGGCGCGTGATCAAGGTCGAGGCGACGGCTGGGCGTTCCGGCGCGCTGCCCGGCGATCCCAACCGCTATATCGGCAGCGTCATCGCCGATGAAGGGCGCCGGTCCTATTTCATGGCGCCCAATGTCGGCAAGGAAGCCATCGCCCTGAACCTCAAGTCTGACGAGGGCCAAGCGGTACTACGCCGCTTGATCACGGCGCTGGATGTCGACGTTTTCTGCTGCAACACCTTGCCGATGCGCTACCGGGATCTCGGCATCGACTATGAAAGCCTGAGTGCCGAACGGCCGGGCCTGATCTGGGCCGGGATATCGGCGATGGGCCCGGAGTACCCCGACGTCGCCGGCTACGACCCGGCGATCCAGGCGATGGCCGGCTATATGGAGGTGACCGGCGATGCCGGCGGACCGCCGACCCTGGCCGGTATTCCTCTGGTCGACCTCAAAGCCGGTGACGAAGTCTATGCCGGCATCTGGAAAGCGATGGCCGAGCGCGCGGAGACCGGCCGGGGCCAGCGTATCGACGTCTCCATGTTTCAGGCCGCCGCGTCCTGGCTGCTCACGTTGTTGCCGCTGGTCGATTTGGGCTGTGATTACTCAGAAATCACCCGCTGCGGCAACGAGCATCGCAAGTTCGTGCCGACCAATGCCTATCCGACGGCGGACGGCGCCATCCTCATCGCCATCGGCAGCGACGGCTTGTGGCGGCGCTTCAGCGCGTTGGCGCGCTTCACCTCGATCGCCCGCGACAATCGCCTGACCAATGAAGGCCGGCTTTTGGATCGCGTCGCCATCCATGCCGACATCGCCGCCGTCACCGGGCGCTATGCGACCGATGCCTTGGCCGCGGATCTGCAGGGCGCCATGATACCCCATGCGCCGATCTGCAAGATCCCGGAGGTGATGGAGAATCCGGCGATCCGCGACCGCCTGAAACGGACGACTTTGCCGGACGGCCGGAGCGTGCGGCTGCCGCCGACCGCCGTCGATCAGCCGGGCGCGCCGGAGACGCTCTCGTTTCCACCGCAATATTCCGAACATACCGCTGCCATTCTCGTCGAAGCCGGTTATGGCGCCAGTGAGATCGCGGCACTGGCCGCGGCCGGCGTCGTTCCAAAATGAATTAGAGCAATAACGTCATCCAAACGGGAGGGACCTTACCCATGGTATCGATAGCTAAGAAATCCACCGCGTTGATGGCCGCGATCGTGGCGGCCGGAGGCTTTGGCCTCGGTGCATCATCGGCGGCCGCCGAAGACACGTTGACGGCCGTGCATGCGTTTCCGCCATTTCTGGTCTACACCAAGACGTTTCTGAACTACGTCGCGGAAGTCAACAAACGCGGCGAGGGCGTCATCAAGATCACCGTCCGTGGCGGGCCGGAGGCGATCGGCATGTTCCAGCAGCCTCAGGCCGTGCGCGACGGCGTGATCGACATGGTCCACACGCCAGGCAGCTTCTACGGCGCCTCGGTGCCGGAAATCGATGCCATGGTGGCGGCGTCGAAGTCGCCGATGGAGGTGCGTGCCAACGGCGGCGCCGCCCTGATGGATCAGATTCATCAAAAACGCTTCAACGTGAAGCATTTGGCCTGGATCGACAGCGGCATTGGTTTCCATATTTACATGACCAAGAAACCAAAGTTTCGCGACGACGGCGTGCTCGACCTGTCTGGTGTAAAGCTGCGTGACAATCCGATCTATCACGCGTTCTTCCAGGCGCTGAACGCGACCACCGCGTCGATGAAGTCGACCGAAGTCTATTCCGCGCTGGAGAAGGGCGTGGTCGATGCGACGGCCTGGCCGTCGATCGGCATCCAGGATCTAAAATGGGACAAGTTCCTGAAATACCGGGTCGATCCGCGGTTCTACCGGACCGACCTCGGGATCATCGTCAATCTCGATAGCTGGCGCGATCTGTCCGAGCAATCACGCAAATTGTTGACCGACGTCGCCATCGAATGGGAGCAGAAATCATTCGACGACCGGGCCAAGGACCGCGACGTGCAGGTTGCCGATCTCAAGGCCAAGGGCATGCAGATGGTGGCCATGAGCGCCGACGCCGGCGAGCGCTACGTCAAGATCGCCAACGACGCGGCCTGGACCCGGATGCAGGGGCGCCTCGAGAAAATGGGCGGCATGGATAATTTTTCCAACCTAAAAGCGCTCTATGATCCGAACTAAATAGCAGGCTTGCAATGCCGGCGAAGCTCCTTGACCGGGTTTGTCAATTCCTGGCGGTGCTGGCGGCCATCTATCTGGTGGTCATCATGGGCGGTATCGTGTTTCAGGCGACCGCCCGTTCGCTTGGTTTCTCCGGTTCGTCGCACATCTTCACGTTCACGGAATTCGGCCTGCTCTATATCGTTATGCTGGCCTCGCCTTGGCTGGTGCGCGAGCGCGGCCATGTCTTCATCGAGATTCTGACCGCCGCCGTGCCGGCCGAGCGTCAACGCATATTGTCGCGCCTGATCGCCGGTCTGTCGGTCGTGATCTGCGTGGTCTTCGCCTGGTATGCCGGCGAGGCAACGGTGAAATCCTTTATCCGCGGCGATGCCGATATGCGCTCCGTCGACATGCCGCGGTGGCTTCTGCTTGGCACTATGCCGATTTGCTTCGGCCTCATGGCGCTGCAGTTCCTGCGCTTTACGTTTGGCGCTGAAGTCATGCATACCGGCGAGGCGGGCGTGCACGAATGATGGAATGGTACTGGGCTCTCGGCTTTCTGCTCGGCATGGTCCTGTTTTTCATGTTTCTCGGCCTGCCGGTGGCGCTCGCCTTTCTTGCCTCCAATATTGTCGGCGCGGCTTATTTCATGGGTGGCAGCGGCGACCTGATGCGCCAGGTCTCGCGCGGCATGGTGCAGCTCTCCAACAATGCCCTGCCGACGGTGACCTCGTTCAACCTGGTGCCGGTGCCGATGTTCCTGCTGATGGGCGAGCTGTTTTTTCACGCCGGCCTCGCCAACCGCATGTTCAACGCCATCGAACGCCTGATGGGGCGCATACCGGGCAGGCTGTCCTATGTCACCGTTGCCGGCGGCACCGCATTTGCCACTTTGTCCGGCTCTTCGATGGGCTCAACGGCGCTGTTGGGCTCGCTGATGGTGCCGGAAATGACGAAACGCGGCTACAAAAAACATATGGCGATCGGCCCGATCCTCGGCACCGGCGGTCTCGCCATGCTGATCCCGCCCTCGGCGTTGGCGGTGCTGCTGGCGACCCTGGCGCAATTGGATGTCGGCGCGTTGTTGATCGCCGGGGTCGTGCCTGGGCTGATCCTGGCGGTGCTCTACACGCTGTTGATCTTTTTGCAATGCCGGTTCGACCCGTCTGCGGCACCTTCCTATGACGTTGACCACGTGCCGTGGGGCGAGCGCATCCGGCTGTTGATTACCGATGTCTTTCCGATGCTGGCGATCGTCGTCGGCGTTATCCTGTTGATCATGAACGGCTGGGCAACGCCGTCGGAATCGGCGGCCTTCGGTTGCCTCGGCGCGCTTGTGCTTGCCGTGATCTACCGTTCGCTCACCTGGCCGGCGTTCACGGCCGCGGTGACCGGTGCGCTGCGGGTCACCACCATGGCATTGCTGATCATCGTCGGCTCGGCAACGTTCAGCAAATTGCTGGCCTTCTCCGGCGCCAGCGCCGGCTTCATCGGCTGGGCCACAAGTTTCGAGCTGCCGGCCCTGGCCATGCTGCTGGTCATGTTCGCGATCCTGTTGGTGCTCGGCATGTTCATGGACCAATTGTCGATGATGCTGCTGACCGTGCCGGTCTTCTTCCCGCTCGCGGCATCCCTCGGCTTCGACTTCATCTGGTTCGGCGTCATCATTTTGCTGGCGCTTGAGATCAGCTTCACCACGCCGCCCTTCGGCCTGCTGCTGTTCGTGATGAAAGGCGTCGCCCCGCCCGGCACCACCATGCGGGAGATCTATATGGCGGCGATCCCGTTTATGGCTTGCGCCATGATCGTGGTTGTGATGCTGATCGTCGAACCGGGCATCGCGCTTTGGCTGCCAAGCCTCGGCCGTTAGACTTGTTTCGATTTTCATCGAACCAAGTCTCTGTGTCGCGCTCACGCCAATGCGCCTACGGCGCATGGCTCCGCGGCCCTGACCGCGTTTTCCAGAATCGAATGCGTTTAGAGCGCGCGAAACGCCCGCCAACCCGCCACCATCAGGCAGAGGCTCATCGCCGCGATGCCGGCGGCGAAAGTTGCAGTGAGCGCAGGGAATCCGCCGCCCATAAGGTGCAGTGCGGACCAGCCGAGCACGGCCACAAGGCTTAAGCGGACGCTGCCCGACAAAAACGGCATGACCGGCTTTCCGGCGCCGAGCAGCGCGAAGAACAGGCCGAGGCCGGTACCCATCAGCGGCAGTACGAACGCGATCACGGTCAAATAGTCGCGGCCGGCGGCAATGACCGCCGGATCTGTGGTGAAGAAGCCCATCCAGGCCGTGGCGCCGAAACAGGCGACGGCGCCGAACGCACTGCCGATGCCGGCCGATACGGCCGTGCCGATCCAGGCAATGCGCTGGGCCCGCACTGCGTTGCCGGCGCCGATGTTGGTGGCGATCATGGTGATCACGGCGGTGCCGACGGCGAACGTGAGCGGCAATTGCAACAGCTCGAGCCGGCTGGCGGCGCCAAACGCCGCCAAGGTGACCGCGCCGAAACCGGCGACGAGGGCCGAGGAAATGATCAGCACGATTTGAATTTGCAGGACGTTCAAGGCGGCCAGGCCGCCGACCCCGAGAATGGCTGTGAAATGGCGCCGTCGCGGCGCGAAAGCCGATCGGCGCAAGCAAATATCACCGCGCCCGGAGAGCAAATAGACGCCTAGGATGATTGTGCCGAGCGCGTAGGAAGCGACGACGGCGATGGCAGCACCAGCAATGCCAAGGCTTGGCAACGGCCCCCAGCCGAGGATCAGCAGCGGCGACAGCGCCAGATGCAACAGCGCACTGACGATGATCGCGCCGGCCGGTACCACCATATTGCCGGTGCCGCGCACGGCGTTGGCCAAGATGTTCATCAGCCAAACGAAAATCACGCCGGCGAAGGTGATGGTCGAGTACGTCTCGGCCGCCTGCAGGCTTGCGCCAGTGGCGCCGAGCGCGTGATAGAGCGCCGGTCCGAACGCCAGGATCGGCAGGCTGAAAGCGAGCGCAACGGTGACGGCGATCATTGCGCCATGGCCGGCGAGCGCGTCGGCGTCACGGCGCTGTCCAGCACCCATGGCCTGACCGACCGCCGCGGCGACGCCGGCGCCGAGGCCGCTTGCCGACATCATTTGCATGGTGATGAACAGCGGAAACACCAAAGTGATCCCGGCCAAGGCGTCGGTACCGAGCCAGCTCACATAGATCGCGTCGAAGACCACGAAGGCAATGCGCGCCGCGGCCTCGCCGATATTCGGCCCGGTCAGCCGCAACAGGGTGGGGAGCACGGGTCCTTCCAGCAATTGCACGGTGCGGGCCGGTGCCACAGACGCCCGTTGCCGCTCGTTCGCGTCGAAATGTGCCGCGTCCTCGATGGTCATTGCTCGGATTCCTGAGTGGGCGATGCCGCTGCTGCGAGCCTGCTGCCGTCTGTCGGCCGCTTCAATTACCTCGGAGGTAAGGGTCGACGACCCCTGCCGGGAGCCGCTACAAACGGTATCGGCGGATTGATTTGAGCGAGGCAATAGGCATGGCGGCGACAAGCAGCGGCGAAACCTGGAAAGTCGCGCCGCTCGCCTATCTCGATCGGCGGCCGCCGGAATTTGATGGCGAGCGTATCCTGTCGCAATATGTCACGGTGCGCGATGGCACCCTGATTGCTGTTGACGTACATCTGCCGGGTGCCGAGCCGACCGACCGGCGTTATCCGGCGATTTTTGTTTTGACGCCCTATTACCGGCGCTTTGCCTTGGCGCCGGGTCACCGCGCCGACATCGACGCCTGTCCGACGATCGCTTTCTACCGGGACATGTTTGTGCCGCGCGGCTACGCCTTGGTCGCCGTCGACGTGCGCGGCTCCGGGGCAAGCTTCGGCAGCCGCGATGGCTTCCGCTCGCCGGCCGAGCGCCTGGACCATCACGACGTTGCCGATTGGGCGGCACGGCAGCCCTGGTCGAACGGCATAATCGGCGCCACCGGCATTTCCTATCCCGGTGCCGCCTCCGACTTTCTGGCCTCGACCGCCCATCCCGCGGTTAAGGCGGTGGCGCCGTTGTTCGCGGTTTGGGATACCTGGTCGAACCACCTCTATCCCGGCGGCGTGCTGCTGACCTGCGTGACCAAGCGCTATGGCGCCTTGGCAGAAGCCCTGGACGGCGACCTGCGCGACAAGATCCCGCCCTATGCCTATTTCAACGACCCCGATCTGGCCGGCCCGGCGCCGGTCGACGAAGACTTAGACGGCAGCCTGTTGGCCCAAGCCCTGCACGCACACCGCGGCAACTTCGATATGCAGGACTTCGCCCAGCAATTTCGCTTCCGCGACGCCGCGCTGACCGACGATCCGGATTATACCAGCGCCCTGATTAGCCCCTTTCACTACGCCAATCGCACAACGGATCAGCAGACCGCTTATTACGCGGTCTCCGGCTGGATGGATGGCGGCGGCTTCTCGACCGGCGCGATCCAGCGCTATCGCTGGCTGAACAACCCGGAAGCCCGGTTGCTGCTCGGCCCCTGGGATCATGGCGCGCGCGGTCATGTCAGCCCGTGGCGCGAGACGCCGGGGGCGCCGCAACAGCCGATTGTCGGCGCCGCCGTGTTGCGGTTTTTCGACAAGCACCTGATGGGCCGCGAGACCGCAATCGAAGACGAGCAGCCGGTGCATTACTTCACCATGGGCGAGGAAGCTTGGAAGGCCGCGCCATCCTGGCCGCCGGAATCCGAAGAGCGATCCTTCTTTGCCGCCGCCGACGGCAGCCTCGCCGAAGCGGTGCCCGATGCCGACCAGGCCGCCGACCACCATCAAGCCGATTACGCCGCCGGCACCGGCGATCACAGCCGCTACGACCGACTCTACATCGCCAATGTCGAGACTTATTACGACGATTGGCACGGTCGCGAGGACAGCATGCTCAGCTATACCGGGGCGCCGTTGGCGGCCGACATGGAAGTGACCGGGCATCCTGTTGTGGAGCTGCATTTCGCCTGCTCGGAAAAAGACTGCGCGTTTTTCGTCTACCTATCCGACGTCACCCCTGACGGCCGCTCGGTCTACGTCACCGAAGGCGTGTTCCGCGCCTTGCATCGGGCGCCTGGTAAGCATCCGCCAAACTTGCCGGCGACCGGTCCGACACATTCCTTTAACCAAGCCGATGCCCGGCATTTGGTGCCGGGCGAACCGGACTCGGTAAGCTTCGACTTGTTGGCGACATCATACCTATTCCGTAAAGGGCACCGGCCGAGGCTTGCCATTGCGTTTTCCGATTCCGATCACTTCACCCGCATCCCGGACGGCCGCCCGCCCGAGATTACCCTGTTTCGGGACCGCGACCGGGCTTCTCGCATCGTCTTGCCGGTCATCCCCCGATGAAAACACCCCATGGCCTGAAACGATGGCCGTGACCGCCGCGTTTCAGGCATTGCCGCAATCGGTCAGGGCATCGCTATTTATGCTCGGGGCTATGGGCTGCTTTACGTCGATGGGGGTTTTCATTCGGCTTTCGGCGGCCGAGCTCAACGCCCTGGAAGTGGTGTTTTTCCGGAATTTTCTGGCGCTCTTCTGGCTCAGCCCCTGGATTTGGCGGCAAGGCATCACCGGTTTGCGGACCTCGCGGTTCGGCCTCTATGGTCTACGCTCTGGGCTCAACCTGATCGGCATGATCGCCGGTTTCACCGCACTTACCCTGATCCCGCTGGCGGAGGCCACGGCGTTGAGTTTCACGGCGCCGCTGTTTGCCACCATCGGCGCAGTGTTGGTGCTGGGCGAAGTCATCCGGGCGCGCCGGGTCGCGGCCCTGGTCGCCGGATTTGCCGGCATGCTCATTGTCATCCGGCCGGGCTTCGAGGCGGTGTCGTTCGGCGCCGCCTTGGCGCTGACCAATGCGTTGATGATTGCCTTGACCGCGCTGGTGGTGAAGAAGCTGACGGCGACCGAACGGCCGTCGGCGATCGTCGTTTGGATGGCTTTGCTGCAGACCCCGTTTTCCTTGATTCCGGCGCTGTTCGTCTGGCAATGGCCATCGCCGACGGCCTTGTTCTGGCTGTTTTGCCTGGCCGGTGCCGGCACCATCGGCCATTTGATGTGGACCCGCGCCTGTGCCATGGCCGAGATCAGCCAGCTGCAGCCCATGGAGTTCGTCAAGCTGCCGCTGATCGCCGCCCTCGGCTTCTTGTTGTTCGGCGAGGTGCCGACCCTCTGGATTTGGCTGGGCGGTGCGGTCATATTTGCATCGACGGTTTATATTACCCATCGCGAGGCCCAACTGGCCCGCCGCCGCCGCATCGCGGCCGAAGAAAGGACCCTACCGTGACTTACGAATGCTTCGAGGTTTCGATCAGCGACCAGATCGCCCATATTGTCTTGAGCCGTCCGGAAAAGCGGAACTCCATGATTCCCGCCTTCTGGAGTGAGTTGCCGGCCATCGTCCGCGACATCGACAACGGTGCCAAGGCCAGGGTCATCGTGATTTCCGCCATGGGGCCACATTTCTCCAGTGGCTTGGACGTCGCGACGTTTTCCAACATCGGTTCGGGCGACGGCGACGAGCGCGCCCGCCGCCTGCAGCACGGCGCCACTTTCTATGACACCGTAACCGTGATGCAGGACACCTTTTCGGTGCTGGAAAACTGCCGCATCCCGGTCCTGGCCGCGATCCAGGGCGGCTGCATCGGCGGTGGCGTCGATCTCACCACGGCGTGCGACATGCGCTACGCGACCGAGGATGCATTTTTCACCATTTACGAGATTAACATCGGCATGACCGCCGACGTCGGCACCTTTCCACGCGCGGTTAAGCTGCTGCCCGAAGGCGTGGTCCGGGAGCTTGCCTACACCGGACGGCGCATGCCGGCCGCCGAAGCGCAAAGCGTCGGCCTGGTGAACCGTGTGTTTCCCGACCAGCAGACCATGTTGGACGAGGTTATGGCCATCGCCGGTGAAATCGCCACCAAGGCACCGCTCGCCGTCTATGGCTGCAAGCGCATGATCACCTACGCCCGCGACCATTCCACCGCCGACGGCCTCGACTATATCGGCGTTTGGAATGCCAGCATGCTGCAGCGCGAGGAAATCATGGAAGCCTTCGCCGCCAATGCCGAAAAACGGCCCGGCGACTTCGTCGATCTGCCGAAAAAACGCACCGGGTTTTAGAAAGCGCTGTCAATGTCCGAGATCACCGTCTTCACGGCCGCCAAGATCGTCACCATGAACCCGCCCCTGCCGGAGGCGACGGCGGTCGCCGTGCGTGACGGCCTGATCATAGAGGTCGGCAGCCTGGAGACCATGGCGCCTTGGCTCGAGGCCCATCCCCACCGCATCGATGACCGGTTCGCGGACAAGGTCATCATGCCGGGCTTCATCGACCCGCATCTGCATCCGTCCATGGCCGCGGTGCTGTTGCCCATGCATTTCGTCACCGCCATGGAGTGGCGTCTGCCTTGGCAGACCTTCCCATCGGTGCGTGGCCACAACGCCTATCTCGATCGCTTGAAGGAAATTGATACGTCGATCGCCGACCCGGACGAACCGTTGTTCACCTGGGGCTATCACCAGATCTGGCACGGCAAGTTGGGTCGGGCGGTGTTGAACGGCATCTCGACGACGCGGCCGATCATCGCCTGGCACCGGTCGTTTCACGAGCTTTACGTCAACGACGCGGCGATCGCTTGGATGGGGCTGGACGAGGTCGAAGCCGGCCGCCACCCGCAGGTGGATATCGAAAACGGCCATTTCTATGAAAGCGGCCAGAAGCTCGCGGTCAGCCGCTTCAATCCCTATTTGCTGGCGCCGGAGCGCTTCCGCGGCGGCCTGAAGCGGCTCCGGGAAGTGGTGCATTTCGGCGGCCATACGACGATCGGCGACATGGCCGCCGGCATTTTCAATTTGGAGATGGAATGGTCGTCCTTGACCGAGGTGCTGGAGAACGGCGAGACGCCGTTCCGTGTTCATATGGTGCCACACGGCGCCGTCATGAATCTCAACGCCAAGGATGACGCGGAGATCTTGGAAACAGTGCGGGGCCTGCCGGCGCGCAACACCCATCGCCTGGAATTTCGCGACCATGTGAAGCTGTTCACCGACGGCGCCTTCTTCTCGGAGCTAATGCAGCTCAACGAACCGGGCTATATCGACGGCCATCACGGCGAATGGCTGATGCTGCCCGAACGCTTCGAAGAACTGGCGCGGCTGTTCTGGAACGCCGGCTACAAGATCCATGTCCATTGCACCGGCGACCTCGGCGTCGAACTGGCGCTCGATGTCTTGGAAAAGCTGCAATGGGAACGGCCGCGCTTCAATCACCGTTTCACCATCGAACATTTCGGCCTGTCGACACCGGAGCAATGCCGGCGGATCGCCGACTTGGGGGCGCTGGTTTCGGCGAACGTCTATTATCTGCACGAACTGGCCGAGGCCTACTGGTCGCATTCGATCGGCCCGGAGCGCGCTTCGCAGATGGCGCGGCTCGGCAGTCTGGCCCGGCACAACGTGACCACCGCCGTGCACACTGACTTCACTATGGCGCCGGCCTTACCGTTGAACAGCGCCTGGGTCGCCGCTAATCGGCTCAGCGAAAACGGCACCGTCATGGCACCTGAGGAACGGCTGAGCCTCGACCAGGCACTCCGCGCCATTACCATTGATGCCGCCTACGTGCTTGGTATGGAACACGAGATCGGCAGCATCCGCGCCGGCAAGAAGGCGGATTTCGCCATCCTCGAACAGGATCCTTATGCGGTGCCGGTCGCTGAGCTGAAGGATATTCCGATCTGGGGCACGGTGTTCGAGGGCCAGCCGTTCAAGATCGAACGTTAGCCGTGGCGGCCGCGGAACGCATCCCGGTCACGGTCGTCGGCGGCTATCTCGGCGCCGGCAAGACCACTGTCTTGAACAGGTTGCTGGCGGGCAGCCAAGGCTTGCGGCTTGCCGTTCTGGTCAATGATTTCGGCGCCGTCAACATCGACGCCGACCTGATTGCTGCCCACGATGGCGATACCATCAGCCTGACCAACGGCTGCGTCTGTTGCACCATCGCCGACGATCTCGGTCAGGCGCTGGCCACGGTTGCCGAACGGGTACCGGCGCCGGACCACATCGTGATCGAAGCAAGCGGTGTCGCCGACCCGGCCAAGATCGCCTATTACGGCCAAGGCTGGCCCGGGCTTTGTTTGGACGCGGTCGTGACCATCGCCGACGCGGAAACCGTCCGCGCCCGCTCGCGCGACAAATTCGTCGCTCCACTGATCATCGACCAGCTCGCTGCTGCCGATATCGTGGTGGTCAACAAAATCGACTTGGTGCCGCCGACCGATCGAGCCGCGCTGCGGCGCTGGCTCTTGGAGCGGGTACCGGATGCGGTCACTGTCGAGGTTGAATTCGGCGCCATACCGCCGGATCTCCTGCTGTCGTCGGAGCCGCTTGCCGTAGCCGACCGGCAGACTGACCCGGGCGATACCGACCACGCTGCACTTTTCGCCACCGCGGTTCTAACCGAAGCGCGGCTTCTTGATCCGGCCCGCCTGAGCGCAGCACTCGACGGACTGCCACCTTGGCTTCTTCGCGCCAAGGGCACGGTCCATACCGCCGCAGACCCGTCACGGCGCCATACCCTGCAACTGGTGGGCCGCCGCTGGACCCTGACGCCGGGCGCGGCGTGGGGCGACGAAGCGCCGGCCACGACTTTGGTGACGATTGGCCTCAAGGATGCTTTTGACGCCGCTCTGCTTCGTCGGCGACTTGCTGGGGCCGGCGCGGCCAGTCGTTCAGGTCTTTCTTGCTAACATTTTCGTCGGGCGTGCGGTTGGCCAGCGCGAATTGAGCCACATCAAGGCGGCGTTTGCGAAATCGGTCCATTTGAATCAGGAGGCCAATTTCGCGCGTTTCGGACCTGCGCGCCTGACAATCATAGAAGCTGGCAGAAGGCGACTTCCACATGCCCGTATTCGATCGGCGTAGCGGCTTGTTACACGTTGTTTGCCGATCTGTCGGCACCTATCTCATGGTCTTCTGCGCCGTCTTTGCCCCTGCCGCGGCAGAGCCTCAGGAGGTGTGGCAGCTGGCTCAAGGCCCGGCTTGTTTCGAACAATGGATCAATCACGTACAGAGTTCGCTCAACGCTTACAACGGCGACAACGAATTCAATGCACGCAAGCCGTGGCGCATCAATCGCTTCGGTCTATTTGTTGGCCAAGGTATCCGGTCTGCGTATGAGCCGGATAATTGGGGCCAGTTCGGCGCCAACCGATATCAATGGATGTGGGGCAACTACACCACGGAGCTGCAATGGCCGAACTGGAAAAACGCGAATTTCAAGGCGTCCGGGCTCAAGGGTCTGCGCTGGTTCGTACGGCGCTGCCTGGGCGGTGCCGGCGTACCCGGCGGCGGCGCCCAGTCCGGCACGCCGGCTCCGACCGGGCCGGTTGGCGCGGGTCCAGGGGCGGTTTCGGGCGGCACGGCGCTCGATACATCCGCCGCATGCCCTGGCAATTTCAGCATGCACAATGGCTCGACCCTAATCTTGATTTGTTATTGCGCGCCGGACAGCTTCGGCGGCGGGGTCTGGGGAACGGGTGTTTACACGCAAGATTCGTCGTTATGCAATGCTGCCCGACACGCCGGTGCGGTCGGCAGCGCCGGCGGCATGGTCCAAGTTAAGGGTGCGCCAGGCCGAAATGCCTACCAGGGGACGGCGAGCAACGGCGTGACCTCCGCCAATTACGGTACTTATGGATGGAGCTTTCTGTTTCCAGGGATGACGCCGGCCACGGCCGCAACGACGTCTTCGCGCGCCGAAGCCTGCCCCGGCACCATGACCCAGTTTCGCGGCACGTCGACCGCCCGTACCTGTCAGTGTGCACCGAGTGCGATGAAGGGCAGTGCATGGGGTACCGGTGTCTATACCGATGACTCCGGTATATGCACGGCGGCTTTGCATGCCGGCGTGGTCGGCTCCGCAGGCGGGACCGTAACCGTTGTCGCCGCGCCGGGCCGTGCCTCCTACCAGGGCACGTCGCGCAACGGTGTTACCACGAGCGCTTATGGCAAGTGGAAAGGCAGCTTCTATTTCAAATGATCGAAATGTCTAAGAGAACACGCCTTTCGTCGCCACGATGTCACCCAAAGTGGACAGCTACGCCCTCGATCCTACGATCAAATCGTAGGTGAGTTTCGCCGCGGCGACGTCCATGATGGCCATGCCGATGGAATCGTAGATTACCGTCGCGCCGGTCCGCACGGTTTTTGTCCCGGCGAAGATCTCGCCGATTTCGGCGAAGATTGTGCAACCCGAACAGCGGACGTCGCCGGCCTGGTCTTTTGCCGCGTCGACGGATTCGACGATGACCGTATTGGCCATTGCAGCGTCGTCCAGTTCACGGCCGTCGGCTGTGTTCCAGCCGACCGAGGTCACGAAGGCACCGGGCTTGAGCCAGGCGCCTTGGAGGATCGGTTCGGTTGCCGACGTCGTACAGGCGACGATATCGGCGTCGCGCACGGCCTGCTCGGCATCGGCGACGAAGGTTGCGCCGATATCCGCCGCGGCCTGTCGCGCGTTCTGCTCATTGCGTGCCCAAAGGCGGATTTCATCGAATTGCCGGACTTCGGATAACGCCTCGGCATGGGCGCGGGCTTGTACGCCGTTGCCCATGATTGTCAGGATCTTCGGCGCTGACACAGCGAGCTTGCGCGCCGCCGCCGCTGACGCCGCGGCCGTCCGCATTTCGGTGATCAGGCGCCCGTCCAGGACCGCCAACGGCGAGCCGTTGTCTTTGTCGAAAACCAGGATCACCGCCTGATGCGTCGGTACATCGGTACCGGCGTTCTCGTGATAAAGGGTCACGACCTTGACCGCCATGGCCTCGCCGACCGCCGGCATGGCCGCGATAATGGCGTCGTGTCCGGGCACCGGTACCATTTGCCGGACCGGTTGCGCGACGTCGCCGGCCGAGAACGACCGCATGGCGGCCTCGGTGACGTCGATCAGCGGACCCCAGGTCAACACCGCGCGAACCGCGGATTCGCCATAATAGGGTAAGGACTCCATACCGTGATCGGCCATGTCTTCTCCCATCGTGGTTGCCCAGTTGAACTTTGGTCTTAGCAGCTCACCTGAGCACAAGGAAGATGTAGCGAAGGGTTCGAAGGCCACAGATTGGCACTTCTGACTTTCCGATATTGGATCTTTGTTTAGTGCCAATTCGATATAATCTCCTGCATCATTGATGGATGTCCATGAGACCCCGGCCGATAGCGCCCTGAAGATAGAGACCCAAGATGAACACTGACAACGCTGTTCGACCGCTTTACCCGCGCCCCGTGTCGGGTGCGATTGTTTCGCGATTACCGACGGCTTTGGTTCCCGCGCGGCGGCCGCTGCAAGGCCGATATGTGGAACTCGTGCCCCTCGACGCGGCGGCCCATGGCCCTGATCTGTATTCGGCGTCGCACGGCGATGAGGAAGCGCTGCGTATCTGGGAATATCTGGCGGATGGTCCCTGGCCTAACGTTGACACTTACAGCGACGCCTTGCGTCAACAGTCAGCCTCACTTGAGCGGACGTACTATGCGATCCGGCCGCTGACGGAGACGGCATTTTGCGGCCAAGCCAGCTTTCTTGATATTCACGCGCAGAATGGCGTCATTGAGATCGGCCATATCTGGTTCGGCGCCCGCCTCCGGCGCTCCCGTGCGGCCACGGAGGCGATGTATCTCATGCTGAGCCATGCCATGGACGATCTCGGTTATCGGCGCATGCAATGGCGCTGCAATGCGCAAAACAAGAAGTCCATGTCCGCCGCCGAGCGTCTTGGATTTCGTTTTGAGGGCATTTTCTATAACCATCTGATCTACAAAGGGAAGAACCGGGACACGGCCTGGTTTTCGATCCTCGACGATGAATGGCCCGAACTCGCCACGATCTTCCGAGAATGGTTGGCACCGACCAACTTTACCGGCGACGGCGAGGCCCTCGCGTCGCTGTCCGATAGAACCGGCGCGCGAAAGCCCGGAAGCCGGACCGTCTAGTCGTTGCCAAAGCCGGTGTGTCCCAAGTAGCGTATTTGTTGTGGAGAATTCGATGAATCATTCGCCGTCCGATCGAGCGACCGCAATCTACGCCAACGCCGGCCACACGCTGACCCACATGGCCACGATTCTCTACGCGACGGCCGTGCTGCATTTGCCGACGGTGTTCGACCTGCCCTATGGCGAGATGCTCGGCCTGGCGAGCGTCGGCCTGGTGCTTTATGGGGTTGCCGCCCTGCCGGCCGGATGGCTTGGCGACCGCTGGAGCCAGGTCGGCATGATGATCGTGCTGTTCGCCGGGATAGGTGCGTCATTGGTCGTGGTCGGCACGGCGACGTCGCCAAGTCAGCTGTTCGTTGGCCTGTCGCTGCTTGGCCTGTTTGCCTCGATTTATCACCCGGTCGGTATCGCCTGGCTGGTCGCGAGCGCATGCAAACAAGGGATGACCCTTGGCATCAACGGCCTGTTCGGCGGGCTCGGCAGCGCCATCGCGGCGCCGTTCGTCGGCTTGATGATCGATCATTTCTCTTGGCGTGAGGCGTTTATCATACCCGGCGTCGCCGGTATCGCGGTTGGTTTGATGCTGGCCGTTGCCTGGTGGCGTGGCGCCGTCGGCGACGTTAAATCGGATCGCACAGCCACTACACCGGCCAGCGCCGGCGCCATGAAACGCGCCTTCATCGTGCTGACGGTGACCATGGCATGCAGCGGCTTCATTTACGCCGGCATCACGAACACCATGCCGAAACTGTTCGAGGGCGGCCTCGGCATCGGCCAAAGCACAACCTATACCGAGATCGGCCTCTATGTCGGTGCCATCGTCGGGTTGGCCTCGCTCAGCAGCGTCGCGGGTGGTTGGTTGGCCGATCGCTTCTCGCCGCGACGCATTTACGTCTTTTTCTGGACGTTACAGATCGTGCCGATGTTCTTCGTCACCTCGATGGCCGGCTTCGGGCTGATTGCGTTGACCGGGATCGTGTTGCTCCTGCATACCAGCTTTGTCGCGGCAGAGAACATGCTGGTTGCCCGCTATACGCCGTTCGAATGGCGTGGCCTGGCCTACGGCGCAAAGTTCGTCCTCGCGTTGGGTATCGGCGGACTGACGGTCGAACTCGCGGGATGGCTGTTCGATGCTCTCGGCAATTTCAATCTGCTATACATGTTGCTGACCGGCGCCGCGGCGCTGGCGACGCTCGGCGCATTGCTGCTGCCGGGCAAAGGCGGCCGAGCCCGACTTGCCGGTTTGCAGGACGATCCGCAAACCGGACGCGTCTGATGGTCCAAACGCTGCACGGCACGTTGCCGCCATCGGCGGATGGCGGACCGACGACCGGCGTTGGCGCTCGCGAACGGCGGACGCTCGGCCTCATCAGCATTGGTCATTTCTTCAGCCATTATTATGGACTGGTGCTGCCGCCGCTGTTTCCGTTTCTGAAAGCGGAGTTTGGCGTCAGCTACGTGCAGTTGGGGTTGGCGATGACCGCCTACATGCTGCTTGGCGGCGTCATGCAAAGCCCCGTCGGGTTTCTGGTCGACCGCATTGGGCCGCGTACCGTGCTGTTGTTCGGTCTGGGCCTCAATGCCTGTGCGGCGCTGTTCATGGGCTTGGTCGGCGCTTACTGGGCCTTGTTGGCGCTCGCGGTGCTCGCCGGCATGGGCAACAGCGTGTTCCACCCCGCCGATTACGCCATTATCAACGGCTCGATCACGGAAAAAAAACTCGGCCGTGCTTTTTCCATCCACACCTTCTCAGGGTTCTTGGGCGGTGCCTGCGCGCCGGTCTCGATACTTGTTTTGGCACAATGGACGAGTTGGCGGACGGCGTTGGTTGTTGCCGGCCTGGCCGGGTTGCTGGCCTTGGCCGCCATGACCTGGCGCCGGGCGTTGCTCACCGGCGAGAGCCCGTCCGCGTCCGCTGATGACGCGGCCAGGCGGGCTGCAGACGGGGCTTCGGCGCCGCTGACCAGCATTCGCCTTTTGCTCAGCTTGCCGGTGCTGCTGTTCCTGCTGTTTTTCATCTTCTATGGCATGGCGAGCGGCGGGCTCATTGCCTTTATCGTGGCAGGCCTTGTCGGGCTGCACGGCATCAGCCTAGAAGTCGCCAACAGTGCCTTGTCCGGCCATCTGTTCGGCGTGGTCGGCGGCATCTTGGTTGCCGGGCTAATCGCCGAACGATTTCCGCGGCATATGGTGACGGCGACCGCGGCAATGCTGTTGGCCGCGACCGCCTCGGCGCTGCCGATCGTCGCACCCGGCGCGGGTTTTGTACTCGTGGCACTCATGGTGCTGAGTGGCATTGGGCTCGGCGCGGTACTGCCGGCGCGCGACTTGATGCTTCGCGCGCTGACGCCACCGGGCCAAATCGGCAAAGTGTTCGGCTTTGTGTTCGTTGGTTATTCGCTGGGCGTTAGTGGTGCGCCGGTCCTGTTCGGATGGTTTCTGGACAACGAGAAGCCGGCGCTGGTTTTCGTTTTCGCCGGGATTTTTGTGGTGTTGGCGCTCATGGCCGCCGCCATCGCGCATCGAACGACGCCGGCGCGAAATTCGTCCTCGCTCTCGGCATCGGCGGCTTGACTGTCGAACTCGCGGGTTGGCTGTTCGATGCTCTCGGCAATTTCGATCTCCTCTATATGCTGCTAACCGGCGCCGGGGCCTTGGCCATTGCCGGCGCATTGCTGCTGCCGGGCTAATCCGGTCGTGGCCGAATGGCGCAATTGCAAAACGATCCGCAAAGCGGGCGCGCCTGAATGATCGATAGGCGGAGCGGCGCCGCTGACCAGGCGGAAGCTATTCTGATTGCGGCGACGTCGTTCCGGATTGGTGGTCGGTGATTCGCGTTTTCAATGCCGTGTATTCCGCACATCCGAACAAGCAGGCGTCGTCCAGTTTTTCAAGTTGCTGTTTGGCGAGCGCGAGCCGACCGGTCTTGAGATAGAGTTCACCGAGATATTCGAGCGCGCCGCGATGGCTGGGCTCGATCGCGAGCGCCTTCTGATAGGCGTCGAGTGAAAGCTCGTAATCTCCGAGCTTGCGATGGCTGTATCCCAGATAATTGAAGGCGTCGGCATTGCCTGCATCGGCGGTGACGACGTCCATCAGCAATGGAATAGCCGCATTGTAGTCCGCCGAATCGACGCTCTTGATCGCGGCTGAAAAGGTCGGGTTGGCTAGGGCCGCGGAACCGCCGTCGCCACCATCGCCGCCGCCGCCAGCGGCTCGCGCCATCGTCGGCTGAACCAAGCACAGTCCAACAACAACCAAAGCGCCGGTAATGCCGGTCGCCAGATTCCGCGGTCTCATGGATTTAGTCCTCCCGACCGGAATGAAGTCAGACGTGAACAGACACAACGCGTAATCGATTGTCGGCCAATCGGAACGGCCAATATACACAAATTCGGATGACAAGATCGTGAGCCACGACGACGGCGCCGGTTTTGGGAAGCTCAGCCCATGCCACGTTTGGCAAGCGTTGACCCGAAGCGGCGATAATGGGAGTCTCAGCCATGTCCATGAAGCCATGATCCATGGCCCCTACCACAGAAGACTTTTGGCATAGGAGACAAGCATGAGCCTGCCGTTTGCGGGGAAGGTCGCGGTCGTTACAGGAGGCAACTCAGGTATCGGGCGCGCCAGTGCGTTGGCGCTGGCAGGACGGGGTGCCTCGGTCGTAGTGGCGGCGCGGCGCGAGCATGAGGGAAACGCCGTTGTTTCAGAAATCACCGACCATGGCGGCAAGGCCGTCTTCGTTCCAACTGACGTCACCTCGACGCAAGACATAGCGCGAATGATCGATACCGCCCTCACTACGTTCGGCGGCCTCGATTTTGCGTTCAATAATGCCGGCAGCGGGCTGGAGGCACAGGCAGGGAGGCTCCATGAGCGCGACGAGGCGTTCTGGGATCACTATGCCAATACGTTCCTGAAGTCGGTTTTCGTGGCGATGAAGGAGGAGATCGGTGTCATGTTGGATCGTTCTGGCGGCGTGATCGTAAACAATGCGTCCGCCGCCGGCCTAGTGTCGCATCCGATGAATCCGATTTACGCCGCCGTGAAGTTTGGGGTTGTCGGGCTCACGCGATCCGCGGCGCTGCAATACGGCGAAGACGCCATACGCATAAATGCCGTCTGTCCCGGCTGGATAGAGACACCCATGACGGCGGGCTGGGAGGACCAGCCGGAATGGACACGGCAACTCCTCGACAAACAGGCCGTGAAACGCCCTGGTCAACCCGACGAGGTGGCCGCGCTCGTCGCCTGGCTGTGTGAAGATGGCGCGAGTTTCATGAACGGCGCCGCGATCCCCGTTGACGGCGGCCTTATCGCCTGAGACGGACCTGCCGGTGTTTTCGTAGAGCTTGAGGTCGACTGTCGGCTATGCCTCCAGCGTCTGCCAACAGGAGACATCTAGCCAGCCTGCTTAACGCATGGCTTTGTCAAACCCTAATCGTAAAAGGGCTGCCGTGAACGAAAGACACAACGCAAATTAGCATCATCATGGGTAGGCCGGTCATCTGGGAAATCTATGTCAATTTTGCTAGCATGCCTAAGCCATGAATTTGGGATCCAAAATGACCGAAGCCACCTCAAGTCAAGAACAAGAGCGAACGCCAACGCTATCGGGGCAACGGCGTCAGGTCACCGTGCTGTTCGCGGATATGGCAGGCTATACAGCCCTGGCGGAAAAGCTGGGCGAAGAGCAGACATATCTGCTGATGCAACAGGTCCATCAGGGCTTAAGTGAAGCGGTCCATGCTCATGAAGGCACGGTGCAGGAAATGACCGGCGACGGCGTCATGGCTCTGTTCGGCGCCCCCATCGCCATTGAGGAAGCGCCCCTGCGGGCCTGTCAGGCCGCCGTCAATATCCAGACGCGCATGGCCCAGGTAGCAAAGAGCTTTCAGGCCAAACAGGGCATCGCGCCTTATTTCCGCGTGGGCATCCATTCCGGCGCGCTGATCGTGGGGGAAGTTGGCGATGCCCGGCAATCCGGCGTCACCGCAATGGGAGATACGGTCAATCTTGCCTCTCGCCTGGAAAACGAGGCGGAAGCCGGCACCATTTTAATAAGTGCCGCCACCCAGGCTCTGGTCGATGGTTTCGTGGATTGCGAATTTCTGGGTGAACGGACCATCAAGGGCAAGTCGGAACCGCAAAAACTTTGGCGGTTGGATGGCATCCGCGAGGGTGTCACCCGGTTTGATATATCGAAAGGCCAGGGCCTGAGCCCGTTGGTTGGCCGGCAAAGGGAATTGGAAAAATTGCTGGGCTTGTGGCGGGAAGCCTCATCAGGAAATCTGCGCGCCGTTTGCATCCGGGGCGAGGCGGGCATTGGCAAATCGCGCCTTAGCTTTGAACTGCGCAACGGCATCCCAGATGATAATGTCTTTTTCTTGGAATGCCATTGTGCAGCCGACACACGGGAAACACCCTTTGCGCCCCTGATGGAAATTGTCCGCCGATCTTTCCGGATAGGGATGGATGCATCGCGGGATGAGACCGAACGGCGGCTGAACCAAGGCCTTGAAATGTTGGGCATCGCACCAGATCGGTCTCTGCCTTATTTGATGAACCTATTGGGCCATACGCCGACCGGCATCGATTTGGATCAAATCGCCGGCGAGGCGCTGGGCATACACACCCGAGATGCGGTGATCGAGATGTTGAGGGAGCGTTGCCGCGTTACACCCACCATACTGGTGGTCGAAGATCTGCGTTGGATCGATAGCGCAACCCAGGCCCTGCTGACCCGTGTCATTGAAGACGAAAAAGGTCTTGCTCTTTTCGTAATAGCCACGGCACGAACCGGATATGAACCACCTTGGGCCGAGGCCAAGGGTGTGACAATTTTGAACCTTGGTGCCCTGTCAGGCGCAGAAACCGAAGGTCTGTTACAAGGCCGCCTGGATTGCCAAACGTTGCCCGACGGCCTCTCCCAGGTGGTGAGCGAAAAGTCCCAAGGCAATCCAATGTTCGCCGAAGAAATTCTTACCTACCTGCGCGGCAGCGGAGCCCTGTCGGGCGAAGGCCCTGATCTAACCTTTGATGGGCAACAGGGTGACGCAACCCTACCGGTGGCCATCGAAAACCTGCTTATGGACCGCTTTGACAAATTGGATAGCGGCCCCCGCGGCATATTGGAAGCAGCCGCAGCCATCGGCACACGGTTTACCACAAAGCTACTGACCCGTGTCACAGGGCAGGGATCTGAAACTGAAATCGCCAAACAGCTCGGGGTCTTGAGGGCTCAGGGGCTGATACAGACCGAGACTGGTGGCCGCGCCTATACCTTTAGCCAGACCCTGGCCCGTGATGCCATTTATGAAAGCTTGCTGTCGGCACGACGGCAAACGTTACATGGCGCAGTGGCCAAAGCAGTTGAAGATCAGGACAATTTCGACCCCGATGATGCAGCCGATACCCTGGCCTATCACTGGAGCCGAAGCGCGGATCCGGGACGAGCGGTCAAATACCTCTCTATCGCCGGGGAGAACGGTTTACGCATTTATTCCCTGGAAGAGGCGCAAAACTATCTGCAACAGGCCCTTGCGTTAATCGATGAAAACCCAGGCTGCGTTGATGATACAGCGCTGGCGGATATCCTGTTGCACATCGCCCGTGTGCTCTATTTTCAGTATGACTTCAAAGGCTTGATTGAACTGGTCGAGCCTTATCTGGACCGGGTCGCGGCCTTGGGCGACAATCGGCGGCTGTCTCGTTTCCTGTTTGAAATTGGTTATGCCCACGTTTTTTCCTGCAATATAGAATTGGGACGGGAGTATTTGAGCCGCTCACGGGCCCTGGGCGAGGCCGACAACGATGAATTAGCGGTCGCTTACGCTGATCTTGGCAGTATGTGGGATCGGTGTTTTTGGGGCGAACCGGGCGTCGCGCGGGATGAAGCACAGCGGGAAGCCGCTAAGCGGATTTTGGAGGTTGGTCGGCGGCATGGAGATACTTGGTTGGCCTCGAAAGCGGGGCTAGCCGATGGCCTGGACTTCGCGGCCTGGGGCCATCCGAGGGAAAGCCGTGCAGCCCTGGTGAACCTTATGGCGCTGAGCCGCAATACCAACGACCCCCGGCCACGGAGCATGGGACAATGGGCGTTGGCCGCGCTGGAGATATATTCCGGCAACTATTCGGAGGCTATCGAGATCGCCGATGATGCTCTACGCATCTCGCTTAGTCCCATCGATCGATTTGCCGCCAATACATACAAGGGCATGGCCTTGGTCGCATCCGGACAAATGGTCGATGCCGATATGGATTTACTTCAACGGGGGATTGTTGCGGCGGAGGCGAATTGGTTTACCATGGTTACGCCCCCGGCCAAGATGGTTATGGGCGTCGGTATGGTCATGCAGGGAAACATGGCAGCCGGTGTCCGCACTATCGAGACGACAGCCAGTAAAGCCGACAAAAACGGCATGGTTGGCATGAGGCCTATAGGCGATCATTTTTTGGGCCAGGTCCATTTGCAATTCGTCCTTGGTGGAGAGACGCCGCCAATTTCTGTCCTAATGGCCAATGCATCGTTTCTGTTGACCACGTTGCCCTTCGCCAAAAAGAAGGCGCGCAGCTATCTACAAAGCGCCCTTGATGGTTATTCCGCAATGGACAACCCTGCAAGTGCTGCCCAATGTCATCATGACCTTGGGTTATTGGAGCGCGCGGCAAAGAAAACCGACAAGGCCCGCGCATCGTTCGAGCAGGCCCGCGATATCGCATCTGCCGTTGGTGCTGACAATATTGTCCGGGATGCGGAAGCTGCTTTGGCCAGCCTTCCCGCCTGACAGGAATAATTGCGTTCCGGGATTTGCGGCCCAGCAGGCGTGCCAGTATCCTGATTGCATCGCAATCCTTGCGTCACGGGCGATCATGTGTTGGTGATACTTTTAGCAACGAACGTTCGACGCTTCTTCCTGTAAAATCTTCGAAGTGTGATTAGGCGACATTCGCGCTTCCTGAGATCACCTTTGAATGTGGCGCCTCGCGATGCCGGCGATGGGGAGCCGTCCACAGCATCAAGAACGGACTAAGCAATTGTTGTCTGTTTCGGTTGCTTTCTCCCTCAACGGCAAGGCCATGCAATAATCCGGTTCAGCCGCCCAGCTTATTCCCTGCCGAGCAAATTAATAACATAACAGACAGCGAAACTGGCAAAAGCGACCAAGCTGATTGGTGGCAGCCCGCCGTGCCATCCCGAAGGCGTGAGCCAGCCGGAATATCCCATGAAAAAAATATGGGCCCCGCCTAACAACATTGCCCAAAGTAAGAACTTGCGCGAGGTAATGAACTGAATGAACGCTTTGTCTTCACGTAGCGTCGTCTTGAAACTCAGGTTGTAGCCCCAGAGCACCACGAAGGCCAACACGCCTGTAAACATGCTTAAACCGGCAGTAAGGGTCAAAGTCGTATTTGCGTCGTAAAACTTGCCGTAGGAGGCTGGGCTAAACAGCAATAGGCTCATCAGGACATGGACAAGCACCAGCAAAAAACCCGTAACGCCGATAGCCATCCGGGCGTTTAGCCAACCAGCCGGCACTGGTATGCCAAGATTCTTTGCCGGCCCAAACCCAAAATTCATCGTTAGCAAGATGAAGGCGCTCAAACAAATGCCCTTGTTTAAGACAAAAAACGAAAGGTCCTTCCAAGGCACAGGACCGGCGATGTGATAGCGCAGGATCGCATATCCAATGCCAAACAAAACGACCCAGAAAATGATCGAAAATGCCGAATTTTTGCTCACACTCTTGGTCTCATTCATGGCTTTGGAAATCTATTGTCAAATGGCAACTTCCAGAGTGGGTCCGGGAAAGTTATTTGCTGCATAGTGATGAAGACGTCGACCAGTTTCATTGAGTTCGAATAATGTAACACTCTAGACGTTCAGCGGATAAGTCTAGATTGTCGACGGACGCATTATTATAGCTAAATGCAAAAAGCAAACATTTGACCGGCGCGTCCACAAATGTTTCGAATCGAATAAGCGTGCATGCGGCCATCGCCCGAAAGCCCGCTCTGGGTCATCTTCTGCCGATCCAGCTTGGACGCGGCAACGTCGGCTTTCACCGGCAAGAGACATTGCCTTCGATCTGATGAAATCGAGCTTCGCTCGCAACAGTCGATGACCGAGAAACTTGGTTTTCGTTGCATTGCCATGCGCCCTAGCAAAATGGGTGCTTTCCGCGTCACAAACCCTGTATCAAGATCCCGACACGTCGCCACCCACGTGCCCCTACGTTTTCGACATTGCTACACCCGTCCAACGGCCTACGGCGCCTGGTTCGACATGATGATGGTGCCCGAGGCGCCGAACATGCCGCCGACGCCGTGGGCGATCGAGATCTTGGCGTCGGGTACTTGGGCCGGTGCCGTGCCGCGCATCTGGCGCACGCTTTCCTGCAGGGCATACATGCCGTACATGCCGGAATGCATATAGCTCAAGCCGCCGCCGTTGGTGTTGAGCGGCAGCCGTCCGCCGGGCGCGGTGTTGCGCTCCCAGATGAAAGCGCCGGCCTCGCCGCGGCCGACGAAGCCCAAGTCTTCCAGGCCGTAGATCGGCAAATGCGCGAAGGCGTCGTAGATCATCAGGTGGTCGACGTCGCCGTGGCTGATGCCGGATTCTTCGAAGGCTTTTTTGCCGGCGACGCGGAAGGCACTCGACGTGGTGAAATCGGCCATCTGGCTGATCATGGGGGTTTCCGTGCTCTCACCGGTGCCGAGGATATAGACCGGCTTCTGCGGAAAGTCCTTGGCCCGCTCGGCCGAGGTCATGATCAAGGCGCCGCCGCCGTCGGTAACCAGGCAGCATTGCAACAGCCGGAAGGGGTAGGCGATCATCCGCGATTCCAGAACGTCGTCAACGGTCACCGGGTCGCGGAAGCTGGCGCGCGGATTCATGCCGGCCCATTCGCGCTGCACCACGGCGACATTGGCGAGCTGTTCGTGGCTCAGGCCGAATTCCTTCATGTAGCGCAGGACCGGGATGGTGAACATGGTCGGCGGCCCCATGACGCCATAGGGCATCTCGAACTGGCCCATCAGGCTGGAAGCGGGCTCCGGCGGCCGGCTGCGCCCGACTTGCGAGCGGCCGCTTTCGCCATGGCTGATCAACACCGTGTCGCAAAGCCCCTCATTAATCGCCGCGGCGGCGTGGCGCACATGCAGCATGAACGAACAGCCGCCGACGGCGGTGCCGTCGACCCATTTCGGCGTGATGCCAAGATATTTGGCCAATGCCGTCGGCCGTTCGCCGGCGGTGGCGTAGCCGTCGATGTCCTTCGGCCCGAGGCCGGCATCGGCCATTGTATTGAGGGCGGCGTCGGCATGCAGCTGGATTTCCGACATGTCTGGAATCTTGCCGAGGTCGGTGGTCTCCGCGGCGCCGACGATGGCGATCGATCCGGGCTTCATTGGCTGCCTCCCGCCGGCTTGAATTTGGGTAGGCTGATACTGTCGGTCAGTTTCTCGAAAGTCACTTCCAAGTCCATATCGAGTTCGAGTGCTTCCGGCGTCTGATCGCAGTCGACGATGTTGGTCATCATGCGTGGGCCCTCGGCCAGCTCGACGACGGCGATGGAGTAGGGCGCTTCCCAGCCCTTGGGCGCGCGATGATTGATGACGTAGCTGTAGAGCGTTGCCTTCCCGGAAGCGGTGAACACCTCGACCTTGCGGGCCGCACAGTCCGGGCAAAACGGCCGCGGCGGGAAATAGACATGGCTGCATTCGCTGCAGCGCTGCAGGCGCAGTTCACCGGCCAAGGTACCGTCCCAAAAATGCTGGGTCTCCGGCGTCGGCTGCGGCACGGGTTGGTATTTGTCGGTCACCACGATTGTCCTTCTCTACGATTCCATCGGTCGGCACCATTATCGGGCGAAACCGAGGGCGTGAGAAGGCAAGGCGAAAATAAAGTAGAGCGTTAGGTCGACAGCATATTGCCATAGGCACCGACGCCGAGCACCATATTGCCGACACCAATTACATAGCTTTGTTTCGCCATCATCTGGCCGGTGCAGGGATTGTACCAATTATAGGTAATCCAGCCGGCACCGCCGTCTTTTGTAATGCGCATAGCATCCTGGGCGAACGGCGCGCCACCGCCCGGACCGGCCAGCACGTTGCTGCCCATAACTTGCGGAAAGCCGGCGTTCAACATCATTAGGCCATCGCGGCGAAAGACGAAGACATAGAGGTCTTCGGTCAAATAAGGACTGTCGGGATCGATGAAATCGCGGAACGCCTTGCCAACACCGGCATCGCGGAGGTGCGCCGCCGCCTGCTCGGCCAGAGCTTTCGCTTCCGGCATCGAGGCCGCCCGGCCACAGCGCGGCGCCGCGTCCGCCCTCGTGGCCACGCTCACCAACAGCACGAGAGCGATGGCGCTAAGGATCGTCGCTGTCCTGATCATGGTTCCCGCCTTCCTGGCCGCCCGTCTACGGCCCGCCGCCGCCGCCGCTCGCGCCGCCGACCTGCCGTGGCCGGTTGTCTTCCCAGCATTTATCAAATTCGGCCGTGCCTTCCACGTAGCCCTGATCGGTACATTTCTTTTTCCAGCGCGCCACCAATTCTTTGTTGCCGAGGCAGCCGCTTAACGACAATACGACAAAGCCGAGCATCGCGACCTGGCAGATGGATTTTACGAACATGGGCGTCTTTCTCGCAATGGTGTTCCTTGTTGACGATAGCGGCTAAGTGGCCGCGTCATGGTTGACAAATCCGTGAACACCGCCTGCGATTCCGTTGGCGACAACGATTACTGGCGGGTTGGCATGAATGGTATTGCGCGATCCAACCGGACGGCGAACCGTCGCGTGGGGCGGCGCGCCGCTGGCTTTGCCATCGGACTGGCGGCTTGGTTTGTCGTTTCGGGCGCGGCGGCGTTGGTGGCGCAAGAGGCGAAGTTGGTTGGCTTTCGCCTGCTCAACCCGAAAAACATCGTCAGCGGCGGCGACCCGGTGATCGTGGTGCTGCTCTTTGACCGGAACGCCGCCGCGGCACCGTTGATCAAAAGCTCGAACCTGGACGTGATTCCGGTTGCCGCGCGGCCGGTGTTCAACGATGCGAAGAAGATGGCGGTGGTCAAATTGCCGACCAAACCGGTGCCGGTGCCAAAGACGACCACCTTGACCGCGACCTGGCGCGGCGTGAAGAAAACCCTGTTGGTGACGGTTCTGCCGTCGCTTCGGGCGCCGCGCTTGCGCCAACCGGCTTCCGGTGTCTATTGGAACCCGCTGCAAGCCGGGCCTAACTTCTCATGGGACGGAGGCAGCGGCGCGACGGAGTTCCGGTGGTGTCTGCAGCGCTTCGATGATTCGGGGCCGTGCCGCAATCAACATCCGTCGGCGTTGATGATCAAATCAAGCGGCGCCGGCTATCGCCTCAGGCATTTTCTGCCCCATCACTACGGCTTCAAATGGAAATGGTACGTCAAGGCCTGCGCCAAAGGTAATTGCGTGACCAGCGAGACCTCCCGCATCCTCTACGTTCAGCTGCCGCCGGCCAAGCTCGCGGCACCAGCCAATCACGCCCGTTCCGTCGGCCGGCGGCCGGTCTTCACCTGGCAACCCGTCGACGGCGCCACCGGTTACGTGTTGCACGTGCAGCAGGGCAAGCAGACGGAACAGACCTTCACTGTGCGCGGCACCAGCCTTCGTTACCAACCAAGTCGGGCTTTCGCCGCGGCCGTCCGTCTGCGTTGGTGGGTCGCCGCCTGCGGCCCGACGGTCGGCTGCACTAAGCAGTCTAGCCCGGGCCGGGTGTGGGACCTGCAAATGCGATGACGCACGCCAAAACAGGGAAAAGCGCGTAGCATATTAAGGTCGCCGGTCAGATACGGCATAGGCCGAAAACGCCGCACCGTTACATCGGTGGCGCTGGTTTGTTGTTTTTGTGGCGAACATTTCACGCTTTTTTGACGGCGGAGTCACGACGCTTTTATTGGCGCCGGATACTGTCTTTTGCGTGGCCTAGGCATTCCGCCTGGTCATCGTGTGATTGGACATACCGGAAAAACTTGGAATTCGGAGTATTGCAATGGATAGATCCCGCAGAGACACCTTGAAAATCGCTATGGCCTCAGCCGTTGCGACTGCCACCATGACATCGTTGCTCGATGCCGCCGCCGCCGCCAGTAAGACGTCGACCAGTAAGTCGGCGGCATCAAAGGACTTGAAGCTCGGCAAGGTTGGCAGCAAACAGGTCAATATGAAACTGAAAAACGGCAATATCCTGCAGCTCACCAAGGTCGGCAAGGATTGGAAAGGCGTGCAATTGAATTCCAAAGGACAGAAGCTGCGCCAGAAGCCGGTTGGTGACATAAGACTGCCGGGCGGTGGAAGAATGACCTTCGACCGGAACGGAAACCTCGCTGGCGGCAAAGGTTCCGTCGAGGACTTCGCACTGACCTTTGCACTGATTGCAAATTAGCCGTATCCGGTTTCGACAACCGGCCAACATCAAAGGACGAGCCTACTCGGCCGTCGATTCTCCGCCATCTCCGGCGCAGTTTCGACGGCCCGCATAGTTACGGAAACGCATGATGATTAAACGCGAATGGGTGATCAAAGCGAGCAAACTCTGCAATCTTCGATGCCAATATTGTTATGAATGGGACCAACTGTCCGACCCAACGCGCATGAGTGCTGGTTTGTGGGAGCGCGCGCTGCAAGCCGCCTATGACCATCACCTTGAGACCACAAGAAGTTTTCCAGACGACGACGTCCGTACCGTCATCATCTGGCATGGCGGAGAGCCCACCTTGTTGCCGGTCGCCTATTTCGAAATGGTAATCGATCTGCAATACAGGATCTTCGGTATGGATTGCATCGAATCCGGCCGTCTTGAGAATAGTATGCAGACCAATTTGTACGCCACAAAACCGGAAATGATCGATTTTCTGATTGACCATAATTTCGAATTGGGCGTATCGCTCGATTATGTCCCAGGCACTCGCGTGACCGCAGGCGGCGGTCACACCGAAGATCGCGTCCAGGCCAACATGGCCAAACTGCGCGAGCGCGGCCAAGAACTTACGCCGCTGGTGGTCCTGGCGGGCCACACGGCGCCTGAAATTGAGACAATCTATCGGACCGCACGGGACGACAAACGGAATTTTCAGGTCTTGCCGCTGTTTCTCGGCCCGGAGGCCCGGCCGATGGACGGTGCCGCCGTTGACGCGGACGCGATCAGCGATGCGCTCTATCGGTTATTCGTTGCCTGGTACGACGACGGCGCACCGATCGAGATTGGGCCGATCGATCAACGCCTTAAATCAGTATTGATGCATTTGGTCGGGTTGGCGCAACCGATTTATGACCGCGCCATCAATGGCGATTCCGTATTGGTCGTGGATATTGATGGTGCGCTCTACAAGCCGTGCGACGAATACGGTCCGGATTTCGCGCTTGGCAATCTGAAACTGCAGACTATGGCGGAGATTACCGCTTCCGAGGCCTATGCCCGATCCCTTGATCGGGATGCGGCGCAGCGTCAAGACGTTTGCGGAAAGTGCCGGTTTCTCGGAGCCTGCAGCACATATCCCATATTCGCGACCAATGACGGTTACGCAGAACAAGGCGATTGCCGCGTGACCCGGCCTTTGTTGGAACGGATGGAAGCCTATCTAAGGGCGGAAGGCGTCGATCGATCAACGGTCCAAGCAATGTTCTTGGACGCCTTTCCGGTGCTGCCAGGCGACAGGGTCGCGGCGGCGGAGTAAATCGGCGGCCCTCGCCTCTCTCGGCCACCATTTTCCATGCAAGCCGCCAACCGGCGTTCCACGGCGTCATGCCGGCACTTGGCGTGGCCTGCTGCGAATGCTTAACTGAAGGCATGAATTGCGCCGATTCCCGGTCAAACTGGCCCCCAAGGGCCAATTTGACGACGGCATATCGACGCACCATCAATACGGGACCGAACGTCAATGAACAAGCCAGCCGGGTTATCGACACGCCACCACCACGGATCGCTGTGGGGCGCCTTTACCGCCGTCGTCGAGGACGGAAAATTGGTCGCGGCGGAAGCGTTCGAAAAGGACGAAGCGCCGTCACCGCTGATCCATTCGATCCCGGACGCGGTGCATTCCGACACAAGGATCGCGCAGCCCTATGTCCGTGCCGGTTGGCTGGAGGACGGTCCCGGTGGCCGGCGTGAGCGGCGCGGCGCCGAACCCTTCGTGCCGGTCTCCTGGGATCAGGCGATCGGCCTGGTCGCTGACGAACTGGCGCGGGTCAAGGCCGAGCACGGCAACCAGGCAATCTATGCGGGCTCCTACGGTTGGGCAAGCATCGGCCGGGTGCATCGCGCCAATCATCAGCTTCACCGGTTCCTCAACGGCTTCGGCGGCTTTACCGGCAGCGTCCAGAGTTATTCGGTGGCGGCGGCGATAACCGTCCTGCCGCACATCGTCGGCAGTTTTGGCGGCACCATCGGCGGCATGACCTCTTGGGACGGCATAGTCCAGGACACCGAGCTGTTCGTCGCCTTTGGCGGCCTGCCCGTACGCAACGATCAAGTCGGCGGCTCTGGCGCCGCCACCCACGAGTTGGAGCCCTGGCTCCACCGAGCGGTCGGAGCGGGCATCGAATTCGTCAATGTGTCGCCCTATCGCGACGATATGCCGGATTATCTCAATGCCGACTGGCTGGCGCCGCGGCCCAATACGGACACGGCGCTGATGCTCGGGCTGGCACACACATTGGTGGTCGAGGGGCTGCACGACAAAGCTTTTCTGGCCAGCCATACGGAAGGCTACGACCGTTTCGAGGCCTATCTGCTCGGCACCAGCGACGGCACGCCGAAGGACGCGGATTGGGCGGCCGGCATCGCCGATGTCGAGGCCGAGGCCATACGCCGCCTGGCCCGGCGCATGGCGGCCAAACGCACCATGGTGACGGCAAGCTATTCCTTGCAGCGCGGTGAACATGGCGAGCAGCCGTTCTGGATGACCATTACCTTGGCGGCAATGCTCGGCCAAATCGGCCTGCCCGGTGGCGGTTTCGGTCTCGGCTACGGCTCGATCGCCGGCATCGGCATGCCGCGGGGGCCGATGGCGGTACCACGCATGCCGCTCGGCAAGAATCCGACGGGCAGCTTCATCCCCGTGGCCCGGGTCACCGACATGCTGCTCAATCCCGGCGCCAACTACGATTTCAATGGCACGACCCGGACCTATCCGGATACCCGAATGGTTTATTGGGCCGGTGGCAATCCGTTCCACCACCACCAAGATTTGAACCGGTTGATTGAGGCCTGGCGCCGGCCGGACACGATCGTGGTGCATGAGCCCTGGTGGACGGCGACCGCCCGGCACGCGGATATCGTGCTGCCGGCGACCACGACATTGGAGCGCAACGACTTGGGCTGCGGCGACCGCGATCGCTTCGTGGTGGCAATGCACAAGGCGATCGAACCGGTCGGCGAGGCGCGCAACGATTTGGCGATTTTCACCGACTTGTCGGGCCGGCTCGGCTTCCAGGAAGCCTATACCGAAGGCCGGGACGAAATGGACTGGATCCGCCATCTCTACGACGTCGCCCGCCAGCAGGCCGCGCAATACGAGCTGACCTGGCCGGATTTCGAGACCTTCTGGGCTGAGGGCCACGTTGAGGTGCCGTTACCCGACAAGCCGACGGTGCTGTTCGACGCCTACCGAGAGGACCCGGAGGCCAACCGCTTGCGCACGCCGTCGGGTCGCATCGAGATCCATTCGGAGACCGTCGCCGGCTTCGGCTATGAAGATTGCCCGGGTCAGCCGACCTGGCTGCCGCCGAAAGAGTGGCTCGGCGCCCCGATTGCCGAGCGTTACTCTTTGCATATGTTGTCGAGCCAACCGAAATCCCGCTTGCACAGCCAGATGGATCAGGGGCGAATCTCTCAAGCCGACAAAATCGCCGGCCGCGAGCCGGTGTACATTTCCCTCGCCGACGCCGCGTCGCGGGGTATTGCCGACGGCGAAGTGGTGAGGGTTTTCAACGACCGGGGCCAGGTGCTGGCCGGCGCCCGGGTGACGGACGCGCTCCGGCCCGGTGTCATTCAGTTCCCGACCGGTGCCTGGTTCGATCCGGCGGAACCGGGCGACCTCGGCAGTTTGGACAAACACGGCAATCCTAATGTGTTGACCCAGGACGTCGGCACCTCGCAGCTGGCGCAAGGTCCAAGCGCGCAATCCGCCTTGGTCGAGATCGAGCGCTATCGCGGCGAGCCGCCGGCGGTCACGGCGTTCAAACCGCCGGCGTGAGCGTGGGTCTGTCAACGGAAAACAGGGGGAAGGCATGCGTTTGAAAGATAAAGTCATCGTGGTGACCGGTGGTGCCGGTGCCGGCATCGGCCAGACCAGCGCCCGGCGGTTTGCCGCCGAAGGCGCCAAGATCGTGGTCAGCGACACCCACGAGAAACGCACCTTGGCGGCGGCCGACGCCATTCAGACGGAGTTCGGCGTCGACGCCATCGGCGTGCTCTGCGACGTCACCAAGCAGGATCAGGTCGACGGTTTGGTCGCCGCCGCACTCGATCGCTTCGGCCGCATCGACGGTTTGCTCAACAATGCCGGCATCAACGTTCTAACCGATTGCGTCGATATGACTGACGAACAATGGGACCTGGTGCTGGACGTTTGCCTGAAAGGCACGTTCCGCTGCGTTCGCGCCGTGCTGCCGACGATGATCGCCCAAAAAGGCGGCGCCATTGTCAGCTTGTCGTCGACCGCCGGCCTGTCCGGCTCGCCGCATCAGGCGCATTATTCGGCCGCCAAGGCCGGCATCGTCAGCTTCTCCAAGGCGGTGGCGCACGAGGTCGCCGAGCACGGCATCCGGCTCAACTGCATCGCCCCGGGCCTGATCATGAACCCGTTCCTGCAGCGGATCTATCCGGCCGACCAGCTCGAGGCACACCTGGCCGACATTCCCTTGCCGCGCAAGGGTGAGCCTGCGGACATCGCCAACACCGCGCTGTTCCTGCTGTCGGACGAAGGCAGTTACCTGACCGGCCAGACGCTCTGCGTCAGCGGCGGCTCCACTATGGTGCCCTAGCTTTCGAACGGTAAGACAATTAGTTCGGCGTTGGTTTTGGTCTTTTGTCCGTCATTGCGAGGCGGCGTCGCCGTGGCGCTGTCAACGCCGTCAGCAGCAAAGTCGGACATCGCCGTAACTTGGTCAGCGGCGAGGCCGGTCAATTGTTTTCCGCCGCGCGCCGCTTAATTCTGGCCCGCTCTTGCATAGGCCGCGGATTTGGTTTCGACTGGGGCAAGCGGTAATGGAGACGAAGGCAAGCCGGCATGGCACTCTCGACGGCACAGGAGTTGCGCACGCCTTTCAACTGGCCCGAAGGCGGGGTCACGCGCATCCCCTATCGGCTTTATGCCGATGAGGAGATTTACGCGTTAGAGCAGCAGCGCATATTCCGCGGCCCGGTCTGGAATTTCCTCGGCCTCGAGATCCATATCCCAGAGCCTGGCGATTACCGAACCACGACGGTCGGCGAGATCCCGGTCATCGTGGTCCGTGACGAAAACGGCGATATCCATGCCATGGTCAACCGCTGTGCTCATAAGGGCGCGCTGGTCTGCTTGGCCGAAAAGGGCAACGCCAAGCGTTTGACCTGCATCTATCATTCCTGGACCTATGATCTGCAGGGGCGCTTGAAGGCCGTCGCTTTCCGCAACGGTGTGAACGGCGCCGGCGGCATGCCGGAAGATTTCGATCCGACCGGACTGGGATTGGAAAGACTGCATGTCGAGGTATTCTGCGGCATGATTTTCGGCACGTTTGCCGCCGAAATGCCGACGGTCGCCGATTATCTCGGGAAAACCATGGCCGATTTCATCACCCGTAATCTGGGGCGGCCGCTCACCTTGCTCGGCAGCCACTCCCAGGTGATCCATAACAATTGGAAGCTCTACGCGGAAAATGTGCGCGATTCTTATCACGCCACGTTGCTGCATACGTTCTACACGACGTTCAAGGTCAACCGGCTCGACATGGATGGCGGCATCACCGTGGCCGACGACAAATGGCATCATATCAGTTACGCCAAACGCGCCACCTTCAGGGAATCGGCGGAATACGAGAAGTCGGGCGTGCATGCGGTTCAGTACAAGTCCAATTTGGCCGGTCCACAGCTGATCCAGGCCTGGGACGAATTCGACGACGGCATCACCCACTCGATTCAGACAATGTTCCCGAACCTCGCCATCCAGTTCACGTTGAATTCTCTGGCCGTGCGGTTTTTCGCGCCGCGCGGGGTTGATCAAACGGAACTGTTTTGGTTCTACCTGGGCTACGAAAGCGACGATGAGGAACAAACCAACATGCGCCTGATGCAGGCCAATTTGACAGGCGCCGCCGGCCTGGTGTCGTTGGAAGACGGCTGCATCAACGAATTCGTGCAGCGCGGCACCCGCGGGCAGGCCGACCGAACCGGATTTATCGAGATGGGCGGCCGCGACATCGAATCGACCGACAGCTCGCGCGCGACCGAGGCCGCCATCCGCGGTTTTTGGGCCGGCTACCGGCGCATCATGGGGTTCGACTAGACGCGGCCATGGCGACCGAAAGTGCAAGCGGCGCGGTCCGCGCCCGAATAGAGGAGTTTCTCCTCGACTACGTCCACCGGATTGATGACGGCGATCTGCAAGGCTGGCCGGACTTTTTTACCGAAAACGGCACCTATAAGATCGTGACCCGGGAAAATTTCGAGGCTGGCCTGCCCTTAGGGATCCTATTCTGCGAAGGCCGCGGCATGATGGCCGATCGCATATTGGCGCTCGAGACCGCCAACATTTTTGAGCCGCATACCTATTGTCACCTGCAGAGTCGGCCGAGCTTGATAGTCGACCCAGGCGGCCGCTATAAGGCACGCACCAACTTCAGCGTGATCCGCACCATGCAGGATGGCACCAGCCAGATCTTCGCGACGGGCAAATATCTTGATGTCATCGTGCTCGAAGACGGCCGGCCGTTGCTGGCGGAGCGCCTGGTGGTTTTGGAATCCCGGCGGGTGGATATCCTGTTGGTCTATCCGCTGTAGCCGAGAGTCTGATTGCAACATGCGCGAACCGGTCAAATTAAATCGCTGGCTTATGGTGGTCGTCACCCTACTCGCTCTGGCCGCCGTTGCCGGCGGCATCGCCGTTTACGCCGTCCGGTTCACGGATGCGCGGGTAGACGCCCTTGCCGACGCCAATTCTTGTGAGCTTTGCGATTTGTCAGGTGCGGCTATCTGGTGGGCGTCGCTCGACGGCGCCAGGCTCGACGGCGCTAACTTGAGGCAGGCAAGCCTGTGGTGGTCCGATCTCAGCGGTGCCTCCGTCCGGGAGGCCGATCTGGAAAAAGCCAATCTGTGGTGGACCGAACTTCAAGGCGCGAACTTCTCGGGTTCAAACATGGCCGAAGCCTCGCTTCGCAACGCCGTCGCAGATGGAGTCGTGATGACAGCGGTCAACTTGGCTGCCGCCGACCTTGTCGAGGCCATATTCGTCGGCGCCGATTTGGCTGGCGCTGATCTTACTTGGGCCAATATGAGGCAAAGTATTCTGACCAATGCCAACTTCGCAGGTGCAAATCTCAGCAAAGCCAATCTTTTCAAGTCGAATTTCAGCCAAGCCAATTTGAGCGGCGCGAACCTAACCATTGTGAGCGCTACTGGTGCGCTATTTCCGAAGGCGACGTTCGTGGGCGCCGACCTGAGCGATGGCGTCTTCAACGGGGCCGACATGACCGGCACCGATCTTTCCGGCGCCATAGCCGTGAAAGGTCAATTTCCGTCCGCGAATTTGAGCGGCGCCAATTTGACCGGCGCGCGCTTCACCGGGGCGCAACTTTGGAAAGCGAACCTGACGGGCGCCAATCTGACGGATGCGGATTTCACAGATGCCGCCATGAAAGAGGCCATCCTGCAGGATGCCATCCTATGCCGCACCAAACTGCCGACCGGCGTAGACAATTCCGGCTGCTAGACCTGGTTCGATTTGCATCGAAACAGGTCTCGGTTGTTGCGCTTACGCCAATGCGCGTTCGGCGCATGGCTCGTCGGGGGCGGCTCTAACCGTGCCGAGGCCGCGGTTGCAGCCCGGACCGCGTGTATCAGAATCGACCGTTTTTGGGGAACTACTTCTGCGAGCATATCTCATATTTAGCTGAGAACGCTGATGTCAGCTTTCGACTAAAGCGGATGCAGCGACGCCGATGCCGATTCAGTCGCTCCTGACCCAAACCGGTCATGCAGGGAGCCCTGCTCTGCGTAAACCGTCGAAATAGCGCATTGTCGCTTCGTTTTCGACGAAGCCGTTTCGGTCCTTGATGAACGACACGGTTTCTTCTGGCACTAGCTCTAGAAGTTTGTTGATCGCGACAGACGCCATTTCAAGGTTCTCCAAATTAGCCCATGATGCAGCTTCCACACGATAGGATACTGTAAGCCCTGGAGCTTCACGGATAACGCTCGACACCTTTTCAATCGCAGCTTCGTATCGACCTTGTTCTACGAGCGCGATGGCATGACCCGCTCTATGAACAGGAGCTGTCTGAATATACCGTCCATATCTTTCTGCTTTTAAAAAACATTCTGAAGCGACCTCAGGTTCGCCAAGAAATACGTAAACGAAACCGGCGAGCCCTAGCACTGATGCATCGAAAGGATACTTTCGCAGGGCAGCAGTCACTGGCGCGCGGGCATTTTCCATGTTTCCCAAATGTTGAGCCTCAGACCAGTTTAATAGAAGCTCTGAAGCAGAACCTGGTACGGCAAGTTCCTTTGCTCTGCGCACCCAATCGGGAAACGCGGGCAAAAGATCTTCAATTTCTTTCTGGTGGCCTTGCGCAATGAGCGTCCGAATTTCTCCGACTAGCATGTTATACGCATAGAAGTGATTGGGATCTTTTGTAATGGCCAGGACGAGTTTATCCACTGCTTGCCGTCGATCCACGCCATATTTGACCTGCAAAAATGAGGCAGAAAGGCAACATTCTGTTGCGCTTAGTTGTTCTGACGTTTTCCCGGCTAATCTTTGTTCTTCAGCTGCAAGAATTTGCCCCATCACGTCAGAGGTCACCGATTCTGCTGTGGCGTCCTGCCACTCGAAACTACCTTCCAGATTTCCGTCGAATTTTCCTTTCCAGATTGGTGCGCCTTCTTGACCGGCAAGTTGAACATCCAACCGGAGCTGGGATCCCCGTGCCCGTAGCGACGAACGTAGGGTGTAACTCCGGTTTCTCGGATCTTCCGAGATGACCGCCGCCAGCCAATGCGAAGCGTTAAGATAGGTTACGAAATCGTCACAAAGAGCGTCTGCCAGCAAACGCAGTTCCTCGTTTCCGGAAGCCGTGCTTATAGGTAGGACAGCCAAAGACGGGGGACCGGCATCCCCGGTCAGACCGTCGCGACCAAAAACGTTGCGACTTGCGCCGGCGCTCACGCCGGTTCGTGACCAGAGCCGAATTGGTTTTGAAATATTTTTTAGCTCACTGACTCCCAAGTCATCGAATGATGGCGAAAGCGTGCCATCTAGGCTGGAATGCGCGGCATCGGAAATTGTTACAGCGCCGGGTTGAGACAGCTCTTGGAGGCGAGCGGCAATGTTGACGCCGTCGCCAAAGACATCGTTGTCTTCATGCACAACATCTCCGATGTGTACGCCAACCCTAAGCTTGATGATGTCATGGCTTTCGAGTTGATCTTGAACGCGCATAGCGCAGTTCACCGCATCGTTGACGCTGCTAAACTCGACAAGCCAACCGTCTCCCATGTCTTTTACGATTTTCCCGTGGTTCCCCGCCACAGTGGGTCCGAATAATTCGTTTCGCAAGTTGCGTAGGGCGGCAAGAGTGCCTAGCTCGTCTCCACCCATTAGCTTGGAATAGCCCACCACGTCGGCAGCCAATATCGCGACTAACCTGCGCTTCACGAACAACACCTCCCTTCGCCCCAAATCTTATCGAATTGATGGGGAAATGCTAGACCGCGCAATGTCCGAATCTGGCACTTCCCGGTCCTCAGCGTCATTTGCCGCAGCGTCTGTTGTACACCCGATTGCTACCGGTTGGTCACGCGAGCGTCCATATGGTCGGAATAAGGCGCAGAGCGGAAGCGCATTCGGTCGGGCGACAACGACGCCGATTTACCCAAGGCGAAAGTTCTACTGCAGAAGCGCGACTGCGCGATTGGCAACCATGCTACCGAGAACGGACTACTCCAGATCGACGTGCGGCTCCGGCAACGAGACAAACAGCACTGTCCCGGTATCTGTAAAGGCATCGTCCGAACTGCCTGGCGACGAGTAAAGGTAGGTGCCAGACTCGTACCATGTGTTTTCGAAACGCACGCGACCTTCAAGAACAAACACCTCCTCACCGGCGGGATGCATGGGTTTTGGCACGCGCGCATTGGCATCAAACTTGAGGAGGACCGCTCGTGCTCCAGTCTCTGAGTCATTGCGCAATGTCTTCCGATAGACTCCCTCCCAGGCTGTAGGGGTCCAGTCCAAGGCATTCGAGTTGATTTCGATATCTCTCACGACATCTCTTCCCCCAGTCAATTTTAATGAAACCCTACCCTTTTTTGCTCCTGAGCGCCATCTTCGAGGCAGGGCACAAACTTCCGATGCTGGCACTTCGCGACCGAAAACCGGCTTAGCGGCCAACGGCAGTAATACCCCTGAGAACTGCCGGATGCGCAATCGACAGCCAGAAACGGCAGAAATTAGGGGTACAACCGCCGTGCTCCGTCAGGCCGAGTTCGGCCCAGTTTGACCCTCAACGGAGAGCGCCAGGATAAGCTGGCAAAGGATAGGAGGTGAAAGTCCACTACGGAGCAAAGTCTAGCCAACAGCTCCGACTCCGAGTGATGCGCGGCGTCCCGCGAGGGCCGTCGTGAAGCGTTCACAGGGGATACCATGGGCTGAGTATTGAGCTGCGAAACGGGTCGAATTTCGAGGTGCTGATCCTGTTCCGTTAAGGAGAAGGCAACATCATCCCATGCGTCATTGGCAAGTACGGGATGGACCTCGCGCAGTCTGAGACCTCATGCACGTGGAGACGTCCTTTGTACGGAACCTGGGAGATCTCACTCGTGCCCGGACTTTTGTTCGGGCCGGTTCAGGAAGGCCAATGGCCGCACGCTGGACATGTACGCGGGTGAGAAGTCGGACTGGGCCATAGTACCGAAGAAGCGAGCGAACAAAGGAAGGCAACTTCCGGCGGAGTTTGTGGAGGGAAGGGCCCGGCCCAAGGGGAACAGCCGACGGGCGGCCGCAGTCCGGACACAGAGCCGGGGTACTGCGTCGATCTGGCTGGCAGCTGTGCGCCGGGCGACGAGCGCGTCCAAAACGCTCATCGTTCGACGTTCGACCTGAGGGAGGAGCCCGGTGCGTTAGTAGCGCACGCCGGGATCTGCGCGGGGGGCGGGGAGCAATCCCCGTTCCTACCGCGACACTCGCAGTCCGATTATTCGGCAGCTGCAGGCACTTTGGGTTTTAGTTAGGCGGGAGGGCCGTCTGGCCCCCAGTAAATCTCCCGAGGTCCGTTTGATGTGAACCAGTGACATCCCCAGGTCGCAATTTCTTTGATCGCGGCCTCAGCATTGAAGCCGGATGCGGCAGCGCCGAGATCCTTCAAGGACTTGACCGGGAGCCACTTGCCGCCACCGGGTGTCGGGAGTGGATCACCATTTGCATTGGGACTGACCCCGTAGAGGTCTTCGGATACTGAACAGGCGAAGAAATATAGGTCTTTCTGGTTATCAGACATTTGGCCCTCCCGCGGCTGCTAACTGAGCAAGCCTAGGCCGCATATTACCATCCACAAAACAGATAATATCAGTTATATCTACAGGTATGACGGATATTCGACTTCTCGATCCGCGCCTCTTAGCCACCTTCGCCGCAGTCTTCGAAGCGCGAAACATCTCCCATGCGGCGGCAAAACTCGGCCGAACGCAACAAGGAACAAGTGGCGCATTATCCAGGCTTCGTGAAATCTTGGGTGATCCGCTTTTCGTCCGCCGGGGTTATGGAGTTGACCCGACACCGAAGGCGGAGAGGATCTATCCCCTCGTCGTCAAGGCCATGGACTCACTGGCACAGATTATCGAGCCAGACGAATTCGACCCAATGACCGCAAAGAGGAGCATTCGGGTCGCTGCCGCGGACTACGCAATTGAGACGGTGATGCGGCCCGTTATCGGCAAGCTCTCGAAAGTCGCGCCGTTGCTCGACATAAAGATTGGGGCGTATCGGGGCAGCGATGAACCAGCGGATTTTGGAGCGAAGGCGGCCGACCTCGTAATTACCGTCCGAGAGTTTCGTCCACCAAATCACAATGCTCTGACGCTATTTCAAGACGGCTACGTGCTGGCTGTCCGTCACGGGCATCCCCTCGCGAATTCGCATGTCGATCTCGACCAGTTCTGCACGGCATCGCACCTTCTCGTCTCCCCCAATCAGGACGACACGAGGGGCGTAACAGACCTCGCCCTCGAAAAGATCGGGCGTGTACGTCGGGTGAGTTTGGTTATCCCGGTATTCTCAATCGCATCCCAGATACTGGCTGATACCGACTTGGTTGCCGTCTTGCCGACACGCTTGGCAAAGAAAAACGAGCATTTGTTGGCATGCTTGGATCTTCCGTTCGAGTTGGCCCCGTTCGAAATCATGGTCCTCTGGCCCGAGCGTGTCGATTATGATCCGATGAACAAATGGTTCCGGGAACTGCTGCGGCTCTACGTGGGTGACCGATAGTCGTCGAATGACGGCTCTTGGCACTTAAGGGAACAGCCGCCACGCGGCCCGAACGTCCGTTGCTGAAAGTATCGCCACCATTCCATCACCAGCAACACGAGAATGGCCAAAAATGGAACGGGCAAATTGACCAAAAACAACTTCGGCGAGAAAATCTCAAATTCAGCTGAGTTGGCTGATGTCGGTTGTCGGGTATTGCGGACGAGCGCGGTCATTCTTCCGGCAATCCGGCCCGACGCAGGCCTTCCAGAAATGGTTTTATATTCGGCCAATACGGCGTCTCGCGCATGCGTTTGATCGTATTACCTGGATCCAGACGGAGCACCCGATCAATGTCGTCGCGCGCTTCTTCTTCCCGCCCCAACATGGCCAATGCCGCCGCACGCTGGCGATAGAGGGCGGCGTAATCGGGATTGGTCCCGATCGCCTCGCCGGCACCCCTTACAACGTCGTCATAACGTTCTGCGCCATAGAGGCCAATGTTATACAGGATCTGCCACATGCCCGCGCTGGGGTCGCGTGGGCTCAGGCGCCAGGCCAGGTCAAGATGCTTACGCGCCGCCACAAAGTCGCCACGAATTGCCTGATTTCCGCCCATAAAACCGTGCGCCATGGCGAAATTCGGATTGATTTTCAAAGCCTTTTCATAGGCTCGCCCCGCAGCTTCTACACCATTCGTCGTCGTATAGAAGGAGACCAGACCTGAAGCCACATGAGACAAGGCATCATCAGGGTCAAGGGACATTGCCCGGCGGGCGAACGCGACCGCCTCATTGCGGCCGGAAATTGGATCATCGTACCAGCCGTATGCGGAGCTGGTGAAAAGCGCAAAGGCGAGCCAGCTATGGGCCTGAGCATTTCGTGGGTCCTGGCGAATGGCGGCACGCAACAGAGGCATCGCCTCCCGTACGCCTGCTTTGTCCAGTGCTGCCAATAATGCCCGGGCCCGCAGCAGGCTTTCCCAGGCGGGCAATTGTGTTGGGGATAGTTTGGCGGAACGTTCCACCTCAGCCTGTACGAAACGCGGGGCCACGGCACTGACAATGGCCGAGGTGATCTCGTCCTGCAGTGCGAAGATATCGGTCAATTCACCGTCGAACCGGTCCGCCCACAAATGCGTGTTCGTAGCGCCCTCGATTAACTGTGCGGTGACGCGGACTCGGTTGTCCGCCTTCCTGACGCTGCCCTCGACGATATAGCGCGCATTCAATTCCTGTGCGACCGTTGTGAGGTCTTTTGCCGCGCCCTTGTAGACAAAGGTGGAGTTGCGCGCGATGACCAGGAACTCGCGGAAGCGGGACAATTCGGTGATGATGTCCTCGGTGATGCCGTCAGCGAAAAACTCCTGCTCTGGATCGCCCGACATATTCTCGAACGCAAGTACAGCAATCGACGGCTTGTCCGGCAGCGGCAATGCGTCATCTGCACCAGCCTCTTCCGGCGCAACAGTGATTGTTCCTGTAGGGGACCAGCGCCAGACATGGACCGGCTTGGCGATGTTCTTAAGCGATTGTTCGCCGATATCCTCAAATACGGCGCTGAGCCGTTCCAGCACATCCTCATGGACACGCCGTGACACTGAAACACCCCCCGTCTCGGCAATTTCCTGTAATCTGGCCGCAATGTTGACGCCGTCACCCAGGATGTCGTCACCTTCAATGATGACGTCACCTAGGTTGACACCGATACGGAAAATGATCTGCTTGTCTCGATCGATGTTTTTGTTTCTCGAAACCATGCCTTGCTGCACCTCGATGGCGCACTGCGTAGCGTCGACGACGGAAGGGAATTCCAGCAGCAGGCCGTCGCCCATTGTTTTGACAATCCGACCGCCGTGGTCAGTGATTTTAGGATCAATAAGTTCAGCTCGATGATTTAGCAAAGCCGCAAGCGTTCCAACTTCGTCACGGCCCATAAGGCGCGAATAACCGACCACGTCAGCAGAAACGATGGCAGTGAGCCTGCGTTGAGTGCGTTCCGACATGGCTTAAGTCTAGCGGTGGGCCACTCGTGAATCCATGCCCGATCGCTGAGTGGGCTCATGTCCGAATCTGGCACTTTGCTACCGATCTCGATTTGGCCCCGAGTTTCTGTTGCCAGGGTCTTCGCTGACATTCTATCACCAGCGACGCGAGAATAGCGGCGATTGGATCGGTGAGAATCGACAGCGGTTTTGAATTGGGTTTTGGTCGGTATCAGAATCGACCCGTTGTGTGGCGCACGCAGTCCAAATAACCG